>Ga0315900_10011305_pt1 | contig 11061 bp, 11 predicted proteins | sample LakEriMetagenome_FD_203521 | JGI IMG/M metagenome (GOLD analysis project Ga0315900, IMG submission 203521) | Freshwater fungal communities from buoy surface, Lake Erie, Ohio, United States - Buoy 12 MA114 | ecosystem: Environmental > Aquatic > Freshwater > Lake > Lake biofilm | place: USA: Lake...
GCGTAAAGGTACAGCAGGGCCGCCTGGTTGGCGGCGTCAATCGGCCCGGAGGCGCGGCTGAGCATCACGTTGGCCCCCCGCCGGCCCATCCACTGCCACACCGGCGTGCCGTCGGGCAGGGTCACCTGGTTCTGCCGCTCCAGGCCCAGCAACTGGTAGAAGCGGGCCGAGGCCTCCACATCGCGCACGTGCAGCATGGCGACGGCGCCGGTCACGGAGCGGTCGCCTGCAAGCGGTGCGGGGGGCGGAGGAGGCGGAGCGGCCGACGGGTTCATCAAGCGGTTCCGGACGCGGAGTTGTCCTTGCGGTAGCGTTCGGCCAGCATGAAAAGGCCGATGATGTCGTCCACGTGGTTGCCCTGCTTGTCGCTGCCCTGCCCGGGCACGCCCAGCGCCGCCAGCGTGCCATACCCCAGGGCCATGTGAATCAGCGCCCAGGCGGTCAGTTCCGGCGTGAAACGCCGGCTCACCTGCCCGCCGTCCTGCGCCGCCTGCAGTTCATCCTGAATGAAGCGGTGCAGCTTGATCATGTGCCCCTGCAGCGCCGTCTGAATCTCCGGCTCGCTGGCCTCGGTCATCGCCTGCACGATCACGCGGTAGCGCACCGCTCCGCGCGGGCTGACCATCGGGTTGCTGCGGATCAGCCGCATCAGCCGCTCGGCGGCGTCGGTCAGCCCGGTCAGTTCCTTCTGCCAGAAGCCGATGGTCTCATCCCCCGTCCGCTCCACAAGTTCAATGAACAGGTCCTTCTTGCTTTTAAAGTGCCGGTAGATGATCGGTTCGCTGACGCCCGCGGCCTTGGCGAGCTGCGCCGTGGTGGTGCCGGCGTAGCCGTGGATCGCGAACACCTTGGCGGCGGTGTCCAGCAGTTGGCTCTTGCGTTCAGCAGCGGGCAGACGCGACACGGCGGGGAACTCCAGAACCCAAGGCCACAATCCAGCACCATGCCCCCCAAGAGCCCGGGGCAACAACCAGCCAAACCGACCGGCCTCCCATCGACCTCGCCCAAATCGGGCAGACAGGCCGCCGGCCTCGAGGCAAAGTATGGCATTCACTAACCTGCCGGACCACCCACACCGGCTGAGTCCCTTGCCCCGATTTCTCCCGCCGCCCTCGCAAATCCCCCCTGCAGCCCACCCCCCCCCATCCCAACCCCCCCACCACCCACTCCACCACCCACCACCCCCCACCACCCACCACCACCCACCACCCACCACCGATCCGTCACGATCTTGCCGCCAAACCACCCTCTCTCGCCGATAAACTGTGGGCGTTGTCCGCCGCGCCCGCCCAACCCGGCCTGCCCTTTGGCTCACCGCCCCCGGGCGATCCTGCGCCAGCCGCCAGCCCGGCCCCGGTCAGCCCGCTGCAGTTTGCCGGTACGCTGCCGTTGCAGACCGGTTCCGCCGGGGCGGATGATGGCTCCGGCCCGCCGTTGGCCCCTCTGGCCGTCGCCGCCTCGGTCGCCGCCCCCGCGGCCCGTCGCCTCGGCCCGTTGATTGACCCCGGCTGGCTGTTCCTGATCCCCGGCGTGGCGCTGATCGCCTTCACGGTGATCATCCCCGCCCAACATGATCTGGAAGAGGCCCGGTACTTCAAGTCTCGCGTGCAGGCCGTGCAGGACCACCGCGACGAGCGCATCGGCAACTACCAGCGGTATCTGGAGGCTCTGGAGCGGGGCGATGAGAACCTCATCCGCTCGCTGGCGGCCACGCAACTCAACCAGGTGGATCAGCGCTTCGCCCCCCTGCTGCAGCCGGAGGACACCACCCGCGTGTCCGCCTCGGTGTTCACGCAACTGGAGCCCAAGCCGCTGGTGCTGCCCGAGCGGCCCGTCAAGCAGATGAGCACGCTGGAACGTTGGGCGACGCAAGACGACACCCGCGTGTGGCTGCTGGCCGCCGGGGCCATGTGCATCCTGCTGGGCCTGCTGCCGCCCACCCGCCGCCGCTGAAAGAGACGCCCCACCATGACCCCAGCGGAAGGCGCCGAGCAGGCCGGGTCGGGGGTGCCGCCCGAAAAGCGGCCCCGCCGGCTGACGTTCTCGCCGCACCAGCGGCTGCGGCATGATCGCGAGTTTGCCGCGGTGTTCGCCGCCCGAATCAGCACCCACCGCGGTCCGCTGCGAATCAGCGGCCTGCCCAACACCCTGGGCCATGCCCGCCTGGGCCTGAGCATCGGCCGGAAGGTCGGCAACGCCGTCAGGCGGGTGGCGCTCAAGCGGATGCTCCGCGAGGCCTTCCGGCTGGAGCAGCACAACCTGCCGGCGCTGGATCTGGTCATCAGCGCCAACCCGCATGTGCCGCTGGCGCTGGAGGTCTATCGCACGCGGCTGGTGGATGCGGCGGGCGAACTGGCCCGCAAGGCCCGGCGAGGTTCGCCGCCGCCGGCCAACAAGCCGGCCGCTGGCCCGCCGATGCCGCCCCCGACGCCTCCGGCCAAGGGGCCAGCGTGATGCAGCCGCCGTCGCGGGTTTCGGTGTGGGCCTGGCCGTGGATCGGCCTGATCCGGCTGTACCAGGTCACGCTCAGCCCGTTCATCGGGGGGCATTGCCGCTTTCAGCCCACCTGCTCGCGATATGGCGAGGAGGCCCTGCGCACCCACGGAGCCCTGCGCGGTCTGTGGCTGACCGCCCGCCGGGTGGGGCGGTGCCACCCGCTGGGCGGCAAGGGGTGGGATCCGGTGCCGCCCGCGGACCAGCCCCCATCAGAAGGGCCACCGTCAGAAGGGCCCCCCGCATCGCGGACGGGGCCTGAACGGGTCTCCGCAGGCAACTTGGGCGATTCCGGGAAGGACCGCCCCGGCGGCACAGGCTAGATTTGCTCCGCATGGCAAACGGACAGGGCAAATCAAGGAAGACGGTCATCACCGGGGTGGGCACGGTGACCGGCTTTGGCGTGGGGCTGGGCAAACTGTGGGACGGCCTGTGCAGCGGGCAAAGCTGCGTGCGGCCCATCAAGCGGTTTGACGCCTCGGGCTTCCCCTCCCGGCTGGCCGGCGAGGTGGAGGACTTCTCGGCCAAGGACTTTGTGCCCAAGCACTACCGCAAGCCGGTGAAGGTGATGGCCCGCGACATTGAACTGGCCGTCGCCGCCGCCAAGGAAGCCGTCGAGGACGCCGGCCTGGCCACCCTGGGCACGCTGCCGGAGGACTCGCCCGAGCCGACCACCTACCCGCGCGACCGCATGGGCTGCCACATCGGCGCCGGGTTGATCGCCGCGGAGGCCGATGAACTGACCGCCGCCCTGGTGAAGGCGGCGCCCGGGGGCACGTTTGACCTCAAGGCCTGGGGCACCGGCGGGATGGAGAACCTCACCCCGCTGTGGATGCTCAAGTACTTGCCCAACATGGTCGCCTGCCATGTGACCATCATCCACGGGGCCGCCGGACCGAGCAACACCATCACCTGCGCCGAGGCCAGCGGCCTGCTGTCCATCGGCGAGAGCATGCGGGTGATCGAACGGGGCGACGCCGATTTGTGCTTCTCCGGCGGGGCCGAGAGCAAAGTGAACCTCATGGGCCTGCTGCGGATGGACTTCGCCGGCCGTCTGGCCCCCACCGGGCAGGCGGTCAGCGGGGCCGAGGTGGTCCGCCCGTTTGACCCGCAGTCCACCGGCGGAGCGCTGGGCGAGGGAGCCGGGATCGTCATCATCGAGGCCGAAGAGACCGCCCGCCGCCGCAACGCCCCGCTGTACGCCGAGATCAGCGGCGTGGGCGCCGCCCACTCCCCCCGCCGGACCGACGAGAACGCCGCCGACGAGGGCTTTCAGTACGCCGTGCTCAACGCCATGGACGACGCCGGCTGCACCCCGGCCGACATCGACGCGGTCTTCGTGCAGGGCTCGGGCGTTCGCGCCATGGACATGGGCGAGGCCCACGCCCTTCGCGCCGTCTTCGGTCGCGAACTGGAACGCATCCCCATCGCCACCCTCGGCCCCGCCGTGGGCAACTGCATGGCCGGCATCGGCGGCGTGCAGGCGGCCGTCGCCGCCAAGGCCGTTCGCGAGCAGCGGCTGCCCGCCCGCCTGAACACCGGCACCCCGCTGGCCGGCCTGAACGCCGGGGCCGCCCCCAGTCAGCCGGCCACCCTCCGCCGGGTGCTGGTGGCCAGCAGTTCGCTGGGTGGTCAGAACGCCGCCATGGTTCTCTCGCGGATCGCCTGACCCGCCGAGTGCCGACGCCAGGTGCCGACCCCCTTGCATCATGCCAATTGATTATCAGACGTTGATAGCCTTCGACCAGCGTCACGGGACTCTGGATTGCCCCAAGGTCCACACGGCATTTCAGTGGATGCAAACCCGATTCTGGGGACGAAACACCACCCATAAAGGGGAAATCTCCGGCCCAGGGATCGGAGAGGGGCTACATTTCTGACCGCATTTTCAAAGACATCTGCCAGCAACCGGCTGGCGATACAGGAGCTTTCGGTGTACAACGACGATCGGCGGCGGGACAACAACGGCTACGGGCGGGGCGGTCGCGGGGGCCGCGAAGGCGAGCGTCGGGGCGTGCCCCTGAGCGAGCTGGACCCTGCGCTCACGGCGATCAGCCACAAGGTCATTGGCGCCTCACGCGACGTGCACATGGCCCTTGGCCCGGGGTACGACGCCTCGGTGTACCGCCAGGCGCTGATGATGGAACTGAAGAACGTGGGCGTGGATTTCGTCCCCGGCCACAGCTTCGAGATCCGCTACAAGGACCATGTCGTCGGCTCGTGCCTGGCCGACCTGTTCATCGCCAACCGCTTTGTGGTGGTGGTGATGGCCCGCCCGGGCGAGGTCTCCAGCGCCGACCGCGTCGCCCTTCGCAGCGTGCTCAAGGCCGGCGGGCTGGAACTCGGCCTGATCATCAACTTCGCCGGCCGCCTGCTCAAGGACGGCCTGGTCCGCGTGCTCAACCCGGACAAGATCCCCTCGCTGCGTGACGGCGGCGCTCAGGACAACCACGACGAAGTCGCCCCCGACAACCACAACGAGGACGGCTTCTACGATCCCGACCGGGGCAACTGAGCCGCCCGCCTGCAACCTGACAGTCCTTCACCGGCCCTCGCACCAGCGGGGGCCGGTTTGTTTTTGGAGACTGGTGTGCCTTTGGGGGCCGGGCGTGTTTTTGCCGATTGGCCCGCCAAACACCGGCCCGCCCGCCCCGGGCGCGGAACAATGCCCCATGACCAGTTCTGCGCCGCGCGTTGTCATTACCGGGATGGGCTGCGTGACCCCGCTGGGTCACTCCGTGGAGAACGTCTGGGCGGCGCTGCTGGCCGGCAAGAACGGCGTCGGCCGCATCTCCCGCTTTGACGCCGCCACCTTCAAGACCAACTTCGCCGCCGAGGTCAAAGACTTCCGCCTGGCCGACTTCCTCCCCGACGCCTCCGCCCATGCCGACGCCGGGCTCAACGCCCAGTTCGCCCTGGGGGCCGCGGCACAGGCCTTCCGCCAATCCGGGCTGGACCGCGCCAAACTCAACAAGCGCCGCTTCGGGCTGTACCTGGGCTCCGGCGAGGGCACGCTGGACTTCCCCAACTACGTCGCCACCCACGTGGCCGCGTGGAACGAGACCGAGCGCAAGGTCGACGCCCGCGCCTGGGCCGAGAAGGCCTACGCCACCATGGTCCCCGCTCGCGAGACCGAGCAGGAAGCCAACATGACCCTCTCGCACGTGGCCTGGGAGTTCGGCTGCTGCGGGCCGGCGAGCAACTGCCTGACGGCGTGTGCCGCGAGCACGCAGGCGATCGGCGAGGCCTTTGAGATCCTCCGCCGGGGCGACGCGGACGTGATGTTCGCCGGCGGAGCCCACACCATGGTTCACCCGCTGGGGGTCACCGGGTTCATCCGCCTGACGGCCCTCTCGGCCCGCTCGGACGACCCGACCACCGCCGCCCGCCCGTTCGACCAGACCCGCGACGGGTTTGTCATGGGTGAGGGCGCCGGCATGCTGGTGCTGGAGACCCTGGAGCACGCCCGCGCCCGCGGGGCCAACATCCTGGCCGAACTGACCGGCTACGGCTCTTCCGCCGACGCCTTCCGCATCACCGACATGCACCCTGAAGGCAAGGGCCCGCTGGCGGCCATGACCGAGGCCGTCCGCCAGGCCGGCATCGACCCCCGCGCCACCGACGCCAGCGGCCGCCCGCTGGTGCACTACATCGCCGCCCACGGCACCGGCACCAAGGAAAACGACCGCATCGAGACCAGCGCCGTCAAGCAGCTGTTTGGCCCGCTGGCCCATCAGATCCCCATGTCCTCCATCAAGAGCATGATGGGCCACCTGATCGCCGCCGCCGGCGTCTCGAGCCTGATCTCCTGCATCCAGGCGATCCGCACCGGCTTCATCCCGCCCACCATCAACTACCGCACGCCGGATGCGACGCTGGACCTGGACTATGTCCCCAACACCGCCCGCGACCTGCGCCCGAAGGGCGGCGTGCACACCTGCCTGTGCAATTCCTACGGCTTCGGGGGCCAGAACGACTGCGTGATCGTGCGGGCGTTCAACGGCTGATTCAGCTCTTGCCGAGCACGGATTTTCGGATACAATTCGGGTATGCGACGGAAGGGGTCTCAATACGACAAAGCCATCAATCTGGTGTGCAACCAGAGCAAGGCTGACATCGACGCATACGCCGAGCGGAGCGCCACCAGTCTGGGGTTGACGCCAGGGGGTGACCTTGTCCCAATCATTCAGCAACTCGGCGGCCGGATTCACTACAGGTCTGGCGACGAGGCTGACGGTGACCCGAACACCATCTACGTGCACGGCCCCAACGAGTTTGACATCGTGCTTCCGGTGTACTCAACGCCCCGTCGAGACCGCTTCACCATCGCTCACGAGTTGGGGCACTATTTCCTGCACTCATGGATGGGCAAGCGTCCGCTGCAGGCCACCCGTCTTGGTTCCGACCGGGCTGAGTGGGAGGCCAACTGGTTCGCCGCCGGGCTGCTGATGCCTAGGCAGGAGTTCACGGCCGCAAAGCGCGAGGGCCTTTCGATCGATGCGCTGGCGCAGCGGTTCGGTGTTTCTCCCGAAGCTGCCCGCGTGCGTTGCAAGGTCATCGGCTCGACACAGGGGTGAATGGGGATGGGGTCAGACCGTTTTCGCTGGTGCCGCCGCCTGTTCGCAAGCGTCGACATCGTCGGCTCCACCGCCTTCAAGCAGCAGGCCAAAGACAGCGGTGAATGGGCCCACGTCTTCCGAGAGTTTTTTCGCGAGTTCCCACTTGAGTACCGGACGCACTTTGATCAGCTGAGTCGAGACCGGGCTGCACTGCGGGCCAATCCGCCACGAGTCTGGAAGTTTGTCGGGGACGAGATTCTGTTCGTCGTGGAGATCGAGCGTCACGAGCAGGTGGCCATTTACGCAGATGCATTCCTGACCGCGCTCGAGTCTTACACCGACGAACTCAGGCACAAGGGAACCCTTGCTCGCCTCGGCTTGAAGGGCACGCTGTGGGGTGCCGGCTTCCCGGTGGGGAACATCGAGGTCGAGTTTTTGTCCGCAGACTCAGAAGGTCGCGTATCGCTGCTGGACTTCCTGGGACCCAACGTGGATCAGGGCTTCCGTCTGTGCACGCTCGCCGATCTCCGCAAAGTCCCCATCTCGGTCGACATCGCGCACATGCTCGCGCACGGACCGGAGCATCCAGGGTTGGTTGTCGGCTTTGAGGAGCCGCGAGGGCACAAGGGCGTGCCGATGCCCTACCCGTTCATCTGGTTGGATCGCCAGCGCGGACAGCAGTCCGCCGAGGATCATCTTCTCGGTCGCCGTCCCGGTGTCGCCCCGGCTGAACTCCGCCCATGGCTGGAGGACCTGTACACACTGCAGGTGCCCAACATTGCCAGGCCGTTCCTTGAGACCGATCCCGATCCCCAGTTCAGCCGCATCCCCGCTGACATGGACGCCCGAAGGAACAACCTGATGAACAGGAGCGCTGAGGAGGGCTATGTTGAGGGCCGGGACGTCGCGGCAACGGGCTCATCCCCCACCGATCCCCCGCTGCCGGATCCCCCGGGACCTCGCACTGGGGAGGATACCAACCCCACGATCTAAACGCAGCCGACCAGAGAGTCCGGAAAGCCCCCCATGGCCAACATCCTCATCGTCGGACCCCACCCGGATGACCAGGAACTGGGCATGGGCGGCACCATCGCCCGCCTGGCTGTCGAGGGGCACAAGGTCGTGCTGCTGGACCTGACCGACGGCGAGCCCACCCCGCACGGCGACTCGGCCACCCGCCAGCGCGAGGCCCAGGCGGCGCTGGACGCTCTGCAGCCCACCGAGGCCGAACGGGCCGCGGGGGCCCAGCCGATCCTCCGCACCATGCTCGGGGGGCAGTGGGGCGCCGGCCTGACCAACCGCCAGATCGAGCACTCGCTGGAGGCCCGCCACCGCGTCGCCGGGGTCATCCGGGCCCACCAGATCAACGTCATGTTCGCCCCCCACCCGCAGGACGCCCACCCGGACCACCTGGCCGCCACCCGCATCTGCATCGACGCCCGCTTTGACGCCAAGCTCACCAAGGTGGCCATGCCCGGCGACCACGGCCAGCCGCCCATCCACCCCAAGTGGCTGTTCTACTACTTCGCCACCCATCTTCGGGTGGTCCCGCAGCCGCACTTCATCATCGACACCACCCCCTTCATCGACCGCAAGCAGGCCGCGATCATGGCCTATCGCTCGCAGTTTGTGGCCAACGCCCGCAACCGCTCGGTGCCCGACTGGATCCGCAGCATGGACGGCTACATCGGCTCGCGTATCGGCGTGCCGTTTGGCGAGGCCTTCGCCACCCCTGAGCCGCTGGGGTTGACCGGCTTCGGCGGGCTGGCCCTCTAGCCCCCGCTTGGCCCCACCGGGCCGGAATGCCCGCCCCGCCCGCCCGCGGCTCGGGTAGACTGTGCCCGCACGCCGTCCGTCGCGAGCGTGCCACGCCGCTGCGCCGCTCCGCCAGGTCATCGTCCGCATGAACCCCACGGCCCTGCTCATCGAGCCCGAGGTCATCGACCTGATCCAGAATCGGCAGTTCGCCGAACTGCGCGAGGTGCTGCACGGCATCCAGCCCGCCGACGTCGCCGACATCCTCGCCGGCATTGATCCCGCCGACGCCGCCATCGCCTTCCGCTTTCTCCCGCGCGACGACGCCGGCGTGGTCTTCTCGTATCTGCCGCCGGAGAAGCAGGAGGAACTCATCGGCGTGCTGGGCAAAGAGAGCGCCGCGACGCTCATCGAGGCGATGGACCCCGACGACCGCGTCCGCCTGCTCGATGAGCTGCCCGCCGACATCGCCCACCGCATCGTCGCATCGCTCAGCCCCGAACAGCGCAAGACCACCCAGGCCATCCTCGGCTACCCGACCCGCTCGGTCGGCCGGCTGATGACCCCCGACTACGTCCGCATCCGGCCGGAGTGGTCCGTCGCCCGGGCCCTGCAGCACATCCGCCGGTACGGACGCGACGCCGAGACCATCAACGTCGTCTACGTGATCGACGAGCGCGGCGTGCTCATCGACGACCTGCGGCTGCGCCAGATCATCATGGCCGAGCCCGACGCCCCCATCGAGAGCCTGATGAACCGCCAGTTCATCACCCTGCGGGCCGACCAGCCCCAGGAGGACGCCGTCGAGGCCCTGCTCAAGTACGACCGCGTCGCCCTCCCGGTGGTGGACTCGCGCGGGGCCCTGCTGGGCATCGTCACCCACGACGACGTGGCCGACGTCGCCCAGCAGGAAGCCACCGAAGACATCCAGAAACTCGGCGGCGTGCAGGCCCTGGAGCAGCCGTATATCGCCACGCCCATCCTCGGGCTGGTCAAAAAGCGCGCCCCCTGGCTGGCGCTGCTGTTCATGTCCGAGCTGCTCACCTCCAACGCCATCGCCTTCTTTGACACCGAGATCCAGAAGGCCGCCATCCTGGCCGCCTTCATCCCCGCGATCATCTCTTCCGGCGGCAACTCCGGCTCCCAGGCCTCCACGCTGATCATCCGCGCCCTGGCCCTCAAAGAGGTGTCGCTGGGGGATTGGGCACGGGTGCTGATGCGTGAGCTGGCCTCCGGCCTGATCCTCGGGCTGATCATCGGCGTCATCGGCATCGTCCGCATCAACGTCTTCGGCGCTTTCGGCTGGTTCGATGAGGCTCAGGTCCGCGAGCACTACGTCATCCTCGGCTGGACCATCGGCCTGACCCTCTGCGGGGTGGTGCTCTGGGGCTCGATCATGGGGGCCATGCTCCCGTTTGTGCTCAAACGCCTCGGCCTGGACCCGGCCGGCTCCTCCACCCCGTTCGTCGCCACCCTGGTCGACGTCACCGGCATTGTGATCTACTTCACCGTCGCCCTGGCCATGCTCTCGGGCACCCTGCTGGCCGACCGCCCCTCCCCCGACGCCATCCGGGGCTCGGCGGCCGTCACCGTCGAGGCGGTCTGGCCCGCCAAGGTTGACGACCAGCCCGCCTTCCGCCTCCGCGTGCGGACCGATGGCCCCGCCGGCCTGCCCGCTGCGCCCGCCGCCCCCGCTTCCGGGCCCGACCCCGCCGTCGCCGAGATCCTGGTCCCCCGCTCGGCCCTGCAGCCCGAGGGCGACGGCGTTCGCGCCCCCCAGCCCGGCGACCGCCTGCTGCTGCAGTTCACCCCCGCCCGCGTCACCGGCGCCACCGCCCAGCCCCCTGCCGAGGCCAACCCGGCCAGTCCCGGCCCCGGCGGACCCTGACCGCCGCCGACGCCCCGGACCGGCCGGTGCGAACTTTGCCCACCTTCCGGCCGGATCGCCGATAGTGTTCAGCACCTCCAAACCGGTGCAGCGGGCTTTGACGCAGACGCGCATCGGGGGACCCCACCTGCGTGTCGGCCAACGGGTTCGCTTCCCGCCCTCCCCACCCCCACCCCCACCGCCCCCACCCCCCTCCCCCACCCCCCCGCCCCCGACGCCGCCGGCCCCCCGACGCTCGACCCGCACGCTGCACTGCCCCGCCCAATGGAATGGGCGGGACAACCCGGTTCGCAAGGATCCGCTTCCCCCATGCCCCGTGCCGGCCACCTGATCATCATCACCGCCTTCGCCCTGCTGGTCATCGGG
>Ga0315900_10011306_pt1 | contig 11061 bp, 5 predicted proteins | sample LakEriMetagenome_FD_203521 | JGI IMG/M metagenome (GOLD analysis project Ga0315900, IMG submission 203521) | Freshwater fungal communities from buoy surface, Lake Erie, Ohio, United States - Buoy 12 MA114 | ecosystem: Environmental > Aquatic > Freshwater > Lake > Lake biofilm | place: USA: Lake...
GATTTATTGTAGAATTACAAAAAGCAAAAGAAAATTTTTTCAAGGAGAGGACTGTTTATTATTCTACTTTCCCCATTATGGAACAAGCAGAAAAGGGTATTTGGGACTTTAATTTAAAAGCGGTTTTTTGTATTGGTATTTTAGATTTTTCTTTTGATAATAAAAAGGAAAAAGAGAATGTTGAGGAGGTGGTTCATGAAATCAAGTTAAAAAATCAGAATGGGCAGGTGTTTTATGAAAAGCTTACCTACATTTATATAGAATTGCCTCATTTTATAAAAAAGGAATCTGAGCTAATAACCCAGTTAGACAGGTGGTTATATTTCATCAAAAATTTAGAAGATTTTGAAGAAATTCCTTCGATTTTTAAAACGGAAGTTTTTGAAAAGGCCTTTGAAAAAGCAGAGCTTGCCAAGTTTAAACCAGGAGAGATGGACGCGTACGAAGGAAATTTAAAGGATTTTCGTGTTACACATAATGTAATAACAACAGCTTATAGCGATGGTGAAATAAAAGGGAGACAAGAAGGGAGACAAGAAGGAATTTTAGATATGGCTAAAAAATTGGTTTTAAGCGGTATGGATATTGAGAAAATAAGTCAAATAACTGGAATAAGCGAACAAGAATTGGATCAATTTTAGATACATTAGGATTGCACCAAATAATCTGTTTTTCCAAAAGATAAATTCGCATTTTCAAATGTACCGTTGAAAAAGTGACAATAAGATAAATCAGTTTCAAAAAAAGAGCAATTGGAAAAGGTACAATTTTCAAAATAGCAGTTTTGACAAATGGCATCATTAAAACTAACATAGTTAAATTGACAGTTTTTAAATATGGACTGTTGTAAATCAGTGGCTACAAATCGTATATTCATCAGCTGGCAATCAGACCAATGTGTATTTTTTAAATGACCATTATTAAAAGTAACATCCTGTAATGGTATGTTTTTGAAAATGCAAAAATCCATATTGCTCCCTGAAAAAAGGGTTGATGAGAGTATAGTTGTATTAAATTGAGAATGTTGAAAGTTAGCAGAAGTAAACATAACATCGCTGAAATCATATTTGTCAAATACCTGGTGAGTAAAATAGGATTTATTTAAAAGAACGGGTAAGTCCTTGATTTTATTCAGATTCCATACTTCATAACCTTGCCAGATTAATTTGATATTTTCAATAATTGGTTTCCAGTATGGGTCGTCGAAAGTAATATTTTTCAATATAGTTTTGTCCAGGCGACAAGTTGAAAGATAATATCCGGATATAAAAGCATCGGTTAAATTGGATTCACTTAAATCGAAGGATTTAAGAAAGGCCTTAGTTAAATCATAATTCGATAAATCAGCTCCTTTAAACATGGTACGTTCCAAAACTGGAATACTTGATATTAGGGAATTAAAATAATCAACGTCTGATAGTAAAATATTTTTCCAAGCTACCATTTATGCAATTGATTTAACCTGATTAACCATTGTCAGGCTGTTTTGGTTTTTTAAAAATATTTGTTGCTTGTGAACCAAGAGCCATTGCCATTGCTTTTACCGTTGAAAGTTCAGATTTTGTATATTTAAAGAAAAAGGAACTTTCATCATGCGTCGCCATTGGATCTTGTCCGGCAGGGCCACTTTTCTCTTTTACCGAATTCGCTCCAATTTCTAATAATCTGCCAAAGACAGAGATTTTCAACGCTTCTGGTTTACCAATTAATTCTACTGCCGCGTCACAGAGGCGGTCGATGTATTTACCTGCTCTATAGACAGCATATTGAGGATCATTTTCAAAATGATGTAAAGAATGAAGGGTATCGCCAACATTTTCATTCATTGCTTGCAGATACATTTCCTTTGACAATTGATATTTGACTGAAGTAATATCTTGACCGGCCAAATTTTTCTTCCCATCTTTTTTAAGTTCTGCTAATTTCTTTTTTGCTCCCTGATTACCATAAACGGTATGTAAAACTGCACCTTGAGTTGCATATACCTCATTGGCATAAGTAAGGCCTCTGGAAATTTGGTTATGCATATTTAAAATCAATGTTTCTACCTCATCACCTTGAGTACCTGCTGCTTCTAATTTTGCAATTTCGAGTCTTAAAATTTTTACTTGTTCTATAATTTTTTCATATTGTCTATTTGAAACCTGCATTTCTAAAGCAGCATCGCCGTGATGATCTTTGCCATTTTCTTCAAAGGCACTTTTCTTTTGCTTTTCTTTTCTTTGTTCATTTGCTTTATTCATTTCTTCATTTGCAGCCAGTTTTGCATTCGCAACTTCTTGCTCAACAGTTAGCTTAAAGGTGTTGTATTCTAATTCAACATCCATAAACTTTCGTTGCATTTCAACATTTTCTTTTTCTGGCAAATCTGATAAAAGGGCATTTTTGTATGTGACCCAATCAGATGGTTCCATATTCCTGCGTATTTTAACCATAGACCAAACTTCATTTTGGTCGTTTTTTATTTTAGCTCCTTTTTCAGATAAGTTTTTTTCCTCTTTTGGTTTGACCCGATATTCACCTTCCACTTCAGAGTCAACTTGATCTCCTCCAAACATCCAATCGGAAGAATAAACATTAATATCAAAAAAGGCGCCAGGTTCTTGGCCATATACTTTTCTAAATTCTTCATTAATAATAGCAACACCTAATTCTGTATTTTCTCCTTTTGCTGAAAGGTCAATATCAGATGTAACGGATTCAGAACCAACAGAATCTTTTAATCCAAAATTTTCTCCTTCAATATTAAGATCTGCTAATTTTTCGTTTGCCGCTTTTTTCTTTAACAAAGCGGGTTTTATTTTTTCATTAACAACCTGGTTTGCAAATTTCTGCCATACCCGACCTCTCATATTAACCATTGTTTGCATTAGTCCAATACTGTGTTCATGATGGGGAATTGAGTCTTCGGGAACTCCCGGCCAACTATCTGTCGTAAGTACCTCCTTGGCTTTAAACCAATTACTTTCCAACGGTTCTTTTAAGATATCAAGTAAGACATTATCATTTAAAAGTCCCTCTTGTATATAAATTTGAGACACTGCCGTTGCTAAGCCTGGCAATGTACCATCATATAATTGTATAAAATTTCTTTTAGTTGTCGTGTCTTCGTCAATTTTTTTCCAACTAGGGGTTTCATCAGGAGCGTATTCAGGTAAACTTGGACTGGAAGAGGTATCAACTTCTCTTTGTACACTGGTATTATTTAATACAAATTTATTAAAAAGGGGCAAACTTTCTTCTTTTTTCAATGAAATGGCTTTCGAACCCATGGTGTCAGCCTCTTTTTCTAACTGTTGATTATCATTTATTGAAAATTTTCCTCTCAGTTGTTTTGTAGGTTTTACTCTTCCCTGAGCTTGTTGAACAACATGCCATGCCTCGTGAGGAAGATGTCGTTCCTGGCCTGGAGCGACATGAATCTGGTTTCCCTGTGCATAAGCATGGGCATTTAATTGAGCTGGTTTTTCTGAATTATAATGAACCTTTACTGAATCCATGGATAGGCCTGATAATTGTTCAACACCACTTTTTAAAGGATTTGGAATTCCGCTTTGATTTGATTTTTTCTGACTAATATTTTTGCCATATTCTTTTGCCATCATCTGAATGGCCTCCATTTTTTGATTTTGGGGGCTATTTTTCTCAAGATTTCTCCATTTTGGCTGAGAAACGCTGGTAAAATCAGAAGACTGTCTATTCTGTTCTCTATTTAAAGAACCTGGCTTATTAATCTTATGTGATTTTGCGAAATATTCAGTCATTTAAGGAATATAATTGGCAAATAATAATTTTAAAATTATTATAAATATAGGAATAATAAATTAAATAGGGGTGTTAATTACTATTTATACCGCCTGCCATCTTTTTGTCATAGTAATGGCATAATCCATAAAGTTTTGGGCACTATCAGCATATACTTTATTTTCAGAAAGTAAGGTAGTAGAATTAATGTTTAAGTGTGTTTCATGCGATTCCCATAATTTAGGGCAAACAATACTTTGATTATTTGTGAAACTTATAATTTTGTTAAAAATCATCATTTGTTCCAATGCCGATTGTCTGCCGCCTCTACCCGTAGAAACTCCTACAAAGGCAAATACTTTATTATTGAATAGATAAGCGAGATTTTTAGTGCCTAACTGGTGCGCCAGATTTATCAACTCTGCATTGGTTGACCAATTGTATTCCGGGGCGGTAATGATAACTAATGCAGCATTATTCCATTTTTCTATGAGGTCTTTTTGGAAATCTGACAAATTTTCAGAGTCTATACTACCTCGTCCTACGTTTGGGATTTGTTCTTCTGCTAAGTCAACCACAGAAAAATGTATATCTGAAGAATGGCCGTTTTGTTTGGTTAGATAGTTGGCAACCAGCAATGAATTGCTGTTTTTCCTGGAAGATCCTGATAAAATCAATATTTGCATGTACTCATTTTGGTTTTCTTAACAGTAATGCCGTAGATTTGGTTCTTTAAATTGAATTTTACTTTTGAACAAAGTTTTTGTTATGCTGCGAAGTTTTGAAGAAATAAAGGAGGCCTTGCATTCGGGCGAGTTAACGCTACCTCAATTGGTCGAAAATTATCTCGGACAAATTGAAAAAAATAAGCACCTAAATATGTATGTTGAAGTTTGGGCAGAGGAATCACTGGCCCGGGCTAAGGAACTTCAAGCGGCTTTTGATTTAGATAAAACAAGCGTTGGTTCACTTTTTGGTATGGTGGTCTCCATAAAAGACGTAATTTGTTATAAAGATCATACGGTTACTGCGGGGTCAAAAATTCTTAGTGGTTTCAAATCTTTATACTCATCCACGGCAGTTGACAGATTATTAGTTGAGGACGCGATACTCATTGGCAGCACAAATTGCGATGAATTTGCGATGGGTTCGACCAATGAAACTTCCTATTACGGTGTGGTTAGAAATGCGGTGAATACAGATTTAGTGCCTGGAGGATCGTCAGGTGGCGCGGCTGTTTCTGTACAAACGGACACTTGTTTAGTTGCATTAGGATCTGACACGGGTGGGTCTGTCCGCCAACCTGCTGCATTTTGTGGTATAAATGGCTTTAAACCAACGTATGGTAGAATTTCCCGACATGGTTTGCTGGCTTACGGATCGTCATTTGACCAAATTGGTATTTTCGCTCATAGTATTAAGGACATTGCAAGGACACTTTCTATTATTGCCGGTCCCGATGAATATGATAGTACGGCGTTGACATCAATACCTGAAAAGTATGAAAATCATTTGACTGCACCCAAAAAGTCTAAAATAGCGTATTTTAAAGCCGCCCTGGAACATCCCAGTTTAGACAAAACGGTTCGGGAAAGGTGTGAAAGTATGATTGAAAATTTAAAAAGTAAAGGTCATTCCGTCGAAGGCGTTGACTTTGAATACTTAGATTTTATGATTCCTGCGTATTATGTTTTGACAACGGCGGAAGCCTCTTCGAATTTATCTAGATATGATGGCATTAGATTCGGATATAGAAGTCCCAATGCCACTAATTTAGAGGAAACCTATAAACTATCAAGAACTGAAGGCTTCGGAAGAGAGGTTAAACGCCGTATATTATTGGGAACGTTTGTTTTAAGTTCGGGGTACTACGACGCTTTTTATGGTAAAGCTCAACGAGTCAGAAGGTTAATTATTGAAAAGACGGAGGAGATTTTTAATCAGTATGATTTTATTTTAATGCCTACCGCACCCGGGCCTGCATGGCCTATTGGAGAAAGTCTCGATGATCCTATTGCTATGTATTTGGCCGATATTTTCACTGTTCATGCAAATTTGACGGGTATTCCTGCTATTTCTATCCCCGTTCAGCCTACAGATAAGGGTTTACCGCTGGGCATTCAGTTTTTTGCAAACAAGGAAAGGGAATCATCCTTACTGGGTTTTGTTGACTCTTTATAATTTAGTTTATATAGGTGTTTAAAATTCTTAGCCGTTCTTTGTAAATATACTTTGGCGTCATTTCCAGCAAAGAATGGTATGTATTTTTAGCATTTTCCCGTAAGGCTGCTTCATGAGGAAACAACATAACCCATTCAAACAATCTTTCCGCTTCTTGTTCTTGGGTGCAGGGCATGTTTTCCATTTGAACAAGGATTTCAGCAGCTTGGATTTTTTCTCCGTTTGCCCGGGTATATTTTGCTTCCAATAGTCTAACATCAAACTTGAAAGCGTCGTTGGATAATTCGTTTGCAAGGTCGGAAGCCTCTGTTAATAGCGCTTTGACTTTGTTATATTGCCCGTCAACCAATAAGACAATAGCCAGTTCAAAGAGACTATATCCTAAAACCAGTTTATTATTTATTCTTCTCGTCAGCGTTATTGCCCGCTCGTAAAAATGGATAGAACGCTCGTATTCATTTTTGAAATAATAAATATCGCCGAGGGTATTTAACGCCTTTGCCATTCCTTTTTGGAAACCCAACATTTCGCTGATGGTTAAGGCTTTTTGCAAATGATTTATAGCCTCCATAAACTCACCTTTAAGATTAAGTAACTGACCAATAAGACATAATACAATAGAGGTGCCTTGTTTGTCGTCTAGTTCCTTGCATAAATCCAGGTCTTTTTCATAATGCGCCATTGCACGGTCAAAATCTCCTTCTTTCTCATAAATCAGGCCAACATTTCCGAGGGCAATAGCTTGTAAATGCTTGTTACCCGTTTGATTTGCCAGTTCAATCCCTTCATTAAAATTTATTTTTGCCGCTTCAATTTCATCTTTATCGAGGTGCACCAGACCTTTATAAATATAAATGGTTGCCAAACCAAGCTTATCATCTTCCTCAATGCAATGCATTAATTGTTTATTTAAAGTATCTAACGCAAGATCATTTTTACCTAAATTCATCTGTGTTAGGGCAATTTTGGCATAAACCTGCGTGGTTGGATAATTTTTATCCTTAGGAGAGGCGAGTTTCAAGCTTTCGGTAAAGTGATAATTTGCCTCGTCATATTTTCCCATTCTAAAAAAAACATTGCCCAAAAAGGCTAAGGTTGGGGCGACAAGGGAAGGGAAATTATTTTTTTGTGCATAGGCAAGGGCCTTTTTTTGAGAATTCATGGCTGCCGAATAATCCCCTTTGAAAAGTTGCGTCCGACCAATATTATTAAATAGAATGGGGATTAATTCACCGGAATAACCTTCATTTAGGGAAGAATAAGCCTGAAGATATATTTTTTCTGCTCTTTCCCAATAACCGGTAATCTCTAAAATGGAGCCTTGTAAAATAAGGGCTTTTAATCGGTATGGGTGGTGCTGATTTAAATGTATATTTTTCAATAGTTTCTCTAAAAAACCAAGGGCATTTTCATTCAAATAATTATTTTTTGCCTGAACTGCGGCGAGATATAAAAATTCACTGGCTTTTTGGATATGATTTGCCAGCTCGTAATGGTAGGCTAGTTCTTGTAATTTTAGTTCAATATGGTCTTTAAAATGGAGTTCAATAGCCTCAGCCACAAGTAAATGAATCTGTTGAAGGGTGGCAGGCAGCTGAATATTATAAGCAGCTTCTCTAAGTAAAGCGTGTTGAAATAAATATCGTCTTTTAGTTAATGGTCGCCAAATATTCTCTCTTGTCCCGGCTTTAATAAGGTTTTCTATAAAACCGATTTGAGTCTGAAGAATATTTGCGTCGGTATGAAGTGCTTTCCAAACAGATTCTAAAATGGTCAGGTCAAATTCCCTTCCTATCACGGCAGCAACTTTGCACAATTCGCGTAGGTCAGGGTTCAAACTATCAATACGGGTAGTAAGAAGATTTCCAATTTTTTCAGGGGTTACAATTTCACCTGTATTTAGCGTCCATTTGCCATGATAAGTTGTCAGCCAATCTTTTTCTTTTAGAAATTCTACCATTTGCTCCAGGTAAAACGGATTTCTGTTGGTAGTTACCTCCACATAATCTAACAGAGCCTCATTGGCCTCATTCCCAAGAATTATTTCGGTAAATTGAGCACAGGTTTTTCTGGTGAAATTTTCAAGATGTATAAAAACACCAACCTGTGAAGAGGAATTGGTAGGTAAAAATGTTTTTATTTCTGTTGACGCCTCGGTTCGGGACGTAACTACGAGCATGATTGGAAATGCAGGTAATTGCTGACAAAGAGAAACAAGTAACTCTTTGGAGGAAGGGTCCAGCCAATGGGAATCTTCAATTTGTAATAAAACAGGGTGTAACAAAGATTCTGCTAAAATAAGTGAAATAATGCCATCTTTTGCCATTTGATACCTGCTTTGAGGGGCCAGATCATCCCAATCGGGTGTAGAAAGACTTAGACCTAACAGAAATCGAAAGGCATTATCGGAATGGTTTAGTTTTTCTATCAAATCTTTGGCAGCCACAGACGAAAAACCCTCAGTGCTGGAAATGACATGTAACTTATTAATCAGTGATTTAAATTGTCTTTGATATTGATAATGCCGATTGGAAAGACCTCTGATGTTTTGACTAAAGTAATGCCTTAAAAGATGAATAAATGGATTGAATGGTTTTTTTATAACGGCATCACAAGGACAGAAAAACCAATTTGCCTTGCCATTTCTTATGGTTTCTTCTCTTAAACTGCCAACAAGACGACTCTTACCTACCCCGGGATCGCCGGAAATAATAATAATCTGACCGGTTTTGGTCGATAAAAGTTTGTTGAATTCAGTTTGGAGGACCTGCATTTCTTGATCTCTTCCCACCAGCGGGTACAGAAATTTTTGAAATCCTTCAGGTTTTTGATTTTTTAAAAGAAATGTTTCTACAGGTTCAAGCATTCCCTTATAACTAATTTCACCTGCTATTTCAAATAGGAAAAAGTCCGATTGTGCTATTTGCCTGTCTGTTCTTATTTCTCCCCATTGAGCCTGATTGATCATTCTTGCAGCAAGATTCACAAAATTTCCGACCACACTATATTGTTGCATTTCCTTACCGCCAATAAATCCAGTATAGCCTGTACCGCTGGTCACGGCAGCTTTCATTTTTATTCCAAATGGCGCATACATTTCTCTTAAGTCACGAAAAAGACTGTGACTACAATTTAATGCTCGTTCCAGCTGATTTTCAAATGCGAGGGGAACACCGAAAAAGGTAATTAACCAAGGGATTTCCTCGCTGAAATCAAATTCTTTGCAGTAGCCTCCATATTCATTGATATGTTTGACCATCTGACTAAGGAAATCTGAAAAAATTTGTTTGTCCCCAGAAGGAGTAAAGCCAATGAAAATAGCAATACAGGACCTAAACTCTCCTGAAGGAATGTGTCGGGAAAAAACAGGAGATAGAAAGGGAGAACTATCAGAAACAGGAAGCGATGTATTTTTTTTAGTCTTTATTAATCCCTCTTTTAATTTGATTTTCTTTATTTCCGACGACTTCCAGGTATAAAAATTTTCTTCAATGGACTCGGAATGAAGATCAATGCTTTCAAAATAATCGCGTACACTGGAGGTAAAAACGATGCCCTCGTCCTGAAATCTTGCTTTTTGCTGACAAATAGCACTATTTCTGAGAACTTCCCCACTAAAGTAGTAAGAATAGGGTTCCTTTCCTACAATTCCCCAAGTGAGTATTCCAACGTCTAAACCAATCTTGACACTCACAGGAAGTGATCTGTTTTTTGCGTTTTTTGTCCTAAAATAAGCGTGAACTTTTTTAACAGCCACGGTGAAAACATATATATCAGTGGTTGATTTTGGGAAAATGGCAAAAAACGCATCCCCTGCGAAATGAGGAATAAATCCTCCGTGCTGATAAACAATATCTACCAAAGGAGAGAAAACATCATTTAACAAATCGGAAACCTCCTCGGCCCCTGCACCTGCATCTTGTAAAAGGGAAGCCGTTAGAGGGGTAAATCCCGTGAGATCAATGTACATGATCCAGGAATCCAAATCTCCATGGAATCTTTCTTTTTTAAATACGTCAAGTATAAAGTCGGGTACAATAATGCTCACAATATTATTATTGATGCAAAAGTAATGATTTTATTTACTTGTAACCTTTCTAAGGTCTTATTACCTTTTATTTTAACCATTGGTCGATTAAGTGCATCTGAAAAATATTTTTTGTAGTCTTTTGTGGCATTATTTAAAAATGCTAAAAACGGCTTATGCTCCGACTTCATTGTTATTTATTTTTAATTTGCTCCACTTTTTTAGTAGCTCAAAACAACGACCCGATATCCAAAAAAATATTGGAAGCTAAACGGATAGAGGGAAAAATGGTAATGGATGGAAAACTAGATGAAAACGAATGGCAATCGGCTGTCGCTGCCGATAGTTTCGTTACTTTTCAGCCCGTTCCTGGTTTGAAAGCGTCAGAAGATGGACAAATACGTGTTTTATATGATAATGAAGGATTTTATATTGGTGCATTTCTCGCTGACAGTGATCCTGTATCTATTCCAAAACAATTATCACAACGAGATGAAATTCAAAATTCTGATTGGTTTGCCGTTATTTTAGATACTTACAAGGATGGGAACAATGGTCTTGGTTTTATCGTATCAGCAAGTGGTGTTCAGCTTGATGTAAAATATTCCGTTTACGGCGAAGATAGCGGTTGGGATGCTGTTTGGGAAAGTGCGGTATCTTTTACTGACAAAGGTTGGATTGTTGAAATGAAAATTCCCTATTCGGCCATCAGGTTTCCCAAACAGGAAAATCAGGAATGGCATATTAACTTCCTAAGGCTTTATCAAAGGAAACAGGAAAAATCATCCTGGAGTACAATTAATCCGCTAATTTCTGGTTTCCTCAATCAATCAGGTATTTTAACTGGAATAAAAAATATTTCTTCGCCAATACGTTTGCAGGCTACACCCTTTTTTGCGGTTTACGGACAACAATTTACAGATAAGGCGGCAGCTCAAAAAAATGTCTATGGTTCTTCATTTAGCGGAGGTATGGACATTAAATACGGTATCAATGACGCTTTTACCTTAGATATGACGTTGATTCCTGATTTTGGGGAGGCACAATCAGATAATCAGGTGCTCAATCTGACCCCTTTTGAAGTTAGATTTGATGAAAACAGACAGTTT
>Ga0315900_10011308_pt1 | contig 11059 bp, 9 predicted proteins | sample LakEriMetagenome_FD_203521 | JGI IMG/M metagenome (GOLD analysis project Ga0315900, IMG submission 203521) | Freshwater fungal communities from buoy surface, Lake Erie, Ohio, United States - Buoy 12 MA114 | ecosystem: Environmental > Aquatic > Freshwater > Lake > Lake biofilm | place: USA: Lake...
TCCGGGCGCCGGAAGACGTCGACGAGGTCGACCTGCTCACCCGGCGCGAGCACATCGCCCAGCGCGTCGAGCGAAGGCACGCAGCGCTCGCCGAGGATCTCTTCGGCGGTGGGTGTGACGGGGATGACGCGGTAGCCGAAGCGCTGCAGCTGGCGCGCGACACCGTGGCTCGGGCGTGACGGGTCGCTGCTGAGACCCACCACCGCGATGGTGCGGATGCGGCGCAGCAGCGCCGCGATCGCGTCGGGCGCAGGGTTGGTGAACGGCGCCTGCTCGAAGAGCTCCTGCTTGAGGCGGTAGATCGAGGAGATGTCCTCGTCGCCGTGACCGCGGCGGATGAGCTCGGCGTATTCGCGCAGCACGTCGTCGACCACCGGCAGCGCGACGCCGCTCGCGGCCGCCATGTCGCGGCAGATGCGCAGGTCTTTCTCATGCAGGCGTACGCGGAAGCCCGCCGGGAAGCTGCCGCGCACCATGTAGGGCGCGCGGTTCACGAAGTACCACGACGACCCGGCACCCTGGCCCAGCGTCTCGACCACGCGCTCGAGCGGCAGGTGCTGTGCGCGCGCGAAGGCCATCGCTTCGCCGACGGCGCGGATGATGCCGGCGCACATGATCTGGTTGGTGGCCTTGGTGGCCTGACCGGCGCCCTGCGGACCGAACCAGCGCACCGTGCGGCCCATCGCCTCGAGCACCGGCTTCGCGCGCTCGAACGCCGCTTCGTCGCCGCCGCACATGATGGCGAGCGTGCCTTTCTGTGCGCCTTCGACGCCGCCGCTCACGGGGCAATCGAGGAACGCCGCGCCGCGCGCGGCGACCAGCGCGCCCGCGGCACGCGCGGTGTCGGCGGACACCGTGGAGCAGTCGATGACGAGTCCGCCCGGCTTCAGGCCGGGCGCGAGGGCGCGCACCACCTCCAGCACATCGGTGTCGGCGGAGACGCAGAGCACGAGCGTCTCGCACTGCGCTGCGAGTTCGGCGGGCGTGGCGGCGGCGGTGCAGCCGAGCTCCTGTGCGAGTGCGGCGGCGCGGTCGGCGCTGCGGTTCCAGACGCCCTGCAGCAGCCCGGCCTTGTGCAGGTTGCGCGCCATGGGGGCGCCCATGGCGCCGAGACCGAGGAAGCCGGTTCGCATGACGGCATCATATCAGCCGCCAACGGACCGAAAAAAAGGGCGGCGACCTTGCGGCCGCCGCCCGACAGACATCGGGGGTCGGTGATGTCTCAGGGGGAAATCAGCTGGTGTAGGCGCGCTCGTTGTGCTCGGTGGTGTCGAGGCCTTCGCGCTCGTTCTCCTCCGGCACGCGCAGGCCCACGAGGAGGTCGGCGACCTTGAAGGCGATGAACGCGGCCACGGCGGACCAGACGACGGTGACGGCCACCGCTTCGGCCTGGATCAGCAGCTGCGCGAGGATGCCGTTGGAGCCGACGCTCGCCGTCACCCAGTCGGTGACGAGGCCCGGGCCGCCGAGCGCCTGGTTGTTGAACACGCCGGTGAGCAGTGCGCCGACGATGCCGCCGACGCCGTGCACGCCGAACACGTCGAGCGAGTCGTCGGCCTTCAGCAGACGCTTGAGGCCGGTGACACCCCACAGGCAGACCACGCCGGCGATGAGGCCGATGGCGAGCGCGCCCATCGGACCGACGTTGCCCGCGGCCGGCGTGATGGCGACGAGACCGGCGACCGCGCCGGAGGCGGCACCGAGCATCGAGGCGTGGCGCTTCAGCACCCACTCGGCGGCCGACCAGGCGACCACGGCGCCCGCGGTGGCGAGCAGCGTGTTGAGGAAGGCGAGCGCCGCGGCGTTGCCGGCCTCGAGCGCGGAACCGGCGTTGAAGCCGAACCAGCCCACCCACAGCAGCGAGGCGCCGACCATGGTGTGCACGAGGTTGTGCGGCGGCATCGGCTCGCGGCCGAGGCCGACGCGCTTGCCGACCATGTAGGCGCCGACGAGACCGGCGACGCCCGCGTTGATGTGCACCACGGTGCCGCCCGCGAAGTCGAGCGCGCCGCGCTGCCACAGCAGGCCGGCCTTGGCCGTGGTCTCCGCGGCCACCTCGGCCGAGGTGTAGGCATCCGGACCCATCCAGAACCAGACCATGTGCGCGATCGGCAGGTAGCAGATGGTGAACCAGATGGTCATGAAGATGAGCACCGCCGCGAAACGCATGCGCTCGGCGAAGGCGCCGACGATCAGGCAGCAGGTGATGCCGGCGAAGGTCGCCTGGAAGGCGGCGAACACGATCTCGGGGATGACGACGCCCTTGCTGAAGGTCGCCGCCATGGCGAAGGTGCCGGTGGCCGGATCGAAGAGGCCCTGCATGAAGAGCCGCGCGCCGCCGCCGATGAAGGCGTTGCCTTCGGTGAAGGCCAAAGAATATCCGTAGAGGCACCACAGCACGACGATCAGCGAGAAGCCGACCATCACCTGCATCAGCACCGACAGCATGTTCTTGGCGCGCACCAGGCCGCCGTAGAAGAGCGCGAGACCGGGGATGGTCATCAGCACCACGAGCAGCGTGGAGACGAGCATCCACGCCGTGTCGCCCTTTTCGGGCGTCGGCGCGTCCTGCGCGAGGGCGAGCGACGGCGCGAGCGCCGCCAGCAAGGCCGCTGCGCGGCCGGTGAGTCGGGTCTTGGTCATCTTTGCTCTCCCTGTGCGGTCCTGGATGTCCGAAGTCTCTTCAAGTCGACGGTCTTCAAGCCGCCGCCGTGCCGGTCTCGCCGGTGCGGATGCGGATGGCCTGTCCGAGCGGCGCGACGAAGATCCTGCCGTCGCCCACCTTGCCGGTGCGCGTCACGTTCGCGATCGCCTCGACCACCGGTTCGACGAGCGTCTCGTCGACCGCGATCTGCACCTGCGTGCGGGCGAGGAACTCGACGCGGTACTCCGCGCCGCGGTAAACCTCGAGGTGGCCGTGCTGGCGGCCGTAGCCCTGCACCTCGACCACCGTCATGCCCTGCACGCCGAGCTGCGCGACCGCGAGCTCGAGGTCGTCGAGCTTGTGGGGTCGGATGACCGCGGTGATCATCTTCATCGCCATCGCGGGTCCTGCCTCGGGTCGTGCATTTCGGGGCGTATACGGCAGCAATGCCGCTCTCGCACCCGGCCGGCATCGCGCTATGCTTCGCGATACCGGTCAGGCGTGACTGGTTTTGCAGAATCCGTGCCACATGCCCGGCGGTCCGAAACAGGCCGTTTACGGCCCGGAAAGCGCTGGAAGCCGGCATCGCTGCACCGTTTTGGACGTGTCCCGCCGGGGCGCTGCGTCATATCGGGGCAGGTCCGCTGCCGGGGCAGGCTCACCCAAGGAGATCCGCATCATGGAATCGCGCATCGAAGACCTCGTCCGTCGCCTGATGGAATCCATCCCGCCGGGCGTACGTGGCCTGCAGCACGACCTCGAGTCCAATTTCCGCGCCGTGCTGCGCGCCAACCTCGCGCGGCTCGATCTCGTCGCGCGAGATGAGTTCACCGCGCAGACGCGCGTGCTCGAGCGCACCCGCGCGCGCCTCGAAGAGCTCGAGCGCCGCGTCGCCGAGCTCGAGTCGCGGCTGCCGCCCGGCCCGCCGGGCTGACCGCGGGCCGCCTCGGTGCGCCCACCGCCATGGCGCTCGCCCGCATCGCCTGCCGCGCGCAGGTCGGTCTCGCCGCCCCACCGGTGCAGGTCGAGGCGCACCTCGGCGCAGGTCTGCCCAGCTTCTCCATCGTCGGGCTCGCCGCCACCGAGGTGAAGGAGAGCAAGGAGCGCGTGCGCGCCGCGCTCGTCAACTCCGGCTTCGAGTTCCCCGCCGGTCGCATCACCGTCAACCTCGCACCCGCGGATCTGCCGAAGGACGGCGGACGCTTCGACCTCGCCGTTGCGGTCGCCATCCTCGTCGCCTCCGGGCAGCTGCGGCCGCGGGGCGATCTCGCCGCCACGGAGTTCCTGGGCGAGCTCGCGCTCGATGGTGCGTTGCGCGGTGTGCGCGGTGCTCTGCCTGCGGCCGCGGCCGCCGCGCAGCAGGGGCACGACATCGTTCTGCCGCGCGGCGATGCGCAAGGTCTCCTGTGGTTGCCCGGTGTGCGCGCCCATGCCGTCGGCAGCCTGCTCGAGGTCTGCGCACGGCTCGAGGGACGTGAGTGGCAGGAGTCGGCGCACGGTGACGGGCGGAGCGACGGACGCCGTGATGAGCACGGCGCCACGTCTGCGGATGCGGCCGATGGCGCAGAGGTCGGGCGTGCCCCGGTCGCTCCGCCGCCGCGTCTCGACGATGTGTGCGGCCAGCCGCTCGGCAAACGTGCGTTGGAGGTCGCAGCCGCGGGTGGTCACAGCCTGTTGCTGGTCGGGCCGCCGGGCTGCGGCAAGAGCATGCTCGCGCAGCGCCTGCCCGTGCTGCTGCCGCCGCTCGCACCACAGGAGGCGCTCGAGGTCGCGATGATCGCGTCGATCGCACCGACCGCGGCTGCTGCAGCGACGGCTGCGAAGACGGAGGCCGAGCGATCGGCGACGGCAGACGCGCTGCGAGGTCGCGGACCGCTACGGCCGTTCCGCGCGCCGCATCACACGGCATCGGCGGGCGCCATCATCGGCGGCGGCAGCGATGCGCGGCCTGGCGAGATCACGCTCGCGCATCGCGGCGTGCTGTTCCTCGACGAGTTGCCCGAGTTCGATCGTCGCGTGCTCGAGGCGCTGCGCGAGCCGTTGGAGACCGGCCGCGTCGCCGTGTCGCGTGCCGGACAGCAGGCCGAGTATCCGGCCGCGTTCCAGTTGGTCGCCGCCATGAACCCTTGCCCCTGCGGCCGCGCGGGCGGCCCCGGCTGCCGCTGCAAGCCGGCGCAGCTCGAGCGTTACCGCGCGCGGCTGTCCGGGCCGCTGCTCGACCGGCTCGACATCCGCGTCACCCTGGGCCCGGTGGGCGAGGCGGACCTCGCGGAGCATCGTCGCCGCAGGCCCTGCGACGACGCGCCGCTGCGGGCGCGCATCGCCACCGCGCGCGAGCGGCAGTGGCGACGACAAGGCTGCCTGAACGCCGCGCTGCCGGCGGCGGGTCTCGAGGAACGGTTGGGTGTCTCGCCCGGCGCCGAGCGGCTGCTCGCGGCGGCGCGCGGTCCGCTCGCGCTCAGCCTGCGCGCGCGCCACCGCTGCCTGCGCGTGGCGCGCAGCCTCGCCGATCTCGGCGGGTCGGCGGTGGTGGACGAGACGCACCTCGCCGAAGCGCTCGCACTGCGGCGCGGGTTCGGGGCGGGTACGGACTGAGTGTGGGCGAGGCGGGCGCGTTGATCGCACCGGCGGGATCCGGTCCCGCCCGCAGCGCTTACTGCGCCTTCGCCACCATGTGGTCGACGGCGAGCTTCACGAGGTCGTCGGTGAGGTCGACGCGGCCGCCCTTCGGGGGCATGTAGCCGTTCTTGCCCTGGAAGCCCTCGATGGCGTGCTTGTAGAGTGTGGCGTTGCCCTGCGCGAGGCGCGGGGCCCAAGCGGCCTTGTCGTCCGACTTCGGCGCACCGGCGATGCCGTTGAGGTGGCAGGCGGCGCAGACCGTGTCGTACACGCCCGCGCCGTCGGTGGGCAGCGCGGCGGCGACCGCCGCGGCGACGCCGGCGAGCGGCTGGATGGCGAGCGCGGCGTTGTCCTGCCCGGCGACCGCGACCTGCGCGGTGGTCACATTCTTCTCGACCGCAGCGACATACTTCGGCTCGGTGAGCAGGTGTGCGCGCTGGGTGTTGTCACCGACCGAACGCGCCAGCGCGAACAGCACCAGCGTGATCACGACGAGGATGCCCAGCACGAGGCTGAAGACGTTGAAGAACTTGCTGTCCTGCTTGCTCACGATGACGCCCGGTTCGGCCCTTGGGATAGCCCGGGATTATAGCGTCCCCGGGTGACCGCTGCGCAGTCCCCGGGGTCCGAGGTCCCCGGGGACCGGCGGCAGGGGGTGACGGTCAGGGAGTGGTCTTCTGCAGCGCCGCAAGCTCCGCCAACACCATCTTGGAGTGGCCCTCGGCCTTGACGTTCTCGAAGCGGCGCGCCACCCGGCCCTGCGGGTCGATGATGTAGGTGTCGCGACGGGCGATGTCGAACAGCTTGAACTGCGGGTAGCTGGTCAGCGCGCCGTAGGCCTTGGTGACCTGCTTCTCGGCATCGGCGAGCACCGGGAACGGCAGGTTGTTCTCCTCGGCGAAGCCTTTCTTGGAGTCGATGCTGTCGACGCTGACGCCGAGCACCGCGGCGTTGGCGCGGCGGAAGGCGAAGATGTCGTCGCGGATCTCGCAGGCCTGGGTGGTGCAGCCCGGCGTGCCGTCCTTCGGGTAGAAGTAGAGCACGACCCACTTGCCGCGGTAGTCGGCGAGCGAGCGCCACTCGCCGGTCTGGTCCTGCAGCTTGAAGGCGGGCGCAGCTTCGCCGACAGCGGGCGTGGCGCGGGCGGCGGGCGAGGCGAAGGCCAGCGCGAACGCGGCGCAGAGTCCGGCGACGGCGGCGAAGAGTCTGGGGGCGGTGCGGGTCATGGCGGCAAGTCCTTTTGAGGCGGGGCGGGGAGGGTGCGATGATGGGGCAGCCGCCGACCCCGGGCAAGGGAACTGCCCCGGCCCCCCGCGGTCAACCATCGGTCCGTCCCCGGACAAGGACCGTGACCTCGCCCCCATGACGCCGCCCCGATGACGCCGCCGCTATGACGCTGACCAAGATACGGTACACCGCCTTCGCCGCGGCGCTCGCCCTCGCTGCGGCCGGGGTGGGCGCGAGCGTCCCGCGCTCGCCGGACCCGGCGCTGACGCTGACCTACGGGCAGGACCCGCGGCAGGTCGTGCTCGTCTACACCGCCGGCCCGCGTGCCGCACCCGCGGCGACGGACACCGCCGCCCGCCCGCCGCTCGCGGTCTATGTGCACGGCGGCGCCTGGCGCGCCGGCAGCCCGATGCGCGTGCGCGCCAAGCCGCAGTGGTTCCGTGAGGCCGGCTGGGCGTTCGCGTCGGTGGGCTACCGGCTGCTGCCCGATGCGACGGTGGAGGAGCAGGCGCGCGATGTGGCCCTCGGCCTGCGCGCGCTGCGCGCCGAGGCCGAACGGCTCGGCTTCGACCCCGACCGGATATTGTTGATAGGCCACAGCGCCGGCGCGCACCTCGCCGCGCTGGTGGCGAGCGACCAGCGCTATCTCGGCGATGATGCCGCCGCGGTGCGTGGTGTCATCCTGCTCGATGGCGCGGGCTACGACGTCGCCAATGAATACACGCTGCGCGGGCCGCTCGCGCGCAAGCTCTACGGCGACGCCTTCGGCGACGATCCGGCGCGGCAGCGCGCGCTCTCGCCGATCAACCACGTGGACGCGCGCGATCCGCCCGATTGGTTGATCGTGTTCGCCGAGTCGCGCCGCGACGCGCGCGAGCAGGCGCAGGGGTTCGGTGATGCGCTGCAGCGCGTGGGCCTGCGTGTCGAGCGCGTGCCCGACCCCGGCGACCACCTCGAGATCAACCGCGAGTTCGGCACGCCCGACTACCGTGCGAACGCGTCGATCCGCGCGCTGATGGCGCGGGTCGAGGGCGCGTGAGGGCCGTCCTCCGCTCCGCCCGTGCCTCAGAGGACCCCAGCCGTGACGACCATCGCGATGAGGGATCCCAGCGCCGCGAGCCCCATGTCCTTCTGGGCGTCCCATTCATCGCCCTGCGCCCCGAGATACGCGGCGCCTGAGCCTTTGCCGAGCAGCGCCGCCGCCCACCACTCGATGATCTCGAAGAGCGCGCTCGTCGCGATGATCAAGGCCGGCGACAGCGCATAGCTCCACCAGCCGCCGGGCTCGGCGTAGCGTTCCAGCATCTCGAACAGGGGATATCCCACCAGCAGTCCGTAGCTGAGGTGCACCAGCCGATCGTAGTGGTTGCGCATCCAGCCCTGGGTGCCGCTCTCTACGCCGAACGCGGCCATCACCAGACTTCCGTAGGGCACGCGCACATAGGTGTAGTGGCCGCCGATGGTATGCAGCACCAGGAAGACGACGATCAGCGCGTAGGACAGGTCACTGAGCGGCCAGATCGGGTAGGTCCAGAGCATCGCGAGAACGGCGGCGACCGTGAGCGCGTTCTCGGCGACCCAGACGGTCCGGTCGTGCGGCCGTATGGCGAGCGCGACCCACAGCACGCCGAAAGCCGACAGCAACAGATGGAAGAAGCTCATCGGTGCACACCCCGCGGGGGTCGCTCCGGCCGGACGGCCGCGGCCGCCGGCTTCGGATCGGATGGCGCGCCCGGCGAGATTCGAACTCACGACCCCTGCCTTCGGAGGGCCGGATTGCACTTACTCTGTTCGTCCTCATTAGTCCGGGACATTCTAGGTAAAGAACTGTGAAAATAGGCAATAGGACGGTTTCAAACCGATTGTCACCGCTAGATAGTCCATAGCCGTCCGGGAGGGTATAGTTTCATACCTGTTTCATACCCGTGGAGCTGCGTCATGCCCTTGTCGCTCGGCAGAGTCGATCAACGTTCGAAGTTGGCTATCCGGCGTGACCCGTATTGGCAGCGCCTGACCTCGGGTCAATCCATCGGATTCCGGCGAATCTCGGCTGGTACGCCGGGAACGTGGCTGGCGCGGTTCTACGACGGCAAGCGATATCACTCGCAACCCCTCGGAGACTTCGCGGATCTCGCGGAGAAGGATCGATATGACGCGGCTTTGGCGGTGGCTATGCCGTGGTTCCGTCACAAGAGCGCGGGCGGCCTGTCCGGCGACCTCACGGTGTCAGCCGCATGCGCGACCTATGCCGACCATCTCGGCGTAGAGCGTTCGGAGGAGGCCGCACAGGACGCTCGGGGGCGTTTCCGGCGGCTTGTCGATGCAGCGCCGCTCGGCGGGGTGAAGTTGGGGAAGCTCACGCCGCGCCATATTGCCGAGTGGAAGAAAGGCGTGTTGGCGAATTCACTTGCTAAGGCATCGTTCAACCGAAATGCCACGGTGCTGCGGGCCGCGCTGAATCTCGCCTACAAGCGGCGGGAGGTTATCAGCGACCTCGCTTGGAGAGAGGAACTGCGGCCCCTCCGAAATGCAACCCGCAGACGGCGGCAGTACCTTTCCGCCGATGAGCGTCGGCTGTTGATCGATAGCGCGTCGGCGGAACTGCGGCCCTTCCTGCGGTCGCTTTCGCTCATCCCTGTCCGACCGGGAGATATCGCCAAACTACGGGTCAGCGACCTTGATCTGAATGGGCGTACGCTGCGTATTCCCGCCGGAAAGACGGGGGCGCGAAACATCCCGCTCTCATCGCGTGCGCTGGCTCATTTCGGCGATTGTGCTCGGGGTAAGCATCCCGCTGCATGGTTGGTCAGCCGCCGCGAGGGCGGTCAGTGGCAACGCTATGCGTGGCGCGATCAGATCCACGAGGCGGTTAAGGTCGCCAAACTTCCGAGAGCAACGGTCGCATATACGCTGCGGCACTCCGCCATTACTGACCTTGTGACCGACGGTCTTGACCTGTTCACGGTGGCTCAAGTCAGCGGCACGAGTATCGCCATGATCGAGGCTCATTACGGACATCTTCAGCAGGAACACGCCCGTTCCGCTCTTGAGCGGTTGGCTCAAAGATGAAGTTCCCTCGTTGCCCTTGACGCTTCCCACGAGCGTGTTTACGCTACAGGGCAGTCGGCGTTGAATCAGCAACGTCTATCGTGCCGAGCGACCTAACACTGAGCCGCTCACGACCCGACTAGCGCAGCCAAGCGCCGCCTCACAAAGGCGAAGGCCATCCGGGCCGCTCCCCCACAGGGAACTGGACGAAACGCCGCAAGGCATTTGCCCACCTGTTTCGGGAGTTTCCTCATGTCTGAACCGATACACGTTGATTCACTCGGTTTGCCGCCGCTCTGTCGCGTGGCAGACCTGTCCCCGGCAATTCGAATGTCGCGGAGCCAGATCTGGTCGCTGACCGCCCAAGGCCGATTTCCCAAGCCCGTGAAAATCTCGACGCGCTGCACGGCGTGGCGGCGCGTTGATGTTGAGCGTTGGCTTGCTGAACGGGTTGCGGAGTCCGGGGGTCAGCCATGACCGCGCCGCGCCTGACCGGGAGCCGCTGCGTCTGCCGGGGCTGCGGTCAGCTCTTCAACAGCATAAAGCCGTTTGATCGTCACCGGATCGGCGGCCCCCTGGGCCGCCGCTGTCTAACGCCTGTGGAAATGCATGGTCGGGGCATGAGCCTCAACCATAAGGGCTTCTGGCGGACGGAGCCGAGGCCGAAAGACCGCCTACGGGCTGTCGCCCCGCAACTATCGGCGGCTCTTTCGAGCGGGCCTATGGGTCACCACAGGGGTACGCCGTGAGTCGCCGGAATCGGATGGAGCGAAACAAAGGTAGGCGGGCCAACGCAATCGGTCAATTTGTGATGTATCCGGGAATCATGCTTGAGCATCCTGCGTTTGCCGCGCTGTCACCCAATGCTCACCGAGTGCTGAATTACATTTCGCGGCAATGTAAGGGCCGCAACAACGGCGACCTCGACATCTCCGAGAAAAACGCGCTTCGCCGTGGCTGGAGCTTATCCGGCGCAAGTCTACGTCGCGGCGCAGCCGAACTTCTGGCGGCGGGATTCATCGAAATGACCCGACAAGGCGGAAGGAACAGAGCGAGTCTCTACGGCTTGTCGTGGTTGGAGTTTGCGAACGACACAAAGTGTGACTACATCTTCCCCCGCCCGACCTATCGCTGGAGAAACGCAAACGGTTCGTCGCGGGTGACTCAACTTGAGTCGCCTGTGGCGCAGTCGCCGCCTTCAGGGGGTAGCAAGGTCGAGACTGCATCGCCGATGGCGCAGTCAGCGGCTATTTCGATGACCCATTGAGTCACCCGTGGACACCTATCTAGATTTACCACCCGGGGTGGCGGAATTCAGCAGCCGTTTACGGCTACGGAGAGTTAACGATGTCCAAGCCAGCACGTAGGAACAAGTACCAGCCCCGCAAAGCCATTCCGCTTGAGCAGGGCAAGACGCAGCATGAAAACGGCAAGGAGTATGCCCGGATGATTACCGCGCCCGAGGTGGCCGCATATCGCGTCGTGGGCGCAGCGCAGCCCAAGCACCTCGCCGACGAGATC
>Ga0315900_10011309_pt1 | contig 11059 bp, 6 predicted proteins | sample LakEriMetagenome_FD_203521 | JGI IMG/M metagenome (GOLD analysis project Ga0315900, IMG submission 203521) | Freshwater fungal communities from buoy surface, Lake Erie, Ohio, United States - Buoy 12 MA114 | ecosystem: Environmental > Aquatic > Freshwater > Lake > Lake biofilm | place: USA: Lake...
CCTGAGCATCAGCAGGTGCCGGCCATCGGGGGCCACGTCGTAGTTGGCGTGGGGGCCCGACGAATCGAAGGGGCCGCTGAACAGCGTCCGGCGCTCCTGCACGGAGAAGGTGGGGCCCGTGGTCACCCGGGCGGCGACGATCGCCTCCCCCTGCCGGTAGAACAGCGTGCGGCCGTCGCGCGACCACACCGGCTCGCTGCCGCCGTTGTTGGACACCTGCACCCGACCCGCCGCCCCCGGGAACGGGCGCACGTACACCTCGGCCGTTCCCGACTCGTCCGAGCTGTAGGCGATCCATCGGCCGTTGGGTGAGAAGCGCGGCGCCCAGTTCACCCCCTTGGTGATCAGCGCCGTGGGCGGGGCCGACTTGTCCAGCGGCATGCTGAACACCTGCTGGTCCCCGGTGCCCTCGTCGGTGCGGTACAACAGGGTGCGCCCGTCCGGGGAGACGACCCCTTCATTGGGGCCGCCCGGCACCTCCGCCAGCAGCTCCGGCGCGCCGCTGCCGTCGGCTGGCTGCCACCACAGCCCCTTGCGTGGCGCGACCTGGCGATAGAGCACGCGCCGCCCATCGGGGCTCCATTCGGGCCGCACGTTGCTCCCGGTGGAGGTGAGCCGCGTGAACGTCGCCGACGCGAGCTCGTAGATCCAGATGTCGCGCCCCTTCGCGCTCCCGACGTCGAAGGCCACGCGACGTCCATCGGGGGAATAGCGCGGGTTGCCGTACTGTCGCGCTTCTCCGAGCAGCGGCGTGGCCGCCCCGCGCGCGTCCACCAGCACGGCGGTGCTGGCGGGCTGCCCCGGCGAATACAGCAGCGACCCGGATGACGAGAGCGCCGGACTGGACACCGACTCCAGCAACGCCACGGGAGGCCCGGTGAAGGCGCGCGCGCGCAGGTCGAGCGGCACCGCCATGATGGTGCCGTCGGACCGCAGGAAGATCAGGTGGTCGTCCACGAAGCCGAGCGGGCGAACCGCCCCGATGTCCAGGCGCGTGACCCGGCCGTCGGGGTCGACGAGGCAGAGCGGCGTGACCGATCCCGCCCTGATCCGGCTGGTGACCCAGATGGCCACCACCGTCCGGCCGTCGGGGGCGAGGATGGGGCCGGCCACTTCGCCCAGGTCGGCGGGATCGCGGCGCCCGACGACGGAGACGGCCCCCCCGGCCGCCGGCACCCTCAGCAGCGCGGCCCCCGTGAAGACGGTGTCGTTGGTCCGCGAGAAGAGGATGTCCCCATCGGGCGTCCAGAGCGCACCGGTGCTGTCGGGGGTCACGCTGCCGTCGGTGAGCTCGACCACGGGGCCGCCGTCCACCGGCACCTTGCGCAAGCGGCCACGCGCGATGAACCCGATCCACCTGCCGTCGGGCGAGAAGAACGGCGCGCGCGCATTCTCGGTGCCGGGGAGCAGGCGGGGGGTCAGCTCGTCGAGCCGACGGACGTACAACACGCCGTTGGTGGCGGTGGCGGCCACAAAGGCGATGGTGCGGCCGTCGGGGGCGATGGCCAGCTTCTCGCCCACCCCGAGGACGGTGCCGAACTGCGCGTCCGCGATCGGCAGCGCGAAGCGCATCACCGGCAGCGCCCGTGAGGGAGGACCGCTGCAGCGCATCGGCGAACGCGGCGGCGCTTGCGAACCGGTCGGCCGGCAGCTTGGCCAGCGCGCACAGCACCGCCTGCTCCACCCCCGGCGGGATGGTATCGCGCAACGCCGTCGGCGCCACCGGCTTCTCGGTGAGGACCTTCGCCACGATGCTCTGCACGGACGCCCCGGTGAAGGGGGGTTCGCCGCACAGCATCTCGTACGTCACCGCACCGAGCGCGTAGAGGTCGGTGCGCGCGTCGATCGCGCGTTCGCCCATCGCCTGCTCGGGGCTCATGTACTGCGGCGTCCCCAGCGAGAGCCCTGTCTGCGTCATCCGCGCCCCGCCGGCGGTCTGCACGGCGAGGGCGATGCCGAAGTCGGCCACGAGCGCATGGCCCTCCTGCAGGAGGATGTTCTCCGGCTTGATGTCGCGGTGGATCACCCCGAGGCCGTGCGCATGGTGCAGCGCGTCGGCCACCTCGCGCGCAACGCGCAGGGCGTCGTCGAGCGACAGCTGCCGTTCGCGCGTGAGCCGACCGCGCAGCGTCTCGCCCTTCACGTACGGCATCACGTAGTAGAGCAGGCCATCGGCGGCGCCCGAGTCGAGCAGCGGCAGGATGTGCGGGTGCTGCAGCTTGGCCGTGGTCTTGATCTCGGCCAGGAACCGCTCGGCGCCGAGCGCCGCGCCGAGGTCCGGGTGCAGCACCTTGATGGCCACGTCGCGCTCGTGCTTGAGGTCGTGCGCGAGGTACACGGTGGCCGTGCCGCCGGCGCCGAGCTCGCGGACCACGCGATAGCGGTCCGCCAGGGCGGCAGCGAGGCGGTCGAGGGTGTCGCTCAGGCGTCGTCTCGCGGCACCGTGCGGACGACGACGACGGTGACGTTGTCCTTCCCGCCGCCGTCGAGCGCGTCCTGCAGCAGTTGCTCGCCGGCCTGCCGCGCGCTGGTCATCGTGCCCAGCACCTCGGCGATGCGCTCGTCGCTCACGTGCTTGGTCAGCCCGTCGCTGCACAGCAGGTGGACGTTGGCCCAGTCGGAGCTGAGCTTGTGCACGACCGGGGCCGTGGCGTCGGAGCCGATCGCGCTCGACAGCACGTGTGCCATCGGGGTGCGCGCCGCCACGGCCTGCGTCAGCGCCCCCTGATCGACGAGGTCCTGCGCGATCGTCTGGTCGCGCGTGACCTGGCGCAGCGTCCCCTGATTGAACACGTAGTAGCGCGAGTCCCCGACCTGCAGCAGGTAGTAGGTGGGCCACAGGCCCATGTACACCGTCAGGGTCGTCGCCATCGTCCCCCGTACCCCCGACTGCTCGCGTCGCTCGAGCACCGCCTCGTGCGCCCGCTGGGCCGCCGCCTGCAGCAGCGCCGCGAATTCCCGCTCGTCGTCGCGCTTCGCGAGGTACGTGGTGATCATGCCGTCCGCGTACTCCATGATCGCCTGCAGGGCGGTGGCGCTCGCTTCGCGCCCCCCGGCTCCCCCGCCGACGCCGTCCGCCACCATCGCGAGGAACGCCAGGCGCTGCTCCCCCTCGGGGATCAGGTGGTCCTCCTTCGTCAAGTTGGTCCGGAGCACCTCGATGCGCTTGTTGATGTTCGCGAGGAGGAAGTGGTCCTGATTCTCGGTGCGGACCTTCCCGGGATGCGAGACGCCCCACGCGTCGACTTCGTTGCGGCGCGGGCGACGGCTGGCCGCTGGGTATTCATCCGAGCGGGGCGCGCCTGCATTCGTCGGTCGGTCGGTCATGGTTCCACCTCGGCCGGCGGTTCGGGAAACCGGGGGGCGCCGCCGTCGGCACGCCGACGTTCGGCGATCCCCTTCCGCTGCGCACGTCGCGTCTCGTGACCGCCTCCGGGCGATCCCGAAGGCACACGCACCGAACAAGGTGCCGAACGGGAGCCGACGCCGCTAGTCGCGGGGGGTGGGCGAGAGGCGAATCAGGTGGATTGACGAGGGTGACCGTCGCACGGCGCGGCGTGCAGCGATCGCGCGGTCGTCGGGTCGCGCTCGCGCCTTCCGGTCAGCGGGCCCCGCGCAGGATCGTGCCCGTCTCGCCGACCGCGTAGGCGAGACCACTGCTCGCGAGCGCCAGGGCCCGCAGCCGGCGCGAAACTCCGCTTGGCTGCGCGGTCCACGCCGCCCCGTTCCAACGCACGATCGTGCCGTTCGTCCCCACCGCCCAGCAATCCTCCGGCGCCGCACAGGCCACGTCGTGCAGGAGAGCGGAGACACCGCTCGCCTGCGCGTTCCACGCGGTGCCGTTCCAGCGCAGGATCGTGCCGGCATCGCCGACCACCAGGCAGTCATTGGACACAACGCAGGTCACGTCCATGAGATCGAGGGGGGTGCCGCTCGCGTGCCCGACCCATGCCGTCCCGTTCCACTGCCGGATGACCCCGCTGTTGCCCACCGCCACGCAGAAGGCGGAGGAGGCGCACGCCACGTCGAACATCTGCACAGACGTACCGCTCGACTGCCCCGTCCACGACGAGCCGTTCCAGCGGCGGATGGTGCCACCGTCCCCGACCGCCACGCAGTCGCTGGCGGTCACGCACGTTACGTCCCGGAGGTGCTGCGTGGTGCCGCTCGACTGCGCGACCCACGTCGAGCCGTTCCATCGCCGGATGAGGCCGCCTTCCCCGACCACCACGCAAACGGTAGCGGACACGCAGGCGACATTGCGCAGGTTGGTGGTCGTGCCGCTCGTCATGCTCAACCAGGCGGTGCCGTTCCAGCGGCGAATGATGCCGCCGTCCGCGACGGCGACGCAGAAGGTCGGGCCCGCGCAGTCCACGCCGTAGAACTCGCCGATGATCGAGACGTCGCCCCACGTGAACGGGGGCGGGACGGTCGGCGCGATCGTCGCCGTGAACGTCGCGCCGGGCAACCCGGCGACGGATGCCGTCACGGTCTGTGTTCCCGAGGCACCAAGCGTCCAGGAACCGGCCGAGGCACGGCCCGTCGTATCCGTCGTCGCGGACGTCACCGTCACCGTCCCGCCGCCCGCCGCCGAGAAGGTCACGGTCTCGCCGGCGAGGGCGTTGCCGCCTCGGTCGGTCACCTGCACTTGCGGTGCCGTCGGCAGCGCGGTGGCGGCCGGTCCGGACTGGCCGTCACCGGCGGTCCTCGTCAAGCTGGCCGGCCGGCCGGGCCCGACCATGACGACGGCGGAATCGCGGAGCGAAGGCACGCCGTCAACCACGAGGTCCAGCGTGTCCGCCCCGGGTGCCGCTGCCAGCTGCCAGCGGCCCGCGAATGTCACCGTACCCGCGGCGCTGGTCGTGCCGACCGAGTCGCCGGCGACGATCGATCCGCTCTGCGGGCTTCTGGGCCGCAGTCGCAGCGTGCGACCCGCCAGCGGCTGGTTCATGCCGTCGCGCAAGGTTCCCACGATCCCGACGCGCTGCGCCTCGATGGTGTCCGAGGGCGCTCCCACGTTCGAGAGTTGCACGGACGTCGGCACCCCCGCCGCGGTCGTCGCGGTGAAGGCCACCGGCGACGCGCCGGCGACCGTTGCCGTCACGGTCCGGCTGCCGAATCCGCTCGGCAGCGTCCAAAGCCCGGCACTGGCCAATCCGTTCGCGTTGGTCGTGGCAACGGTGCGCGTCAGGGTCCCGCCCGAGGCCGAGAACGTGACGGACTGTCCGGGAACGCCGTTCCCGAAGGCATCGCGCACCTGCACGACGAGCGACTCGGGCAACACGGTATCCGGCAGGCCGTCCTGCGCGTCACCACCGGCCTTCACGATGCTCGCGACCGCACCAGGGGCGACCGTTGCGACGAAGCGCACCGGCCCCAGCGACGGCGAGACGACCGCGGCGAGGACGGTGTCCTCGCCGACCTCGGGACCGGCGACCCACGTCCCGAGCATCGCCAGCCCCTGCGCGTCGGTGGCGAGCGCAGAGTCGGCGATGGTGCCTCGCGCGACGTTCGCCCGCCGGAACACGATGCTGGCGTCCGGCACCGAGTTGCCGTGCGTGTCACGCACCCTGACCATCGGCCGGACCGCCACCGGGCTGCTCGCGGTGGCCGTCGTCGTGGCGCCGGCGTCTGCGATGATCTGTGCGGGGGCGCCCGGCAGAGACATCGCCGGGAACGCCAAGGGGGCGACGCCGGCCGCCGTGGCGGTGAATGCCTGCGCCGCAGCGACCGTTGACACCGTCGCTTCCGTCCGGACGAGACCGGTGGAGTCACTGATCGCCACGGGTGTCGCCACGGCCGCACCCGGCGCGACCGGTGCGGCGAAGCTGACCGCGACCCCGGCGACCGGCTGACCGTCGCTCGCGATGACGCGGGCGACCAGCGGCTGTGCGAGGGTCGTGCCGGCCGTCGCGCTCTGGTTGCCGCCGCTCGCGATGACCAGCCCGCTCGGTCGCGGCTGGAAGCGCACCAGCACCGAGTCGCGCAGTGTGGTCCCGGGAATGCGCACCCGCACCCACGCTGCGCCGCGGCGGGCCGGCACGTGCACCCACCCGGATGCGGGCTCCACCAGGACGTCGGACGCCGCCGAGACCTGCACGTACGTGACGGTGCTCAAAGTTGCGCCTCCGCGGATGGCCGTCACCCGCGGCAGCATCGAGTCGCCCTGGAAGAGGATCGTGTCGCGCGGAAACACCTCGATCACGTCCGGCACCGGCGTCCCGGGTGGCAGCACCGGGGGCGGCAGCGTGTCACCGACGGCGGGTTCGTCGGCCGACCTCGCGGTGACGACTCCGGCCGTCTGCAGCAGGACCTCGCTGGCACCGAGGTACTCGACGGTCGCCCGAAGCGAACGCGTCCGCGCCGCCAGCCCTACGACGACCTGCACAGTCAGGGACGCAGCCGTGCGAGGGAAGGCGGCCACCGTGTCGGCCACCAGCAGCGTGTCGTCGCGCAGCCGGATGCGCACGTGCGTCACCACGGTCGGGCGCCCCGACGCCTGCTGCATCACCACGTCGGGGCCGCGGCTGAGGGCGAACGACGCCATCCGTGGCGGCCGGGGGCCGACGCCGCCGGTGTCCGCGCAGCCCCACCACAGCGTGGCGGCGACGACGGCGATGCGACCGAGCGGCGTTGACCGGAGCGAACGGAGATGCATGGCAGGCACCCTGCAGTATCCGAATTACGGTGACCTGCTTCAATGCATCCTGCATCGCGTCGTCAACCTGAACGTCACCACGCGAGCGTCGGTGTCACGCGACGCGCCGTCGGCTGGCCGGCTCCACGGGTGCTCCGCCCGGCATCAAGAGCCGTCAGGCGATGCCGCGCGCGGACGGGACCTGGCGGGTCATGCGGGACCTCCCTGGCGGGACTGCCGCGGGCGATGCCATCGCGAGTGTCGTCCACGCGCCGGGACCGGCGCCGATGCGAACACACGCGTTATCGTTCCGGCATGTGCCGCTGCGTGAAACTGCTGTGTGTGGGTCGCCGTCGTCCCGTGCGAGGCGTGTCGTGGAGTGTCCTGGTCGTCGCCATCGCCGTCCTGGGATGCCGGACGTCTCCCCCGGCGGAATTCCGCGTGGGCCTCATCGGACACTTCGAGGGCATCGACAGCGTGCAATCCGGTGAGCCGGCGCGTCGGGGGGCTGCCATCGCGGTGGACGAGCTCAACGCCGCTGGCGGCGTCGTCATCGCGGGGGTCGCGCATCGCGTGGTGCTCGTGGATCGTGCGACCTCCGACCGGCCCGACGCCGCCGCCTCGACCGCGCGATCGCTGGTCAACCTCGACTCGGTCGACGTGATCGTCGGGCCGCAGTACAGCAACCTCGCTGTGGCCGCCGGCGCCGTCGCGGAGGACGCCGAAGTGCCGATGATCTCCCCGATGGCGTCGGCGGCGGACGTCACGCGCGACCGCGCCTTCGTCAACCGCCTCGCGTTCGTGGACGCCGAGCAGGGCCGCGTCCTCGCGCGGTTCGTACGCGATTCCCTCGGCCTCCGGCGTGTCGCCGCCGTGCACAAGGCCGCCATGGCCTACGGCCGTGATGTCGTGCGCCTCTTCGCGGAGGAGTTCCGACGCTCGGGCGGCGACATGGCCGTCATCGCCACATTCGACGCCGACGACCCGGCCTCGCGCCGACGCGCCATCCGGCGCGTTCACGAGGCGCGACCGGAGGCGGTGCTCTTCCCGACGCTCGAAGGGCCCGACACGCTCGACCTGCACCTGCTGCGCTCGCTCGGCTTCACCGGCATCCTGCTGGGCGGCGACGCATGGGACAGCGTGATGCTGGAGCACGACCGCGCGGTGCGCGGTGGGTATTTCACCGCAAATTGGGACCGCCGCTCGGCGCGTCCGGAGACGCGGGCGTTTCGAGCACGCTACGACCAGCGCTACCCCGGCGAGTTGCCGCGCGCGACGTCCGCGGCCACGTACGACGCCGTCCGGTTGCTCGCGCGGGCGGCAGCGCGCGCCGGCGTGCGCAGCGGCCGGCCCGTGGCCGACGCGCTTCGCGCGCTGGGCGTGCAGGATGGCGCGTTCGGTCGCGCGCGATTCGCCGGCTCGGGCGACCCGGACCGCGGCGCGGTGATCCTCGAGATGGTCGGCGACTCGTCGCGCGTGCGTGCCGTCGTGGATCCCCTCGAGGCGCGGTGATCCGGGGTCACCCGGCGGTCAGTCGTCCCAGCAGGTAGTCCACTGTCGCCTCCACCGTCGCGAGCTGGCCGTAGGCCCCTTCGGGGACGTCCACGCCAAGCCGCTCGTGGAGGAAGACCAGCATCCGCATGAAGTCGAACGAGTCGATCTCGACCTGCTCGCGCAGCGGACGGTCGCCGCGGAGGGTGGCGGTGTCCGTCTCCGGGGCGACGGAGCGGATCGCGTCGAACACGGCTTGCCGCACCTCCTCCCGCGTCGGCATCAGGCGAGTGCCTCCGGAGACTGCAGCAGCCGGTCGAGTGCAGCGAGGAACCGTGCACCGCGCATCCCGTCGCTCACGCGATGGTCGGCGGAGAGCGTCGCGTGGACGACCCGCGCGGCCACCACGGCATCGCCGACGACCGCCGGCTTGCGGACGACCCGCCCGAACCCGACCAGCGCCACCTGGGGCGGCGAGATCACGCCGAAGACGGTCTCGACCCCGAGGTCACCGAGGTTGGTGATCGTGATCGTCGCGTCGGTCAATTCGGCGCCTCGCAGCCGCTCGCGCCGCGCACGCTCGATCAGGTCGGCCATCCGGCGCATCAACTCGGCCAACGGGAGCGTGTCGGCCTCGTGCAAGGCCGGGGCGATCAGGCCGCCGCCGCGCAGTGCCACGGCGATCCCCACGTGGACGCCGCTGCCCGGGATGAACGTACCGTCGCGATAGAAACCGTTCAGCTCGGGGGTCTCGTGGACCGCGCGTGCCACGGCCTTGACCTGCACTGCCGCCAGCAGGACGCGGTCCGCCACGCCGACCCCGGCGTTCCGCGTCTCGAGCCAGGCCGACGCGCGCTCGAGGAGGATCTCCGTGCCGAGGTAGTAGTGCGGGATCTCCCGCTTCGAGCGTGCCATGGCGCTGGCGATCGCATGGCGCATCGCCACCTGCCGGTCGGCAGGGATGGACGCAGCGGCGGCCGGCGCTCCCGCCGAGGATGGCGCCGAGGATGGCGCCGAGGATGGCGCCGCCGTGCGCTCCGCCGCCGCCCGCTCGACGTCCGCGATCGACACGGCGTGTCCCGGCTTGCGTTGCGCCACCGTCGCCAGGGCGATGCCCAGTTCCTCCGCACGACGTCGCGCCGCCGGGGACGCGCGCACGTGTGCCTCCGGCGGCGGCGGCGCGGACGGCGGAGCAGGCGCCGGGGCCGGCGTCACTGCTGGTTGCGCCGCCGCCGCGCTCGGCGCCGGCGCCGCCATCCGCTCGGTCGCCTTCGCCACGTCGGCCACGGTCTCGCCGCCCTGCGCGAGAAATGCGAGGGGTGCCCCCACCTCGAGCGACTGCATCGGCTCGGCCACCAGACGCGCCACGGTCCCTGGCTCCCAGCACTCCACCTCGACCGCGCCCTTGTCGGTCTCGACCGTGCAGACGACCTGCCCCTTCGCGACCGCGTCCCCCGGCTTCACGTGCCATTCGACGAGGGTGCCGCGGGTCATGTCCGCGCCCAGCGTGGGCATGGCGAAGGTGTACACCTCAGGCCACCACCGCGCGCACCGCGGTCGCGATGTCCGCCACCTGCGGGATGGCAGCGTCCTCGAGGTGCTTCGGATACGGGATCGGCACCTCCGCCGTGCAGACGCGTCGCGGTGGGGCGTCCAGATCGAAGAAGGCCTGCTCGACGATGCGCGCCATGATCTCGGCGGACAGCGACCCGCTCCGCCACCCCTCGTCCACGATGACCGCCCGCCGCGTCTTCGACACCGACGCGAGGATCGTCGCGTCGTCCAGTGGCCGCAGCGACCGCAGGTCCACGACCTCGCAGCCGATCCCCTCGGACTCGACCTGCGCGGCGGCCGCGAGCGCGCGGTCCACCATCGCGCCATACGCCAGGACGGTCACGTCCCGGCCCTCCCGCCGGACCATCGCCCGGTCGAGCGTGACCGGCACCGGCGGGTCGCTCACGTCGCCTTCCACGCCGAAGAGCATCGCATGCTCGAAGATCAGCACCGGGTCCGGCTCCTGCAGCGCGGCCAGCAGCAGCCCGCGCGCGTCCTCGGCGGTCGCCGGGGCGAGGATGCGGAGGCCGGGCACGTGCGCGTACCAGCCCTCGAGACTGTGCGAGTGCTGCGCCGCGAGCTGCCGCCCCCCACCGGTGGTCATGCGGATCACCACCGGCACGGCGAGCTGCCCGCCCGACATGTGCCGCAGCGTCGCCGCGTTGTTCACGATCTGATCGAGCGCGAGCAGACTGAAGTTCACCGTCATCACCTCGACGATCGGGCGCATGCCGTTGAGCGCCGCGCCGATGCCCGCGCCCACGAAGGCCGATTCCGACAGCGGCGTGTCGCGCACGCGCGCCTCGCCGAACTCCGCGAGCAGCCCCTTGCTCACCGCGTACGTCCCGCCGTAGCGCCCGACGTCCTCGCCCATGAGGAACACGCGCGCGTCGGAGGCGAGCGCGAGCCGGACCCCCTCGCGCAGAGCATCGCGGTAGGTCATGCGCAGCGTCCCGCTCATGTCGCCCCTCCGGTCGGCGGATGCGCGTACACGTCGCGCGTCAACTCCGAGACCGGCTCGAGCGTCCCGGCCTCTGCGAAAGCGACGGCGTCGGCCACCTCGATGCCGATCTCGGCTTCGATCGCCGCGACGACGTCCGCCGTGAGCCAACCCTCGGCGAGCCCGCGCGCCGTCAGAGTCGCGATCGGGCACCGCTGCTTCCAGCGCTCGACCTCGTCCTTCGGCCGGTAGAGCTCCGGGTCGAACATCGAATGCGCCCGGAACCGGTAGGTGCGCGCCTCGAGGAAGTACGGTCCGCGCCCCTCGCGCACGTGCGACACCGCGACCTGCGCCGCCGCTGCCACGGCCTCCACGTCCATCCCGTCCACGCTCGCCGCCGTCAGGTGGTACGACCGCGCCTTCGCGCACAGATCGGT
>Ga0315900_10011311_pt1 | contig 11058 bp, 9 predicted proteins | sample LakEriMetagenome_FD_203521 | JGI IMG/M metagenome (GOLD analysis project Ga0315900, IMG submission 203521) | Freshwater fungal communities from buoy surface, Lake Erie, Ohio, United States - Buoy 12 MA114 | ecosystem: Environmental > Aquatic > Freshwater > Lake > Lake biofilm | place: USA: Lake...
ACCTTCACGACGAGTGATGACAAGCATGGTGGGGGACCTCCTGCCCAGGTCGAGCGACCTGTCTGCCGCATGGCTGACCCGGTCAGCGTACCCGACCAATCCCGGATCGAAAAGCACGAACCCCCGACTTTCCCACGCGCAGGAAGTGCCGAAACGCATTCAGGGCAGGGGTTTGGGGTCTCGGACGGTGGGAGGGACCGTCGCTACGCCTTCGAAGCGACCGCCTCCACCCGGATTCCCTCGCCGAGCTCAGCCCGGAGGGCGCGCTCGATGCCGTGGTGGAGCGTGAGGTGTGCCGACGGGCATCCGACGCACGCGCCGTGGAACTTGATGCGCACCAGACCCTCGGCCGACGCGGACACCAGCTCGACGTCGCCCCCGTCCTCCTGGATCGCCGGGCGGATGAGCCCAAGCACGCGCTCGACCCGCGTCTTGAGCGCGGCGCCGGCGGCGTCGTCATGGGAGGTCGAAGTTGGGGGTTCAGGTTCGCGCATGGGTGCCCCGGGGGCGCGGTGATGATACGGTCTTCGCGGCCTCGGACATCCGGACGCATGCACGCCGTCGGTTCTCCCCGGACCTCGGCCTGCCCGCGCGGCCGCGGGCCGCTCGGTGGTGGCTGCTTCCGGACGGAATCGCCGCCTTGGGCCGATGAAGGAAGCCGACGAGCCGCCACCATGATTTCCACCCGCCGCAACGACCATGCCTCCCGCCCCCTCATGGGTCAGTCCGTGATTTCCGGAATCGGCGCTCGCACGCTCTGCGTTGCGGTCGCGCTCGCGGTCGCGGCGTGCACCGGGGGGCCGGAGTCGGTGTCGAACCCGTCGTCGGTCATCTCCGTCAGCGGACAGTCGCGCGAGCGCTACTTCGACGCCATCGAGGCCGCCCGCCAGCGCGGCGTCGACGAGGACACCAAGGCCGCGCTCCGTCGCATGATTTCGGCGGACGGCTTCCCCATCGATGCCCGCGAGCGCGCCTTCGCGCTGCTCCACGAGACCGACCCGAAGGCAGTGGTCGCCGCGCTCGAGAACAGCCTGCCGCGCATGGGCGACGTGTCGTGGCGCCGACGCGTCTCGGAACTCGTGGGCGAGTACCGCATCCAGGAACTGGTGCCGACCTTGATCCGCGCGTGGGCGAATCCGGTGCCGGGGCTTGCCGGCGACGACGTGCGCCCCGAGCGTGCCGCGCTCGGCGCGATCGTCGGCGAGGACCAGGTGAGCGCGACGCTCTTGCGCACGATGCGCGAGTCGAACCCGATGACGCAGGCGAACCTGCGCGCGCGCTGCTGGGAACTCCTGATGAAGTCGGGCGACGAGGTGCGCCTGCGCGCGCTGCTCGCCGACCCCGAGGCGACGCGTGGCGACGGCATGCTCGTCGATCTCGCCCGCGTCTCGAACGAGCTCGGCGTGCTTCCCGTCACGCGCGAAGAGATCCTCTGGGCGCGCGAACTCTGCGAGCCCTCGCGCGCGGCGTTCTTCGCCCGCGCGACCGAGGCGCTTGCGCGCATGCCGAAGGAAAGGCGTGAGTCGCTCGAGCTGCGCGGCATCCCGATCGCGGTCGCGTGCCTCGAGCGCAGGCCGAGCCTGCTCGTCGATTCCGAAGCCGACCTCTTCACGGAGATCGACGCGCGGACGCGCGGACGCAAGAAGGCGTCGCCTGACTTCACCGGCTACGGCGAGGGCTTCACGGAGACGCTCTACCAGGTGCGCGACAGGCTCGTGTGGAGCGATCTCGCGGCCGCCGCGCTCGCGCTCGATCTCGTCGGCGAGCCGGCCCTGCGGCGGCATCTCTTCGAGGTGGCCGACCGCGACCGCGAGGACCGCACCACCGAGTATGGAGGCGTGATCGCGCTTGCGGCCGCGACCGGCGCTGGCTCGGCGTCATCCCGCGGCGAGGGCGCGCGCGGCGAGTTCCTCGAGTTCGAGCCGCGCTCGAAGGCAAGCGACATCCGCTACGAGAGCCCGCAGGCGCTGTTCGACGCGCTCTACACCGGGCTCTTCCACGTCCACTTCCACGCGCAGAGCTACGAGAACGACCGCTACGCCGGTCCGCACATGGGCGACTTCGCCTTCAGCGACAGCTCCCGCTGCAACGGGCTCGTCTTCACGTTCCTCTCGACCGACCTCCTCGGCGTCGACTACTACCGCCACGGGCGGCTCGTGATCGATCTCGGCGCGATCGAGCGGCCCGAGGGCTGAGCCTCCATGCAGCTCGCGCTCATCGTGCAGCTCTCGATCGCGCTGATGGCGCAGCAGCTCGGCGGCGCGCTTCCGCTCGGGCCTTGGGCCGGCGCCGCGATCGCGCTGTGCGGCCCGCTCACGGCGCTCGCGCTCGGCCACGTGGCGGCGCGGCGCGCGCTTGGACGGATGGATCGGCGCGAGGCGGGTGCCGCCGAGCGCTTCTTCGCCTTCAACGCCCGCATGGGCTGGATCGTCGCGGTCTTCCTCTTCCTCGCGGCGTCGACCGAACTGCCGTTCGCCTTCGAAGCCGCGTTCGAGCGTGCGGTCGGGGGCATCGTCGTCGGTGCGTTCCTGCTTGGCTGCGGCATCGCGGGGTCGTTCGCCGCCAACTGGAACGGCTGGCTCGTCGAGTCGCGCATCCGCGAGGCGACGATCATCGGAACGCTCGACAAGTCGCGCCCGCTCCACGACTTTCCCTCGCGAGGGAGCTACGTGCTCGCGCAGGCGCGGGCCGGGCTCGCGCCGGCGCTCCTGCCGCTCCTCGTGCCGATCGCGCTCTCGACGGTCGCGAAGTGGGGCGCGCGCCTGTACGCGCCCGAGCATGAGTCCATCGCCGAACTCGGGGGCGCCGTGCTCGGCGTGCTGGTACTCCTCCTCTTGATCCCCGTGCTGATCCCGCCGCTCCTCGGGCTGCGTCGTCTCGCGCCCGGCGAGATGCGCGACGACCTCGCCCACCTCGCGTCGACGGCGGGAATCGGCGTGCGCGAGATCTGGGTGTGGCCGACCGATGGACTGGTTGCGAACGCTGCGGTCATGGGCGTCTTCCCTCGCCTGCGCTGCGTGATGCTGTCCGACGCGCTGCTCGAGAACATGCCGCGCGAGCAGGTGCGCGCGGTGATGGCGCACGAGCTCGGGCACGTCGCCCGCAGGCATCTCGCGTGGATGCTCCCGGTGCTCCTGGGCTGCTGGATCCTCGGCGCGCTGATCGCCGATCCCGCGGTGCGCTCGGTGTACGGCATGTTCGCGGAGGCTGCGAACCGCGGCGATTTCGGCGATGCGGACACGTCGGAACTCCAGTCGATCGTGCAGGCGATCGCGCTCGTGCGCGACGCCGCGATCGTCGTGCTGGGGCTCGTCATCTTCGGATTCGTGAGCCGCCGCTTCGAGCGCCAGGCCGATGCGTACGCGGTGCGGCTCCTGAGCGTCGAATCGGGCACGGCCACCATGTCGCCTGCGGCCGTCAGCGCCATGACCGGCGCGCTCACCAGCGTCGCCTTCCTGAACCACGTGCCTGTCGACCGCCCGAGCTGGCGGCATGGATCGATCCACTGGCGGCAGCGCTACCTGCACTCGCTTGCGGGAGCGCCGGTCGGACCGCTCGGCATCGACCGGCTGGTGACGGCGATCTGCCTCGTCGCGCTCGCGCTCGTTGCGTATCTCGCCGTCTCGTTCCTGCTTGCCTCGCCGGCCATTCCGGTGACGGCGTAGGTCCGCGCGCGGACTCCGGCTGTGTACACTCGCTCCATGCGCTTCACGAAGATGCACGGCATCGGCAACGACTACGTCTACATCGACGGATCGCTGTCTCCGGACCTCGACCTCGCGCGGGCGGCGCGTCTCGTGAGCGACCGCCACTTCGCCATCGGCAGCGACGGGCTGATCGCGGTCTGTCCGCCGACCTCGCGCAACGCCGACCTCCGCATGCGCATGTTCAACGCCGACGGCAGCGAAGGCGAGATGTGCGGGAACGGCATCCGCTGCGTGGCCAAGTTCGCGGTCGATCGCGGCATCGCCGCGGCGAATCCGCTGCGCATCGAGACGGCGCGCGGCGTCCTCCCGGTGGAATGGACGCGCGACGCCGCTGGCCGCGTGGGGTCGGCGAGCGTGCGCATGGGTGCGCCCATCCTCGAGCACGCTCGCATTCCCGCGCGGATCGAGCGCATCGCGCCCGATGCGCGCGTGGTGGGGCACTCGGTCGATCTCTCGCGCTGGGGTGGAGGATCGACGGCCGCCGACTGGTGGCGCGAGGCGCGCGTCGAGCCGCACCTGACGCTTGTCTCGATGGGAAATCCGCACGTCGTCTTCGCCTGCGAGGAGCCATGGAAGGTGCCCCTCGAGTCGGTCGGCCCGAAGATCGAGCGCGATCCGTGGTTCCCGGCGCGCATCAACGTGCACTTCGTGCGCTTCGGTCCGCGTGCAGGCGAAGCGGAGATGCGCACGTGGGAGCGCGGGTCGGGCATCACGCTTGCCTGCGGCACCGGCGCAAGCGCCGTGTGCGTGGCCGGTGTCCTCCTCGGGAAGGGTGCGCGCACGCTCGACGCGCGGCTTCCGGGAGGACCGCTGCAGCTCGAGTGGCCAGCCGAGGGCGCGGACGTGCGCATGACGGGCCCTGCGACGGAGGTCTTCGAAGGCGAGGTCGATCTCGACGAACTCGAGGCGAAGCTCGCGATGCATGGAGTGATCGACGGCGCGTTGCGCGGCGGAGCGGTGCATGCCTGACGCGCTCAACGCCATCGAACGCGATCTTGGCGCACGCCTCGCGGCGCGGCGCCCGCGCATGGAGGCCGATCTCGCCGAGTGGGTCGCCATTCCCACCGGAAGCGGCCACGAGCCTGGGCTGACGCGGTTCCGCGCGCTGCTGCGTGCGCGCCTGTCGGCGCTTGCCGGGGAAATCGCCGAGTTCCCCGGCGATCCGCGCCCGGCGTGGATCGTGCAGCCCGGGCAATCGGCCGATGCACCGCCGCCGGTCGCGCTGCGCGCGACTCTCCGCGGCGGCTCCGGACGGGCGGTGCTCATCACGGGCCACCTCGACACCGTGCATGACCCGCACGGCGCGTTCCAGACGCTGTCGCGCGGCGCCGACGGACGCGCGGTCGGTCCCGGTGCGATCGACATGAAGGGCGGGCTTGTGATCCTCGTGCACGCGCTCGAGGTGCTGGCGGAAGCCGGCATCGCGCCCGCGTGGACGGTGCTTCTCAACTCCGATGAAGAGACCGGCAGCCTCCACAGCCAGCGCGTGATTCGCGCGGAAGCGCGTGCGTGCGCCGCGCGCGGTGGATTCGGCCTTGCGATGGAGCCGTCGCTTCCCGATGGATCGCTCGTGCTCGAGCGCCTCGGCAGCGCGACCTTCCGCATCGAGTGCGAGGGCCGCGCCGCGCACGCCGGGCGCGACTTCGCGCAAGGCGTGTCGGCCGTGAACGCGCTTGCCGCCAAGATCCTCGATGCCGCGCAGCTCGTCGATCTCGACGCCGGCACCGTGGTCAACATCGGCCCGCTCGAAGGCGCGAAGGCGACGAACATCGTGGCCGACCGCGCTCGTGCCTGGGGCAACGCCCGCTTCCGCGACGCCGCGCGCGAAGAGGTGGTGAAGCGGGGGCTCCTTGGCCTCGCGACCGCCGCCGACGCGCCGCTCCCGAGGACCCGGATCGAGTACGAGTCGAACCGCCCCGCCAAGCCGGAGACGCCGGTGGTGCGTGCGCTGGCCGAGGAGGTCCGGACGATCGGCGAGGCGCTCGGCGAGAAGGTCGGCTTCGGGAAGTCGGGCGGAGTGTCGGACGGAAACCTGATGCAGGCCGAGGGACTGCCGACGCTCGACACCATGGGGCCGCGTGGCGGGAACCTCCACCGGACCGACGAGTACATCGACCTCGATTCGCTTGTCCCGAGGGCCGCAACCCTTGCGATCCTGCTGGCGAGGTCCACCAGCGTCCCGTAACTCGCGGAAATCGCAGAGCCTACGCTACAGGCCCCCTCCATGAACGGACGAAAACCGTAGCGGCGAGGGATGTCGCCCCCACAGGTGTTGGCCGTGGGGGAGCCATGTCGCCGCGCCTTTCGAAAGACCGAGATGACCACCACGATCACAGACCCGACCACCACCGTCGGCGAGGCCCTCCGCTCGAGCCCCGCGATCGACGCCGCCATCCGCACGATTCGCGCGGAGGTCGAGGCCAAGGCGCGCCTCCTCGCCGGAGCGCGTGCTCCGCGCGCAGAACTGAAGGAGACGCTCGACGGCTGGCTGAAGCGCGCCGCCGAGGTGCGCGGACGCGGGCCGCTCTATCCGTACCTCGGGTCGGGGGCCGGCAATGGCGCGCTGGTCGAGCTGGTCGACGGAAGCGTCAAGTGGGACCTCATCAACGGCATCGGCGTGCACATGTTCGGTCACGGCGATCCGGAGCTGATCGAGGCGTCGCTGCGCGCGTCGCTTTCCGACCTCGTGATGCAGGGGAACCTGCAGTACAACCAGGACGCGGTCGAGTTCGGTGAGTTCCTTGCGAAGGAAGCCGCGCGCAGTTCGCGGCTCAAGCACTGCTTCATCACGAACTCAGGCTGCATGGCGAACGAGGCGGCGCTGAAGCTCTGCCAGCAGAAGACCGGCGCGGCGCCGCGCATCATCGCCTTCGCCGACTGCTTCATGGGCCGCTCGACCACGATGTCGCAGATCGGCGACACGGCCGCGTACCGCCAGGGACTCGCGCTCAACATCCACGTCGACTACCTGCCGTTCTTCGATGCATCGATGGGCGAAGAGCGTTCGATCGGCATGACGCTCTGGCACCTCGAGCAGCTGATCCACCGCTACCCGGGCCAGCACTGCTGCCTCATCGCGGAACTTGTCCAAGGCGAAGGCGGCTTCAACACGGCGCCGCGCGAGTTCTTCGTGAAGCTCTTCGAGGCCGCGAGAAAGGCGGGAATCCCCGTCTGGGACGACGAGGTGCAGACCTTCGGCCGCACCGAGAGCATGTTCTGCTTCGAGCGCCTCGACCTCGGCGAGTACATCGACGTCGTCACCGTCGGAAAGATCACGCAGGCCTGCGCCTGCCTCTACACCGCCGACTTCAACCCGAAGGCGGGCCTTCTCTCGGGCACGTTCGCCGCGTCGTCGAGCGCGTTCGGCACCGGCCTCTCGATCCTCAGGCGACTGCAGTCGGGCGGCTACTACGGTCCGAACGGGCGCATCGCGAAGCTTCACGCCGCGTACCGCGAGCATGCGAACGCGTTCGTCGCCAGGCACCCCGAGTGGTTCCCGCCCGTCGTGAACTCGCTCGGCCGCGCGAGCAACACCTGGGTCGCCGGCACCGGCGGCATGATGCGCCTCACGCCGTTCGGCGGAAACCGCGAGAAGATCGGCAAGCTCCTCAACAACCTGTTCGAGGACGGCGTGATCGCCTTCAGCTGCGGCCACGGCCCGTATCACCTGCGGTTCCTGCCGCCCGTCGGCGTGATGAAGCCGGAGCAGTTCGCCCCGGTGTTCGAGATCATGGAGAAGAGCTTCGCGCGCACGGCCTGAGCCGATCGCGCCGAAAGGACAGTCATGTTCGTCATCCGGCCGGCCATCCTCGACGACCTTCCGACGCTGCTGAAGCTGGCGAAGATGGTGCACTTCATCAATCTGCCCGCCGACAAGGAGCTCCTTGCCGCAAAGATCGGGCGCAGCCGCCGGAGCTTCGCGGGCGATGTCGAGGACATCCGCCAGCGCGAGTTCATGTTCGTCCTCGAGGACGGCGAGTCGGACGAGGTGGTCGGCACCTGCTCGATCCTCTGCTGCGTCTCATGGGAAGGTCGCCCGCACATCTACTTGAAGACCGGCAAGCGCTCGTTCTACAGCGAGGATCTCCAGCTCGGGCAGACGCACGTCACGCTCGAGCTCGGCACCGACACCAGCGGTCCGAGCGAGGTCGGCGGACTCATCCTCGCACCAGGATTCCGCGGCCGGCCCGAGCGGCTCGGATCGCTCCTCTCGCTCATCCGCTTCCACTTCATCGGCCTCAACCGCGAGATGTTCGCCGAGCGGATCCTCGCAGAGATGATGGGACCGCTGACGCCCGACTCGGGCACGCTCCTCTGGGAGTACCTCGGACGCCGCTTCATCAACCTCTCCTACAAGGAAGCCGATCTCTTCAGCTCGCGCTCGAAGGAGTTCCTGCTGTCGCTGTGGCCGAAGGGCGAGATCTATGCGTCGCTGCTTCCGCCCGAGGCGCGCGCCCTGATCGGCCGCGTGGGCGACGAGACGGAGCCTGCCAAGCGCATGCTCGAGAAGCAGGGGTTCCGGCACCATGGTCACGTCGATCCGTTCGACGGCGGGCCGTACCTCGACGCCGCGATCGCCGACATCCCGCTCGTGAAGGCCACGTGCGCGCGGCACATCGCCGCTGCGAAGGTGGTCGAGTCGTCGAGCGAGGCCTTCGTGAGCTACAAGGGGCGCGGCGGCTTCCGCGCGACGCGCACGCGCTACGACCTCGCCGGCGAGCGGGTGACCTTGCCTGCCGCGACGCTGGCCGCGATCGGCGCTCCCGCCGACGCCGTCGTCGGCTTCACGCCGCTTCCCGAATCGAAGGCGCCGAAGCGCCGCGCGAAGAAGGACTGACGCATGCGCTCGAACCTCTATCTCGCGCAAGGGCCGAGCGACTACGTCGACGGCGCCTTCCGGCCGCTCGCGGGCGACGCGATCACGACGCGCGATCCAGCCAAGCCCGCCGATGTCGTCTGGGCGGGATCGCCCGTCGAGGCGCACGCGGAGGAAGCCGTCGCTGCGGCGCGGCGCGCCCTGCCGGCGTGGAGCGCGCTGTCGCTCGATGCGCGGCGCGCGCACCTCGAGCGCTGGCGCGAGGCGTGCGTGAAGCACGCGCCGCGCCTGGCGGCCGCCATCGCGCGCGAGATCGGCAAGGTGAAGTGGGAGGCCGAGCTCGAGGCGAAGATCGTGGCCGAGAAGGTCACCATCACGCTCGAGGATCGCGTGCTCGCGCGGGTCGCTGGCTTCGAGGTGGCGGCTGGCCCTGGAAAGACCGGGGTCTGCACCTTCAAGCCGCACGGCGTGATGGCGGTGCTCGGGCCCTACAACTTCCCGGCGCACCTCCCCAACGGCCACATCGTGCCGGCGCTTCTCCTGGGAAACACGGTCGTGTTCAAGCCAAGCGAGAAGGGCGCGTCGGTCGGCCAGTTGCTTGCCGAACTGGCGCATGAAGCGGGGTTCCCGCGCGGCGTCTTCAACGTGGTGCAGGGCGGTGGCGCGATCGCGTCCCGTCTTTCGACGCACCCCGAGGTCGATGGCGTCCTCTTCACGGGATCGTTCCCGGTGGGGCGGCGGATCCTCGAGGCGAACCTCGACACGCCCGGACGCCTGATCGCGCTCGAGATGGGTGGATCGAACCCGGCCGTGGTGACCGCGAAGGCCGACCTTCGCCGCGCCGCGATCGAATGCGTGCGCGCCGCGTTCGCCACGACAGGCCAGCGCTGCACCTGCACGCGACGGATCATCGTCGAGGAGTCGATCGCGGACCGCTTTGTTCCCATGGTGTGCAAGCTTGCGTCGACGCTGGTGATCGCCGCACCCGACGATGGCGTGCCGGCCTTCATGGGGCCGCTGGTGACGGCGGGGGCGCGCGATGCGGTGCTTGGCGCGCAGGCGCGGCTCGCCCGCGCGGGCAGGCTGCTGCTCGAGGCCACGCCGCTCTCGCGCGAAGGTTTTTTCCTGTCGCCGGGTGCGGTCGAGGTGGGTCGCTTCGAGCGGCGCGCGGACGAAGAGGAGATCTTCGGGCCGTTCGTCCAGTTCGCGCGGGCGGCCGATCTCGACGACGCGATCCACCAGGCGAACGCGACGAACTTCGGTCTCGCTGCCAGCCTCTTCTCAAGCGACGAATCCGAATGGCTCGCGTTCTTCCACGGTGTCCGCGCCGGATGCCTGAATCGCAACACCGGAACAGCGGGCGCGAGCAGCAAGCTGCCTTTCGGCGGCCTCGGGAGATCCGGAAACCATCGGCCTGCCGGGGCCTTCGCGGTCGATGCGGTCGCGTATCCCGTGGCCACCATGGTCGAGACCTCGGATCCAGCGATTCCGCAGGGCATGCTGGTTCCCGACCGGATGTTCGCCGACCCGTCCGCGGGCTCCAACAGGCCCGTCCCCTGATCTTTCTCCAAACCGCCGCCCGGCTCCTTGGAGGGTGGGCATTCGAATGTAGATTCCTCGGGCAGTGGCAGTTGCGTCTCGGGGCGAGCCCCCTGCGTCCTTCCGAGGGGCGCCCATCCCAGTTTGGAGTTCTTGCGTGCCCGGCGGGCATTCCCAATCAGATGACGATGTGGCCGACGGCCGCTCCGACAGCGGACGGCGAACAGACACGCTCGATGCGCTCGTGTTCGATGAACTCCGCGGGCTTGCTGCGGCGTTCATGCGCTCGCAGTCGCCCGGTCACACCCTGCAACCGACGGCCTTGGTCAGCGAGGCGTACCTGCGGATCATGCGAAGTTCGCCGCAGGCCCTCTCGAGCCGGGCGCATTTCCTCGCCGTCGCCGCGAAGGCCATGCGGCACGTGCTCATCAACCACGCACTCGCGCGCAAGACGCTCAAGCGCGGCGGCGCGTCGTCTCGGGTCGACATCGATGTCTCGGTGATCGGCGGCGACGACTCGCGCAAGCAGATCGAGGTGCTGATGATCCACGAGGCGCTCCAACTCCTCGAGGAGGTCGATCCCCGCCGGGCGAGGGTGGTCGAGGCCAAGGTCTTCGGCGGCCTGACCAACGACGAGATCGCCGAAGTGCTGGGTGTCTCCACCACGACGGTCGAGAGCGACTGGCGGACCGCCCGGGCCTGGCTTGCGAAGGAGATGCAGCAGTAGGGCGACGTTTCGGCCGATCCGCCGTTCGAGGGACCTTCCTGGGGACGCCCGAAGCGGCCTCCGGTGGTCGCGAACCACCTTTGGGGTGGGCCGAGTGCTCCGGGCCCCGCCGTTGGACCCGCCCGAGGGCGAGAGGTGGGCGTCCGGGTGCGTTCAGGTGCGTTTTGGTCGTTCGCGACCGAGGAACCTTCATGCCGATCTTGTGTATGGAGGGGGTGCCTTCTTCTCGCGACCGAAGCAGCGCGGTCCGGGGGACACCGGCAGCAGGC
>Ga0315900_10011314_pt1 | contig 11057 bp, 18 predicted proteins | sample LakEriMetagenome_FD_203521 | JGI IMG/M metagenome (GOLD analysis project Ga0315900, IMG submission 203521) | Freshwater fungal communities from buoy surface, Lake Erie, Ohio, United States - Buoy 12 MA114 | ecosystem: Environmental > Aquatic > Freshwater > Lake > Lake biofilm | place: USA: Lake...
TTAAGATAAAACCTCCAAGAACCATGGCAGTAATATACCATCTTCTTGACATCATCTTATTTAATAGTTCTTTAAATCCTGTATTCTCTTGCATATTATTTACCATTTTGGAGCTTCTTCTTTGAATTCGTCACCTTCTTTAGGTTTTGGTTTAGGTGCTGGTGCAGGAGTTGATGATTTAGAACCATTACCTCCACCTCCGTTAACGATCACAGTCTTACCCGCTGCTTGTTGATTAGAGTTTGTAATGTTGATCACAGGAGCAGCTTGTTGTACTGCAGGTTTTTCTTCTTCACCACCTGTTAATTTAGTTGTTATCCAACCACCCACACCTAATGTGATAGTTGAAATAAATCCGATGATTATGTTTTTCATTGATCCACCGGTACTTTCTGATTTTTCTACTTCTTCTGACATTTTTTTTTATTTTTATTTTTATTTTATTACGATTGGATATTTTACTTCCTTACCGCTAATGTCTATGAACACTAAGTCATAGTCTTTTTTTGATAACTCAGATAAATTGTATACTTTCTTTGTAATACTTTCAGTTGCAGTAAATCCCTCTTTCTTTGAAGGTATTTCACTTCCAAAAGGTATTATTTGTACTGAATATTTTGCTCCCACTGTTGTTTCAAATTCAGCGGTTACAATATTCCCTGTTTGAGCAATTGATTTGATTGCTGTTGATGTTGATTGATTTCCTAAATCAATAATTTGTGGTCTTGGTAAGTCCACCTTTGTACAACTCACAGCTAAAAGGGTAACTAAAAAACCCAAACCTAAAATTCTGTCTATTTTCTTCATAATTAAAAATTTTTATATCCTGTTAATTTTATTTGTGTTGAATTTAAATTGATTCCTAACTGAACTCCTTTAGAATCACTAGCATCCATGGTTGGAGAAACTTTAACTGATGTTAAAATGTCAACTCCATCACCAATTGTTGAAAATCTTACTTTGAATGGTATATTAGTTCCGTTTATTGGTTTATTATTTTGGTCAATTCCACCGAACTTAACTTTTCCGTCTTTTGCATTAACAAAAACATACCAAGAGTTAGGAACCTCTGACTTCAACTCCTCAAATTTAATTTTTGATGGGTCGTATTGAAATTCAAATTGTAATCCTCCAACTGAAATACCATTAGTATTAAGTGATACAGGTATTTCAACATTATTTGATGTTACTGTTATATTAGATAGATTAACATCGATTGATGAAACATCATTTGGTGTATTAATAAATGATGCTGCCTGTGTTGACATACTCATAAATGCGGTATTAGTCATTAAGCTATTAACAGCATTTGTTTGAACAGTACTAGTACCATTTGAACTAGTAACAACTTGTGAAGAATGTGAACGATTCACATCAGCCCATAAAAGGTATTTTAAATCAACAATTTCGTTTGTTCCTACTACACCTGTTTTAACATATGTTTTAGGGTATGTTATATTCTTCCAATTAGAAGATGTTATCGAACCCCATGAATTAGAAGGACTTGTATTAAATGTAAATTCTGCTTTAATACCGAAATCATTATTACCCATAGTTCTAATGTAAGGAGCAAATGTTGAAGTTGATATTGTTGTAAAACTTGATGGTACTTTATAGAAAGCCCATGATGCATCTTTACTAACAAATTCGACAGGACCGGAATACAAATCAAATAATTGTAAACTTTTAATATCTTCAGGTAATATGTTTGTTCCGTTAAATTCTCTTAAATCAATATACACTCTTGCTTGTCCTGAACCGTATCCATCAACATTAACAATACACCATTCAGTTGGACCCGCAATACTTGTTGCATCTACTGATCTCCAAGTAGGTAAACTCATCCATCCATTACTACCCATAGCATATCCTGTTGGGATAGTTACAAGTGTATCTATTCCAACAACTTGTCCTAATAGTCTTGGTAAATCCCCACCATCTATAATTTTATTTCTGTTGATATCCGCTGCGTATAATGATTGACCTGTTTTTAATATTTGTCCATTACTACCATCTAACCCCATAGATGTAAATTCACTTTGTGCTGTGGTAAAATCTGATATTGTAATTGCTCCGTTGTATATTGCATATGTTTTATCTATACTATGCATTACAGACACTTCATAAACTTTGTTTTCAGCTAACAATGATTGATTGATGTCAACATTACCATTAGATAAAACACTAAACAATTGTCCGATACCACTAAGAGTATCTCTGAAGGAAACTTTAACATCTGATAATGCAAGTAAATTAGAACTTATATCAACTTTAGCCGTTACAAGTTTACCAGTGTTTTGGTTCATTATAACTTCAGTTGATAATGGTGTGTCCATTGTAGTTGCAACTCCAACTCCTTGAGCATTCCATCCTGCAACAAAGTTTAATTTAACAGGGTTAAATGAATTTGATGTTGAACCCGCCTTTAATTTAAATCTCACAATTATTATTTGTGAATAAGCGTTAAAGGGCATTGCCGAATTTGTCGCCCATGTTAAAGTTGCTCTAAGAATTGCGTTAGACCCAGTAGCATTGTAAGCATATGTTGCATTAGAAACATATCTTTGTGTACCGTTTGTGAAAGTACTATTTCCCGCGTAGGAATACCCTGGATAATTCTGCCAGGATAATTGTATGTTTGAACCAGCAGGAAGTACTCCACCATTTCCACCCGTACCGGTGTGGTTAATTGAGATTACTTCAAAATTTGTTTGGTCGTACTGAAGGTCAAACAACAATTGTCTTGTTGCAGCATCTCCATTACCGTTCGCATGAACCATAACGTCGAATTGGTCTCCTCTATCAATAACTCCTCCATTTATATCGGTAAGAACTCTTGTGTCAGGAAACTTAAATTTAATTTGACTAAATGATGTTAAGGACATTAATAAGAGTCCTAATGTTAAAAATTTCTTCATCTTTATTTTGTTTCGAATATTTTAGTAACCAACTTATCGCTAGCCTTTTTGATTGCATTACTTAACGACGTTTGGTTGAATTTACCTCCGTTATCCACAATTAAAGTGGACATAGAGATTTCGGATGATTCTTCTTCGACAATCACCTCTTTTATTTTTTTATTATCTGTTTTTAATGTACCCTTAAGTCTGATTACAACAGATTCTTGATTTTTGTGAAAAACGGATACGTTAGATTTTGTTTTGAGCACGTCCAAATAAACTAACTCAACCGATAGTTTATTTTTTGCATCAGGATTAAGATCGTAGTCTTTTTCTTGTAAGAATTCTTCAATGATGTTTCTTACACCGAACTCTAAGTTTCGATTACCTGCAAGAGATCCTATTTGGATTTTGTTTGTAACAGCATCCACCCATATCTCTTGGTTTTGTTGTGAATTATTGTGAGGGAACACAAAAAGCATTGCACTCACAATGAATAGAAAAATTTTACTCATTCTGATAGTATCTTGGTATCAATAAATACAATCAAACAACTATTTATTTGAGTAAGATTAAAAAAAATATGTCGATACTTAACGAAAATATTACAAGAATTAAAAGTGTTATGGGCCTTGTTAACGAACAAGATGAGTCTAAAAATCAAATGAATATAAACCTAAAAAAGGTTGTTGAAATTTTAAACTTTTTAAAGATCTATAACAATAAGATGGAGAAGATGTTAACTGATATTTCATCATTTGCTAAGGATCAAATAATTGACTTTGGATTATTGGAAAGAGGATTACGTAAAAGATTACTTAAGAAAGGAGATAAGAAAAAAAACGTTGAGGAGTATTTCGGTAAAGTTTTGAATTCCCTTAAATATAGAGAACGTGGTGGATATGGTACTGAACCAGAATCAGAAGATTATGAGTTTGAAGTGGAAGAACCTTCTATTGTTCCTAAAAAAATATACAGAAAAGAATTATACGATTTACAAGTTGAACTTTTAAAACTTCAAGAGTGGTTAAATAAAACAGGTAAAACCGTTATCATTGCTTTTGAAGGTCGTGATTCTGCAGGAAAGGGTTCAACTATCAAGAAATTTACAGAAAATTTAAATCCAAGATTTTATAATATAATAGCTTTAGGTGTTCCAACCCCTGAGGATCGTAAAAATTGGTGGGAAAGATATAAAAGAGAAATCAAACCAGGTATGATCAATCTTTTCGATAGAAGTTGGTATAACCGTGGTCTAATCGAGCCTGTTATGGGTTATGGTTCTCCTGAAGAATATGAAGATTTCATGGAAAACGTTGCGGACTTTGAACAAGACTTAGTTAACTCTGGTGATTATCTTTTTAAATTGTGGTTTTCTATCGAAAAAGAAACTCAAAAAAGAAGATTTGATATTAGACAACAATCTCCATTAAAATACTGGAAATACTCCCCTAATGATTCCAAAATGCAAGATCTATGGGATAGGTTTACCGAATTTAAAGAGAAACTTTTTGATAAGACTTCAACGGTAAACAATCCTTGGGTTATTATTGACGCTGAAGATAAAAGAATATCGGGATTGAATGCAATCAGATATGTTTTACAAAACATACCATACGAGGGTAAAAACGAAAATGTTGTTGGTAGAGAATATCCTGAAGTTCTTTCTGTTTTGAGACCTAACGGTTAATTTTCATCCTTTTTTTGTAACAAATCTGTTATCTCAATTTTTAAATGAGTTAATAACCAAGTGTCTAATAGTATTAACACTAACACCCAATCTATTTCATTTATGGAGTGAATTTCAGGATTATTTATTTTTTCGTAGACCCATATTAGGACCTTACCAGCCAAATAGAATTTCCCTATTACAAGAGATAATGATAGTAACTGTTTAATCATACCCAAATATAAAACTATTTATTGAAAAATAAAATAACCATGATACTAAAAATTGGATCTAAAGGAGAAGATGTAAAAAAACTCCAACAAAAATTAGGACTTGGTGCTGACGGTGTTTTTGGACCAGGTACTGAGAAAGCGGTAAAAAAATGGCAAATTGACCATGACCTTGGTGCTGACGGAATAGTAGGTGAAGGCACTTGGAACAAGATGTTCGGTGATCAAACACTTATTACAGAACCATCAATCCCACAAGTACCTATCGCGTCAGTCGGAGGATTGAAATTAGAAAAATTAAAGGGTCATATCCCTGATGCTGTTATCGCACAAATTCCTGACACTGCAAAAAGATTTGAAATTAATACACCATTAAGACTTGCACACTTCTTGGCACAATGTGGTCATGAAAGTGGTGGGTTCAAAGCAACTCAAGAAAATTTAAACTATTCCGCAAATGGTCTTAGAGGTATTTTTTCGAAATACTTTAAAGAGGCTGGTTTAGCGGAATCATATCAAAGAAATCCACAAAAAATTGCAAGCAGAGTTTATGGTGGAAGAATGGGTAATGGTCCTGAATCAACTGGTGATGGATATAAGTTCAGGGGAAGAGGTTATATTCAATTAACAGGAAAAGATAATTACACAGCATTCGGTAAAGCAATTAACGAAGACATGACCGTAAATCCTGATAAAGTTGCAACTCATTATGCATTATTATCTGCAGCTTGGTTCTTTAGCAAAAACGGATTACATAAAATGGCGGATGGTGGAGCAACTGACGCTGTAGTTACACAAATCACCAAGAGAGTAAATGGAGGTACTATTGGTTTACCTGATAGAATCAAACATTTCAAAGAATATTACCATTTATTATCATAATTCCTTAAGTTTGTAAAAACATTAAACAATCAGTATTATCATGAATGGATCTTATACATACAAAAGTCAATTTTTACCTCACGTTACAATAATGATTGTAACTGATGAATACCCTGGATATGAAGATTTAAGACCGATTTTTGATCAATTAGGTTACGGTTTTATGGTTCCAAATAAAGACACTATTATTATTGATGGTGAAATATTGGTTAACGAAGGTCCTGATGACTCTTTATTTAAGTTCATTGAAGCTCACGAAGTAGCTCATATTTTGTTGGGTCACGACGGTCCAAGAAACGAACAAGAAGAAATTGAAGCTGACTTAGGTGCTTACTTAATATTAACTAAATGGGGTTATAAAGACTCGATAAAAATGTTACTAAAAAACTTCAGATTCAGACACGGGGTGAAATTTGATGAAAAAATGTTAGATAATGTAAAAAATCGTCTACAGGGTATGTAATATTTGATATTTTTTCAAAAAATACTATATTTATCTACACATCACTCCTTAAGAGTGTTCTCATATATCCCTTTTCCAAAAGACCCGCCAATTTATTTTGTCGGGTCTTATTTTTTTCCTATATTTGTGAAAACAATAGTTATGAAAGTAGAATTTGCAGATAGTTTTTGGAAATCATTAAAGACATTATCAAGACAACAAACTTGGTGGTATAAAACCTATGATTTTTTTCGCAGAGACTTACCATATTTTTTGGAAAACATTTGGTTTTTTAGAAAGGAATTATATGCGTTTCGTTCTTGGGATTACTCATTTAATTTAGATTTATTTCGTCGTTCTTTAGAAAAAACTGTAGACACAATTGAGAATCACGGACACGAGATAGACGGATCAAGATTGAAAAAAGTTGAAAAGATGAAGAGATCAATTCAATTAATTAAAAATCTTCGTAGTGATTCCTATGTTAGTTTAGCGGAATTAGAATTTGGTAAAATAAAAAATTCTGATTGGTTGTGGACTGATAAAGAAGACACTGAAGAAGAAAGAGTCCATAATAAAAAAATCTTTACAAGAGCAAGAGAAATCGAAGAGTCTGAATGGAAAGAACTATGGTCAATCATTCAAGGACAAGATATTAAGGATTACTCAAGTAAAAACCAAAAAATTAAGGACTCCGAACCTCATGATGATGCGGACTCATATAACGATTGGTTTGATGGTTCTGGATTGAGAGGTTGGTGGGATTAAAATTTAAAATTAAAATAATATGTGGAAAGTTTATCTATTAATGGTTATTGTAGTCGGAATTATTTCGTATCTTTGGGTTCGAGGAATTGACTACATGAAAGAAAATCATCCTAACTATAAAGGTGAAGACTTTTTAGATTGGGGAATTGACGAAGAAGACAAAAACGATATTTTATGAAAATAACATTCATTAGTGATATTTATAGTTAAAGAATATTATGATTATCTATAAAACAACAAATATCATTAATGGAAAGTATTATATTGGTAAGGATATTAATAATTCAGAACATTACTTAGGTAGTGGAGTTTTATTAAAAAGGGCAATAAAAAAATATGGTAAAGAAAATTTCATCAAAGAAATTTTAGAACATTGTGAAACATTAGATGTTTTAGACAAAAGAGAAAAATTTTGGATAAAGGAACTAAATTCAATATCTTTGGGATATAATTTAACGGATGGAGGAACTGGAGGTGATACTTTTACTAAAAACATTAATAAAGAAGAAATTCGTCAAAAATTAAAAAAAAGAATAGTTTCTGAAGAAGTAAAAAAAATAAAACTTAAAAATTTGACCCCATTTCCTTCGGGAGAATGTCATCCATTTTTTGGTAAAAAACAAACAGAAGAAACAAAAAGTAAAAGAAAAAACACGTTTTTAGAAAATGGATATACTTCACCAATGAAAAATAAAAATCATACTGAAGAATCAAAACAGAAAATTAGAAACAAAAAAATAGGGATTAAATTTAGTGATGAAACTAAGTTAAAAATGAGTCAATTAAAAAAAGGAAAATCAAAAAAAATTATTAAATGTCCCTACTGTAATAAAGAAGGTGGTGAACCTCAAATGTATCAGTGGCATTTTAACAATTGTAAATTCAAATAAAATGACTAAAAAATATACTTTTATATCGGATACTCACAACAAACACAATCACTTAACAAGTAATGCCTATAACAACATTCTTGGAAGCGGAGACGTTTTAATCCATGCAGGGGATTGTACCAGTATGGGTAAGAGTCATGAAATCACAAATTTCTTGAACTGGTTTGCAATGACCGATTTCAAACATAAAATCTTTATTGCTGGGAACCACGATTTTGGTTTCGAATTACATACCGACATTGCAGATGAATTCAAAGAAAGAGGTATTATCTATCTTTACGATAGTGAAGTTGTAATTGACGGTGTGAAGTTTTATGGTAGTCCTTGGCAACCTGAATTTTACGATTGGGCATTCAACCTACCAAGAGGAGAAAAACTTGCTGAAAAGTGGGCGTTAATCCCTGGTGATACTGACATCTTAATCACTCATGGTCCTGCTCATGGAATGCTTGATTGGACTCTAAGTGGACAAATTGTTGGTTGTGAGGATTTATTTCACAGAATTATGGAAGTTCAACCAAAAATCCATGTTTGTGGTCACATACATTGCGCTTACGGACAAAAAAACTTTAACGGTGTTGAATTCTTAAACGCATCTGTTCTTAACGAAAAATATGAATACGAAAACAAACCAATTAAATTAGAGTTTGACGTTAACGATAAAAAAATTGTTGATTATTATGACTAAAGAATTATGTGAATGCGGAAAACTTGCGGTATGGGTCTATATGCCAGGTTACTCTTCTGGCGATAGCCCATACTCTTGTGACGATTGTGTTCCGAGAGGATGTGAATGTAATCATGCTTATTCGGATGAAATAAAACCGTTGTGGGAAGAAAATGTTGATTGGAAATGGATTGAAAAAGATGTTCGTTGGACTGCATTAGATACCAAACAAAGAGAATATCCTTGTGCCGAGTATGAATTTGACTCCGACGGATTTGAAAGAGAAATAAATCCTCACGTATTAAAATAAAAATTATGAAAAAGAATTGGGACAATGAAATACTCTTATGTGAGTGCCATTCAGATGAACATCAAATATTGTTATTCTACAATGAAACAGAGTTTGATAACGGACATAAATCTAATATGTGTTATGCGCACGTACATTTAACGACATATAAATCTTTTTGGAAACGATTAGTACACGCAACAAAGTATATCTTTGGTTATAAGTCAAAATACGGAGCTTGGGATGAGTTTATCTTCAATTCAAGCGATGCTGATAAGCTTCAAGAGCTTGTGGATTATTTAAAAAAACAAAAAAAGAAATGAAAAAACTATACCTTGATGATGTAAGATGTCCAAAAACCGAAGGGTGGGATATTGTTAGAACCTACGATGATTTTGTAAATTGGGTAACAAAGAACGGATCACCTAACGAGGTTTCATTTGATCACGATTTGGCTGAAATTAATTATGATCCGACAACACAGACTGAAAGTTTCGTATATTATGAAAAAACAGGATATGATGCTGCAAAGTGGTTATGTGAATATTGTTGGACAAATGGTCTTCCTCTTCCATCTTGGAATGTTCACTCAGCAAATCCTGTCGGTAGAGATAACATCATTCAACTTATGAAAAACTTCGAAGAAAAACTGAATTAACAAAAGGTGAGAGAAATCTCACCTTTTTTATATTTATTAACATGACAGAACAAAGTCAATTTTCAAAATTATCAAAAAAACAATTGGTATTCATCGCTGCAAAATTAGTCGATGAGGACTTTCCTATCGGGAATCCATATGATGATGATTTCGACAACGCTTATGATACTTTACAAGAAGTTTCAAGATATTTCAGTATTGAAGCCACTCAAGAAGATGTTGAATTTTTTTCAAAGTTTTTACAAATCAACGATGAAATAATTGCAGAACTTTTTGCAAATAATCGTAAGGAAATGAAAAATACTAGTCTACATGAGCAATTAGTAATTCCTGTTGCAAAAAGTTACAATTTAGATTATAAAGTGATGGGTAGTTGTTCCTACACTAACTATATGACACAGGAGTTTGACTCCTATGATGAAGAATGGGTTAAAGACTCCGCATCACAACAAAATAATGATGGTAGTTGGAACATATGGGATGGACAAGAAAGATCAGAAACTGAATATGATAATTTTGAAGAAAGTGATTATGATTATGAAGATGTATATGAAATTGACGAATCTAAAAATAGAAACGAATCAGTTTTAGACAAACTTGTAATCGAGAACACTTCAGAAGTAATTGGTTCTTTAGACAAAAAAACTTTGATCAAATTAAAGTCAATTATTGAATCAAGACTTAGACTTCTTTAATTTTTTCTCTTCCTTAGCAAGATCACCTATTGTTTTTTTCTTATCTAACGGATGTGTATATCCTCTTTTCCATTTGTATTCGACTTCCACAGGACCATTAATCGTTTTCCTTACATCATATTTCCAAACAGATATACAATCTTCGTCCTCATAAACAACTTCCCATTTTATTTTGGTAGTTTGTGTGGGTGTTGGGGTCTTATTCATTTTAACGTAAAAATTGGTGAGTGGTAAATACTATTCTCAGGTTTCCAATACGATATATCCTCATGTCCTGTTTGTCTTATTGCATCATCCACATGAGGTATTTTCATAGACTCAACTCTAATATTGAATTTATCTTTTAATTTATAAAAAACATCATCTTGTATATGATCACGATCAAGATCATCTTTAGGGTTATTAAAGAAACTAAACACCCCACCAGGGTTTAATATCTCCTCAACATTTGATGCAAAATCAATAATGAGTTCATCCCACGTATCAATATAAACTCCGTCAAATTTGGGGAGATATGGAAGAAATTTTCTCCAATCACCAAATAACAATTTAACGTGTTCTTTTTTAGCCCAACCTCTTTTTAGTATTTCGTCTTGAACTCCTGGATGTAATTCAATGATAGTATGACCTTTAATATCGTATCTTTCGATTGCATCATCGATAAATCCCATACCAAAACCAACGTTTAAAATATTACCTCCATTTCTACAGATCTGTTCTGCTTGGAATTCCATTACAGGTTTTTCCCAATCCATCATGATTGCATATGATCCGTCCATTAATCTACCATCATCAGTGTAGTGAATTTCTCTTTCAACATATTGATTCATTTGGCAAATATACAAAAAAAATCCCCTCAGTGTAGAGGGGATTAATTTTTTTAGTCGACAACTTCATCAGATCCTTTCTTCTTGTTGATCCATTTGTCAACAGATCCAATTCCGAAAGATCCCAATACTAACCATAA
>Ga0315900_10011315_pt1 | contig 11056 bp, 8 predicted proteins | sample LakEriMetagenome_FD_203521 | JGI IMG/M metagenome (GOLD analysis project Ga0315900, IMG submission 203521) | Freshwater fungal communities from buoy surface, Lake Erie, Ohio, United States - Buoy 12 MA114 | ecosystem: Environmental > Aquatic > Freshwater > Lake > Lake biofilm | place: USA: Lake...
GCCTTCAGCGAGCCGGGGGTGTAGTAGAGGCCGGCGTGGATCACGCCCGAGTTCCGGCTGCTGGTCTCGCAGCCGATGCCGGCATGGCGCTCGAGCACGACGACCTCGCGCCCGGCCGCCGCGAGCGCGCGCGCGATCGCGAGGCCGACCACTCCTGCGCCGACGACGACGGTGTCCGTGTCCATGCGAGGACTCTAGCGGCCGCCGCGCGCGCGGGGCGCGGCGACCGGCCGGCGCTGCGGGTACACCGGCGGCCGCTCGTAAGGGCCTGCATGCACGCTGCCGCGCTGCGTCGCCGCCGCATGGCGGCCAGCGCGCTCGACCGCGACGAGGAAGAACAGCGTCCACACGAGGTGCGTGCCCTTGAAGGCCGCCTCGGTGTAGTTGAAGGCCAGGATCGCGAACAGGCACGCGATCCTGAAGTCGGCCAGTCCGAACTCCGGAGTCAACTGTGCACGGATGCGGCGGAAGGTATCGGCGATCACGACGGCCAGCAGGGCGATGCCGACGAAGCCGAGATTCAGCCACGTCTCGAGGTACCCGTTGTGCGCCTGGTTCGGGTGCCACCACCAGTGGTCCCAGAGCGTCTTCAGTCGGTCGCCGAGCCAGAAGCCCTCGAAGCCCGCGCCGAACAGCAGGTTGGGCTGCAGGGCGATCACGTCCGCCCACAGCGCCGTGCGGTCGGTCAGGGTCGGGTCGCGGCCGAGCGCCGCGATGACGCGCGCGTACGGATCGAAGAGCAACTCCGCGATGCCGGCGAGGACGACCGCAGCGACGACCCACGTGCCCAGCTTCGCCTTGTCCACCAGCCCGAATCTGAGCGCCAGCAGCGTGCCCGCGCCGATCGCCAGCGTCGCGAGCGAGGTGGCGCTGCGGGCGGAGTAGAGCAGCCAGCCGGCCAGCGCCAGGAACAGCAGGCTGAGCGCGATCTCGCGCCGCCGCTCCTGCCGCGCAGCGGCACCGGCGGCCAGCGCGTTCCACACGAAGAACAGCCCGGACACCATGCACAGGTAGCCGAGATCGTTCTTGGTCAGCCCGACGCCGTGGTTCGTCGGCTCGCCGGTCCAGGCGTTGTAGCCACGGCCGTACTCTGGCAGGTACTTGATCAGCAGTACCGACGCCGGCAGCAGCACGTACGCGCAGCGCTTCAGCACGATTCGCACGGCTTCCACGGGCCGTGGGTCGGTGAGCACGACCAGCGCCATCACCGGGTGCCCGAGCGCCTTGATCCAGCGCTTGAACGACGTGAACGGATACTCCGACCAGAGTACCGACGCGAGTCCGTAGAGCGCGAATACCGCCAGCCACCGGTTCGCCCGCCACAGCGCCGCCCAGTCGGGCCGTCGGCGCACGAGCACGACGATGCCGAGGACGATCAGCAGCCCGAAGCAGGCGGCGTCGACCGGGCTGCCGTCGCTGCCGGCGGCGTCCCCGCCGCCGCCGAGGCCCAGCCACTGCGAGACGAAGCGCGACCCGACGACCAGCAGCCAGAGCACGGGAATCCACAGGGCCGGGCTCGACTCGCGCAGCCGCGTGTCGCCGGCGAGCAGGGCGACGACGACGACGAGCGTGATCAGCATGGCGACGACAGTTGGCATCGGGTGGGCTCGTCCTAGCGCTCCGCGAGCACGTTCGCGTATGCGCCGGCCGTCAGCCGCGCGCCCGTGCTCCAGCCGTTCCGTTCGCGCGCAAGGGCCGCGATCCCCGCGCGACTCGCCGCACCCTCCCGGTAGAGAGGCCCCTCGAAGAAGGTTCTCAGCGCTCGCGCCAGATCCGCCGGATCGCGCGGGCGGCAGACGTGGCCGGTCGCACCTTCGACGACCTCGGCGGCGAGAGCGCCGACGTCGGTGACGATCACCGGTAGTCCGAATCCATAGGCCAGGAACAGCACGCCGCTCTGGAAGATCTCCGTGTACGGCAGCACGAGCACGTCCGCGGCCTCGAACCAGGCTTCGACGTCGGTGTCGGGCACGTGGCCGAGCGACACCCGCACGCGCGACCGCAAGGCCGCCCGGCCGAGAACGGGCTGCAAAGCGGACCAGTAGGCGTCGCAGCCCTCCTTGACCCGGCCGGCGACGAGCAGCAGCAGGTCGTCGAGTTCGGGCGCGAGCCGTTCGACCGCTCCCAGGAGGTATTCGAGGCCCTTGTAGGGCGCGATCTGCCCGAAGAACAGCACGGTCCGATGCGCCGGGTCGATGCCGAGCCGCCGGCGCGCCGCGTCGCGGCCGAGACCGGTGCGCGGCACGGCGTCGTTCACGCCGAACGGAATCACGCCGACGCGACCCGCCGGCACGCCGAACTCCTCGATCAGTTCCCGCTTCATCGGCTCCGTGTGCACGAACACGTGATCGCACAGCCGGTACTGGCACCGCAGCGTCAGCCGGTTCAGCGGGCCGTCGCATCCGTCGCGTCGGGCGCGGTTGACGTTGTGCGCGGTCAGCAGCACGCGGCGCCCGAGCATCCGGTACCACGCCATCAGCAGCGTGCGGTCGAACCACTCGACCTTGTTGTTCCACAGCACGTGGAACAGCCGGGGCTCGGCCCGGACCGCGTAGGCGAGCAGCCGTACGTAGTAGCGTGCCAGGCGCCAGACCTTCGCGGACCACTGGGCCGACGGGTCCTGATCGCCGCGCAGGTTCAGGAAACGGATTCGCGGGTCGCTGCGGACCTCGGGACGGTCGAGATCGTCGCTGCCGACGAAGTCCACGTGCACGCCGATGGCGGCGAGCGCGCATGCGAGCCCGCACGCGTAGTGCGGATCGTTGCCCGCCGTCAGCAGCGCGACGCGGAGTACGCGGTCGGTTGCCGTCGCCGCCGTGCGATGCTTCCAGGGCGCCGCATCGGTGGGCTGCAGGCTCATGCGCACTCCGCGTCGCACGCCCGGACCGGCGGTGCGAGCAGCAGCCTGTCGATCGCTTCCAGCGTGAGAACGACGTGGAGTGCGTGCACGCCGTCGCACTCGCCGCGCCGATGCGCCGCGGCGACCGCGGCGGGTGCGTCCCCACGCCAGAACCCGAGCCGCCGCACGCGCGGATCGTTCGCGACGGCCTCCACGTGGCCGGCGAGCTCGACCTGGAACCAGCGCCGGTACGAAAGAAACCTGTGCCGTCCGAGCAGGGACGTGCGGCGGAGCAGCGGCAGCAACGGGGCGATCGCGCGCAGGCGGCGCGGCAACTCGTCGCTGTCGACGTAGTCGAGCTTCGCCGTCAGGACCGCCGCTCCACGCCGCAGTCGCGCACGCAGCGCGCCGTCGCCGGCGCGAAGCCCGCCGTCGGTCGGGATCGCCGCGAGCGCGGGAGCGAGCGCCCGCACGACCTGGAGCGACGGCCCGGCGCTGAGCCGCGACTCCGGCGGCGCGCGGTACGCGAGGCGTACCAGTTCGTCGTCGAGGTACGGCGTGCGGCACGTCAGTTGCGATCGCGCGGCCGCCAGCGTGCCGTAGAGGTGCCAGGGGATCTCGCGGAAGGCGGCCGCGGTGACCGGATGTACGCGCCGTTCCTCGGGCGTCGCCTCCGCCAGCCGCGCCTCGAAGTCCGGCGCGACGAAACCCGCGGGCAGCGATCTCGGCTTCAGCGTCGACACGCCGCGCAGCACCTCGCTGCCGTAGTTGCCGGTCAGTCGGACCGGTGCCAGTTCGCGCGCGAGGCGACTGAGAGGCAGTTCGTGCGCGCCGGTCGCTCCCGCGCAGCCGTCGCTGATCTCGACGGCAGTGTCGACGTGCTCGCCGTACCGAGCTAGGAAGTCGGGCGCGAGCCGCAGCGTGTGGTGCTCGAGCCCGCACTCGGCCGCGACGCGACGGCCGATGCGAACGTCGAGGGTTTCGCCGACGGCGCCCGCGTAGGTGTAGCAGACCGGCCGGCGAGTGCCGGTACGCAGGCACGCCATGATCATCCGCGTGTCCAGTCCACCGGTGATCGAGATGCCGACCGCCCCGCCTTCCGCGCCGGCCTGTAGCGGCGCGCGGCGGCGCAGCGTCTCCGCAAGGTCCTCCGCGAAAGCCTTCGGCGTCGCGACCGGCAACGTCTCCCAGTCCTCCGGCCGAAACCAGCGCGTGCGTGCGAGGCGCCCGGACGCCTCGACGACCCACGCGGAACCGCCGGGCAGGAGGCGAACGTCGCGGAAGAGCGTCCGGCCGTCGCGGGTGCTGCCGTAGCGCAGGAACTGCGCGACCCCGAACTCGTCGAACGCGCGCAGTGCGGGCAGGACCCGCAGCAGCGCCTTGGCTTCGCTGGCGAACCACACGAGCCCGTCGCGCTCGTGCACGTACAGACGTTCGCTGCCGTAGCGGTCGTTGAACAGCACCGCACGCCCGCGCACCGGGTCGACCACGAGGCCGCAGTGGAGCCCGTTGAGCCCGTCCACGAACCCCGGACCGCGCGCCCGATAGCGTGCGAGCACCGCTGCGGGGTCGGTCGTGCCGCCGTCTGCCGTGGGCTTCGCTTCGCCGTCCGGCCGACACTCGCCCGCGAACAGCAGCCGCGCGCCGTCCGGCTCGCGGTGCAGGCAGGCGCGTTCGGCGAACGAGCCGCGGTGCGCCGTCCAGGCCGCGTGGACCCCGAGCGTGGGTGCGTGGAGCAGGCCCGACGCATGGAAGGGTTCGCGATGCAGCGCGCCCAGCATCGCGACCAGCGCGGTGCCGAGTACGGCGGGATCGCCGTGACCGAGAACTCCTGCGAGGCCCGGCACGGCGTCAGCCTCCGCGGGCCGTGCTCAGGCGTGGCACAGCGGCACCACGTCGACGTGCCGCTCGCCGGGCATCGGCACCCGCAGTGGGCACTCGGGCGTCGGCCAGCGCGTCCGATCTTCGTAGACGTACGGCTGGCATGCCTCCGGCAGGCGGTCGGAGCCGATGCGTTCGACGCGCGTGAAATGCCGCTCGTAGCGGTCGAAGTAGTCGAGGCCCGGCGCGCGGACGTGACCGAACTCGGCGGGATTGGGGGCGTGATACTCGACGGTCCGCACGCCGACGACGGGCACCGGCAGGATCGCGACGCCGCCGGGCCGCAGGATGCGCCGCACCTCCGCGAGCGCGCGATCGTCGTCGGGCACGTGCTCGAGTACGTGCGAGGCGAAGACGAGATCCCAGCTCGCGTCGTCGAACGGCAGCTTCTGCAGGTCGACGTGGTGGTCGACGCCGGGCGCATCGAGATCCGCGGTCTCATAGCGACCGAAGCGAGGCGGCAGCCGCGTCTCGAAGAACGGCTCGGGCGCAAAGTGCAGCATCGCGGCCGAGCGGGTGTCGAGTTGCGCGAACAGCCGCTCGAACACGAGCCACTGCGCGCGGTGCCGCTCGAGCGCGCCGCAGCGCGGGCATTTGGCGTGCCGTCGCCGACCGGTTGGCGCGTCCACGTCGCGGAACGGCCCCGAGTACCGGCAGACGGGACAGGTGAAGGTCGCCTTGTCGCGGTTGGCGAGCCGGAAGACCGGCAGCCTCAGCGCGTCGACCGCGCGTCGCACACGTTGCCTGTAGGTCACGTCGTTGCTCCCTGCGGTGGACGCCGCACTCGACGTGCGGCGTCGCGTGGTCGAACATCCCTTCGACCCCGCCGCGAAGCGTGCCCGCGGCGCGATCCGAGTCTCTGCCATCCGGTGCGCGAGTTCAAACGTGGCGCGGGCGGCGCGCGCTGCTCCGACGCCGGCCTCGCGTCGCGAACACTACGAACTCTTAATGTCGCCGATCGCATACGTTCGCGCGCTGGACCCTCGAGCGCCCCTGCTGTGTGATTCCCGCGCGTCGTCGATCCCGTTCGACGCGGACGCTGGCCACGCGATCCGCGTGCGTGCCGCTCGATCACTACTACTACACACGGGGCATCGTTCATGATTCACCGCTCGCTCTGCCGCCGACGCCTGGCGTCGCGCGGCGCCCTGTTCGCACTGCTGCTCTGCGTTGCCGCGCCGTCCGCGCAGGCCGCACCCTGGTCCGGAGTCGTCGATCCGGCGCGCGCCACCGATTGGTCCGGCGCAGGCGTGGCCGGCGGGATCCCGAGTCGCACGACCGTCTGCACGACGCTGAGCCCCGGCGCGACGGCGGCGCAGATCAACTCGGCGCTCGCCGGCTGTCCCGCCGGGCAGGTCGTCTCCCTGGCCGCGGGCACGTACAACCTCTCGGGCATGCTCACCGTCGCGCGCAGCAACGTGACGCTGCGCGGCGCCGGCGCCGACCGCACGAAGCTCGTGTTCACCGCGAGGGGCAACTGCGGCGGGACGCCGGCGGCCGTGTGCGTCAACGGGCCGTGGATCCAGGGCTGGAACAACGGCACGCCGCAGAACCTCGCGAACTGGACGGCGGGCTACGCGCAGGGCTCGCGGACGATCACGCTCAGCACCACCGCGAACCTGCAGCCGGGCTCCCGGATCATCCTCGAGCAGAGCGACGACGCGGCGGACTCCGCGGGCGTGTACGTCTGCGCGATGGCCGGCGTCTGCGGCTACACGGCGCCGAACGGCGACTACCGCGGCAACCGGCGGCAGCGGCAGATCGTCACCGTCGCCTCGGTCAGCGGCAGCCAGGTCACGCTCAACGAGCCCCTCCACATGCCGAACTGGCGCGCGAGCCAGGTGCCGGCCGCGCGCTGGACCTCGGGCGGCCTCCAGGGCGTCGGCATCGAGGATCTCTCGGTGCAGGTGCCGGGACCGCCGGTCCACAACGGCGGCAGCAACTTCGTGCTGTTCGGCGCCACGAACTCGTGGCTCGAGGGTGTGCGCTCGGTCCACGCCGAGCGGAACCACGTGACGATCTACCAGTCCGCGCGCATCACCGTGCGCGACTCCTATTTCTACGGGAGCAACTTCGCGCATTACACGAGCTACGGCATCGAGATCTATGCCGCCTCGAGCAGCAATCTGGTCGAGAACAACGTCTTCCAGCACGTCACCAACCCGGTGATCATCAACGACGGCGGCTCCGGCATGGTCGTCGGCTACAACTTCGCGATCGACAACTACCGGGTCAACCCGTCGAACCTGATGGTTGCGTTCTTCCAGGTGCACGCGCCGGGCGCCGGCATGAACCTGATCGAGGGCAACAGCGGCACGGCGGTGGCGGCCGACAACTGGTACGGCACCACCCACTTCATGACCTTCTTCCGCAACCACCTCTACGGGGACGTGTGCAGCGCTTACCTGTCGGGGTGTCCGACGAAGGACTCGCAGACCTGGGTCATGCAGATCGCCGCGTTCTCGCGCTTCTTCAACTTCGTCGGCAACGTGCTCGGCAGGACCGGCTACTACACGACCTACCAGCCGACCAGCTACACGCAGTGCGATCCGCGCACCATCTGGTGCCTCGGCTATTCCCACGCGAACGGCGGTCCGACCGACGCGCAGACGAAGCCGCGCGCCATGCGCTGGGGCAATTTCGACACGGTGACCGGCCAGGTCCGCTGGGATGCGACCGAGGTCCCGTCCGGGCTCGCGCAGTTCGCGAACGCCGTACCCGCGTCGCGACAGCTGCCGCCGTCCTTCTACCTGGCCGCGCGCCCGGCGTGGTTCGGCAATGCCCCGTATCCGGCCGTCGGGCCGGACGTCACGGGCGGTACCGTGACCGGCTACGCAGGCCTCGTGCACCGGATCCCCGCGCGCGCCTGCTGGGAGTCGCTCGCGACCGACCCGGCCTTCGGCTCGGCCTACGAGGGTGGGCAGGTGCGCGTCTTCAACGCCGACGCGTGCTACTACGGCACGCGGACGTCGCGGCCCAACCCGCCCACGAACGTGCAGGCGCGCTGATCGCGGCTCCGCGCAACGCTCTGCTCGAGTTGGTGACGGGGCGCTCACGGGGGCGCCCCGTCCACGACGCCACCGGACGTGCCGCGCGCCCGCGACCGACGCTGCACGGCGTACCAGCGGCCCCGAAGTGCCGCGAGCCCGCGCCGCACGCGGGGCGGCAGTCGCGCCGCGAGCCCGCGGTGCAGGCCGAGCGCGAGCGCGAGTCGCCCGCGCGCGTTCAGCGGCACCCAGCACCGTGCGTACTCGAGCCGCTCGAAGCCGTTGTGGCGCTTGAACTGCAGCAGCGAGTCGCCGCTGCCGCCGCCGTAGTCGAACCTGTCGTAGACGAGCAGGCGTGCGCCACGCGCGGACGCGACCGCGACCGACTTGGCGATCAGCGCGTTAGATACCGGGAGTTCGCGGCGCGACAGTCGCGCGATGATGTGCATCGTGTTGGCGGTGGCGCCTGCATAGACGAGCTTGACGAACCCGACGAGTTCGTCGCCCAGGTAGGCGCCGACGAACTCCGAGCGGTCCGGAAAGGTCTCGTGGATGCGCTGCAACTCCGCGAGACTCCTGCGGTAGTGCCAGAACGGCTTGCCCTGGCGTACGGGGCTCTCGTCGTAGATCTCCTGGATCCCGCGCAGCAGCACCTCGTCGAGCGGGACCACCCTCAGTGTCACGCCGGCGCGTTCGGCCTTGCGGACGAGCGCACGCGTCTTCGAGCCGATCTGCCGCGTCCACCAGTGGTCGTAGCCGCGCAGCTCGATCGCGGCGCAGTTCTCGGTCTCGCGCAAGTGCGCCGCGGGATCGGGGCCGTCCGGAGGCCGGCAGGGGAACGTGAACACGTCGGCGCCTGCCCGCGCGAGGCGCAGCGCCGCGGCGAGCCGGTCCACGCCCTCGAGGTCGGCGTACCACTCGTCGCGCAGTGCCGCGACCCGCACGAGCCGTCCCGTGACGACGACCTCGCGACCGTCGACGCGGACGGTGCGCAGGCGCCGCTCGCGGCCGCGGACCCGCACGAACGTCGTGCCGGCATCGAGGTGCGTCATCACGCGACCCTCGCCGCGCGCTGTTTGCGGACGATCGCGACCAGCTCGCCGCCGAGGCCGAAGGCCCGGCTCAGCGCGGCGGTGGTGCGGGAGGCGCGCGGCCCCAACGCGCGCGCGCCGAGCGCCAGCGTCTCGACGCGCAGCGTGAAGAAGGTCTCGGTGCCAGGGTAGGCCGCGAAGTGCCGCTCGAGATCCGAGAGCGGGTGGTGGCGCCAGGTCGAACTCCGCCGGCGCGGGTCGAGCGAGGTGTGGTAGTCGAAGATGCAGACGCCGCCCGGGCGCACGTAGTCGAGGAAGCGGTCGGTCACCCGCCGGTCCGCCGCGAAGTCGTCGCGGTTGTAGAGCGAGCAGGACCGCGCGAACGCGCAGTCGAACTCCTCGCGGCACGCGAGTTCCAGCGCATCGCCGACGGCGAACGACAGCCGCGACCCGCGGTACGTGGACCTCGCGCTGCGGATGCCGGCGGGGCTCAGGTCCACGCCGTGCGCCTCGCAGCCGAGGTCGTGGAACAGGGCGGTGAACTGGCCCTGGCCGCAGCCGAGATCGAGTACGCGTGCACCGGGCTCGAGGCCGGCCCGGCGTGCGAGGCTGCGCACGAACGGGCGATACAGCCAGTCGCGGTAGCCGAAGAAGTTCTCCGCGGCGTAGTGCGCGTCGTAGGCGGCGCCGAGCGTAGGATCTCGGGGTGCGTCCACCGGGGGCTCCTAGTGTCGTTGCCGGTGCGCCGCGCCCAGCGGCCCGTCGATCGGCGTGCCGAATTCCGCTGCCTGCGTGGACGGCACCCTCCGGAGTGCCTGCACCGAGCGTGTCGGTCCCGCCGCGCGGGCGCGCGCGAGCGCCCTGGACTCGTTGCGCCGCCCGAGTGCCGCGACCAGCCGCCGCCGCCACGCGCCGCCGTGGGCGCGCCACTGGCCGGCACCGAGGTGGACGCCGTGGTCGCCGAAGCGGCCCCACGTGCCGCGATCGCGCACGTCCGGCGGGAACAGCACGGTCACGGGATCGTCCTGCACGTACTCGGCCAGCGTGCGCGACGCCATGCCCGGACCCGTGGCGTAGATCACCGCGAGGTCGTCGCGCAGCAGTCGCGGCAGCGAGCGCGTGACCGCGTCGCGCCACGCGGGTTCGCGCTGAGCGCGCGCGCAGTTGCGGATCGTCGCCAGCAGGAAAGGGTGGCCCGGCACCGCGCCGAACGCGTAGTTGCCGATCTCCCAGTCCATCGCGTGCCGCCGGCGCAGGTAGTCCGTCCACGTGAGTCGCTCGAAGGGGAACACGCAGCGCTGTCCGAGCAGCCCGTCGAGGCTTTCGGCGAGCAGGACGTCGAAGTCGAAGTAGAAGCCGCCGAGGCCGTAGATCGCGAGGTAGCGGAAGAAGTCGTAGCGCTGGATCGGCCGCGGGAACGACTCGAACGTCGCGCGGTACTCGGGAAAGTTGCGGTCGAGGTACGCGCGCATGCCCGCGTCGTCGAACAGCCGATACTCGTAGCCGGGATTGAGGAGCCGCAGGTTCGTGGCCGCGGCGCGACCGAGCAGCGGCGGCTCGCCGCCGCCGCCCCAGATCTGGACGATGCGCCGGGGAATCACGCGCCGGTCCCGGCCGAGCCGGGCCTCGCGTAGCGGCTCCCGATCTCGCGTTCGGCGTGCACGGTACGGCCCGCGAGCGACGCAGGCAGCAGCGTCGCGAGCCAGCGTGCCAGCGACGTCGTGGTGAAGTCGGCGCGCAGCGCGTGGCCGTACTGCTCGCGCGCCCGTCGCGCGTCGCCGCGCGCCAGCCACGCGTTGCCCACCGCGCGGTGACTCTGGCCCAGCCGGCGCCGCACGAGCGCGCGTTCGCGCTGGCTCAGGGCCGCGCGCTCGAGGATCGCGGCATAGGCGGTCGCATAGCCGGTCGAGCGTGCGGCGCGGTCGGCTTGGCTCAGCTCCGAAAGGTGTGCCGCGCCGCTGTCGCGCAGGTGCACGTCGACCAGCACCTCGCGCCGTATCGAGACGGGCCCGCGCGCGGCCAGCAGCGCGAGCAGTTCGAGGTCCTCGGCGATGCGGAGTCGCTCGTCGAGCCCGCCGCAGGCGACGACCGCCTCGCGCCGCGCGAGCGTCGCCTGCAGGTACCAGTGCGAGTGGCCGAGCAGCGCGACCACGGGCGCCTCCAGCAGCACCGGCGCCGAGGACGACGCGTCGACGGTCAGTCGGAGGTCGTCGAGATGGCGCCGTCGCGTGCCGTCCGCCGCGACGATCGCCGAGTCGGTCACGTGCGCGACCGCGTCGGGGAACCGCGCGGCCGCCGCCATCTGTCGGGACAGGTAC
>Ga0315900_10011318_pt1 | contig 11055 bp, 12 predicted proteins | sample LakEriMetagenome_FD_203521 | JGI IMG/M metagenome (GOLD analysis project Ga0315900, IMG submission 203521) | Freshwater fungal communities from buoy surface, Lake Erie, Ohio, United States - Buoy 12 MA114 | ecosystem: Environmental > Aquatic > Freshwater > Lake > Lake biofilm | place: USA: Lake...
AAGTCGAGTCCCGCGTACTGGACCTTGTTCAGAGCGGCTACTGCGGTGTTGGAGGCCATGTAACGTCCAGATCGTTCGTTGTTACCTGTCTGAAGTCGCTAGTCGTATGTTTCTAGTCTTCTCTTCTATGGCGCCGTCACGGTGAAGGGGCCGGAACACCGACGGCGAACGATCCGGAGTTGCCGGTCGTGATGACGGTGTAGTTGATGAGGACGGAGATAAGGTTCTCTTGGGGCCGGGTCACGTCGATGTTGTTGAGCCGTGCCCGTGGTTCCCACTTGGCGATGGCAGCGGAGACTTCCGCCCGGAGAAGCTGAACGAGCAGCTCGTCGTTGTTCTCGAAGACGTACTGGTAGATGTCGCACCCGTAGTTGGGGCGCATGACCCGCTCGCCGCGTCGGGTCTGGAGAATCTGCTCCAAGGACATCCGTACGAGAATGTCGTCGTACGCAGGCGCAGGGGTGGCGTCGTTACCCTTCTGAAAAGGGTAGGCCATACCTCGGTAGAACGCAGAGATCGCCATCCATACCTCGCGGTCTGCGGTGGTACTGCATCCTAGACGTATTGACCAGTTCACACCACCGGACTGATGAGGGGCGGTGCCGGTGGCGGTTGAGGGAATGTCACCAGCACCGTGCGCGTGCAGACATCGAGCGCGGTAGCCACGGACAACGCGTGAACCTCTGCCGGATTGGGAACCACAAGCAGCGCGGAAAGCGTGGCGATGAGTGCCGGAACCGCAATCGGCGGGGCTGCGATCCCCGGAAGCGGAGACGGTGAGAATGTCGCCCCTGCCCAGTACGCGGTGACCATCGCGCCGTACCCAGCAGCCACTACCGGTGGAAGGCCGGGTAGCACGGAGAACGCGGCGCCGAGACTCAAGTCCATCGTCGCCACGGCAGGGCCGGGCGCTACCAGCGGCATCCCGAGCGCCAGTCCTTGCCCGGCGTAGTCGCGGTACGCCGCCGCGATCTTCGACGCAGCCGTGAGCGCATCCGGCGGCTTGTCGGAGGTCGATAGTTTGTAGAGCGCGTCGTAGAGGATGGCAGGGTTGAGCGGCACTACTTCACCTTGACCGTGGTGGAGAGCAGTGCCGGCGTCGGCGGAGGAGTCGGTGGGCCTGAAGGACCGACGCCTGTGGGGTGGATGTGCGAGGTCAGCCACGTCAGAAGGGACTGCCCGAGAACCGCCGGTTCCGTGAGGATGTCCCCGCCAAGGTTGACCGCCTGCGCCTTCACGTCGAAGGACGAAGCGCCGTCGATGACGACCTTCGCGCCGGTCTTGATGGTGATGCCGTTCGAGTCGATGGTGATGGTGTTCGAGTTGTCCTTGTCCTCGATGACGATCTTCTTGTTGGTCGTGTCGATCTGAACGGTTGAGCCGTTTTTCGCCGTCGTGAAGATGCTGCCATCAGGCATGAACTTCAGGCTCGCCTCGTCGCCATCGCGGGTGGCGCTGTCGGGATCGGTGGGCGCGCTTCCCGGCTTTCGCCAGACGAGGTCGATCTCCTCTTTGCCCGCTTCCTCGTTGAGGACAAAGGTGTGCCCCATCCGAGTCACAAAACCACGACGAGTCGGGACCGTATCGTCCCCGTCGGGATAGCCGAGTTCAGCCGGAACCTTCCCGACCGCCGAGTGCCCGCCGAAGTAGACCGGTGGGTTGTCGAGACGTCCTCGTGGGTACGCGATCCAAACAACGTCGCCCACTTCAGGGGGCCAGAACCACCCCCGATCTGCACCCGCCCCTGCGAAGGCAGGGTAGGCCCAGATGTCGGGGGTGTCCGTGTTGCCGACTTCCAGTGCGATGACCTTGATGCGCCCGCGCTTCTCCGGGTCGTTCACCGCCGTCACGCGAGCACGGTACGTCCCGTAGAAGACATGGTGTGGCTCCAAACCATACCGCTGAAGCCACTGGTAGAAGGTCTCGAAAGAGGACAAACCGAACCCCGACTAGAGAGGTGGAGGGAGAGGAACGAGCGGCGACGCGCGTGCGTTCACCTGTACCTGCTGACTAGCAGGAGTGTCGAGATTCGATCCTGCCGGAGCAGCGTCGAGCGCGTTGGTCGGACGAGGTGCGCCGAGCAGCGCTTCGGTCGCCGCAACCATCAGACGGCTATTCTGGATGAGCGTCAGCGACGAGGTGAACCCCGACGCCGACAAGTTGTGAGAGACGGCGAACAACGTGTAGTAGCCGTCGATGCGGGCGCTGACGTTGCGAACTTCGTAAAACTGCGCCGGCACGGCATCAGGGATTCCGAGGGTCTCGATCTCCAGCTTGATCCCGATGGAGTTCGTGTTGGAGAGGCGATCAATCGTGAGGTCCAATGCTTTCTGGGCGTCTGAAACGGGCGTTCCGGCTCCGGGATCGAAGGTCACGCCGCTTTTCTCATTCGAGACGTCCTTCACGCCAACTTGGTTCTTCCCGTCGGCGCCAGACACCTGCGTCTGCGATCCGGGCTTCGACTCGACTTCAGGTTGCGCTTCAAGCGTGGCCGGGTCGATGCGCGGCGAACGCAAGAGCTTCGACCACGGGCCGAGGAAGATACCGCCTTGGTTGTCGACCGAAACGGAGAGGATCGGAAACACGCCCTTCGCTGCGATGGTGGGACCGAGAAGACCGTCGCCTTCCGGGAAGTCGAACAAAGACAGGATTCCGATGGACTCCGACCTCGACGTGAAGTCCTGCGAGACGAGCACGACACTCGACAGTCCGGTGTTCGTGTTTGCAAGCATGACCCAGCACCCGACGGTGGTGGCGATCTCGAAGATGAGATGCAGATAGGACTTGCCCGAGTTGACGAGGTCGACCTCCTCGTCGAGCGCCTGTTTCGTCCCATCCGTCAGCTTGCAGATGTTGATGTCGAACTTTGCCATCTTCCCCTGCTCGGCAAGGGCGTCGACGAGGTCTGTGATGTGTTCGATCCGCTTCTTCTTCGGCCGCGTGGTCGTGTCGCCCGTCGCTGCAAGGTAGTAGCCGGCCGTTCCCTGCGCCTTGAGCGTGATGCTCACGTCGGTCCCGAATGACACTTCGGGCGGTTGTAGGATGCCTTGGAAGCGAGGAGAGCGAACGCGCCCATCCTGCCCAGTCGAGTAGCCAAACTCGACCTCGATGGCGCTGACCGCGTACTCCATGATCGTCGAGTCGATGATCTTTCGCGCCTCATCGAGAGGCGGTGTCAGTTGGATCTCGATCTCCGGCACACGTGACGTGTCGAGCTTGAGCGTCAACGAGGACAGATACGCCAACGAACTGAGGGATAGGCTGCGCTCCTCCCCCGTAGCAGTGAGACCGGTCAGCTCGACTGGTTTGAGGCCGGTCGGGTCATCCTGCTCCCCGTGGGTCCACAGCGGATAACGCTTCTCGTCGCGCGTGCCGGGCTTCTGGACGATCCACGCCAAGAAGTACGGACTGCTGAAGTCGTAGCGCTGGAACGACACGGCTCACCTCAGTTTTTCGTAGAAGCGAACAGCGTGCTGTTGACGTAGGTCGGCGAGGGAATGCGGATGACCGCTCCGGGCTGGAGGTCGGTCGGCAAGATGTTCATGTTGTTGGCGACCGCGATGACCCACCAGAGGTTCGGGTCGCCGTAGTACCGGTTGGCGAGGTTGTCGATGCGATCCAGCACCTCGACCCGATAGTAGATGTCGGCGGGGCTGGTCGGAACCGACGGAAGGTTGTCTAGCTCCCAGAACTCGACACCGTTGACGGAGACGAGATCCTTGAACCGCAGACGGCTCTTGCGAGGGACTGAAACGGACACGGGTCACCCTCCTCCCGGTACGATAGCCGGCGTAAAGGTAGCGCCGACAAGAGGTCCACGCGCCGCCGCTGCGCGTCCGGCGGGCGCAGGCGCAGAAGACCCTATCGAGATACGGTCGCGGACTTCACGCATGACCGCCGTCTGCTCTCGGAACAACGCGAAGTAGGACTCGACCCACGCGGGGTTGTTGGTCGCCGCCGCGAGGTTGGACATCGCCTCCTCTTTCTTGCCCAGTGCGCTCGTCTTGGTGGCCGCAGCCCGAGCCTTCGGCGTAGGTGCCACCGGCGGAGCAGCAGCGGCAGCAGGGGCAGCAGCGGCAGCAGTCGGTACCGTCGTAGCAGCGGCAGCGGCAGCGGCAGCGGTTGCCGACGGTGCGGGGGCAGCGGGAGGCGGAACCGCCGAGGCCGCAGAAGCCTTCTTCGGTGTCTTCGCAGCAGAAGTGGCAGACGGAGCCAAGACCTGCTTCGTGTACGTCGGGATTACCGAGTCAGGGGGGAGGGTAGTTGCAGACGGAGCAACGCCGGCCGCAGCAGCTTTCACAGCCGCTTCGGCTTTTGCCGCTGCTTCGGCTTTCTTCTTGGCCTCCTCGCGTTTCTTCAAAACATCAGCGGGAAGCGCCCATGCAGCAAACTGATCGATTTTCCCGTCAATCCAGTCGAAGAACGACGTGATCGACTTCCTGAAGGTGTCGAAGCCTTCTTTCACGAAAGTAATCATGTCTGACCCGAACGTCTTCAAGTTCGTGAACAGATTGACGAAAAAGTTCGCAAACCCGCCGAAAACAGTGGAGATTACCGAGCCGATGAAGTTCAGCCCTTTACCGATGAAGTCGAAAACCCCCGGCATCATGTTGTAGACGTAGGTAGCGATGCTTGAGATGGCTCCCGAAACAGCGGAAGTGAATGTCCCTACCCACGAGAACAAGATGTCTCCTAACGTCGTGATGAGCTTCCAAGTGGTCCCTACCACACGTTCGACGATCTGAACGATTGTGCCGATGGTCTGGGTCACAATCGTCACGCCGAGCTTGATGGCGTTTATCATCGCGTTGTAGACGGTGAGAACCACGTCGAAGACAGTCTTGATTTCAGAGGCTGCCGACGGAAACATCTTCATCAGCGCGTCGCGGACACCGACGATCAGACCGGTGACGAGGTTCTGGATCATCGTCAGCAACGCGTTCACCGCGTCACCAAACCCGTAGATGACCGTATCGAGATGCGTGATCAGCCAGCCCAGCCACTTCACGGGGAGCACGTACATCACGTAGAGAAGCCCGGCGCCGAGCATGGCCCCGGCCTTGCCGATGAACTTTCCGATCTCCAGCAGGGCATCGGAGAGCCAGTCGACCAGATCCTGCGTCTGGTTGGGGAACATGATGAATCCGGCGGTGAGTCCTACGAGCGCAGCGATCAGCGCAACAATCGCACCGGTCGAGGAGAAAACGGCTGCGCCGATACTCTCGATGATCGGGAGGATCGTCGACATCGACGGCAAGAACCCGCTGACAAAACTCAAGAGCGACCCGAGGCTGCTCGCAAGAGACAGCACGATACGAACTATGCCGCCGATGACGCCGCCGAGCGGACTCATGGCGGTCAGCAGACCGCCAAAAAGAATAGGAAGACTCGTGAGGAAAGAGTCGTTCAGCTTCTCGGAGAACGTCTTGTTTGGGTCTGCCCAGATGTCCGTGATGCCTTTCCACCACCCCTTGAAGTAGGCGACGAGCGTCTTCTTCGCAAAGTCGAACGCTTTACGGATCAGCTTTCCAACAGAACCGCCGATGATCTGCGCGTCGGTCGCCGTGTTTGCGTCGAGAGCGCCCGTCAGGCCAAGGGTGTAGCCCTTGGCGACGTCCTTCATAAAGGCTTTCGCGTTCAGGAATGCGTTCTTTAGCGCCGTGAGGATCTGGTTCGCAACCTTCGTCGAAGCGCTCTTGTCCATCGACTTCTGGAACGAACCGGTGAGGAGGCTCCGCAGCCCCTTCGCCAAGTACGTCACCGCCGTCTTTGCAGCGTTCGGCAGAGTCTTGGTCAGGAAGTTCAGTACGATCTTGCCGACTTCAGCCAGCGCCGCATCCGTGCTCTTTCCAGCAGCCTTCAACGAAATGAACTTCGCACCCAGCGCGGCTACGCCGGCCGTCAACAAGCCGAATGGGCTCGTGAGGTTGATGCCAGCCGCACGGAGCTTCGCCAGCGGCGAGAGCAGTGTTTCCGCTGTGGAACCGAGAGCCACCAGCGGACCCTGCATGTCCGTCGGGAACAACCCAGCGGCGCCGAACTTCTGCACGTCAGCCATGCGGTTGACGAGAGCACCAAGCGGCCCGCCTTTCGCTGCGGTGTCTTTCAACAGTTTGGAGAAGTTGTTGAAGGACTCCTGTGTGGAGTTGAGGAACTCCTTGGTCGAAATCGTCGTCAGGCTTCGGAACCGCTGCATGAAGCCTTGCTGCTGACGCTCGAACATCTCCGCTGCCGTGAGGCCGGTGGAGAACCCTTCCTTGGCGACGTTGCCCGCAGCCTGACCCGCCGCCTTGACGAGATCGACGGTCTTCATCTTGAGGAGCGCTGCGCGACCCTCGGCGGACTGCATCATCTTGGCGATGTCTTCGCCGGCACCACCGAACGCTTTCCCCACATGAGCACGGAAGAACTCGATGGCAGCGAGACGTTGCGGCTCACTGAGCTTCTCGACTTCGGTTGTGAACTTGTCGAGGAACTCGGCCGGGTTTTCACCCATCGACCGGAACGCGGCTTCAACCCCTGTTCCCGCTTTCCCGAGTTGGGAGGTCAGCTCTGGAAGGGCGGTTGCGGCACCGGCAGCGAGGTCTTTGAACTGCTCCTTGTTCTCGGTGAGTCCCTTGGCGACAGCCATCGCCACTTCCATCGCCTTCTTGCCGTCCTGCTTGTACGTGTAGAACGCGTTGGCGACGCTGATGATGCCGTTGGCGTACGACTTCAGTTGCTCCGGCTTGTCGCCCAGTAGCTTGCGCTTGGAGAGTACGGACCCGATCTCGTCGATCTGGCCGAGAGAGTCCGTCAGTGTGTTGGAGTCCTGCCCGAACTTGATGAGGCTGTTCGTCAGCCCGGCCATGTCTTTCGCCGAGAGACCTGCGCTCTTGGCGATGTTCATCACCGAGTAGGAAAAGTCGTCGCCGGACTTCCCGGTCACTTCGGCAAACTTGGCAAGAGTCGATGCCGAATCGATCCCCATCTCTTTGAGGATGTCCGCTGCTTTCAGGTCTCCTGCCGCAGCCTCGAACCCGTAGAGCGCCTTTCCGGCCTGCTCGGCGCCGATGTTGAGGCCGTAGGCCATCGACGCTGCCTGCGACTTGAACTTCGCAAGGTCGGCGCCTGTCTTGCCGACCGATACGCCGAACTTCCGCAGGTCTTTGTCGTACCCGGTGAACGTGCTCTCCAACGACGACGTCAGCTCCATCCCGCCGACGCCGATGTTCTTGAGCTTGTCGGTCAGGTCATCGAGCTTGTCGAACGACAGCGCCGACAGCATCGTCTGGAAACGCTGAAGACTCAGCATCTCCTTGCCGAACGACTTGAACTCGCTCGTCAGGTCACTGAGCGCCCGCGAAAGCCCCGCGTCCTTTGCTCCGAAAGAGAAGCCTAGTCCGAAGTTGAGGGCCATCTCGACGTCTCCTACGGGGCGATGGGGCGCCGTTCAGCAGTACCACGCTACGGCATCAGCGTCTCATGCGCGACCGACTGCTCGACGAGTCTTGGCGCATCTTCTCCTCTCGCTTCTGCTCTAGGTCGACTTTCTTCAGGATCAGGCGGTGTCGACGGGTCAGGGGCATCTCCATGATGTCGGCGTAGGAGAGCCCCCAGACCTCCATCAGGTAGAAGATTTCGTCTTCAAGCCCCTCTGGACCCGATCCGGGAAGAAAAAACCCTGCTGCCCCAGATCAAGCTCGCGCTTGAAGTCGTGGCCGCACGCCGGGCAGGTCATGTCGAGCGAGGTGTCCACCCCGCCGTCCTTCTCCTCCAGCATCGCGCGGAGAGCCTGACGGTCACGCCACGACAGCGACTTGACGTCGAGCATGGTCGGAACCTTGCCGTCAAGCATCTCGGTTCGCGCGAGGAGCATGGCCGAGGGCTTCTCCTCGTCGGGAACCTTGGCGACCTTGTCCTCGTCAGCGCCGACGCCGAGGCGGAAGCGGACCTTCTTGCCCGACGGCAAGGTCTCGTCGAACACCCGGCGCATCGGGTCCGGGAGCTTCTTCACTTCGAGTTCCCCGAGGTCGAGGATGAAGTTGCTCTTGGCGCTACACGCCGGGCACGTCTCCTCGACCGGAAACTCGTCACCGAGCGACGTCCGGCGCAAGGCGATGATGAGGAACACGCGGTCCCCGATGGGAAGCTGGCTGACGATGGTCGGGAACGTGGTCTTGTCGGTAACGGTGCCGATGCGCTCCAAGCAGTTCGACACGATGGCGTTGATCTTCTTCTGTGGCGACAGCTTGTTCGACGCCAGAAGGTCTTCTTCCCGGCCCGTCATCTCGCGGAGGTGAACCTCCGTGTGGAGCGTCCCCGTGTTGTCGATGAAGCCGCACGGAAGCTCGTACATCCCGTGCGTGGACTTCGGGGTCTCCAGTTGGTTCTGGATGACGACTTCCGCGAACGAGATCTTCTTGTTGTCAGCCTTCTCCGTCATTCGGTCCTCCGAGCAGCGGCGTCGACCAGTGGCGACGCTTCAGCCTCATACATGCAGAACAGGGACTTGAGCGCCGACGTGACGGTCAAGCCCTGCCCGTCCACCAGTGTCTTGAAAGTCGAGTAGAGGTCAGCATCGACCCAGATGTTGAGCCGAACGTCCGAACCGTTGTCTTGGTACGAGGAGATGTCGTCGAACCGAGGCTGGTCCGCGACGTACTTGCCCATCAGGAAGCGAACGAGAGCGCCCATGCTCGTCGCGTGACCCTCGTCCCGGCGTTCTTGGAGGCGTTTGTAGAGACGGTCGGAGACCCAGATGTTCACCAGCCGGCGCCCTTGGTCGCCTACGCGCTTCGGGGACACGCTGGAGGCCAGCTCGCACGCCCGGCACAGTAGCACCGAGTTGGAGAGGAGAAGTTTTCCGCCCGCTTGCTCGGGCACAATGAGCCGGGGGCTCACCTTGTGTTCGCTGCCGCAGTTCGCGCACTGGCCGCGCGCTTTTTCGTGGACAGCCTGCGCCCACGCGCGTCGATCAAGCTCGTCGTTCGACATCGAAAGACCTGCTGGGACCATACGGCCCGCGTCCGAGTAGAGCACCGTCCTACCTCACCGATGACGTAAGGGATAGCCGCAAACGGCCCGCGATGGAAGCGGGCGACATCAGTGAGGCACGGGACGAGTCACTCCTCCGGGAGCCAGCCCATCATGCGGAGCGCGCGGCGGTACTCCGCGTCGTCGGCTCGGAGGTCAGCGGGGTGACCGCTCACGGCGCCGGTGCTCACGACCGGGGACGGGAAGGGGTTTCGCATCGGCTGGCCGAGGGGAACAGGGTAGGCGCCGACGTTCGCGGAGGTCGTCTGCTCTTGCTGGGCCTGACGACGACGAAGCAGTTCTTGAACGTCAACGGTTTGCCAGTGGTTCCGCATGGGTACTCCTCTATGCACCGAGGGAGATCTCCTCGATCAGTTCAGGTTGGATGTCCATCTCTTGAATCGAGATCTGCCCGGATGTGGCGTCGAAGTCGGAGCCGGACTTGTAGCGAGTCGGGATGCAGTTCTTGAGGAGGAAGGCTCGCGCAGGAACCTTGATGCCGATCTGCTTGGTCGCCACGAACCCACCGAACATCTGGAGAGACGCGAGTTGCAAGCCCGAGGCAACGCCCGTGGAGACGCCGAGTGCGGCGGTATCAGCACCCGCTACAAGCCCCGCCGCGATGGACAGTCCGGCGGTACCCGCCGTCGCCAGCGCCGCCTGCGTCTGCGTGTTCTGCGCGTTGTCGATGGCTTGTGCCGAACCAACCTTCCCTACGGCCTGCACCTTGGCGAACGGAAGGTTGCGAAAGAAGTGAACCAGCAGGAGCGACCGTCGATAGGTGAGTCCGGCAACCGGGAGAAGCCCGGTACCGGTGGTTCCCTGAATCGCCGTCTGGATCCAGTTCCAGAAGTCGGCCGAGTACCACGTCACACCGCGCGAAAGGGTGATCGAGCCTACGCTCGCGCTCTTGACGACCGTCTTCTTGAAGGGCCAGTTGCCCTCGTTGATGTCCTGTGTCTCGACCGTGATCTCCGGGGACGAGATCGCTGAAAACCCCGACAGCGGCGTGAACAGCGGCAGAGCGGGAGCCAGTTCGATAGGGGCCACGTCGAACAGCCAGAAGTTGTTGTCGCGTAGAGGATCGAGCGCAGCGGGTCGACCTCCGGTAAGGCCGAGAGTGACTGGTCTCGCCACGAAGAACCTCCAAAACAAAGCGCCGGGGATGAGTGTACCTCAAACCCCGACGCTCAGTTTGCCGTTTCGGTTCAGACGCCCGGAACTTCCACCGCCGCATCTTCGACGTCGAAGTATTCGTACGCGACATCCAGCTCCTGAACGGAGATGTCCGAGGACGACGCGTCGAGGTCCGCCGCGACCTTGTGACGGATCGGGAACGCCTCGTACAGGATGTACGAGCGCGAAGCCTTGGCGTCACCGGCGGCGTTGTTCTCCCGCATCGACTTGGACGACGTCGTCGCCGTGGGTCGTGCGTTCGTCAGCACCGAGCGGTTGTAGTGCTTGATCGTCATCGTCGTGCGGTACTCGCCCGACCCTTCGATCACGACACGGAGCCAGTTCCAGAAGTTCGACGATGACGGGGCAACACCCTTCTGGAGGGTGATGTCCGAGACCGTCGTGTTTCCGGGGAACTTCATCGGGTAGTTGAACTGCCCTTCCCGGTACTCGACGGCTTCCGTCGTCGCTTCCGGAGTCGTGCAGGACATGAACCCAGCCGGGACGTTCGCGCCGAACTTCTCCGGTGCCAGCCCAGCGCCCAGCGACCCGTCCGTGGTGACGTGGAACCGCATCGAGTGGAGAAAATCACTTGCTGCTGCGCGAGCCATGCGGCCCTCCTTCAGTCAGTGGTGGTGCGCTGGACGTGCTCAGACTTCGCGGCGCGCGGTGATGACGACCTCGCCCACCACCGAGCGGTCACGGCGAATGAACAGTCCGACCGAGGCGCCGGGGGTCAGGACCACCGAGGCATTCGGGCCGCTCATGCGCGCCACACCGGTCGCGTCGGACGGAATCGTGGCGGCGAGAGTGCCACCGCCGGCAGCCGCCGAACGCACCGACAGGACCGACGAGCCGGGACCG
>Ga0315900_10011322_pt1 | contig 11052 bp, 8 predicted proteins | sample LakEriMetagenome_FD_203521 | JGI IMG/M metagenome (GOLD analysis project Ga0315900, IMG submission 203521) | Freshwater fungal communities from buoy surface, Lake Erie, Ohio, United States - Buoy 12 MA114 | ecosystem: Environmental > Aquatic > Freshwater > Lake > Lake biofilm | place: USA: Lake...
TGACCGCGCTCCTGATCGGCCTGGCCGCCGGTCCCTGGGTGATCCGGCGCCTGACCGCGCTCAAGATCGGCCAGCCGATTCGCGGCTACGGCGTGGAAACGCACCTGGCCAAGAGCGGCACGCCCACGATGGGCGGGGTCCTGATCCTGCTGTCGATCGCGATTGCTACCCTGCTGTGGTTTGACCTGTCCAACCGCTTCGTCTGGATCGTGCTGCTGGTCACGCTGGGCTTCGGCGCGATCGGCTGGGTGGACGACTGGCGCAAGGTGGTGCGCAAAGACCCGGAGGGCATGCGCTCCCGCGAAAAATACTTCTGGCAGTCGGTGATCGGCCTGCTCGCGGCGCTGTACCTCGTGTTCAGCATTTCAGAGAGCAACAACACCCGCGTGGTGCAGCTGTTCGTCACCTGGGTGCAATCGGGCTTTGACGTCGACCTGCCACCCAAGGCGGGCCTGCTGGTGCCGTTCTTCAAGGAAGTGACCTACCCGCTGGGTGTGTTCGGCTTCGTCATCCTGACCTATCTGGTCATTGTCGGTTCGAGCAATGCTGTCAACCTGACTGACGGCCTCGACGGCCTGGCGATCATGCCGGTGGTGATGGTCGGCTCGGCGCTGGGCGTGTTCGCCTATGTGGCGGGCAGTTCGGTGTTCTCGAAATACCTGCTGTTCCCACACATTCCGGGTGCTGGCGAGCTGATGATCTTCTGTGCGGCGATGGCCGGCGCCGGCCTGGCCTTCCTGTGGTTCAACGCCTACCCGGCGCAGGTGTTCATGGGCGACGTGGGCGCGCTGGCCCTCGGTGGCGCCCTGGGCACCATCGCGGTCATCGTGCGCCAGGAGATCGTGCTGGCGATCATGGGCGGCATCTTCGTCGTCGAGGCGCTGTCGGTGATGGCGCAGGTGATGTACTTCAAGTACACGAAGAAGCGGTATGGCGAGGGCCGCCGGATCCTGAAGATGGCGCCCCTGCACCATCACTTCGAAAAGAGCGGCTGGAAAGAGACCCAGGTGGTGGTGCGCTTCTGGATCATCACCATGCTGCTGTGCCTGGTCGGCCTGTCCACCCTGAAGCTGCGGTGACCGCCATGGCCCTGTTCCAAGACCAGACCGTCCTCGTTCTCGGCCTCGGCACGTCCGGGCTGTCGATGGCGCGCTGGTGCGCGCGCGAAGGCGCGCAGGTGGTGGTGGCCGACACGCGTGAGGCGCCGCCGCAGGCGGGCGCGCTGCGCGAGCACCTGCCGCAGGCCCGGTTCGTGGCCGGTGCCTTCGGCGCGCACCTGCTCGAGGGCGGGGTGCAGGCGGTGTTCTGCAGCCCTGGCCTGGCGCCCGCGCAGGTGGCCCCGCTGGTCGAGGCGGCGCGGGGCCAGGGCCTGCGCGTGGGTGGCGAGCTCTCGCTCTTCGCCCAGGCGCTGGCGCAGCTCAAGGCCGACACCGGATACGCGCCCGCCGTGCTGGGCGTGACCGGCACCAACGGCAAGACCACTGTGACCGCCCTGACAGGCCAGTTGGTCGAACGGGCCGGCCGCAGCGTGGCGGTGGCCGGCAACATCGGGCCGGCGCTGCTGGACACCCTCGCGACCCAGGCCGACGCGCAGGCGCTGCCCCAGGTGTGGGTGCTCGAGCTGTCCAGCTTCCAACTCGAAGGATGGTCGGGCCCGGAAGGCGAGGGCGCCTTCGAGCCCACGGCGGCCACCGTGCTCAATCTGACGCAGGACCACCTGGACTGGCACGGCACCATGGAGGCGTATGCGGCGGCCAAGGCCCGCATCTTCGGTACGCAGGGCCTGATGGTGCTCAATCGCGACGACGACCGGGTGATGGCCATGCTGCCGCCGCCGGTGCGCGGCGCGGGCCGATTTGCCCGTGCCGAGACGCGGGCGCATGTCACCTTTGGCTCCGACCTGCCGCGCCGCCCGGGTGATTTCGGCCTGGAGGTGGTCGCCGGCATGACCTGGCTGGTGCGCGCCCACGAGGCCGACGACACCAGCCGGCGCCGCCGCGACGAGGACGAGGAACTGCACCTGCAGCGCCTGATGCCGGCCGAAGCCCTGCGCATTCGGGGCCGGCACAACGCGCTCAATGCCCTGGCCGCCTTGGCCCTGGCCAGCGGGGCGGGTTGCCCGCTCGCGCCGATGCTGTTCGGCCTGCGCGAATACCGCGGCGAGCCGCACCGGGTCGAGCCGGTGGGCCTCATCAACGAGATCGAATACGTCGACGACAGCAAGGGCACCAACGTGGGCGCGACCGTCGCCGCCCTGACCGGCCTGGGCGCCGAGCGCCGGCTGGTGGTGATCCTGGGTGGCGAGGGCAAGGGGCAGGACTTCGCCCCGCTGGCCGCGCCGGTGGCTCGCCATTGCCGGGCCGCCGTCCTGATCGGGCGTGACGCACCGCGGCTGCGCGAAGCGCTGGCGCCCGCGCTGCAGGCGGTGGGTGTCGGCCTGATCGAGGCCGCGTCGATGGACGAGGCGGTGCGCCTGGCCACCGAACGGGCCCATGCGGGCGATGCCGTGCTCATGTCGCCCGCCTGCGCCAGCTTCGACATGTTCGAAGGCTATGCCCATCGGGCCGAGGTCTTTCGCGCAGCGGTGCGCCAGCTGGCCGACGAGGCCGGCGTGGTGCTGGAGGCTGGTGCATGAACCTGGCCGCGCTCATGCCCGAACGCCTGGCGCACTGGATCGCCGGCCGCCGGCCCGATGACGACATCCCGGTGCCCGTGCGGGGCACCGGCTATGCGCCGACCACGGGTAAGGTGAAGCTGGCGCTGTTCGACCAGCCGATGCTGTGGGTCATCGTCGGCCTGCTCGCGTTCAGCCTGGTGATGGTCTATTCGGCCTCGATCGCCCTGCCGGACAGCCCGCGCTTTGCCCGCTACAGCCATACCCATTTCCTCAATCGCCATGCCTTCGCACTGGGGGCCGGCTTTGTCGGGGCGCTGCTGGCCTTCCAGGTGCCGATCGACACCTGGCAACGCTGGGCCCCGTGGCTGTTCGTGGGATCGCTGCTGGCCCTGATCCTGGTGCTCATTCCGGGCATCGGCGTGGTGGTCAATGGGGCCCGGCGCTGGATTTCGCTGGGCTTCATGAGCTTCCAGCCCTCGGAGCTGGCCAAGTTCGCGGTCGTGATGTACGCCGCCAACTACATGGTGCGCAAGATGGAGGTGAAGGAAAACTTCCTGCGCGCGGTGGTGCCAATGGTGGTGGCCGTGGCGGTGGTCGGCATGCTGCTGCTGGCCGAGCCGGACATGGGCGCCTTCCTGGTGATCGCGGTCATCGCGATGGGCGTGCTGTTCCTGGGGGGCGTGAATGCCCGCATGTTCTTCCTGATCGCCTTCGTGCTGATCATCGCCTTCGTGCTGATGATCGCCCTGTCGGACTGGCGGCGTGAACGCATCTTCGCCTACCTCGATCCCTGGAGTGAAAAGCATGCCCTGGGCAAGGGCTACCAGCTCTCGCATGCGCTCATCGCCATCGGGCGGGGCGAGGTCTTTGGCGTCGGCCTGGGCGGGTCGGTCGAAAAACTGCACTGGCTGCCCGAGGCCCACACCGACTTCCTGCTGGCCGTGATCGGCGAGGAATTCGGGTTCGTGGGCATCCTGATCATGATCGCCGCCTACCTGTGGCTCACCCGCCGCATCATGATGATCGGCCGCCAGGCGGTGGCGATGGACCAGCTGTTTGCCGGCCTGGTGGCGCAGGGCGTGGGGATCTGGATCGGCTTCCAGGCCTTCATCAACATGGGCGTGAACCTCGGCGCGCTGCCCACCAAGGGATTGACGCTGCCGCTCATGTCCTACGGAGGCTCGGCCATCCTGATGAACCTGATCGCGCTGGCAGTGGTGCTGCGCATCGACTATGAAAACCGCCAGCGCGGACGGGGAGGGCGGTCATGAACGCCGTCATGTCCCGCACCGCGCTCGTCATGGCCGGCGGCACCGGGGGCCATATCTTTCCGGGGCTGGCGGTGGCCCAGGCCCTGCGCGATCGGGGCTGGCGCGTGCACTGGCTTGGCGCGCCGGACGGCATGGAAAGCCGTCTCGTGCCCCCGCAGGGCTTTGCCTTCGAGCCGGTGGCCTTCGGCGGGGTGCGGGGCAAGGGCCTGCTCACGCTGGCCCTGCTGCCGCTGCGCCTGCTGCGCGCATTCTGGGCCAGCCTGCAGGTGGTGCGCCGCGTGCGGCCCCAGGTGGTGATCGGCCTGGGCGGCTACATCACCTTCCCGGGCGGGATGATGGGCGTGCTGGCCGGCCGGCCGCTGGTGCTGCACGAGCAGAACTCGCGTGCCGGCATGGCCAATCGGGTGCTGGCGGGTGTGGCCGATCGGGTGTTCACCGCCTTCCCGCAGGTGCTGCCCAAGGGCCAGTGGGTGGGCAATCCGCTGCGCCCGGCCTTCCTGCAGCAGCCCGCCCCGGCCGCGCGCTTTGCCGGCCGCAGCGGCCCGCTGCGGGTGCTGGTGGTGGGTGGCAGCCTCGGGGCCAAGGCCCTTAACGACACCGTGCCACAGGCACTGGCGCTGCTGCCCGAAGACCAGCGGCCTCAGGTCACCCACCAGAGCGGCGCCCGGCAGATCGACGCCCTGCGTGCGGCCTATGCCGCCGCCGGCGTGCAGGCCGACCTCACGCCCTTCATCGACGACACCGCCAGCGCCTATGCGCAGGCTGATCTCGTCATCGCCCGGGCCGGCGCCAGCACCGTCACCGAGCTGGCGGCGGTGGGCGCGGCGGCGGTGTATGTCCCGTTCCCGCATGCGGTGGACGACCACCAGACCACGAACGCCCGTTTCGTGGTCGACGCGGGCGGCGGCTGGCTGCTGCCCCAGACCGAACTGACGCCGCAGCGCCTGTTGCAGCTGCTGCAGTCCGTCACCCGCGACGAGCTGCTGCGGCGGGCCCAGGCGGCCAAGGCCCTGGAAAAGACCGAGGCGACGAACCGCATCGTCGCCGCATGCGAGGAGCTGGCGGCATGAAGCACGCCGTGAAACACATTCATTTCGTCGGCATCGGCGGCTCCGGCATGTCCGGCATCGCCGAAGTCCTGCGCAACCTGGGGTACGAGGTGTCGGGCTCCGACCTGTCCGACAGCGCCACGCTGCGCCGCCTGCAGGGCCTGGGCATCACCACCCATGTGGGCCATGCCGAGGCGCACATCGCCACCGCGGACGCGGTGGTCACCTCCACCGCGGTGCAGGCCGACAACCCCGAAGTGGTGGCCGCCCGCCGCCGCAAGATCCCGATCGTGCCGCGCGCGATGATGCTGGCCGAACTGATGCGCCTCAAGCAGGGCATCGCCATCGCCGGCACCCATGGCAAAACGACCACCACCAGCCTGGTCGCCAGCGTGCTGGCCGAGGGCGGCCTCGATCCAACCTTCGTGATCGGCGGACGCCTCAACAGCGCCGGCGCCAATGCCAAGCTCGGCGCGGGCGACTACATCGTGGTCGAGGCCGATGAATCCGACGCCTCGTTCCTCAATCTGATGCCGGTGATGTCGGTGGTCACGAACATCGACGCCGACCACATGGAAACCTACGGCCATGATTTCGGCCGCCTCAAGCAGGCCTTCGTGGATTTCCTGCACCGCATGCCGTTCTATGGCACGGCCATCCTGTGCGTGGACGACCCCGCCATCCAGAGCATCCTCGATGAAGTGCAATGCCCCGTCACCACCTACGGCATCGCGCAGGATGCCCAGGTGCGCGCGGTGAACATCCGCGCGGTGGGTCCGCAGATGCATTTCACGGCGCAGCGGCGCAACGGCGTGGTGCTGCCTGACCTGGACGTGGTGCTGAACCTGCCGGGCCACCACAACGTGCTCAATGCCCTCTCGGCGATTGCCGTGGCGGTCGAACTGAACGTGCCCGATGCCGCCGTGCTCAAGGCGCTGGCGGGCTTTCGCGGCGTGGGCCGCCGCTTCCAGGGCTACGGCGACCTGCCGGTGCCGGCGGCCCATGGCGGCGGACGCTTCACCGTCATCGAGGACTACGGCCACCATCCGGTGGAACTCGCCGCCACCCTGTCCGCCGCGCGCGGTGCCTATCCGGGCCGACGCCTGGTGCTGGCCTTCCAGCCGCACCGCTACACCCGCACCCGCGACTGCTTCGAGGATTTCGTGCGCGTGATGGGCCAGGCCGACGTGGTGCTGCTGTCCGAGGTGTATGCCGCCGGTGAGGCGCCGATCGTCGCAGCCGACGGCCGTTCCCTGGCCCGCGCGGTGCGCGTGGCGGGCAAGGTCGAACCGGTGTTTGTCGACGACATCGGCGCCATGCCCGAGGCGATCCTGGAAATGGCGCGCGATGGCGACGTGATCATGTGCATGGGGGCGGGCTCGATCGGCGCGGTGCCGGCACGGCTGGTCGACATGACCGCAGGAGCGAGGCCATGAACGCCCCCCGTCCTGCCGCGATCGACGTCCAGGCCCTGGGCAAGGTGGCCGTCCTCCTGGGCGGCCGCTCCGCCGAGCGCGAAATCTCGCTGCTCTCCGGCACCGGCGTGCTGCAGGCCCTGCGCGCGCGCGGGGTTGACGCGCATCCCTTCGACCCGTCCGAGCGGGACCTGACCGACCTGCGCCGCGAGGGCTATGCCCGCGCCTTCATCGCCCTGCATGGCCGCTTCGGCGAAGACGGCACGGTGCAGGGCGCGCTCGAGCTCCTGGGCATTCCCTACACCGGCAGCGGCGTGATGGCCTCGGCCATCGCGATCGACAAGGTCATGACCAAGCGGGTCTGGCTGGCCGACGGCCTGCCCACCCCGCGCTATGTGCGCCTGCGCAAGGGCGCCTTTACCGACGCCGAGGTCGCCGCGGTGCCCGGCCAGCTCGGGCTGCCCCTGATCGTCAAGCCCGCGCGCGAAGGCTCGTCGCTCGGCCTGGCAAAGGTGACCGACGCCGCGCAGATGGCCACCGCGGTCGCCGCCGCCGCGGCCCTGGATGCCGACGTGCTGTGCGAACAGTTCATCGCCGGCGATGAAGTGACCTGCCCGATTCTGGGCACCGGCGAGGCCGCCCGGGCGCTGCCGGTGATCCGGATCGTCGCGCCCGAAGGCAATTACGACTACCAGAACAAGTACTTCACCGACGACACGCAATACCTGGTGCCCTGCGGCCTGCCGGCGGGCGAGGAAGCCGCCATCCAGGCCCTGGCCGTGCGCGCCTACCAGGTGCTGGGCGCGCGAGGCTGGGGCCGTATCGACGTGATGATCGATGCCGCCACCCGCAAGCCCTACCTGCTGGAGTTGAACACATCCCCCGGCATGACCGGCCACTCGCTGGTGCCGATGTCGGCCCGCGCCGAGGGCCTGTCCTATGAAGACCTGTGCCTGCGCCTGTTGGCGTCGGCCAGCCTCGACCTGGGCGTCGCCCCGGGCAAGGAGGACGCACGGCCATGAGCACCCAGGCGCTGCCCCTGCCGCTGGACGTTCGCCTGATGAACGTCTGCGCCGCGCTGCTCTTCGTGGGGTGCGGCGCTGCGGCCCTGGCGGCGGCGGCCGGGTGGGCGGTGCGCCATCCGATCTTCAACCTCACGCGCATCACGGTGGAAGGCGATGTGGCCCACACCAGCGCGGCTACCCTGCGCGCCAACGTCGGCCCGCGCGTCACCGGAAACTTCTTCACCGCCGACCTCGCCGCCGCACGGCAGGCCTTCCGCCAGGTGCCCTGGGTGCGCGATGCGGTGGTGCGCCGCGAGTTCCCCAACCGCCTGCGGGTGGTCCTGCAGGAGCACCGGGCCGTCGCCTTCTGGGGCGCCGACAGCGAGACCGCGCTGGTCAATAGCTTCGGCGAGGTGTTTGAGGCCAACCCCGGCGATGTCGAAGGCGAGAACCTGCCGCGCCTGGCGGGCCCGCAGGAGCAGTCCGCCGCCGTGCTGGCGATGTACCGCGCGATCGCGCCGCTGGTGCAGGCGGTCGACCTTCAAATCGAGACGCTGGTGCTCACCACGCGTGGCAGCTGGCAGGCCACGCTCGACACCGGCGCCGTCATCGAGCTCGGACGCGGCGGCCATGACGAGGTGGTGGCGCGCGCGCGCCGCTTCGCCGACACGATCACCCAGGCGGCCTCGCAGTACGGCCGCCGGCCCGAGGCGGTGCTGGCCGCCGACCTGCGACATCCCGACGGCTACGCGATCCGCTTGCGGGGCGTCAGCACCGTGCCGGCTGAACCGAAGAACAAGTAAAGAGGAAACCATGGCAAAGGAATACAAGGACCTGGTGATCGGACTGGACATCGGCACCGCCAAGGTGATGGCGGTGGTGGCCGAGGTGCTGCCCGGGGGCGAACTCAAGCTCGCCGGCCTGGGCGTGGCCCCGTCCAACGGCCTCAAGCGCGGTGTCGTGGTGAACATCGATGCCACGGTGCAAAGCATCCAGCAGGCGCTCAAGGAAGCCGAGCTGATGGCCGACTGCAAGATCACCCGCGTCTACACCGGCATCACCGGCAGCCATATCCGCGGCTTCAACTCCAGCGGCATGGTGGCGGTCAAGGACAAGGAAGTCACCCAGGCCGACGTGGCCCGCGTCGTCGAAACCGCCCGCGCGATCAACATCTCCACCGACCAGCGCCTGCTGCTGGTGGAGCCGCAGGAATTCATCATCGACAACCAGGATGTCAAAGAGCCGATCGGCATGAGCGGCATCCGCCTGGAAGCCAAGGTGCACATCGTCACCGGCGCGCAGAGCGCGGCGGAAAACATCGTCAAGTGCGTGCGCCGCTGCGGCCTGGAAGTCGAGCAGCTGATGCTCAATCCGCTGGCCTCCAGCCTCTCGGTGCTCACCGAGGATGAAAAGGAACTCGGCGTGGCGCTGGTGGACATCGGTGCCGGCACCACCGACGTGGCCATCTTCACCGGCGGCGCGATCCGCCACACCGCGGTCATCCCGATCGCCGGCGACCTGGTCACCAGCGACATCGCCATGGCGCTGCGCACCCCCACCAAGGACGCGGAAGAAATCAAGGTCGAATCCGGATTCGCCAAGCAGCTGCTGGCCGATCCCGAGCAGCAGGTCGAGGTGCCCGGCCTGGGCGACCGCGGCCCGCGCATGCTCTCGCGCCAGGCCCTGGCCGGCGTGATCGAGCCGCGCATCGATGAGATCTACCAGCTGGTGCAGCGGGTCATTCGGGAGTCCGGCTATGAGGAGGTGCTCGGCTCGGGCATCGTCATCACCGGCGGCAGCGCCGTCATGCCGGGCATGGTCGAACTGGGCGAAGACATCTTCCTCAAGCCGGTGCGGCGCGGCATCCCCAAATATGTGGGCGCCCTGTCGGACATGGTTGCCCAGCCGCGCACCGCCACCGTCATGGGCCTGCTCGAAGAGGCCCGCCTGGCGCGCGTGCGCGGCGCCAAGGTCGCCCAGAAAAACGGCGCCGTCAAATCCGTGTTCGGGCGCTTCAAGGACTTCATCGTGGGGAACTTCTGACGATGCGCCCGCTCGCCACGCCCCATCATCTCTGGCTCGCACGCGGCAGCCCGCCGGCGGTGCGGCGGGTCCGCTGCCGGTGCACCGACCCGCCGCCCACCTAGCCCGCGAAGGCCTCGCGGCATGCACCGGTCAAACAGAATCACAGTGAACAGGCAACTGCAGTTTTTGGAATCGAGGAGCTAGAAAATGAGTATCGAGATGATCGAAATCGAGGAATTCAACCAGGGCACCCAGATCAAGGTGATCGGCGTGGGCGGTGGCGGCGGCAACGCCGTCGAGCACATGATCGAGCGCCAGGTGCAGGGCGTGGAGTTCATCTGCGCCAATACCGACGCTCAGGCCCTGGCCCGCACCGCGGCCCACAAGACCATCCAGCTCGGTCACTCCGGCCTGGGCGCGGGCAGCAAGCCTGAAAAAGGCCGCGAAGCGGCCGAAGCCGCGGTGGACGACATCCGCGTGGCCATCGCCGGCGCGCACATGCTGTTCATCACCGCCGGCATGGGCGGCGGCACCGGCACCGGCGCAGCGCCCGTCATCGCGCGCGTGGCCAAGGAAATGGGCATCCTGACCGTGGGCGTCGTCACCAAGCCGTTCGACTGGGAAGGCGGTCGCCGCATGACCAATGCCGACCACGGCCTGTCCGAGCTGGAGGCCAACGTCGATTCCCTGATCGTCGTCCTCAACGAAAAGCTGCTCGACGTGCTGGGCGATGACATCACCCAGGACGAGGCCTTCGGCCATGCCAACGACGTCCTGAAAAACGCCGTGGGCGGCATCGCCGAAATCATCAACGTCCCTGGCCATGTGAACGTCGACTTCGAAGACGTGCGCACCGTCATGGGCGAGCCGGGCAAGGCGATGATGGGCACCGCGGTCGCCGCTGGCCCGGACCGCGCGCGCATCGCCGCCGAACAGGCGGTGGCCTGCCCCCTGCTCGATGGCATTGACCTCTCGGGCGCCAAGGGCGTGCTGGTGCTCATTTCCGCGGCCAAGGGCAGCCTCAAGCTGGCCGAGTCCAAGCTGGCGATGAACACCATCCGGGCCTATGCCTCGCCCGATGCGCATGTCATTTACGGCACCGCCTACGACGACAGCCTGGGCGACCAGGTGCGCGTCACCGTGGTGGCCACCGGCCTGTCCCGCCAGGGCCAGCGCCGCACCGCCCCCCCGCTGACCGTGCTGCGCACCGGCACCGACAACGGCCCTGCCGGCTACGGCCTGGCCACGCCGAGCCTGGCCCCCGCGAGCCTCCCGACCCTGGGTACCCCGATGCCCAGCGCCGCCGCCCCCGCGCCCGCGGCGCCCGCCGTGGCCAGCGCCGGCTCTGCCTCCAGCACCGACTACGGCGGCCTGAACGTGCCCAGCGTGTGGCGCAACAACCGCACCACCGCCGCCGCCAAGGTCGATGCCCTGGCCGCCGGCGGGATGGACGACCTGGAAATCCCGGCCTTCCTGCGCCGCCAGGCCGACTGAACCCGGGCTCGGGCCCTCGCCGCCCTCCACCCCGGCCCGCCGGGGATGGAGGGCGGGTCCGTACAATTGACCCATGGTTTCGCAGCGCACCCTCAAGACCCTCACCCGCGCCGTCGGCGTGGGGCTGCACAGCGGCCAGAAGGTCGAACTCACGCTGCGCCCGGCGCCGCCGAACAC
>Ga0315900_10011324_pt1 | contig 11050 bp, 12 predicted proteins | sample LakEriMetagenome_FD_203521 | JGI IMG/M metagenome (GOLD analysis project Ga0315900, IMG submission 203521) | Freshwater fungal communities from buoy surface, Lake Erie, Ohio, United States - Buoy 12 MA114 | ecosystem: Environmental > Aquatic > Freshwater > Lake > Lake biofilm | place: USA: Lake...
TTCTGAGGCCCGTCACACGAGCTCCCAGCCGTCCCCGCTCCCCAGGCGCATACGGCAAGTCCGGCGCCGCCCGCGTTCTCCCGACGCGGGCGGCGTCCGGCATTCCGGCAACCCCGCGCCCACCAAATGGAACGGCCGCCCCGAGGGACGGCCGCCATGTCGTTCCGGTCTGGCTTCCAGCCGCGGACCTACTCGTCGCGATAGACCCGCTCCCGCCGCTCGTGACGCTCCTGCGCCTCCAGCGACAGGGTTGCGATGGGGCGCGCCTCCAGCCGCTTCAGGGAGATCGGGTCGCCGGTCTCCTCGCAATAGCCGTAGCTGCCGTCCTCGATGCGCGCGATGGCGGCATCGATCTTGGCGATCAGCTTGCGCTGCCGGTCGCGGGCCCTGAGCTCGATGGCCCGGTCTGTCTCGGATGAGGCCCGATCGGCAATGTCCGGATGGTTCTGGTTCTCGTCCTGCAGGTTTTGCAGGGTTTCCCTGGCCTCGCGGAGGATGTCGTCCTTCCAGGCCAGGAGCTTCTTGCGGAAATATTCCCGCTGCCGCTCGCTCATGAACGGCTCCGAGTCACTCGGGCGGTAGTCCGCTTCCAACTCCAACGTCATGCAACGAACCCCTCATGATTCACGGATGACGAGACCCGCGTTTCGGCGCGCTCATAGCATCCGTCCCCCATGCAGACAACATGAAACCGGGTCATGCAGCCGTCATGTGGACGGCTGGTGAGTGGCGAGGAAGGCAGGAACCGTGCCAGAAGGCAGGTTTTGTCTGGATTTCAGCGACTTGCGGGACATCGCTGTCACGTGGTGACGGCGGCCTCGCGCTTGGCTATCTCCACCTGTGCCCGCAGATCGATCTCCGCCAGAACCCCGTCGAGGCCGCTGTCGCCGGTATCGTCGAGCTTCGCCGCGGTCAGGCTCCGCAGCTTCAGGAGAACCGACGGCATGGGCTCGCCGGCGAGCAGGGACAGCTTGAGGTCGTCGAGCAGGTCGAGCGACTGTCGACCACGCTGCATGGCGCGGCGCCGCTTCTCGCGCCTGTCCTCCGGCTGCATGCCCTGAACGGCGAGCAGGGTCTCGAGGCCGGCCGCAGCCATGGCAGGGCGCGCCTGCGCGCTCTGCGACGTCTCGTTCCGTGGGCCCGGCAACTCGAAGGCGGCGCGAGGCCGGTCGACCTTCTGGGCCGGCTGGCCGGTCGAGACGGCACCAACGGAAGGCGGCGTGGTGATCCGCATGGGTCCTTCTCCGGGACGGGCCCTTCATCAAGGCGCAACAGGTCTTGCTGGCGGGTTAAGAAGAGCGCGGTCATGGTTAAGGCACGGTTAATGCCCGGCAACTCTTGCCGGGCGGCAGGAATGACGCGCCGGCGCCTCGCTCCATAAGCGGATTTTTCTGTTTTCTATCAATATTTTAATGGAAGCAGAGAACTGGCACGCAACATGCGAGGAAAGCTGGGACCTTAGGGGTTCCTCATGTTCCGCCGCCTCGCCATCCTTCTGAGCATCGTCGCCCTGGCCGCTCCGGCCGGCGCGAACACCTCGCGCATCAAGGATCTCGTTGACGTCGAGGGCATCCGCGATAACCAGCTGATCGGCTACGGCCTCGTCGTCGGCCTCAACGGCACTGGCGACACCCTGAACAACTCGCCCTTCACCCGTCAGTCGATCCAGTCGATGATGGAGCGCCTCGGCGTCAACACCCGCGGCATGAACCTGCGCACGGCGAACGTCGCGGCGGTCATGGTGACCGCCAACCTGCCGCCCTTCTCCACACAGGGCACCCGCATCGACATCAAGGTCTCGGCCATGGGCGATGCGCGTTCGCTGCAGGGCGGCGAGTTGCTGGTCACCCCTCTGGTCGGCGCCGACGGCGAGGTCTATGCGGTCGGACAGGGCGCCGTCGCCATTGCCGGCTTCCAGGCCCAGGGGGCGGCCGCCAGCATCACCCGCGGCGTGCCGACGGTCGGCCGCGTGTCGAACGGTGGCATCGTCGAGCGCGAGGTGGCCTTCTCCATCAACCGGATGGCCTCGCTGAAGCTCGCCCTGCGCAATCCTGACCTGACGACCGCCCGCCGCATCGCCGCCGCCATCAACGACTTCATCGGCGCACCGACTGCCGAACCGACCGATCCGGCGACCATTCACCTGAAGGTGCCGCAGCGCTTTGAGGGCAATATCGTTGCCCTCCTCACCGAGATCGAGCAGTTGCGGGTCCAGCCCGACCAGGTCGCCAAGGTCGTGATCGACGAGGCCTCGGGCATTATCGTCATGGGCAAGGACGTGCGTGTCTCGACCGTCGCCGTCGCCCAGGGCAACCTTACCGTCACCATTTCCGAGCGGCCGCAGGTGAGCCAGCCGAACCCGCTGTCGCAGGGCCAGACGGTGGTAACGCCGCGCACGCAGATCCAGGCCACCGAGGAGGGCAAACGTCTCGCCCTTGTCCGCGAAGGCGTGTCGCTGCAGGAGTTGGTCGACGGGCTCAACGCACTCGGCATCGGCCCGCGCGACATGATCTCCATTCTGCAGGCCATCAAGGCGGCGGGCGCTCTCCAGGCCGAGATCGAGGTGCTCTGATGCGCAGCCAGACCCCTGAACGCGCCGTACTGAACGCCTACACGCCGGCGGCCGCCCGTACGGCCGGATCGCGGGAGCAGAAGGCCTGGTCGCAGGCGCAGAATTTCGAGCAGGTGTTCCTCAACACCATGTTCGGCCAGATGTTCACCGGCATCGGCACCGAGTCGCCTCTCGGCGGCAAGCACAGCGAAGCCTGGCGCGGCATGCTGGTCGACGAATACTCCAAATCCGTCACCGCCCAGGGCGGCGTCGGCCTCGCCAACCACATCTATCGGGAACTGATCGGCGCGCAGGAATCCGCGCCGCGTCGGACCCCGCCGCGTTCCTGAGGTTCCCATGCAGCACGCGATCCGCCCCCCCCAGGCACCCTTCGCCTCCGTCGACGAGGCTGTCGCCTTCGTGGAGGGCCTGCGCCTGATCATGGCCGAGCTCATCGATGTCCTGGCGGAGGAGAGCGCCCTCGTCCGCGCGGCAAAGATCAGGGCGGCCCAGCCGCTGGAAGCACGCAAGACGGCCCTGTCGTTGCGCTACACGGCGGAGCTGGCGCGCCTCAAGGCCCATGCGCCGGCGCTCAGGGCGGCCGCACCACGGGCGCTCGCGCGCCTCGAGGCGGACAGCGCCGCCCTGGGCAAGGCGCTCGAGGTCAACCTTGCCGTTCTCGCCACGGCTCATGCGGTCGCCGAGGGGATCATTCGCCAGGTGGCCTCGACGGTTCAGGCCAAGCGGGCGCCGACCGCCTACGGGGCCAACGGTCGGGCCAGCGCACCGCCGCGCCGGGCCGCTGCCCCCGTGGCCGTCATCCGCACCCTCTGACCTGTACCCGCCAGTATTCGTAAACAATTCGAGCGATCGCAGCGCCGCGCGATTCACCATAAGTCCTAACGTCAGTTTAGGATTTCCCGTCCAATATCCGGCACTCGGGAGAAGAGGGATCACGAGGTCCTTCCCCCACAGGGAGTTCCGGTCATGGACATCATGTCCTCACGACCGGCCGTCGGAACGATTTCCACCGGGCGGCCGGAAACCGTCCAGTACCGCGAAGCGGTGCGGACGGAATTGCCCCGCGTCCAGCGGGTGACGCAGCCTGCCTCGGCTCCTGGCGCCACCGCCGCCGACGATCGCCGCACGGGCGACATGGCGGCGCGCGACGAGCGCATTCTCGCAGACCGCCGGGCGCGGATGGAACGGATCGCCGATACGGTGCGCGAATCCCTGCAGCGGCGCATCGAGAAGGATGATGCCGCCGGCACACTGGTCTATCGCACGGTCGACAAGACGACCGGCGAGGTCGTGCGCCAGTTTCCCGACGAGATGGTACTGAAGCTCAAGGCCTATGCCCGCGAAATGGCGCGCCGCGAGCAGGACGAGACCGCCGACGCGCCTCGGGTCGAGCGGGTCGCCTGACGAACACCGGCCATCGCCTGGCCCTTGCCGCCGCGGGCGGCTTTTTCGCGTTCAGTTCGCCGGTGGCCGGGGCGCGGTCAGGATCACGGCGACGCCGGTCAGCACCACGGCGGTGCCCACCATCATGCGCATGTCGAAGCGATCGCCGGTGATCAGCACGCCGAGCCCGATGCCCATCAGCGGGCACATCAGCGTCAGGGTCGAGATCAGGTTCGCCTCGTATTTCTGCACCAGGCGGAAGAAGATGCTGTGGCCGAGCAGCGAGACGAACAGCGCGGTGTAGCCGACGGCCAGGAAGAACGGCCAGCCGGCCGAAGCCGCCCGCGCGAACTGGTCCGTCTCGACGCTGACGGAACCCAGAGCCAGCGGAATGACCGAGGCCAGCCCCACCCATGCCTGGAACTGCAGCGGCTCGACATTGCTCATCTTCTTCATCAGCACCACGCTGAAGGCCGAGGCGAAGGCACTTCCAAGCACGAAGATCAGGCCGACCGACAGGGAGAAACCGCCCGGGTCATACATGACGACCAGCGCGCCGGAAAAGGCGAGCGCGATGCCGATGCCGCGCCGCCAGCCGATGCGTTCGCCCAGCAGGAGGACCGAGAGCAAGGCGGTGATCGGCACGCCGAGCTGGGTGACAACGGCGGCGCTCGAAGGCGTTGCGGTCATCAGACCGATGGACACGAGGCCGAAGCCCCCCGCCCCCATCAACACGCCGACGACGGCGATGCGCCAGCGCGGCCGAGGCCAGGGCATGAGCCAGGGCAAAGCGATCAATAGCAGAAGGGCGAAGCGCAGCGAGGAGAACAGCAGCGGCGGCACGTCGAGGTGGACGAGCACCATCTTCGTGACGACGAAATTGGTCGCCCAGACGAGGCAGACGACCATCAGCAGGATGAAGTCACGCAGAAGCATCGTCCCGCCTAGCGAACGGCGGGACATCAGCGCAACCGGCACAGCCGCGCGGCAGACATGCCGTTCACGGCCAACCGCCAGACGCCGTCCTCAGCCGGGCGAGATCATCTTCCGCGGATCGACGAGGAGATCGTAGTCGGCCTCCGTCACCAGGCCGGTCTTCAGCGCCTCTTCCTTCAGCGTCGTGCCGTTCTTGTGCGCGGTCTTGGCGATCTTCGCCGCGGCGTCGTAGCCGATCTTCGGCGCCAGCGCGGTGACCAGCATCAGCGACCTTTCGACCCCGGCGCGAATGTTGTCCTCGCGCGGCGTGATGCCGACGACGCAATTCTCCGTGAAGGACACCGACGCATCGGCCATCAGCCGCACCGACTGCAGGAAATTGTAGGCCATCACGGGGTTGAAGACGTTGAGCTCGAAATGGCCCTGGCTACCGGCGAAGGTGATGGCGGCGTTGTTGCCGAAGACCTGGACGCAGACCTGCGTCAGCGCCTCGCACTGGGTCGGGTTGACCTTGCCCGGCATGATCGACGAGCCGGGCTCGTTCTCCGGCAGGCTGAGTTCGCCGAGACCGGCGCGCGGTCCCGAGCCGAGGAAGCGGATGTCGTTGGCGATCTTGAACAGGGAAGCCGCCACCGTGTTGATCGCGCCATGGGAGAAGACCATGGCGTCGTGGGCAGCCAGCGCCTCGAACTTGTTCGGAGCGGTGGTGAACGCCAGTTGGGTGATGGCGGCGATGCGATCGGCAACCATCTCGGCAAAGCCGACCGGCGCATTGAGGCCCGTGCCGACGGCCGTCCCGCCCTGCGCGAGTTGCATCAGGGCGGGCAGCGTCTGCTCGATGCGGGCGATGCCGTTCTCGACCTGCTGCGTGTAGCCGGAGAACTCCTGGCCGAGAGTGAGCGGCGTCGCGTCCTGGGTATGGGTGCGCCCGATCTTGACGATGTCCGACCAGGCCCTTGCCTTGTCGTTCAGCGCATTGCGCAGCTGTCGGAGAGCGGGCAGCAGCCGGTGGACGATCTCCTCCGCACAGGCGACGTGCATCGCCGTCGGATAGGTGTCGTTCGACGACTGGCTCATGTTGACGTGGTCGTTGGGATGCACCGGCGTCTTCGAGCCCATCTCGCCGCCCAGCATCTCTATGGCGCGGTTGGAGATCACCTCGTTGGCGTTCATGTTCGACTGGGTGCCGGACCCCGTCTGCCAGACGACCAGCGGGAAATGGGCATCGAGCTTGCCCTCGATGACCTCCTGCGCCGCCCTGACGATGATCTCGCCGATCCGCGGATCAAGACGCCCCAGCGCCATGTTCGTCTCGGCCGCCGCCCGCTTGACGATGCCCAGTGCCCTGACGATGGGGGCCGGTTGTTTCTCCCAGCCGATCCGGAAATTGCCGAGCGAGCGCTCGGCCTGCGCCCCCCAGTAGCGGTCGGAGGCCACCTCGATGGGGCCGAAGGTGTCGGTTTCAGTGCGTGTCCTGGCCATGGGGATCGTCTCCGGAAACGTCCCGCCGGATCCGGCGGGCCATCGACGTCGCGGTCCGTCCGCGCGGTCTCGACCGGATGCGGGATAGCCCCCGCAGGAGGCGGGCGCAATCTCCATCCCCGTCCCGCGTGCCGCGCCGTAGCGGCATTTCTGCCCACCCGGCAAATCCTGCCGGTTAACTGTTGCCGTGTCGGCGCGGTCACACCAGACGGGGGCAAGCCATTAAAAATACGAATGATTTTGTCATTGAGACGAAAATTAACTTTTGATTAGGGTTAACGCGGCAGGTTGCATGAAAGGCCCGTGAGAATCGTCGGGCCCGGCCGAGGACCACCCATGAGCGACATCGTCCTTTCAAAAGGCATTCGCGGCAATCTTCTCTCGCTGATGAGCACTGCCGACCTGCGCGACCGCACGCAGTACCGTCTGTCGACCGGCAAGAAGGTCAACACAGCCCTGGACAATCCGGGCAACTTCTTCTCGGCGGCGATGCTCAATTCGCGCGCCACCGACATCACCAATCTGCTCGACGGCATCGGCACTGCCATCAAGACGCTGGAAGCAGCCGACAACGGCATTCGCTCCATCGTCCGCGTGGTGGAGAACGCCCAGGCCCTCGCCCGCCAGGCGCAGGGCTCGGCGGCAACCACCGCCCGCCTTGGCGGCGTGCTGCCCATGGTCGCCGGCATCCAGGGCGCCCTGACCACGCAGACGCCCCTGACCGATCTCGGCTTCGCCGCGACCGAAACCATCACCATCTCCACCGGCACGAACCGTACGACGACGCTGACGATTGCCGGCGGCATGACGGTCGGCGACCTCGTCAACGCCATCAACGACAATACCGAGGCCACATCGGCTACCGGCACCGGCGTCACCATCGGTTCGACTTCTGGTGCCGACGCCCGCGCCCTGCTCTCGCCCGATGGCCGCCTCGTGATCCAGGCCATTGGCACCCAGCCGCTGACCATTTCCTCGTCGAACGCCGGCACCGCCCTGACCAACATGGGCTTCGACGTGCCGGACCGCACGAAGCTCGCCGGCGAGATCAACGTCACCCGTTCCAACATCGCAGCGCAGTTCTCCGAGCTCCGCCGCCAGATCGACCAGCTCGCCAAGGATTCCGGCTTCAACGGGGTCAACCTGCTGAACGCCGATACGCTGCAGGCCATGTTCAACGAGCGCCAGACGTCGTCCCTGACGATCACAGGAGTCCGCTTCTCGGTCTCCGAGGACCTGGCGATCAACGATCAGCAGAACCGCTTCCAGACCGACAGCGACATCAACGATGCGCTCGCCGAACTGTCTCAGGCCATGGCGAAGCTGCGGTCGCAGTCGAGCGCCTTCGGCTCGAACCTCGCGCTGGTGCAGATCCGCCAGAAGTTCACGCAGGAAATGGCGAACACGCTGAAGACCGGCGCCGACAACCTCGTGCTCGCCGACATGAACGAGGAAGGCGCCAATATGCTGGCGCTCCAGACCCGCCAGCAGCTGTCGACACAGGCCCTCTCCCTCGCCAACCAGGCCGACCAGAGCGTGCTGAGCCTGTTCGGCTGACGCCGATGCCACCCGCCGCGCAGGCGGCGGGTCCGGACGACCCATGGCAGCGTCCCTTGTGGTAGCATCCACGCGCTGACGAATCGTGCGGAGGCGGCGAATGGCCCTGAAGGTGGAACTCAAGCCGGGCGAGAAGTTCATTCTCGGCGACAGCGTGATCGTCAACGACGACCAGCGCACGCGGCTCACCATCGAGGGCGAGGCCCCCATCCTGCGCGAGAAAGACGTGATGACGGTGGAGGCCGCCGACACGCCCTGCAAGAAGATCTATCTGCTCGTGCAGCTGATGTACCTGTCACGCGACCCGGCGCGACACCACAAGATGTATTTCGACCTGGTGAACGACGTGGTGAAGGCGGCGCCCTCGACACTTCCATTCATCGACGGCATCAACAATCACATATTAACCGGTTCGCTTTACAAGGCATTGAAGGCCACCAAGGGCCTGATCGAGTACGAAGGGACTCTGCTGGGTCATGCATCACGGAGCAGCGGCGTACGCGTCGACAGCGAAGGTCACCGCGACGGCTAATCCCCGCGCCCTGGAGGCGAGCCTGCTTCTCAAGGCTGCCGCCAGACTGCAGTCGGTCAAGGACAACTGGGATGCCGCGAGGGCCGCTGAGCTTGGCCCGGCGCTCGCCTACAACCGCAAGCTCTGGACGATCCTGTCCACCTCGGCGACGAAGCCGGAGAACCCCCTGCCGCTGCCGATCAAGAACAACATCGCCAATCTCGGCCTGTTCATCTTCCAGCGCACCATCGACATCGAGATCGCACCGGCGCCCGAGAAGCTGGGGATCCTGGTCTCCATCAATTCCAACATCGCGGCCGGTCTCGCGGGACGCGGCTGAACAACGCGGGACGGCGCCGGGCGGCAACGCGACGGCTCCCGATCCACGACCCGAATGGAAAGCCTCCGGCGCAACCGCTCCGGAGGCTTTTCTTCGCTATCGCATGTAGTTGAGGATGGTCAGCTGCGAGAGCATCGAGCTGGTCTGGTAGCTCGCCTGCAGGTTGGTCTTGAGCGCCATGATGTTGACGGCAACCTCGTTGTCGTCGGCGCCCTCGATGTCGGTCAGCAGCGCCCCGAGCATTGCCCGGCGATCGCCGTGGCGGGTCTTGGCCGAATCGGCGGCGGTGTTGGCGGCGGCGATCTCGATCTGGATCGACTGCACCGTCTGGCCGCCATTCTCCATGCTCAGACCTGTCACCACCCGCGGGGTGAGCGCCTGATAGCGGGCAAGGCCGTTGGGGTCCGATGCAGTGAAGCGAAGCGAACTCGCCACCGCCATGTACTGGACGGCGGTGCGGAGTGCCTCCTCGTCGCCACGCACCCCATAGTAGATCGACTGTGCGCTGTCGATTTCGGCGGAGGCGGTGGCCCGGGGGTTGGTCGAGACACGGTCGCCCTGGTACCAGCGGATCGTCTTCGTCTCGGCGTTCTGCGGCGTGTCATAGGCAACGGCATCGGCCATCGTGCCGGAAACGCCGGCCACGATGCGCTTGGGGACGCCAGTCTCGACCGGAGGCGGCCCGGCCAGGGCCGCCGGATTGGTCTCGCCCTTGAAGAAGTCCTCACCAGCCCTCACGGCCGAGGCTGCGGCGAGCTTGCTGCCGACGAGCTTCCCCAACTGGTCGCCGAGCGTCGCACGCAGGTTGTCGAGCGTCTCGGCCGACGTGACGCCGACCCGGAATTCGTGGGGCGCCACGACCTCGGCGTCGGCCTCGGTCGCCGTCAGCGTCATCGTCTCGACGCTGCCGTCCGGCAGGGTGAAGGACAGGGTCAGCGACTGACCCGGGGAGGCATTGCCCGCACCGGCAGCGATCGAAAGCGAAGCCGGCGGGCCGGCGGCAGACGTCACGGCGATGCCGTCCACCGCCCCGGACGCGGCGCCGATCTTCAGGCCGAAGGGATGCGTGCCGTCTTCGGCGAGTGTCACCGGCTGGGTCCCCGTGGCGGAGAGAGCGAGGCGCCCGGTGGCAGCGGCGTCGGCCTCGGGGGTCGCAGAGGCGACGCCGAGGTCGGCCTGCATCCGCTGGAGCAGAACGGTCTTGAAGCCTTCCTTGGAATTGTCGCCGTTCAGGAAGATGGCGCTGTCGAGCACCGGCGGCGTCGCCGACTTGCGGCCGCCGAAGACATAGCGCGTGCCGTCGCTGGCATTCAGCATGGAGACGACGGCATTCAGCCCGTCGCCGGCCGCGACCTGTCCGATGGTGCGCCCCGACGACAGGGTGAACTCGTTCGGCTGCATCGAGGTCTTGGTCGAGGCAACGGTCTTGTCGATGCCCGTCAGGGAGGTGTCGATGATCGAGATGCGCGTCGTCACCAGCGAGATGCTCTGCTGCCAGGAATCCATCTGGCTCATGGAGGCGCGGAAGGCGAGCGAGAAGCCGCGATCGGGGCCGAGTCCGCCATAGGTCTCCGACTTCTGCCCGGAACCGAGCTGCCGCTGCAGGTCCGCCAGCTTGGCCTTCATGTTGACGAAGTCGCTGGCGCTCAGCCCGCTGATGATGCCGGAGGTCCGGATGGCCATGGCGTCCTCACATCTGCCTGAGCATGTCCAGCATCTCGCGGACCGCCGTCATGACGCGGGCATTGGCGCCATAGGCGGTCTGGAGCTGGATCAGCAGGGTCATTTCCTCGTCGATGTTGACCGCAGCGACGCTGTCGAAACGCGCCTGGAGCTGGGTCACGACGGCCTCCTGACCCTCGGCGATCTGCTCGGCCGTCGCCGCGTCGTTGGTCTGGGTCACGATCACGGAGCGTGCATAGGAGAGCACCGAGCCCTGGAAGGGATTGGTGTCGGTCCCGAGACCGCCGGCCGGCTTGAAATAGCGACCGGTGTTCTGAAGCGCGGCGACCAGGAATGACGGCCGCGTCTCGTCTGACTCCAGCGTGGTGGCAGTGATCTTCACCAGGGCGCTCGGATCAGCCTTGAGCGCGCCGTTCACGTCGATCCGGGCAGCAAGGCCCGTGACCTGGGCGCCCGAACCGGTCTGACGATCGGAGAACAGGCCGCCGACGGCCGCCGTATCGACGAAGAAGGGCAGCGCGCTGCTGCCATTGGCGAGCGTCTGGGCCGTGACGTGAGCTGCGGCGCTGTTGACGCTGGCGCCACC
>Ga0315900_10011327_pt1 | contig 11048 bp, 6 predicted proteins | sample LakEriMetagenome_FD_203521 | JGI IMG/M metagenome (GOLD analysis project Ga0315900, IMG submission 203521) | Freshwater fungal communities from buoy surface, Lake Erie, Ohio, United States - Buoy 12 MA114 | ecosystem: Environmental > Aquatic > Freshwater > Lake > Lake biofilm | place: USA: Lake...
CCCGGCCCGAGATTGGGCAGGACGCGGTCCGCGAATTCGCGGGAGCTGAGGATGTGCTGGAGCACGCTGTAGACCGGCGCATTGAGGTGGAACTCAATGTCGGAGGCCCGCGCCGTCTGCCGGCCCAAGACCAGAAGGAAGCACATCTCGATATCGCTTTTCGAAGCCTCCCGGCTCAGCTTCGTCGCAGCGAGTGTAGGGGCGGTTGTCATGCGAGCGACATGCTTCCTTTCGAATCACGCATTCATCCCATCGGGATCCGGGTTCGCTGACAGGCGGCTTGCCCCTGTGCGGGTGGAGCATGCGGCCACCAGAAAAAAGCGGCTCATGCTCAATAAACAATTGAAGGCAGAGAAGAAAATGCGTTCAGGCGAAGGCATTCCCGCGCCCGCGCCGTTGATACCCCAAGCATGGGGCCGGCTCAAGCGCACCGGACCTGCCCCGCGGGCCGGTCGCCCGCGGCCTGGCGCGCCCCGGCCCGGCCGCCTCGCGCGCAGGCCGGCGCGGCGGGCGCGCACCCCGTTGCCAGCACCCAGGCCATCAGCCATCAAGGCGGCCATCCCGCCGCGCGCGCAGCGCCCCTCGGACGCCGTGCGACTGTTCCGGGCGCGGCGCAATCGGGCCAGCCGCAACGCGTCTCGATGATACCGGAGTGAGCCAGATGGCTGTGTGCACGGTGAAGAAGGGCTCGCCCTGGATTGCGGTGTGGCGGACCGAGCAGGATGCGCAGCGTGGCGTGACGGCGCTGCTTCCCGATCAGCCCGAGGCGATCCGCATCGATGCCGAGGCCTGCGCTGCCTCCGCCCGGCTGCTCTTTCCACTCGATGCGCTGATGCGCGACTCCGCCCTCCGGGGCGAGGGCCTCGTCGAGCTCGAACTCACCCTGAGCGCCGACACGGTGAGCGATCGTCGCGCGGTCGAATGGGTGGCGCTGCTGCATGGCGCCTCGGCGCGCAGCCTCACCTTCCTCAAGCGCCTGGAGAGCCTGCCCGTCTTCGGCACAAGGCCACGCCAGCGCCGCTGGGTGCTGCCGCTGGCCGAACTCGGCGCCTATCGCGGCCGGCTGTTCTTCGCGCTGCAATTCCTGCCGCAGGCGCCCTCCTGCGCCGTCGCGCTGCGGGCCTCGCTGGCGCCGGCGGAGGCCGCGGCGGATCCCCTGCCCGCGCCCGAACCCGCACCCGCGGCTGAGCCCGCGCCCGCGCCGGCACCTGAGCCTGAGCCCGAACCCACGCCCGAGCCCACGCCCGAGCCCGCAGCCGCGGCCCCGGCCCCGGCCCCGCCCGCGGCCAAGGGCCGGGCCGACCGGCTGCGCAACCTGCCCGATGGCGCCTGCCTGCTCTTCAAGTCGGTGCTCGATGCCAAGGCCTGCCGCCTCGCCACCGAGAGCAGCGGCGCCGAGGCGCTCACCCTCATCGACCTCTCGGCCTGCACCGGCGAGGTCCGGCTGGTGCGCGCCCTGCCCGAACTCGGGCCCAGGCTGCGCGACCTGCCCGAGGGCCTGACCCTGCCGCTGCGCCTGCAGCTCGACCTGCCGGCGGAGTCGCGCCCGGGCGTGCTCTGGGCGGCGCTGACGCAGGGCACCACGCCCTTCGACCTGCGGCTGCACAGCTGGATCGCCAAGCGCATCGCCGACATGCCGGCCAAGGCGCCGCCGCACTGGGACACCGCCATCGCCGGTCCCCTCCCCGAAGGTGAAAGCCTGCACCTGACCCTGCAATTCGCCCCGGGCGCGGGGCAGGTCCGGCTGGGGCGTGCCGAGATCGCCCTCGGGGCGCATCTCGGCGCCATCGAGGCCTGCAACGGCACCGAGGGCATCCGCGCCCGCCTCGCCGCCGGCACCCGCAACGCCCAGCTGGAACTGCGCCGCGGTGCCACGCAGCTCGCGCCCCCCGCCTTCCGGGAGGCGCTGCCCGGCGGCGAGACGCGGCTCGGCCTCGAGCCGACGACGCTGGACCGCGCCCTCGCCGCGGCCGGTCTGGCGGATGGCGCGCCCTTCGAGGTGCTGCTGCTCGCCGGGCAGACGCTGATCGAACGCCGCAGCCTGAGCTGGCAGCTCCCCGAGACCGCCGGCGCGCTGGAGGAAGCCTCCCCCGCGCGGATCCGGGGCTGGGCCGCGCCTCGGGCGCCCGGCGAGGGCCCGGTGCCGGTGGAGGTGCTGGTAAACGGACTGCCCTTCCTGACCCTGCCCGCCGCCCTGCCCCGGCTGCACCCGCCGGGCGCGGGGGGCTTCGAGACCCGGCTTCTGGTCGGCACGGGGCCGGAGGGCGAGGCGGTGGCGCTGCGCCATGCCGGCACGGGCGCGCCGATCGGCGAGGCCCGGCGCCTCACCGGCCTGCCGGGCCGCATCCAGGACCGCCATCGCGCCCGGCTGGTGCGCGACCTGCTGCGCCGTGACCCGCCGGCGGTGAGCCTGGTGCTGCCGGTCGAGGACCGCACGGCCGCCGCGGCTTCCGCCTGCCTCGCTGCCCTCACGCGCCACACGCGGCTGCCCGCGCGGCTGATCCTGCTCGACCAAGGCACGACCTCGCCCGCCGCCGCGGCCCTGCTGGAAGAGGCCCTGGCCCGGCCCGGCACGCGGGTCCTGCGCGACGCCGACGTCAACGCCGCGATCGCCGCGGCGGGGACGGACGATGTGGTGCTGCTCGACCCGGCCAGCCTGCCCGGGCCGCGCTGGCTCGAGCGCCTGTGCTGCGCCGCGCGGGCCGAGGCCGGCGTGGGTTCGGTCAGCGCCCTGCCCGCCGCCGCCCTGCCGCCCCTGCCCGAGGACTGGCCGGCCGATGCGGCGGCGCGCTTCGTTGCCCAGGCCGCGCCCGGCCTGCTGCCGGAGGTGCCGGTGATGGGCACGGGCGGCGTCTATCTGCGGCGGGAGGCGCTGGCCGCCGTCGGGCCCTTCGAGCTGGCGACCTTCCCCGAGCCCCAGGGCTGGCGCGCCGATTGGTCGATGCGCTGCGCCTATCTGGGCTTCCGCCACCTCGTCGAGGAAGGCTGCCTCGTCGATCGCACGCCGACGCCCGCGGCGGAGCTGCCGGCGCTGCTCGGGCATCGCTACCCGGAACTGCCGCGCCTGCTGGCCGCGGCGGCCACGGATCCGCGCCACGCCACCATCGCCCACCGGCTGGCACAGCGCGCCGCCGGGGCACGGATGCCCCGGCCCCGCGCGCTCTTCGTCATAAGCTCGCGCACCGGCGGCATGCCGCAGACCAATGGGGATCTGATGCGCGCGCTGGGCGCGGACCATGAGACGCTGCTGCTGCACAGCGATGCCCGCCGCCTGACCCTCGCGCGGGTCGAGGCCGGGGTGGAGACGGTGCTGGAAAGCCACGAGCTGGCCGAGCCGCTCGGCATCCTCCACCACCGCTCGGCCGAGTACGACCTGGTGGTCAACGAGTGGCTCGCCGCCCATGCGATCGAGCTGGTGCATCTGCGCCATCTCGCGCGCCACAGCCTGGGCCTGCCCGAGGCCGCCCGCGCGCTGCGCATTCCCCAGGTGCTGTCCTTCCACGACTTCTACATGCTCTGTCCCACGGTGAAGCTGCTGGATGCCGAGATGGCGCCCTGCGGCGGCGTGTGCACCGAGGGCCCCGGCGAATGCCGCGCCGAGCTCTGGCCGCGCGAGGATGTGCCGCCGCTGCGCCATCGCTGGGTGGCCAATTGGCGCGCCATGATGCAGCCGGTGCTGGCTGCCTGCGACGGCTTCGTGACCACCTCCACCACCGCCAAATCGCTGTTGCAGAAGGGCTTCCCCAACCTCGCGACCCGTCCCTTCCCGGTCATCCGGCATGGGCGCGACCTGCCGGCGCTGCCGGCGCCGCTGGTCGCCACCCCGACGCCGGGCGAGAAGCTGCGCGTGCTGGTGCTGGGCAATATCGGCCCGGCCAAGGGGGCCGAACTGCTGGCGAGGCTGCTGGAGCTGGATACGGCCGGGCGGATCGAGCTGCATGTCGCGGGCGAGACCGGCCCCGAGCTGCGCGGCGCGCGCGCCTTCCTGCACGGCCCCTATGCGCGGGAGGATTTCGTGCAGGTGGTCGGACAGGTCCGCCCGCATCTGGGCGCCGTGCTCTCGCTCTGGCCGGAGACCTATTCGCACACCCTGACCGAGCTCTGGGCCTGTGGCGTCCCGGTGGCCGGCTTCGACCGCGGCGCCGTGGGCGAGCGCCTGCGCGAGAGCGGGGCGGGCTGGCTGCTGCCCGATCCGGCGCCGGCGGCGGTGCTGGCCGCGCTGCTCGCCATCGCGGCGGACCCGGCCGGCCACGCCGCGCGGGTGGCGGCGACCGAGGCCTGGCGGCTGGGCGAGGGCCAGCGCTGGAGCGTGGCCGCGATGGCGGATGCCTATCGGGCGCTCTACGCGGCGGCCGGCGCATGAGCGGGCCCGCCGCCGCGACCTGCCCGATCTGCGGCGGCCAGGCCTTCGGTCCCTACAACCGGCGCCCGCTGGCGCGCTGCATGGGCTGCGGCGCGGTGGAGCGCACGCGCAAGCTGTGGATGGTGCTGCAGCATCTGGGCCTGCCGCGGCCTGGCAGCCGCATCCTGCATCTGGCGCCCGAGCGCAGCCTCGGCGCGCGCTTCCATGCCGCGAGCGGGGAGCTCTACCACCCCTGCGACCTCGTCCCCGCGCTCTATCGCAGCAAGGCCTACCGGGTCTTCGAGATGGATGCCTGCCGGGACCTCGCCCGCATGCCCAGCGCCTGCTTCGACCTCGTGCTGCACAACCATGTGCTGGAGCACCTGCCCTGCGCGGTGCCAGTGGTGCTCGACGAATTCGACCGGCTGGTGGCGCCAGGCGGGTGGCACCTGCTCTCGGTCCCCTTCCGCAACGTGCCGACGACCGATGAGGAGTTGGGGCCCCTGCCGGCCGAGGAGCGGACCCGCCGCTTCGGCCAGTCCGACCATCTGCGCATCTTCGGCCGGGATTTCGATGCGCTGCTGCGGGCGCGCGGCTTCCAGGCCTATCGGGGACCGGAATTGTTCAGCCCCGCCGCACTGGCCGCCGCCGCCGTGCCGCCGCCCCCCGCCTTCGCGGATGGCGCGACCATCTTCGCGCGGCAGCGCCCGGCATAGAGCATGATCGATCCTCTCGGATCGATCTCTTTCCCTATAATGCCAAAGCCCGCGGATCGTGACCGATCCGCCCTCAGTCGCCGGCGCCGGCATCCGCCGGCTTGGCTACGCGCCACTTGGCGCGGCGGCCAGTCGGCCGCTCGCCCGCCTTTGGCGGGCGCAGGTTCCGATCAATGAGTTGTGGTATAACTTATTGAATCGACGTGTCCTGCTCCGGCTGGCCTCAGGCGGGCCGGCCCTCCCGCGCCAGCCGCGCCACGAGCCGGTCGTGGAAGTCGCGCAGGCGTGGTTCCTCCGGCTGCAGCGCGAGCCCGGCCTCGGCCTCCCGCAGCGCCGCCGGCAGGTCGCCCGCGCGATGCAGCGCGCGCGCCAGGGTCAGGCGCGGTTCCACCTGCTGCGGCGAGTGTCGCGCGACGCGCGTGAAGCTCTCCACCGCCTTCGCGAGGTCGCCGACGCGCAGCGCAATCTGGCCGCGCACATGGTGCAGCCGCGGATTGCCCGGTGCCAGCGACGCCGCGCGTTCCGCGGCCTCCAGCGCGCGGTCGAAACGCTCGCGCGCGGCGAAGGCGCGGGCACGCTCGGACCAGTAGAGCGCGCTCCGGCCCCGCAACTGCCGCGCCTGGCGGCGCAGGTCCGGCAGGCGCTGCGGCGCATGGATCAGGCCTAGCGCAACCCGCGAGATCAACCGGACCTCCCGCAGCATCTCCCCGGCCGGATGCCCGGCGAAAGGCAGCGCGAAGGCGGTGATCGGGCGATGCCGGCGCAGCAGGTCGACATGCTGCCGATCCAGGTGCAGCGGGTCGTAGAGCACCACGATCTCGGCCGTCTCGGAGAGCCCCTCGGCCAGGCGGTGCCGCCAAGTGATCGCGGCCGCCTCCCGCGACCAGCGGGTCTCGAAGGGCACCTGCGCCGCGCCCACCGCGTATTGCGGGGAGATGGCGATTACCCGCTGCGCCCGCAGCGCGCGGGAGAAGGCCAGGGCGGCGAAGGCGCCCATGCTCGACCCGTAGGTGATGCGCCGGGCATAGGGCGCGGCCACCGCCTCGATCGCGGCCAGCGCGGCGGGCATCTCTGGGTACTGGTACCAGCGGTTGCTCGCGCAGGTGACGAAGACGGCATCGATGCCGTGCTCTGCCAGGAAGGCCTCGCCGAAGCCCTCCAGCTCCAGGGCGGGCTTGCTGCGCCAGGGGCCAAAGCTGATCACGAGCGTGCCGGCCCCCACCTGCGGCGCGTGGCGCACCAACACGTTGGCGGAGCGGAAGATCTCCACCGTCTCAGCCATGCGCGGCCGCCAGCCGATCGAGCAGGGCGGCCTCGACCGTCTCGACCGGGATCTCGGCGATGCAGCGGCAGGTCTGGCGCCCGAAGGGCCCCGACATGCCGGCCAGTTCGCAGGGCGCGCAGGACTTCCCCAGTGCCAGGGTCAGGCTCGCCGGGCCGAGCGGCCCCCGGGTGCGCGGCTCGGTCGGCGCGAACAGCGCCACCAGCGGCAGGCCGAGCGCATTGGCCACGTTCATCACCCCGCTGTCATTGGCGACGAAGGCGCTGCAGCCGGCCATCGCCTCGGCCATCTCGATCATCGTGCCGCCGGTCCTGTCTTGCGTGCCGGGCACGTATTCATCCGCGGTGCCGAAGGAGGCCACCTCGATGCCCCGCGCCATCAGCCGCGCGGCGAGTTCGGCGAAATGCGGCCAGCGCTTGGCCGCCCAGATGCCGGTCTTGGAGCCGGCATGCAGCCCCACGAGCGGCACCGATGGCGGGCTGCGGCGCACCACCTCGCCGACATGGCAGGCGCGCACATCGGCGGGGTCATAGGGCACGCCGAGCAGCGCTGCCGCCGCGGCCAGGTTGAATTCCGCCTCGTGCAGCGCGTGGCCGGCGTGGAAATTCGCCCAGTCGCGGGAGCGCAGCACGCGCTCCGCCCGGAAGGGCGGGACGAAATCACCGAAGCTGTGCGTCAGGAACACGCTCTGGTAGCGCCGGCGCAGCACCACCTCGGCCAGGGGGAAGACGTGGCGGATATGGTCCGGATGCGCGACCACCGCGGCCGCCCCCGGCTGGTCGCCGGCCACCACCACATCCACCGGCCGGCCCAGCCGGCGCGCGAGGTTGCGCAGCAGGGGCGTGGCATGGATCACATTACCCAGGCCCGAGCCCACGCCGACCAGGATCGGCGCGTCCAGACCCGCGAGCAGGCGCTCGAGCCGCCCGGCCTGCGCGGCGAAGCCGTTGCGCGCGGCCACCGCCTGGCCGCGGGCCGCCCGGTCACGCCAATAGGCGGGATCCTCGAAGAGCCGCGTCAGCTCCGCCGCCCAGGCGGCGGGGTCGGGCGGCAGGCTGACGCCGCTCTCGGCCAGCAGCAGGGGCACATTGCCGCGGTCCGAGCCGATCACCGGCACGCCCTGGCGCTGCGCCTCGACCACGACGCGGCTGAAGGTCTCGACGAAACGGTAGCTCGGCACCAGCACGGCCCGCGCCCGGGCGTAGAGGGGGGCGAGGTCAGGCACGCGCTCCAGCACCTCGACATTGGGCAGCGGGGCGGCGGCGGCGCGGGCCTGGGCGGCGCTGGACTGGCTGGCCACCGCCACGAAGCGCCAGCCGGGGCACAGCGCCGCGAGCGCGAGAAGCAGGGTGAAGCCCTTGTCGGCGCGGGCATTAGCCAGCAGCACGATCTCCCGGCCCTCGGGTTCGGCCGGGGGCGTGGCGTCGAGATCGTCGGGCAGCGAGGGAATAACCGGGGTGAGCGGCCCGAAATGCGCGGCCAGCACGGCGCGGGTGAAGGCGGAGTTGGTGTAGATCGCGTCCAGGTCGGCCAGCAGCAGCTCGAATTCCGGCCGGCGCGCATGGCCCTCGGGGCAATCCGGGAAGTAGCCGGGATTGATGCTGGGGGCGTGGAACATCTCGCGCCAGAAATGCACGCCGAAGACCAGCCGGACATCGAGGAAACGAAGCGCCAGCGCCACCTCATAGCCCAGCCCGGAGACGACATGCGCGATCACCGGGCGTTCCTGCCAGGCGAGGCGGAACAGGGCCTCGGGCGTCTCGGGCACGAAGGCATAGGGGATGCCCTCCACCTCCCCCTGCTCGCCGGCACGCTCGGGGCGCGTGCCAAGGATCAGCGGCGCATGGCCCATGCTGCGATAGAGCCGCGCCATCTGCAGCACGAAATGCTCGGCGCCGCCGAACCGCTCCACCCCGAAGCGGGAGATCAGGAACACGCGGCGGCCGGCGGGCGGGGCCGCTTGCGTCTCGGCCAGGCGGCGGCCCGGCCGGTGCGCCAGCGGGTGGCGCAGCGCCGCGGCCTCGAGCGCCGCGGGGGCCGCATCGGGGGGCACGACGCCGCTGGCGCGCAGCTGGTCGAGATAGGCGCGGCGCCAGAGCGGGGGCTGCGGCGCCCCCGCGCGGTGCGAGAGATCGAGCAGCGCCGCGCGCTCGGGCAGATGCGCCAGCATGGCGGGCGGGGGCGGCGCGAGGGGGGCGAAGGCCACCCACTCGGCCTGCTCCGACCCGACCCGGGGCTCCTGGCGCGGCGGGGCGGTGCCCGGCGGGCTGTCCGGCATGGTGGGCCTAGCTCTCCCCACCGAGGGCGCCGAGATGGAAAGGCCCGGTGCGGCGTGCCTCCACCCAGCGTTCCAGCAGCCGCACTGCGAAGGCCGCGCCGTCGCGCTGCGGCTCCAGGGCCAGGGCCGCGCGCGCGGCGGCCAGGGCGGCCTCGACGCGGCCGAGGCGGGTCAGCGCGCGCGCGAGATCAAGCTGCGCGACCGCCTGGGCCGGCGCCAGCGCGGCGGCCTGCTGCAGCGCCGCGAGCCCGGCCTCGGGGTCGTCGAATTGCAGCAACAGATGCCCCAGTTCGCGCTGCGGGCGCGGATCCTGCGGCCGCAGCGCGATGGCACGGCGCAGCAGGTCCAGCGCCTCGGGCAGCAATTCCGGGTACGGCTCGAGCGCGCCGTAATCGCCATTGACGAGGCGCGCGGCCACGCGCGCGGCCTCGAGCACATAGCGCGCTTCCTCGGGCCTGGCGGCGAGGCAGGCGCCGAAGACGCGATGGGCCTCCTCCAGCCGCTGCATCCCGGTCAGGGCCTGGGCGCGGTAGAACAACGCATTGTGCTGCCCGGGCATATGCGCCTCGAACCAGGCCAGGGTCTGCGCCGCCTCGGCGAAATCACGCAGATAGAGCTGCGCCCGGCCGCGCCAGGCGACCAGGCGATGATCGGCCCGCCGACCGAGCGTCGCCAGGGCGGCCCCGCCCAGGCCTGGCGCGGTCAGGCGCAGCACCTCGGGCCAGTTCTCGGCACGGAAGGCGGCCTCCACCGCCTGGCGCAGCGCCTCCCCGCCGGGCGGCACCTCGGCCGCGGGGGCGGGCGACGGTTCGGCCGGGACAGGCGGGCGGGGCGGGGTGGACTCGGTGCCGGGCACGATCTGGATGCGGGGCCGCACGGGCTCGGTGGCGCGCAGGCTGCGCCCGGTGCCGAGGTGGACCAGCCGCAACTCTCCGATCCGCGCCGGCATGGCGGCGCCGATCTCGGGCGGCAGGCGCAGGCTGAAGCCGTGCCGCAGCGGCCCCTCGCCGGCCAGAGGCTGCGTCGCCCCATGCCGGCCGAGGCAGGTGCCGCCCAGCATCAGCGCGAAAGGGACCGGCCAGAGCGGCAGCGCCGGATCGCGCAGCCAGCCCTGCAGCAGGCCCTCCGGGCTCCAGGCCAGCGCACCCTCCAGGGGCGGCAAAGCGGCGGGCGGCAGGGCCGGCGCCCAGCCGGCAGTGGCAGGGGCGCTCATGGCCACGGCCTGCGGCAGATTCGTGCGGTCATGCGGCGCTCAATCGTGGCTGTAGGATTTGACCTCGACCAGGTCGGAGCCGAAGGCGGCGTTGAGCTCTCGCTTCAGCCGGGCGCGCTCGTCATTGGTGAGGTAGACGGCGCGCGCGAGCGCCACGAAGCGCGGGCCGAAATCCTGCCGGCGCTCGCAGTCGCGGATCTCGTCCTCGATGTCCCAGAGCTGCCGGTTCACCTGGGCCAGCGCGGCGACCAGCGGCGCGAAGGGCCCGTCGCGGGCAACGCCGAGGGTGGCCAGCACGCCGCCCAGCAGGTCCAGTTCGCGGTGCACATGCGCGAGCTTCTCGGGCGCGGTGATCATCGCCGCCTTGATTTCGAGGATGGTGATCTTGTCGAGGAGTTCGCCGAAGGAGGTGGCCACCATGATGGGCGAGGCGTCTCGGGTCGGGGAACGCATCGAGCAACCTCCTGCGGGCGGGGGCGGGATAGTAGCGGAAGGCCGGCAGCGCCGGAACCCGACCGGGCAGCGCGGCCCTGGCCCGTCATCGGGCGCGCGGGGGGTTCGACGCCGGCGGCGAATGCCCTATCGTGCCCGCATGTCCAGCTTCTCCCCCGCCCCGCGGATCGCTCGCGGCGGCAAGGCGATCTATGGCGCGCCGCTCGGCATTCTGATGCTCGAGACACGCTTCCCGCGCATTCCCGGCGACATGGGCCATGCGGCAACCTGGCCCTTCCCGGTACTCTACCGCGTGGTGCGAGGTGCCTCGCCCGAGCGGGTGGTACTGCAGGGCGCGACCGGCCTGCTGCCCGATTTCATCGCCGCGGCGCGGGAGCTGGTCGATCTGGGGGCGGAGGCGATCACCACGACCTGCGGGTTCCTCAGCCTGTTCCAGGCCGAGCTCGCGGCGGCGGTGGCGGTGCCGGTGGCCACCAGCAGCCTGATGCAGGTGCCCTGGGTGCAGGCGACACTGCCGCCCGGCAAGCGCGTGGGCGTGATCACGATCAGCCGCGCATCGCTCACGCCCGCGCATCTGGCGGCGGCGGGGGTGCCGGCGGATGTGCCGGTCGAGGGCACGGAGGGGGGCTGCGAGTTCTTCCGCGTGGTGATCCGCGCCGAGAAGCCCGACCTGGATGTGGCGCTGGCGGAGCGGGACATCCTGGAGGCCGGGCAGCGGCTGCAGGCGCGGCATCCGGAACTGGGCGCGGTGGTGCTCGAATGCA
>Ga0315900_10011332_pt1 | contig 11047 bp, 11 predicted proteins | sample LakEriMetagenome_FD_203521 | JGI IMG/M metagenome (GOLD analysis project Ga0315900, IMG submission 203521) | Freshwater fungal communities from buoy surface, Lake Erie, Ohio, United States - Buoy 12 MA114 | ecosystem: Environmental > Aquatic > Freshwater > Lake > Lake biofilm | place: USA: Lake...
GCATCAGGAATCCCACCGATCCCAGTCGCGAAGGCGACCCGCCGCGGATGGCGAAGGCGACCCACCGCGGACGGCGAAGGTCACCCGGCAAGGGGGGTCGGCGCCGGCACCCGTGGGGCCGATGACAGCGACGCTTATCATCGGACGCACCATGACCCTGGATGTACGCCCTCTTGCCGAATCCCTGACCCGCGCCTGGCAGTCAGGCACCCGCATTCCCGCCGACACGCTGCCCCTGGCTGACGAAGCCCAGGCCTATGCGGTGCAGGACGGCGTGATCGCCCGCCTGGGGCCGGTGGGCGGATGGAAGGTCGGTGCCCCCGACAACGCCAGCGAGCCCAATGGCGCCCCGCTGCCGACCGCCTGCCTGCGGGCCAGCGGTGCCTCCCTGGGGCTGGCCGCTGCGTCCGTGCGCGGGATCGAGCTGGAGGTGGCGGTTCGGCTGAAGACCGACCTGCGGCCGGGCCAGCGGCTCCTGCCGCGCGAGGAGGTGGCTGCCGCCATCGAGGCGGTGATGCCAGCGATCGAGCTGGTGGACAGCCGCTTGGTTGAAACCCGCCACGCGCCGGCGCCGGCTCGCCTGGCCGACCTGCAAAGCCACGGCGCGCTGGTGCTGGGCGACCCGTCGCCCATCGATCCGCTGTCGCTGGATTTCACCGGCCTGCGCACGCGCCTGTGGTTCGACGGCGCGCCGGCGGCCGACCTCACCGGCGGCCACACCGCCCCCGACGTGTGGCGGCTGCTGGCCTGGCTGGCCCGCCATGCTCAGGCCCGCGGCCTGCCCCTGCGCGCCGGCCAGGTGATCACCACCGGCTCCTGCACCGGCCTGCTGGTGGCCGAGCCGGGGGCGCAAGTGGTGGGCGAGATCGACGGGCTGGGCCGGGTGGCGCTCCAAGTCTGAGCGGGCCGCACCACCCGAGGGCATACCCTGACAGGACATACCCGCGCTGGTGCACAAATCTTGTATATCTGAAGGCACGACTCCTGCTACACCCTGGGCATGGCTCAAGCCCGGGACATCAGCGACCGCATCATCGAGGCAGTCATGGCGCAGAAACTGCCGCCGGGATCCCGCCTGGGCGAGCAGCAGCTGGCGATCCTGTTCGACTGCAGCCGCACCATCGTGCGCGAGGCCCTCACCCGGCTGGCCGCGCGCGGCATCGTCACCGTCAGCGCGCGTCGCGGCTGGTACGTGGTCGAACACACGCCCGACGAGGCGCGTGAGGCCTTTGATGCCCGACGCGTCATCGAAACCGGCCTGATCCGCGACATGGCGCCGCTGGACCCGGCGGCCCTGAAGCGGCTGCGAAATCACATCGCGCGCGAACAGGCCGCCCTGCGGGCGCAGGATGTGGGCCTGCGCAGCTTCCTGCTCGGCGACTTCCATGTGTGCCTGGCCGAGTGCCTGGGCAATGGTCTGCTGGCTGAGACCCTGCGCGATCTCACCGCCCGCACCACGCTGATCGCGATGAAATACCAGAGCCCGGAAGACGCGGCGCAGTCCTGCACGGAACACACCCAGATCGTCGACGCGCTGGCCGGTGGAGACACGGCCCGCGCCGAGGCGCTGATGGTCGACCACCTGCGTACCTGGCAGGCCAGGCTGCGGCCGCCCCAGGACAGCGATGACCTCGACCAGCTGCGCGAGGCCTTGTCACCGGTGGATCCGGCGGCACGCCCCTTGCATACAAGTTCTGCATCCCGCAAACCCCGGCCCGACGGGTCAATCTACCTTGGAGAAGTGCTATGAGTCTGAACAAACGTCAATTCGCCCTGGGCCTCGTGGCCCTCGCCCTGGCTGTCTCCGGCGGCGCCCACGCGCAAAACGCGCTCGATGACATCGTCAAGGCCAAGGAAATCAAGATCGCCATCCCGACCGACTTTCCGCCCTACGGCTTCGTCGGCACCGACCTCAAGCCGCAGGGCCTGGATGTCGAAATGGCCAACTACATCGGCAGCAAGATGGGCGTGAAGGTGGAACTGGTGCCGGTGACCAGCGCCAACCGCATCCCCTACCTGCAAACGAAGAAGGCCGACCTGGTCATTTCCACCCTGGGCAAGAACCCCGAGCGCGAGAAGGTGATCGACTTCACCGTCGCCTACTCGCCTTTCTTCCTGGCGATCTTCGGGCCCCGGACGACCGCGGTCAGGGCGCCGGCCGACCTGGCGGGCAAGTCCGTCTCCGTGACGCGCGGATCGGTGGAGGACATGGAATTGAGCAAGATCACGCCGCCCGGCGTGGAAGTGCGCCGCTTCGAGGACAACAACGCCACCATCTCGGCCTACGTGGCCGGTCAGGTGCAACTGCTCGCCGCCGGCGCGCAGGTCGCCGGCGCGATGATGGCCCGCAACCCGCAACTGGGCACCGAGTTCAAGTTCGTGCTGAAGGACTCGCCGAACTTCATCGGCGTGGCCAAGGGTGAAGACAAGCTGCGCGCCCGCGTCAACGAGATCATTGGCGATGCGAAAAAGTCCGGCGATCTCGACCGCATGGCGCAGAAGTGGCTCGGCCGCCCGGCCGGCGATCTGCCGCAGTAAGGCCGCCCCCTGGGAGCAACCTGAGCACGCCCGAGCACGCGGATGCGGATCACCCTCGACTTCCTGGCCGTCCTGGAGCAGTGGCCGCTGCTGCTCAAGGGCGTGGGCTGGACCCTGGCCCTGACGGCAGTGGCCGCCGTGATCGGCGTGGCGGTGGGCGTGGGCTGCGCCTGGGCGCGCAGCCACGGACCGGCCTGGCTTCGCTGGAGCGTGGGCGCCTACGTTGAGATGATCCGCAACACGCCGTTCATCGTGCAGTTGTTCTTCATTTTTTTCGGGCTGCCCGCGGCGGGCCTGCGCCTGTCGCCGGAGACCGCCTCGGTCATCGCGATGGTGGTGAACCTGGGCGCCTATGCGACCGAGATCGTACGCGCCGGCATCCTGGCCACCCCGCGCGGCCAGGTGGAGGCGGCGGTGAGCCTGGCGCTCACGCCCGCGCAGGTGTTCCTGCGCGTCGTGCTGCCACCCGCCCTGCGCAAGGTTTGGCCGGCCATGGTCAGCCAGATCATCATCGTCATGCTGGGGTCGGCCGTGTGCGGGCAGATCTCCACCGAAGAACTGAGCTACGCGGCCAACCTGATCCAGAGCCGCAACTTCCGGGCGTTTGAATCCTTCATCATCGCCACGGCGCTGTACCTCGCACTGGCCATCGCGCTGCGCCGTTTCCTCAACTGGGTCGGCCCGCGCTTCCTGTTCGGCGGACACGGAGGCACGCGGTGATCGAGTTCTCGCTCTGGGACATCGTCCGCAACCTGCTGCTGGCGGCGCGCTGGACGGTCGTCCTGTCCCTGATCGCCTTCGTCGGCGGCGGGCTGGTCGGCCTGGCGCTGCTGCTGGCCCGCATTGGCGGCGGCCGGGCCGCCCAGGCGGTGGTGGGCGGCTATGTGCAGCTCTTTCAGGGGACACCGCTGCTGATGCAGCTGTTCCTGGCCTATTTCGGCATCGCGCTGTTCGGCGTGAACACCTCGGCCTGGGTGGCCGCGAGCGTGGCGCTCACGCTGTACACCAGCGCTTTTCTCACCGAGATCTGGCGTGGCTGCGTGGCGGCGATCCCGCGCGGGCAGTGGGAGGCCGCGCAAAGCCTGGCGATGTCGTTTCCCGAGCAGATGCGCCATGTGATCCTGCCGCAGGCGCTGCGCATCGCAGTGCCGCCTACCGTGGGCTTTCTGGTGCAGGTGGTCAAAGGGACCGCCCTGGCCTCAGTGATCGGCTTTATCGAACTGACCAAAGCCGGCACGATGATCACCAACGCCACGTTCCAGCCCTTCATCGTCTATACCTGCGTCGCGCTGATGTACTTCGCCTTGTGCTACCCGATCAGCCTGTACGCGCAATCCCTCGAGAGGAAGCTGCATGGCGCCCATCGTTGACATCGCCGGCCTGCGCAAGTCCTTCGGCACGAACGAGGTGCTCAAGGGCATCGACCTGCAGGTCGCGCCTGGCGAGGTGATCGCCATCATCGGCAAGAGCGGCTCGGGCAAGAGCACGCTGCTTCGCTGCATCAACGGTCTGGAAACCTTCCAGGGCGGCAGCCTCACGGTCGACAGCCAGCCCCTCAAGCACGACGATGCCGCCGCCATGCGCGCGCTGCGCCAGAGGGTGGGGATGATCTTCCAGAGCTTCAACCTGTTCCCGCACCTGACGGTGGGCCGCAACATCATGCTCGCGCCCACCCTGGTCAAGAAGACCGCCAGCGGCGAGGCCGAGGCCCAGGCCCGGCGCCTGCTGGCCCGGGTGGGTCTTGCCGAGAAATTCGATGCCATGCCGGACCAGCTCTCAGGCGGGCAGCAGCAGCGGGTGGCGATCGCCCGCGCGCTGGCGATGGAGCCAGCGGTGCTTCTGTGCGACGAGATCACCAGCGCGCTGGACCCTGAACTGGTGGGCGAGGTGCTGCGGGTGGTGGAGTCCCTGGCCGACGAAGGCATGACCCTGCTGATGGTCACCCATGAAATGACCTTCGCGCGCAAGGTGAGCGACCGGGTGATCTTCATGCACCAGGGCCGGGTGCATGAAATGGGCCCGCCCGAGGCGCTGTTCGCCCAACCCCGCACGCCCGAACTGCAGCAATTCCTGTCGTCGATCACCGACTGAGGCGCTGTTCACCGCATGAACAGCTTGCTGAACAAAATTCCCACCCCGAAGGCGATGCCCACCGCCGCCAGCGGGCTCGCACGCACCTGCTCGCGGGCCATGTCGCCGTATTCCTGCTGCCAGTCCAGCATGCGCTCGCTGCCGGCGCTCAGGGACTGCTCGAGCTTGTCCACCGCCTCATGGGCGCGCTGGGCCATGCGGTGAACCGATCCCTCCATGTCGGCCTGCGTGGCCGAGGCGCCCAGGCCGGTCATGCCGCCGGTGGCGGCGCTGCTGGCGGGAAAGGGGGAGTCGGTGGTGTTCTCGATCATGGCGTGCCTCGTCTGGGGTCAGGCGGTCACGATGGGCCGGGCCTGATCCGCACGGCGTAGGAAGGCGGCGCGGCACCGCGTCAACCGCCGTCGATTCGCCGCTGGCCCGCCGGCGGCGGGCGCATCATCGGGCCCTGGCGTGACGCCCCCGCGTCGCGGCCTGCCTGCGAGCCGCCCATGACCTCCCCCGACGACGATGCCCAGACCCCTTCCTCGGCCGAGCCGCGCAACGCGTTCCTGGAGGAGAAGGCCTTCCGATCGCGCACGGTGCTGGTGTTCGGCTCGATCTCCGACGTGCTGGCCAGCGACGTGGCCCGCCGGCTCATCGCGCTCGATGCCGATGCGCCCTCCCCGATCGACCTGCTGGTCAGCTCGCCCGGCGGCCATCTGGAATCGGGCGATGCGATCCACGACATCATCCGCTTCATCACTGCGCCGGTGCGCATGATCGGCACCGGCTGGGTGGGCAGTGCCGCCACGCACCTGTACCTCGCGGTGCCGCGAGAGCGGCGCTTTTGCCTGCCCAACACCCGTTTCCTGATCCACCAGCCCAGTGGCGGCGCGGGCGGACAGGCCAGCGACATCGCGATCCATGCCCAGGAAATCATCAAGGCCCGCGAACGCATCGCCCGCGCCATCGCCCGGGAAACCGGCAAGGCCTTCGACGCGGTGATGACCGACATCGAGCGGGATCGGTGGCTGTCTGCCCCCGAGGCGGTGGACTACGGGCTGGTGGGCCGTGTGATCCACCACAAGACGGAGCTGGCCCGCGCGCCGGTGTGACACGGCGGCACGCCCGCGCCGCCGCCGTCATTCCCCCCGCCATGCCGCCTTCCCCCGCCGGATGGGGCCCGGCCGTGCCACCGGCTATGCTCGCGCTGATGAGCGACGCGCTGCTGTCCTGGCTGGCCTTCGACCCCGTGCTCACGGCCGTCGAGGTCGTGGCCACCCTGGCCTTTGCGCTGTCCGGCCTGGTGGCCGCGGTGCGCAAGGGCATGGATGCCGTCGGGGTGTGCATGGTGGCGGGCCTGACCGCCTTCGGCGGCGGCACGCTGCGCGATGTGCTGCTGGATCGGCGGCCGTTCTTCTGGGTCGAGCACTGGGAATGGCTGTGGGTGCTGCTGGCGCTCACGGCGGCGGCCCTGGTGTTTCTGCGCCGGCGGCACCTGTCGCCCACGCTGCGGGCCATCCAGTGGCCCGACGCGATCGGCCTGGGGCTGTTTGCGGCCAGTGGCGCGCAGGTCGCGCTGTCGCAAGGGCTGCCGGGCATCGTGTGCGCCCTCATGGGCATGATCACCGCCGTCTTCGGCGGGGTGCTGCGCGACATCGTCTGCAATGAGATTCCGAGTGCCTTCAGCGACCACCAGCCCTATGCGGTGTGCGCCTTCGCCGGCGGCTGGGTGCTGGTGGGCGCGCAGGCGCTGAACGCGCCGGGCTGGCTGGCCCTGGTGGTCGCCGCAGGTACCGCCACGGGCCTGCGTGCGGCCGCCATGGTGACCGGGATCACCTTGCCGCAGTGGGGCGGCAAGCGCCCCTGAGGCACGCCCGGTTTGGCCACAATGCGGGCATGAGCGCTCAACTCCCTCCCCTGCTCCCGCCGGCCGGCAGCCTGACCGACGTTCCCGGCCTGGAGGTCGGTCACTTCACCGATCCGCGCCGCCCCACCGGCTGCAGCGTGGTGCTGGCCCGCGAGGGCGCGGTGGGCGCGGTCGATGTGCGCGGCGCCGCGCCCGGCACCCGTGAAACCGACCTGCTCGCCCCCGGCAACACGGTGGATGTGGTGCATGCCGTGCTCCTGGCCGGCGGCAGCGCCTTCGGGCTGGATGCGGCCGGGGGCGTGATGCGCTGGCTGGAAGCGCGAGGCATCGGCGTGGAGGTGGGCGTGGCCCGGGTGCCGATCGTGCCGGCCGCGGTGCTGTTCGACCTGATGGTCGGCGATGCCGCCATCCGGCCCGATGCCCAGGCCGGCTGGGCCGCCTGCGAGGCGGCTTCGCGCCAGCCGCCGGCCGAGGGCAATGTGGGCGCGGGCACCGGCGCCTGCGTGGGCAAGATCTTCGGCCATGACCGTGCGATGAAGGGCGGCATCGGCACTGCGTCGGTCACGGTGGGGGGGGTGACGGTGGGTGCGCTGATTGCCTGCAATGCCCTGGGCGATGTGGTCGATCCCGACACCGGCGCGGTGATTGCCGGCGCCCGCACGGCCGACGGCCTGCGCCTGATGGACACCCGCCGCGCCCTGCTGGCCGGTGAGCCGCCCCTGCCGATCCTGGCCGGCACGAACACCACGATCGGCGTGGTGGCCACCGATGCCACCTTGACCAAGGCCCAGGCCCAGCGCCTGGCGCAGGTGGCCCATGACGGCCTGGCCCGCGCGATCAACCCGGTGCACACGGTGGCCGACGGCGACACGCTGTTCGCCCTGGCCACCGGCAGGCAACCACGCCACCCCGGCCTGATGGTGCTGGCCACCATGGCCGCCGAGGCGGTGGCCCGCGCCACGGTGCGGGCGGTGCGGGCCGCGCGTGGCATCCAGGAAAAAGGGCTGCGGTTGCCCGCAGCCCTGGACCTGTGAACCCGCCGCGGCGCCCCGCGCCGGCGGATTACTTCAAGGCCTTGTAGCGCACCCGCTTGGGCTTGGCGCCCTCTTCGCCCAGGCGCTTTTTCTTGTCGGCCTCGTATTCCTGGTAGTTGCCGTCAAAGAACACCCACTGGCTGTCGCCCTCGGCGGCCAGGATGTGGGTGGCGATGCGGTCGAGGAACCAGCGGTCGTGGCTGATCACCATCACGCTGCCGGCGTATTCGAGCAGCGCGTCTTCCAGCGCGCGCAGGGTCTCGACATCCAGGTCGTTGGACGGCTCGTCCAGCAGCAGCACGTTGGCGCCCTGCATCAGGGTCTTGGCCAGGTGCAGGCGCCCGCGTTCACCGCCCGAGAGCATGCCCACCTTTTTCTGCTGGTCGCCGCCGTTGAAGTTGAAGCGGCCGCAATAAGCGCGGCTGGCCATCTGGAACTTGCCGACGGTGATCATGTCCAGCCCGCCGGAGATGTCTTCCCACACCGTCTTGTCATTGGCCAGGGCGTCGCGGCTCTGGTCGACGAAGGCCAGTTGCACCGTCTTGCCCAGCTTCACGTGGCCCGAATCGGGCTGCTCGCGGCCGGCGATCATCTTGAACAGCGTGGACTTGCCCGCGCCGTTGGGGCCGATGATGCCCACGATCGCACCGGCCGGAACCTTGAAGCTCAGGTTGTCAATGAGCAGGCGGTCGCCGAAGGACTTGGAGACGTTCTCGAACTCGATCACCTCGGTGCCCAGGCGCTCGGCCACCGGGATGAAGATCTCCTGTGTTTCGTTGCGTTTTTGGTATTCGTAGTCAGACAGCTCTTCGAAGCGGGCCAGGCGGGCCTTGCTCTTGGCCTGCCGGCCCTTGGGGTTCTGGCGCGCCCATTCAAGTTCCTTCTTCAGGGCCTTGGCGCGGGCCTCTTCGCCCTTTTGCTCCTGCTGCAGGCGGTCTTCTTTCTGCTCCAGCCAGGTGCTGTAGTTGCCCTTCCAGGGGATGCCGTGGCCGCGATCGAGTTCGAGAATCCACTCGGCGGCGTTGTCAAGGAAGTAGCGGTCGTGGGTGATGGCCACCACCGTGCCGCCGAAACGCGCCAGGAACTGCTCGAGCCAGTCGACCGATTCGGCATCGAGGTGGTTGGTGGGTTCGTCGAGCAGCAGCATGTCGGGCTTGGACAGCAGCAGGCGGCACAGGGCCACCCGGCGCTTCTCGCCGCCCGAGAGGTTCTTGATCACGGCGTCCCAGGGCGGCAGGCGCAGGGCGTCGGCCGCGATTTCCAGCAGGTGCTCGGAATCGCCTTCGGCGCCGGCGGCGGCAATGATCGCCTCCAGCCGCTGCTGTTCTTCGGAGAGCTTGTCGAAATCGGCATCGGGCTCGGCATAGGCGGCATAAAGTGCCTCCAGCCGCTGCTTGGCCTCGGCCACCTCGCCCATGCCGCTTTCGACCGACTGGCGCACGGTGTGCTCGGCCTCCAGCTGGGGCTCCTGCGGCAGGTAGCCGATCTTCAGGCCGGGCATGGGCGTGGCTTCGCCCTCGATCTCCTGGTCGATGCCGGCCATGATCTTGAGCAGGGTGGATTTCCCCGAGCCGTTCAAGCCCAGCACGCCGATCTTGGCGCCCGGGAAGAAGGACAGCGAGATGTCCTTGAGGATCTGTCGCTTCGGCGGCACGATCTTGCCGACGCGGTTCATGGTGAAGACGTATTGGGCCATCCTTCAATTATCAGGCCTGACCGGGCCACCCCCGGGGGGCCGCCAGCCCGGTCCGGCGAAACCGTGCGACAATCCGGTTCGTCCTGCACCCAGTAAGCAGGGCACCGGCACCCCGCCGGGGACGCCAAGGCTCCTGCCTCCCCTTTCCAAGAGCGCCAGGCCCTGCCAACGGCTCCACTGACTCTTTAAGCTCGAATCAGCCTCCTACTGGCTCGGCGCCTGCGGCGTCGTTCTGGCCGATTCCCTGCGCCGCGGACATCCGGCGCCCACTCTGAATGACATTCGACGAACTCAATCTGGCGCCCGCCATCCTCAAGGCCGTGCGCGAACAGGGCTACGACAGCCCCACCCCCATCCAGGCCCAGGCGATTCCCGCCGTGCTCGAAGGCCATGACCTGCTGGCCGGCGCCCAGACCGGCACCGGCAAGACCGCTGCCTTCACCCTGCCCCTGCTGCACAAGCTGGCCAAGGGTCAGGGCAAGGTCAATAAATTCGGGAAGGACGGCATCGCTGCCCTGGTGCTCACCCCCACGCGCGAGCTGGCCGCCCAGGTGGAGGAGTCCATCCGCACCTACGGCAAGTACCTGCCGCTCAGCTCCACCGTCATCTTTGGCGGCGTGGGCATGAACCCGCAGATCGACCGCATCAAGCGCGGCGTCGACATCCTGGTGGCCACCCCGGGCCGCCTGCTGGACCTGTCGCAACAGGGCCACCTCGACCTGTCGACGGTCGAGATCCTGGTGCTCGACGAAGCCGACCGCATGCTGGACATGGGCTTCATCCATGACGTGAAGAAGGTGCTGGCCCTGGTGCCGCAGGACAAGCAGAGCCTGCTGTTCTCCGCCACCTTCAGCGACGAGATCCGCGCCCTGGCCAACGGCCTGCTCAAGAACCCGCAAAGCATCCAGGTGACGCCGCGCAACACCACGGTGCAGCGCATCACGCAGGTGGTGCATCCGGTGGGCCGCGCCAAGAAGAAGGCGCTGCTGGCGCATGTGATCCAGAAGAACGACTGGAGCCAGGTGCTGGTGTTCACCCGCACCAAGTTCGGCGCGAACCATGTGGCCGACTTCCTGAACAAGAACGGCATCACCGCGATGGCGCTGCACGGCAACAAGAGCCAGGGCGCGCGCACCCAGGCGCTGGCCGGCTTCAAGAGCGGCGAGATCCGCGCGCTGGTGGCCACCGACATTGCCGCCCGCGGCATTGACATCGAAGACCTGCCGCACGTGGTGAACTACGAAATTCCCAATGTGCCCGAAGACTATGTGCACCGCATCGGCCGCACCGGCCGGGCAGGCCGCGAGGGCCAGGCGATCAGCTTTGTCTGCCTGGACGAAGAGGGGTTCATGCAGGAGATCGAGCGCTTCACCAAGCAGACGATCCCGTCGGAAACCGTGGAGGGCTTCGGCCCCGACGACGGCGAGCAGGCCGAGCCGATTGCCATGGGCCGCCAGACCCTGTGGGGCGGCGCGGGCAAGCCGCCCAGCCGCGAGGTGATGGCCGCCGCCGCCAAGGCGGCGCGCCAGGAAATGATGCAGCGCATCCGCGAGAACAAGACCGGCAGTGGCCCGGGCAACGGAGCGGGTGGCAGTGCGGGTGGCGGTGGCGGTGGCCGCAGCGCCGGCGCGCGCCCGGGTGCCCGCCCGGGGTCACGCGAGGACGGACGCCAGGGTGGAGGCGCCGAAGGCGGCGGCCGGCACAAGGGTCAGGGCGGTGGCGGTGGCGGCCAGGGCGGTCGCGGACGTGGCGGCCAGGGGCCGCGCCGCAACCACAAGGGGAACGGCGGCGGGGGCGGCCACAGCCACGGCCAGGGCCCGCGCATCCCGCAAGGCGCGC
>Ga0315900_10011333_pt1 | contig 11047 bp, 9 predicted proteins | sample LakEriMetagenome_FD_203521 | JGI IMG/M metagenome (GOLD analysis project Ga0315900, IMG submission 203521) | Freshwater fungal communities from buoy surface, Lake Erie, Ohio, United States - Buoy 12 MA114 | ecosystem: Environmental > Aquatic > Freshwater > Lake > Lake biofilm | place: USA: Lake...
GTGCCCGCCACCAAGGGCCCGAGCTGACGCATCAGGCTGATGACGGCCGGGCCCATGAGCACCACCATCAGGGCGGGGAACAGCGTGAAGATCAAGGGGAACAGCAGCTTCACCGGCAGCTTGGCGGCCTCCTCCTCGGCGCGTCGTTCACGCCGCTGGCGCAGGGCCTTGGCGTGCACGCGCAGTGCGTCCGCCACGCCGGTGCCCAGACGCTCCGTGTGCACCAGCATCGTGGCGAAGGTGCGGATCTCTTCGACCCCGGTCCTGGCGGCCAAGTGACGCAGGGCAAGGGACCTGGCCACACCCAGCCGCCGCTCGGCCCCCAGCAGTTCCAGCTCATCGGCCAGCGCGGGGCTGCGCAGGGCCATGTCCTGCGCGGTGCGCTCCAAGGCTGCGTCCAGCCCCATGCCGGCTTCCATGCAGACGATCATCAGGTCAATCGCATCGGGGAAGGCCTCGAACAACTCCCGCTGGCGTGCGGCGATCCGCCGATGCAGCCACAGGCCCGGCAGCTGCAGGCCCAGCAGTGAGGTTCCCAGCAGGAGCGCGGCGCCCTGAGCGCCGAACACGGGCCTGGCCGCCAGGCCCATGACCAACCAGGCCAACAGGGGCAGGCTCAGGGCCAGCACCACCTTGGCCGAGTAGAAGGCCACGGGCGCACCCCGCTGGCGCAGGCCGGCGTGCATGAAGCGTTCGCGGTGCGCCGGTGGTACGAACAGTCCGGGGTCGTCCAGTGACTCCCGCGTCGCGCGCAAGATTGTGGCGTCGGGCTCAGCCGGCGTGCGCGGCGCCGCCAGGCGCGCCAGGGGCTCCAGCAGGCGCTGCCAGGGTGACGCTTGTCGGGAGTCCAGGCTCTGGACATCGACCGGGCCCTCGCGGTCCGGCTGATCGAGAAGCTGGGTGGGTGTGTGGGTGTCCATGCGCTGCCCCCTAGACCCGAATGCGCGTCAGGCGCCAAAGCCACAGGCTGCCCAGCACCATCAGCAGCGCGCTGCCTTGCAGCATTCGCACGCCGGTCGGGTCGGTCCACAGCAGGGATACGAACTCCGGCCGTACCGCCAGCAGGGCGCCTGCTGTGGCCGGCGGCAACGCGGCCAGCACCTTGGCCGACAAGCGGGCCTCGGCGGTCAGCACCCGTACCTTGTCCGTCAGTTGCAGGCGTTGGCGCACCAGCTGCGCGATGTTGCCCAGCACCTCGGCCAGTTGTCCACCGGTCTGCCGTTGCAGCTTCACGGCCATCACGAAGAATCGGATTTCGTCCACGGGCACGCGCTGGGCCAGTGCCTCAAAGGCGTCGTCCGGGTCCCCGCCCAGCTCGATCTGTTCGGCCACCAGGTCGAACTCGCCGGCCAGTGGCTGCGGACCCTCTTCGGCCGCCATTTGCAAGGCGGTGGAAAAGGCATGGCCGCTGCGCAGCGCGCGGGCCATCAGGTCCAAGGCATCGGGCAGCTGCAGCACCACCTCCCGTAACCGGCTGGCGCGACGGTTCAAGCGCTGCTGCCAGTGCGCCCTCACGCTGCCCCACCAGCCTGGGTCCTCCTGCCTGCGCAGCAGCGCCGGTGTGGCCGTGTCGCGGGGCTGGCCATCGGGCATAAGGCCCGCGCCGCCCCAAGGGTCGGCGGGCCCGCTTGACGGGGTGTCGCCACCCCCGCTGGGTTCGTCGGGAAACCAGGCCTGTAGCCGGCGCCGCAGGCGTTGCACCATGGGGCTGTGGGTCTGGTGCCACAGCAGCATCAGGCCTTCCAGGCCCAAGGCGGCCGCCAGGAAGGTGGCGGCCATCAGGGCCAGCTGCATGGCGTCCAAGGGGGTGTCACTGGTGTTCATGGTGTTGCCTGCTCAGACGGCGCGCCGGTGCGGCTCGAAGAGGTTGGGCGGCAGCTGGATGCCCCGCGCCCGCAGGCGCGGCTCCAGTTGTGGCCGCACACCGGTGGACCGAAAGTGCCCGCGCACGCGCCCATCCGTGTCCACACCGGCGGCTTCGAACACCTGGAGGTCCTGCATCAGGATGGCGTCACCTTCCTGGCCGGTCACCTCGGAAATGCTCACCAGGCGGCGCGAGCCGTCTGACAGCCGCTGCAGTTGCAGCACCACCGACACCGCCGAGGCGATCAACTGCCGCGCCACGCGTGAGCCCAAGGCGCCAGGGCCCATGCTCACCATGTTTTCCACGCGCAGCAGCGCGTCGCGTGCGGTGTTGGCGTGCACCGTGGCCATCGAGCCCTCGTGACCGGTGTTCATCGCCTGCAGCATGTCGAAGGCCTCGGCGCCGCGCACCTCGCCCAGGATGATGCGATCGGGCCGCATGCGAAGCGCATTTCGCACCAAGGCGCGTTGCGACACCTCACCCACACCCTCGGTGTTGGGTGGGCGCGTTTCCAGCCGCACCACATGCGGTTGCTGCAAGCGCAGTTCGGCTGCGTCTTCGATCGTCACCACGCGCTCATCGGGCGAAATCGCCGCGGACAGGATGTTCAACAGGGTGGTCTTGCCGCTGCCCGTTCCGCCGGACACCAGCACGTTGAGCTTGGCGCGCACCAGGGCTTGCAGGAGCAGCCCCATCTCGGCGGTCAAGGAGCCCAGCTCCACCAGGCGGTCCAGCGTCAGTGCATCGCGTGAGAACTTGCGGATCGACACGGCCGATCCATCCAGCGCCAGGGGCGGGATGATGGCGTTGAAGCGCGAGCCGTCAGGCAAGCGCGCATCCACCATCGGGCTGTGGTCATCCACACGTCGGCCCACGCGCGCCACCACCCGGTCGATGGTGCGGCGAAGGTGGGGCTCGTCGTCGAATTGCACCGGCGCCGCCTGCAGCCGGCCCTGCCGCTCCACCCACACGCATCCAGGCCCATTGACCAGGATGTCGCTCACCCCATCATCCTGCAGCAGCGGCTCCAGCGGTCCCAGGCCCATCACCTCGTGCTCGATATCGTTGACCACCTGCGTGCGTTCGTTGGCGTTGAAGGGCAGGCCGGTGTCTTCGAGCAGGCGCTGCGTGAGTCTTCGAAGCTCGCTTCGCAGGCGCACCGGGTCCAGGGCGCGCAAGGCCTCCAGGTCCACACGGTCCAGCACGCGCTGGTAAAGCTCACGGCGCAGTTGCGCATAGCCCTGACGGTTCATGAGGCCCACCTCAGAAGCCGCTCGTGCCAGGGCCGGTGATCGTGCGTGGGGGTGATGGCTGCTGTCTTGGGCTCGGCCTGCGAACCGTGCGCGGCCAGATCGGCGGCCCAGCGCGACACGGCCCGCGCCAGCGGGTCTCCCGCATCCACAGCACCCACGGCTTGACCCTGGTAGGTCGCCCGCGCCACGGTGGCGTCACTGCGCGGCATTTCCAGCCACTGCGCTGGCGTGCCGTCCAGGCCCAGGGTGCGCGCCACCTGTTCGGTGGGCAGGGTGTGCGAACCCTGTACCTTGTTCAGCACCAGACCGATGCCGGGCCGGCCGGCGGTGCTTGTCGGTGCCCGGTGTTCACGCAGCCACTGCCAGGCGCGCCGGGCATTGAAGGTGGCCGGGAGTGTCGGCTCCGTCACCAGCATGACCTCATCGAGATCCTGCAGCAAGGGGCTCAGGCCCTCATGCAGCATCGCGCCATTGGGCAGGTCGATCAGGACCCAGTCGGCCAAGGCCGATGCGGTGTGCACCAGCTTCGACAGGCCGGACCCCTCAAGTGATGGCTCAGTGGCCTGAGGCCACCACTGGCGCGGCGCGGGCAGCAGCCGCAAGGCCGGTGAGCAGGGCGTGAGCAGCGTGTCCAGCAGGGTCTCGTCCATGCGCTCGATCACGCCCATGGCCTCACGCACGGTGGGGCCCGCATTGCGTTCACACAGGTGCAGTGCGGCTTGACCGCTGTGCACATCCAGGTCCAGCAGCACCACGCGCTGTCCGCGCTGGGCCAAGGCCCAGGCCAAGCTGCTCGTCAGCACCGTCGTGCCCACGCCACCCTTGGCGCCGACCAGGCCCAGGGTGTATCCATTTGTTCCATCGCTCACAGGCATTGCGGGTTCTTCCTTCCATCCAATTGACTGCTCAAGCTTTCTCGCGGCAACTCCACCACGGCCGTCGGCAGGGGCGGGCCATCGCTCCACACCGGCGCCTCACCCTGGAGTGCGGCGCGGCGATGGGGAGCGATGGCTCATGGTCAACGCGGGGCAGGCGTGCCCAGGGGGCCTTGCGGTGCCGAGGGCATGGACGGAACACCCGGCTCGTTCGATGAGCCACCGGGGCCACCCGCACCACCACGCCGAGTGGCCATCGCATCGCGCGCCTGCACGGTGTCGGGCAACTTCGGATCCTCTGCGGTCTGTGGGTTCAGCCTTTGCGCGCGACGCGCGGTCTCCGGGTCTTCGCTCAGGGCGCGCGCAGCGGCGCGGGCCTGCGCCGCCGCTTCGTCGGTGTCGCCTCGCTCGCCCACCCACTCGGCTTCGGTGGGCAGTGCCTTGACGAGTCGGGGCGTGATGATGAACAGCACCTCGGAGCGGTCCTGCTGGAATTCGTTCGAGCGGAACAGCGCGCCCAGGATGGGAAGATCGCCCAGGAAGGGGAACTTCGTCAGTGTCTCGGTGTTGATGTTCTTGATGAGGCCGGCAATGGCCAGGCTCTGACCGTCGCGCAGTTGCACGGTGGTGGCCGCGCGTCGCGTGGTGAAGCTCGGCAGCACCGTGGTGATGCCGCCGCTGCTGAGGAAGGGCGAGCCGGTGCGCGTGAGCTCCGACACCTCTGGGGCCACGCGAAGTTGCACCACATCGCCTTCCAGCACCTGCGGCGTGAAGCGCAGGCCGACGCCGTACTCCTTCTCTTCCAAGGTGACCGTGGCGCGGCCTTCGGCGCTGTCGCGCGCCACGGGAATGAAGACCTTGCCACCGGCCAGGAAGCTGCCCTCCTGGCCGCTGAGCGCCACGATGTTCGGCTCGGCCAACACCTTGAGTGCACCGTCCTGGGCCTTCGCATCGACCGAAAGACTGCCATTGCGACCGACCACGGTGAGACGGCCGAACACATCCTGAAGCGCCTGCGTCACCAGGCCATAGCTCATCGAGCCGGACGTGCGGTTGAGGTTCAGGCTGACACCGAACTGGTCCAGCAGGTTGCGCGACACCTCGACCACCTTGACCTCGAGCATGACCTGCTGGGCCTGCCGGATTCGAAGCAGGTTGATCACGTGCGGCGCTTGGCCTGCCTGCGCTGGGCCGGCCCCTCCCGCCATCGGGGACATAGCGATCGATCCGCCTGTTCCCGTGGCGCCCATCGGTGGTGGTGCATGGGGCGCCTGGGCCAGCCGCGACAGCGCCCTGACGTGTCCCTGCGCCAGGGCCACGGCGCGCTCGGCGGCCACCACGCTTGTCACCGTGCCCCACAGCACCACCGAGTCGGCGGCGGCCTGCACCTGCAGTTCGGTTTCCTGCGGCATCAGGCGCTGGATTTGGTCGCGCAGGGAGCGCACGTCCATTTCGACCTGCACATCGATCACCGACACCGGTGCGCCGCGCGACCACAGCATGATGTTGCTCCAACCGATGCCGCGCCCCAGCACGTACAACTCACGTGGACCGGTCAGCACCACGTCCAGCACACCGGGGTGTGCCACCGACACGCGTTCCACCGACTGGGGCAGCGCCACCACGCGCGAGGTGCCGGCCGGCAGCATGATCTGCCTGGGCAGTTCGGCCAGGCTCACCAGGGGCTGTGCGCTCAACACCCAGGCCATCAGGCCGGGTATCCAGGCCCTGGTTCGCGTGAGTCGGGCCCAGAGACGGGACAGCGTCGGGCGGGTGGGGCGGTCGGGAGATCGTTCAAGGCTCACGGGCGTCTTTCTTCGGTCAACAGGAAATCCACAGGCCAAACACAGGCCATCCACAGGGGATGTGGCGGGCACGGTTCACCAAGCGATAGGCGTGCGCTGCGTGCCGCGAATCACTTCGGCGCGGCCATCGGCAGCCTCTGCGTTGTGCAAGGTGGTGGGGAAGGGGGGGGGGGTGGGGGGGTAGGGGGGCGGAAGGCTTAGCCGTCGGCGTGGCGCGAGCCTTGGGTGGTTGGGCGCTTGGCGCGGCCGCCGTCCCGTCGGGTGGCCCCTGCGGTGCCAAGGCCAGCAGGTCCTGCTTGCGCGCGCCCTGTGTCTGGGCGGGTGCTGCATCGGCCGGGTTGCGAAGCACCAGGGACAGGGTGCCCACACTGCGGGCCAGATCCAGCTTCTCCGCCTCCTGCGGTGTGACCTCCAAGGTCACCGCACCGGTTACGCGCGGCGCGGTGGCCTCGCGCCCGGCGTCTTGCGCCACCGCCAGCACCAGAATCCGCTCCAACACGATCTTCGACAGGCTGGCATCCCGCGCCTGTCGGTCGGCTTCGGTTTGGGTGTGCACGAGCACGTCCACCAGACTGCCCGGCAAGGCAAAGCCGGCCACGCCGATGACTTCATTGACCTTGACCGTCAGCGCCCGCTTGCCCGGTGTGATCGCCACCGACAAGCCGCCGCGCACGCCCAGGGCTGCCAACTTGGTCTCCAGAATCGGTTCGTTCTTCGTCAAGGGGGCGCGGACCACGCGGCCCACCAGGGCGCCGGGATCGGCCACGGCTCCTTGTGGCCGCGCGTTCGGCGGCCAAGCGATCGTGCTCAACATCGACATCTCCAGGGGCGTGCCCAGCGGGATGTCTGCGCCGGCCACCACCAAAGGCAGGTGGTCGGCCGTCTGCGCCCGCAGCCAGCTCGCGGCCAAGACCAGGGCCACCACACCGGCCAGTCCGGCCAGTGTCAGCAGGGTCAGGGGCCTGCCCAGGCGCATGAAGGTCGGCAGTTGTGTCGGTGTGCGGGAGATCGGGCGCGTGCGCATGGGTGAGGACTCGTGTGTTCGGTGAGGTGGCAGGGGCTTGTGGGGTACCGGATTGGGGTTGCCGGTGGCTGGGCTTCAACCGCTTGCGGGTCCGGCGCGGGCCGCCATGACCAAGGCCACTTCACCGCCCGAGATGGCCAGGGCATAGGGCATGGGATTGGGGCGACGTGCAAGCTTCCAGGCCACGGCCAACAGGCCGCCGGCCATCAGCGTGAACATCAGCAGCGGCATCACCTGGGCAGGGCCCGCATGGGCGGCCATCACGGTCAGCCACTTGGCGTCGCCGGCACCCCAAAGTCCCACGCGCCACAGCAGCGAGGCCACCAAGAGCATGAGCGCGGCGGCCATGGCGCCGGCCCACAGACCTGGCGTTCCAAATGCCGGCCCCATGGCAGGGTGCGGACCGGTCGGCAGCAACAGTTGTTGGAGCACCGCGCTGACCACGCCGGCGCCCACCAGGTGGTTGGGTATGCGGCGGCTGCGCAGGTCTGTGGCCATGGCCATCAGCAGCAGCGCGGCCAGGGTTGTCCAGGCGAGCAAGGTGATCCAAGTGATCGCCAACGGCGAACCGAATGCGGCGGCAGGATGGCCGCTGGGCATGAAGAAACCATTCATGTTTGAAGTACCTAATCCGCGCCTGTGGCCGCAAGACCGACGGATGGTGAGGGGGCCCCGCCCGCCCGCCTGGATGGCCGTTCAGCCGACCCCGGCCGGCGGGTGAGACCCTGGGTCGTCACTTCAGTTCGGCCACCACCTTTCCGAAGACCGTGTTCAGCTCGGTGCCGACCGAGCCGACGCTGGCGGCGATCACCACGGCGATCAGTGCCGCCAACAGGCCGTACTCAATGGCCGAAGCCCCGTCCTCCTCATTCCAGAACTTCGACAGCAGGGTCTTGATCATGTTCACTCCCAAGGGTTGTGTGTGGTTGAAGCCTGGCCGCGGAGGCTGAACCGAAACCGAGGTGCACACGCGGGTGGTATGCACCGCGCGGGGCTTCGGGCCCTGTTCTGGAACCTTCGCAACCAGGAAGGCCAGTGTGTGAAAACGGGGCCCCGCTTCCAAGCGCCGATCGGCGGGAAGCTGCCAAAGGTCAAGGCGCGCCGACAGCGGAGTGAGGCGTGTCAAGCGTGTTGGGGCGAGCCCCCGCGCCTAGGGTCGTGTGTCGACCTCGAGCCGCGCCAACCACCGCATCGCGTGTTCGCGCGAGTTCCCGCACATCTCGCTCGAGGGCTGGAGTCCCGAGCAAAAGGCCGGTCGCTCAGGCCTGCCGAACAGTGCGCAGCGCCGATCGGTGGTGAGCTGCACGCACGGCACGCCGGCAGGTTTGCCCTGGGGCATGCCCGGAATGGCTTGGGTGATGGACGGCGCGATGCAACAGGCACCGCAGCCGCTGTTGCAGCGCATGTCCCGATTGTGCAAGGTGCCATCGCGCAGGCGGCGGTGGGCGCCTAAAATTGAGGCACCTGCGCTTGGTGCCTCGTTTGGCGCCCCCTTCCCGTGCTCCATCCTCAACGATATGACGTGATCGTCGTCGGCGGCGGCCATGCCGGCACCGAAGCCGCCCTGGCAGCGGCCCGCATGGGCTGCCGCACCCTGCTGCTGACCCACAACATCGAAACCCTGGGGCAGATGAGCTGCAACCCCTCGATCGGGGGCATTGGCAAGGGGCACCTCGTCAAGGAGGTGGACGCTCTGGGCGGCGCGATGGCCGCCGCCACCGACGAGGCGGGCATCCAGTTCCGAATTCTGAACGCCAGCAAGGGGCCGGCCGTGCGCGCCACGCGGGCCCAGGCCGATCGGGTGCTGTACCGCGCGGCCATTCGCCGTCGCCTGGAAAACCAGCCCAATCTCGATATCTTTCAGCAGGCTGTTGACGATCTGATGCTGGAAGGTGACCGTGTGACGGGGGCTGTCACGCAAGTGGGCATTCGCTTCGCGGCATCCGCGGTGGTGCTCACCGCCGGCACGTTTCTCGACGGCCGCATCCACGTGGGCCTGGAAAACCACAGCGCTGGCCGGGCGGGCGATCCGCCGGCGGTGCGCCTGTCGGCCCGGCTGAAGGAGCTGCGCCTGCCCCAGGGTCGCCTGAAAACTGGCACCCCCCCGCGCCTGGATGGCCGAACCATCGACTTCAGCCGCTGCACCATGCAACCCGGCGACGGCATGCCTGGCCCCGATGGGGAGGCACCCACCACCCCCATGCCGGTGTTCAGCTTCTTGGGTAGCGTCGACCAACACCCTGCACAGCTGCCCTGTTGGATCACCCACACCCACGAGCGCACCCACGCCATCATCCGCTCGGGCTTCGACCGCAGCCCCATGTTCACCGGTGTGATCGAAGGTGTGGGGCCGCGCTACTGCCCCAGCATCGAGGACAAGATCAACCGCTTTGCCGACAAGGACAGCCACCAGATCTTCCTGGAGCCCGAGGGCCTGAGCACCCACGAGTTCTACCCGAACGGCATCTCCACCTCGCTGCCCTTTGACATCCAGCTCGCTGCGGTCCACTCGATTCCGGGCCTGGAGCGGGCACACATCGTGCGCCCCGGCTACGCCATCGAATACGACTACTACGATCCCCGTTCGCTCAAGTCCAGCTTCGAAACCAAGGCCATTGCGGGCCTGTTTCTGGCGGGACAGATCAACGGCACCACCGGTTACGAGGAAGCGGCGGCACAAGGCCTGTATGCGGGCATCAATGCCGCGCTCCACACGCAGGGGCGTGAGGCCATGACGCTGCGCCGCGACCAGGCCTATCTGGGGGTGTTGGTGGACGACCTCATCACCAAGGGCGTGACCGAGCCCTACCGCATGTTCACCAGCCGGGCCGAGTTCCGCCTGCAATTGCGGGAGGACAACGCCGACGCCCGACTGACCGAGCGGGGGCGTTCGCTTGGCTTGGTCGATGATGTGCGCTGGGGGATGTTCAACCGCAAGCGAGACGCGGTTTCACGTGAAACAGAGCGACTCAAGTCCACTTGGGTGCACCCGGGCATCGTGTCCGCCGAGGCCGCCGAGCGCTCGGTGGGCAAGGCCCTGGAGCATGAGTACAGCCTGATCGAGTTGCTTCGTCGGCCCGGCGTGGGGTTTGACGCCGTGGTTGAGCTGGCGGCGGTCGCCCGGCCGGATGCCGTCGTTTCACGTGAAACACTTCGCGAGGAACTCGGTTCTGCCCTGGCGGATGCCGTGGTCGAGCAGGTGGAAATCGCCACCAAGTACGCCGGCTACATCGACAAGCAGGTGGAAGAGGTGGCGCGGGCGGCGCACTATGAGCACCTGAAGCTGCCCGAGGAGCTCGACTACCACGCGGTCTCGGCCCTCAGCATCGAGGTTCGCCAAAAGCTCAGCCGCCACCGTCCCGAGACCCTCGGACAGGCCTCGCGGATCTCCGGCATCACCCCGGCGGCGATTTCACTGCTCTTGGTGCATCTGAAAAAGGGGCGCTTCCGGGGCTTTGACGGCCGGAGCCACGCGGGCTCGCCGGTCGATGGGTTGGTCGGCTCCGAAGGTGCTGCAGCCTCGACGCGAGACGCGGCTTGAGCGCGCCGGATACCCGCGCGCTGCTCCCGGGCGCGCTTGCTGAGCTGGGCCTGGCGCTTTCCCCGGGCGCCCGTGACCGCCTGCTCGCGCACCTGGGACTCATCTCCAAGTGGAACAAGGTCTACAACCTCACGGCGGTCCGCAACCCGGCCGAGATGGTGACCCACCACCTCTTGGACAGTTTGGCGGCGGTCAGGCCCTTGGCGGGCTTCCTGGCCAGTCGTCCGATACCGAGCCCTTCGAATGGGCATGCAGGGCGGGCGATCGACAGCGCCCCGGAGGCCCCGCCAAGGGGCCTTCATGTGTTGGATGTGGGCTCAGGCGCCGGCCTGCCCGGTGTCACGCTGGCGATCGCCTTGCCGGAGACCCTGGGGATCCTGGCCCAACACGGGGTGCCGGCGCGGCGGGCGGTTTGCTCGCCGAGGGCTCTGCCAACGTCGGCGTTACGTGTGTGGATGCCGTGGCCAAGAAGGCCGGTTTCATCCGCCAGGTGGCTGCCGAACTGGGTTTGAGTGCACTCCAGGCGGTGCACGGTCGGATCGAGGCGCTGGCGATCGGGCCGGCCGATGTGATCACGTGCAGGGCCTTCGCCAGCTTGTCGGATACCGTGCGCCTGACGAGCCGGCACCTGGCACCCGGGGGTGTGTGGATGGCGCTCAAGGGCATGGTGCCCACGGAAGAGATG
>Ga0315900_10011337_pt1 | contig 11044 bp, 10 predicted proteins | sample LakEriMetagenome_FD_203521 | JGI IMG/M metagenome (GOLD analysis project Ga0315900, IMG submission 203521) | Freshwater fungal communities from buoy surface, Lake Erie, Ohio, United States - Buoy 12 MA114 | ecosystem: Environmental > Aquatic > Freshwater > Lake > Lake biofilm | place: USA: Lake...
GGATTTCGCCTACGAACTGCTGGCCGAGGAGAAGGTGCTCATCGTCCAGGGCACGGGCTTCAACTGGGCCGAGCCTGACCATTTCCGGGTCGTGTTCCTGCCCAACTCCGACGACCTGAACGAGGCCTTCGGCCGTATCGAGCGCTTCCTGGCGCATTACCGTCGGCGCCACGCGCACTGATTTCACCTCCGACAGCGCCGCTGGCGCTGGCACGACAGCAAGAGACTTCCATGAAACCCATACAGGTCGGCCTCCTGGGCATCGGCACCGTCGGCAGCGGCACCTTCAAGGTGCTGCAGCGCAACCAGCAGGAGATCCAGCGCCGCGCAGGCCGGGCCATCGAGATTTCGATGGTGGCCGATCTGGACGTGGCCCGCGCACGCTCGATCGTGGGCGAGGGCGTGCGGGTGGTGGCCGATGCCCGCCAGGTGATCGCCGATCCGGCCATCGACGTGGTGGTGGAACTCATCGGTGGCTACGGCATTGCGAAGGCCCTGGTGCTGGAGGCCATCGCCGCGGGCAAGCATGTCGTCACGGCCAACAAGGCCCTGTTGGCCGTACACGGCACGGAGATCTTTGCCGCCGCGCGCGCCCAGGGCGTGGTGGTGGCCTTCGAAGCCGCGGTGGCTGGGGGCATCCCCATCATCAAGGCGCTGAGAGAAGGTCTGACCGCGAACCGGATCGAATGGATCGCCGGCATCATCAACGGCACCACCAATTTCATTCTGTCGGAGATGCGCAGCAAAGGGCTGGACTTCGACGTCGTGCTGAATGAAGCCCAGCGTCTGGGCTACGCCGAAGCCGACCCCACCTTCGACATCGAAGGGGTGGACGCGGCGCACAAGGCCACGATCATGAGCGCCATCGCCTTTGGCACGCCGGTGCAATTCGATAAGGCGCACGTGGAAGGCATCACGAAGCTGCAGGCGGCTGACATCCGCTATGCCGAGCAGCTGGGTTACCGGATCAAGTTGCTGGGCATCACGCGCCGCCGCAGCGATGCGGGGCAGGGCGCCGGCGCCATCGAATTGCGCGTGCACCCCACGCTGGTGCCGTCCTCCCGGCTCATCGCCAACGTCGAAGGCGCGATGAATGCGGTCATGGTGCAGGGCGACGCCGTGGGCACCACGCTGTACTACGGCAAGGGCGCCGGTTCGGAGCCGACGGCCAGCGCCGTGATCGCGGACCTCGTCGACATCGCCCGTCTGCACACCGCCGACCCGGGGCACCGCGTGCCCTCGCTGGCGTTCCAGCCCGGCTCGCTGGCCGACACGCCTGTGCTGCCGATCGCCGAGGTGGTCACCTCCTTTTACCTGCGCCTGCGGGTGGCCGACGAGGCCGGCGTTCTGGCCAAGGTGACCGCCCTGCTGGCCGAGCGCGGCATCTCCATCGATGCCCTGCTGCAGCGCGAGAGCGGCGAGGGTGAAAGCCAGACCGACGTGATCATCCTGACCCACAACACCGTGGAAGGCCGCATGCGCGAGGCCCTGGCCGCGATGCAGGCGCTGCCCACGGTGCTGGCACCCATCGTGAGCCTGCGCAAGGAAGAACTGGCCTGACGGCCTGAAGCACAACAACTCCAGCGCCCAGCCGTTCCATGAAGTACATCAGCACACGGGGTGACCGCACCGAACGCGGCTTCAGCGAGATCCTGCTGGAAGGGCTGGCGCCAGACGGTGGCCTGTACCTGCCGGTCTCCTATCCGAAGATCGATACCCCGACGCTGGAACGGTGGCGGGGCCTGAGCTACGCCGAGCTTGCCTACGAGATTCTGTCGCTGTACGTCGACGACATCCCGGCGGCCGATCTCAAGCGCTTGGTGAGCAGCACCTACACCGAGGCAGTGTTCGGCACACCGCAGATCGTGCCCATCCGGCCCCTGGAGCCGGGCGTCTGGCTGGAAGCTCTGTCCAACGGGCCCACCCTGGCCTTCAAGGACATGGCCATGCAGTTGCTGGGGAGGTTGTTCGAATATGAACTGGCGCGGCGTGGGCAAACGCTGAACATCCTGGGCGCGACGTCGGGCGACACCGGCAGCGCCGCCGAATACGCCATGCGTGGCAAGCGCGGCGTGAACGTGTTCATGCTCTCGCCGCACGGGCGCATGAGCCCCTTCCAGCAGGCGCAGATGTTGAGCCTACAGGACGCGAACATCCACAACATCGCCGTCGAAGGCGTGTTCGATGATTGCCAGGACATCGTCAAGGCCGTCAGCGCCGACCTCGACTTCAAGCGCACCTACCGCATCGGCACCGTCAACTCCATCAACTGGGCCCGGATGCTGGCCCAGGTGGTGTACTACTTTGCCGGCTACTTCCAGGCCACCACGCACAATGGCCAGAGGGTCTCGTTTGCCGTGCCGTCGGGCAACTTCGGCAACATCTGCGCCGGCCATGTGGCCCGGATGATGGGCCTGCCCATCGAGCGCTTGGTGCTGGCCACGAACGAGAACGACGTGCTCGACGAGTTCTTCCGTACCGGTACCTACCGCGTGCGCCGCAGTGCCGAGACCTTCGAGACCTCCAGCCCATCGATGGACATCAGCAAGGCCAGCAACTTCGAGCGCTTCGTGTTCGACCTGCTGGGGCGCGACGGGGACCGCACGGCCGAACTCTTCGGGCCGACCCTCGCGCGTGACGGCGGTTTCACCCTCACGGCGCAGGAGCGCGCGCGCATGGCCGGCTTCGGGTTCGTCTCCGGCCGCAGCACGCATGCCGACCGGTTGGCCACCATCCGCGACACCTGGGCGCGCTTTGGCACCCTGATCGACACCCACACCGCCGATGGCCTGAAGGTGGCGCGGGAGCATCTGCAGCCCGGTGTCCCGATGTTGGTGCTGGAGACCGCCTTGCCCACCAAGTTCGCCGCCACCATCCACGAGGCCCTGGGCCGCGAGCCCGAGCGTCCTGCGGCGCTGCGCGACATCGAGTCGCTGCCCAAGCGCTTCACCGTCATGCCGGTGGATGCGTCGCGGGTCAAGGACTACATCGTCCGCCACGTGACGGCCTGACGGCCCCGCCTGCAGAGGAATCCGAGGTTCATGGCCGACTCCACTGCCTCATCGGCGCCGGGCCTGCTCAGCCTGGACGAAGCGTTACAGCGGCTGCTGGCCGTGGGCGCCCAGTGCGCGATCCAGCAGGCCGAGGACGTACCCACGCTGCAGGCCTGGGGCCGGGTGCTGGCTGAGGACGTGCATGCCGGCCTGGACGTGCCGCCCGCCGACAACAGTTCGATGGACGGTTACGCCGTGCGCTTGGCAGATGTGCCGGCCGCAGGTGTGGTCCTGCCCGTATCTCAGCGCATTCCGGCCGGTGTGGTGGGGCATGCTTTGGCTGCGGGCTCCGTCGCCCGCATCTTCACCGGCGCGCAGATTCCGCCGGGCGCGGACGCCGTGGTGATGCAGGAGCAATGCGCCCCTGTGGACCCTCAGTCGGTGCGCGTTGACGCCGTCCCGGCGGCCGGGCAATGGATTCGCAGGCGAGGCGAAGACATCGCCGCCAGCGCCACGGTGCTGGCCCGCGGCAGCATGCTCACGGCGCAAGCCATGGGGCTGGCGGCGTCGGTCGGCCGTGCCAGCGTGCGCGTGCTGCGGCGGCCGCGGGTGGCGCTGTTCTCCACGGGTGACGAATTGGCCATGCCGGGTGAGCCGTTGAAGCCTGGCGGCATCTACAACTCCAACCGCTTCACCCTCACCGGGCTGCTGCAGGCCAGTGGCTGCGATGTCAAAGACCTGGGCATCGTGCCGGACCGCCTGGAGGCCACCCGTCAGGCGCTGCGAGCGGCGGCTGAAGGCGTGGACTTGATCCTCACATCGGGCGGGGTGTCGGTCGGAGAAGAAGACCACCTGAAGCCGGCCATGCGGCTGGAGGGGCGGCTGGACCTCTGGCAGGTGGCGATGAAGCCCGGCAAGCCCCTGGCCTTCGGGGCCGTGCGCCGCGAAGATGGCAGTGAGGCACTGTTCGTCGGCATGCCGGGCAATCCGGTGTCCAGCTTCGTGACCTACCTTCTGACCGTGGCCCCGTTGTTGCGGGCCCTGCAAGGCCGGCCGTCCCGCCCGCCCGCGGCCTATGCCCTGCGGGCCGATTTCGATTGGCCCCGGCCCGACCGCCGGCGCGAATTCCTGCGCGTGCGTTTGAACGAGCAGGGCGGACTGGACCTGTTCCCCAACCAGAGTTCGGGCGTGCTGACCTCCACGGTGTGGGCTGACGGGCTGGTGGACGTGCCGGCGCTGCAGCCCATCGCGCGGGGTGACATGGTGCGCTTCCTGCCCCTGAACGGCTTGCTGGGATGAGCAGCCGCGGTGCCTGGGGGGGCAGGCCCGCCACGAGCGCGCGGCCTTGCGGCATCATCTGCTCATGAAAGTCAGCATCCGATATTTCGCCTCGCTCCGTGAAGCATTGGGCCCCGGCGAACAAGCCGAGGTGGCGGCAGGCGCCACCGTGACCGTGTTGCGTGACCAACTGCTCAGGCTGAGCGAGCCCCATGCCCGGGTGCTGTCGCGCGACCGCGCGGTGCGCTGCGCCGTCAACCAGCGCATGTGCGGCGAGGATGAAGCCTTGGCCGAGGGCGCAGAAGTGGCCTTCTTCCCACCCGTTACAGGAGGTTGAGACGATGGCGCGGGTGCTGATCTGTGAGCAGGATTTCGATCTGGCCGCCGAGGTGGCCCGGCTGCGTGCCGGTGACGGTGGCGTGGGCGCGGTGGTCACCTTCCTGGGCACCGTGCGAGACCGTCAAGGGGCCTTGCAGGGCATCTCCAGCCTGGAACTCGAGCACTATCCGGGCATGACGGAGGCTGCCATCGAAGCCATGATCGACCAAGCGTTCCAGCGCTTTGACATCCGCGGCGCGCGGGTCGTGCACCGTGTGGGTGTGCTGCAACCCCTGGACCAGATCGTCCTGGTGGCGGTAACCTCCGCGCACCGTGGCGAGGCCTTCCAGGCCTGTGAGTTCCTGATGGATTACCTGAAGACCCAGGCGCCGTTCTGGAAGAAGGAAACGACCCCCGAGGGCGCGCACTGGGTGGATGCCCGCGTCAGTGACGACCAGGCGCTGCAGCGCTGGGGCATCTCGGCCGCCAATGCGGCCGCCTGAGTCTGGAGCCCTGCGAATCTGGAGCCCCGCGAATGACGCGACGAATCGAATCGACCTGGGTGGACAGTTTCGAGCGCGTTTTCCGCCTGTGCGGCGTGCAGGCCGGCGATGCCTGCGCCGTGCTGGCCGAAACCCAGACGCGACCGGAACTGCCCTTGCTCAGCGAACTGGCCCTGGCCCGCATCGGGGCCCGGCCTTTTCACCTGGTGATGCCGGCGCGGCCCTTGAGCGCCCCAGTGCCCGTGCGATCCACCGGTGCTTCTGAGGCGATCGGCGGGCTGTCGCCCGTGGTGTCGGCCCTGGCCGGCAGCGTCTTCATCGCCGATTGCACGGTGGAAGGCCTGCAGCATGCCGCCGAACTGCCGGCCATCCTCAAGGGCGGAGCGCGTGTGCTGGCCATCAGCCACGAGCACCCGGAGATCCTGCTGCGCTGTGAACCTCAGGCGGAAGACGAGGCACCGGTGCGTGAGGCCATGCGGCGCCTGAAGTCGGCAAGTGAGATGAAGGTGACCTCTGCCGCAGGCACCGAACTGCTGATCGGCCTGGCCGGTGCCCGCGTGGGCGGGGTCTGGGGCTTCACCGCCAAGCCCGGCACCTTGTCGCACTGGCCGGCGGGACTGGTCCTGGCCTTTCCTGCGGCGCACCAGGTGCGCGGACGCCTGGTGCTGGACCGGGGTGACGTCAATCTCACCTTCAAGCGTTACCTGCAAGACCCGGTCACCCTGCACATCGAAGACGACCGGGTCGTGCAGGTGGAGGGTCGGCATGTGGATGGCGACCTGATGCGCGGTTATTTCGAAGCCTGGAACGACCCACAGGCCTATGCCGTCTCCCACGTGGGCTGGGGCCTGAACCGCCGCGCCCGCTGGGACGCGATGACCTTTTACGACAAGGCCGACTTCAACGGCACCGAGCTGCGTGCCTTCGCCGGCAACTTTCTGTACTCCACGGGCGCCAACGAGGTGGCGGGGCGACATACCGCAGGCCACTTCGACCTGCCGCTGCGCGGCTGCACCGTGGAACTGGATGGAGAGCCGGTGGTGGACCAAGGTCGCTTGCTGTGATGCGCGGAGCCGATTGCATCCTGGCCCACGAGCGCCAAGGCGACGGCCCGGTCGCCGTGGCCCTGCTGCACGGCGTGGGGGGCTCACGCCGGATCTGGTCGGATGAGGTCTCCGGTACGGCCCGCGCCCTGGCTCAGGCGGGTTTCACGGCTTTGGCCCTGGACCTGCCCGGCTATGGCGACTCCCCTTTGCCCGAGGGCTTGAGCATGGCTTCCATGGCGCAGGCGGTGGCCGACACGCTGCGGGCGCTGGGCTTCGAGCAGGCCGTGTTGCTGGGCCACAGCATGGGGGGCATGGTGGCTCAAGAGTTCGCCGCCACCTGGCCCGAGCGCGCCCGCGCCCTGGTGCTGGCCTGCACCTCGCCCGCCTTCGGCCGCCCAGGGGGCGACTGGCAGCAGGCGTTCCTGCGTGACCGTCTTGCGCCTTTGGATGCCGGACACGGCATGGCAGCGGTGGCCGAGCGTCTGGTGCCGGCCATGGTGGCGCCTGGGGTGCCCGAGGCGGCCCGGCAGGCGGCGCGGCGCATCATGTCGGCCGTGCCGCCGGCCACCTACCGGGCGGCGCTTCAGGCGCTGGTGCACTTCGACCGCCGCGCGGCGCTGCCGGCGCTGCGCATGCCCACCTTGTGCCTGGCCGCGGCGCACGACCGCACCGCCCCGCCGGAGGTGATGCAGCGCATGGCCGAACACATTCCGGGTGCCGAATATGTTTGCTTGCCGGATGCCGGCCACATTGCCAATGTTGAGCAGCCGCAGGCTTTCAATCACGCCGTGGTGCAGTTCCTGGGCCGGCACTTCACCGCGCCCTAGGGCCCGTGCAGGCGTACCGTACGAATGAAGGCGGATGTCGCTGGACGCACCCCGATCACGTCTGAAGAAGAAGCAACGAGGAGATTGACCCCATGGCCGCACCTGCCCACATCGCCGGTTCCACGGACCGCTTGACGCCACAGCAACGCGAGCTCATCGAGCTGGCGGCCATGCTGGGCCGCGAGCGCTTCGCTCCCCGCGCGGCGGCCATCGACCGGGAGGCGGTGTTCCCCTTCGAGAACTACGCCGACCTGCGGGCGGCGGGCTTGCTGGGCATCTGCGTGCCCAAGGCGGCGGGCGGGTTGGGGGCAGACTTCAGCACCTACGTGATGGTGGCGGCTGAAATCGGCCGCCATTGCGGCGCCACGGCGCTGACCTGGAACATGCACGTGTGCTCCACCATGTGGGCCGGCTTCATCGCTGACGACCTGGACATGACGCCCGAGCAAAGGGCCGATCACGAACGCATCCGCGCCCTGCACTTCGACCGGGTGGTGAACCAGGGCAAGGTCTATGCGCAGCCGTTTTCCGAAGGGGGCGCTGCCGCGGCCGGCAAGGTGCCGTTCGGCACGCTGGCGCGCAAGGTCGAAGGGGGCTACGTCGTCAACGGCCGCAAGATCTTCGCGTCGCTCTCAGGCGCGGCCGACTACTACGGCGTCCTGTGCACCCTGGACCGACCGGGGGCCACCCAGCGCGATTCCCTGTACCTAGCCGTGCCCGCGGATGCGCAGGGCGTGCGTGTGTTCGGCGAATGGGATCCGTTGGGCATGCGCGGCACGGTGTCGCGCAACCTGGAGTTCACCGAGGTCTTCGTGCCCGACGAGGCGCGCATGATGCCGGAGGGCTTGTATTTCCAGGCCGCCATGCGCTACCCGCACATGTTTGCCACGCTGTCGCCCACCTACATGGGTCTGGCGCAGGCCGCTTACGACTTCACCGTGCAGTACCTGCGAGGTGAAGTGCCCGGCATGCCACCGGTCAAGCGCCGCATGTACCCCACCAAGCAGGTGGCGGTGGCGCAGATGCGCATCCAGCTGGAGCAGACCCGGGCGTTGTTCCTGCAGAACGCCCGCGATGCGCGCATCGACCCTGACCGCGACACGCGCATGCGCTTGTACGCCGCCCACCACACCATCATGGAGAGCGCAAACGACATCGCCCGATTGGCGATCCGCACCTGTGGCGGGCAGTCCATGCTCAAGTCCTTGCCGCTGGAGCGCATCTACCGTGATTCGCGCTGTGGCTCGCTGATGCTGCCGTGGACGGCCGAGTTGTGCGTGGACCGGCTGGGCAGGGAATGCCTGTACGAGCCGGGTGAGCGGGACGAGGAGGGCGGGTGAGTCAGGACCAGGGTCCGGTGGACGCCGGGCACGCGCTCGACGACGTCTGGCAGGGGCTGCTGCGCGCGGCGCCGCAGGTGCCCTGCGTGTCGGCGCCCGGTCTGGAATGGAGCCGGCAAGACTTCGAGCAGGCGATCAGCGCGCAGGCCGGCGCGCTGTCGGGTTCGGGCGCTAAAACCCGCGAGGTGGTGGCCTGGCTGGGCTTGAACACGCCCCAGATGCTGGCCGCCCTGTTCGCTTGCGCGCGCCTGGGCGCGGTGTTCCTGCCGCTGAACTGGCGCTTGACCGATGAAGAATTGCGGCAGGTGCTGCGCCATTCCGGCGCGCGCGTGCTGACGGGAACACCCGACGCCGCGGACCGCGTGCAGCGCCTGTCCCAGGAGCTGACGCCAGCCGGCCACCCACCGGTGCAGGATTCGAACGGTTCTGGGCCGGGCGACCGCGTACCGGCCACCCTGCCGGGAGACTTGCTGCTGGTCTACACCTCGGGTACCACCGGCCTGCCCAAGGGGGCGGTGCACACCCAGGCGCAAGTGCTGGCCAATGCGCGTGCCGCGGCCACCGTGCAAGGCTTTTCGTCCCCGACCCGCGCACTGGGGCTGTTGCCCATGTTCCATGTGGGTGGGTTGTGCATCCAGGTGCTGCCCGCGGTACTGGCAGGCGGTGCGGTCAGGTTGCATGCCCGCTTTGATCCTGGGCGGTGGCTGCAGGACGTGGTCGCCTGGCGTCCTGACACCTCGCTGCTGGTGCCGGCCACCATGCGGGCGCTGCTGGAGCACCCCGCCTGGCCCGACACGGACCTGTCGTCCCTGCGCTTCATCAACAGCGGCTCGTCCGTGGTGCCCTCGGCCTTGATCCAGGGTTTCCAGGACCGCGGCGTGCCAGTGGCCCAGGTCTACGGTGCCACCGAAACCGGGCCTTTCAGCATCGCCACCAGCCCCGCCCGGGCTCGGCAATGTCCAGGGCTGGCCGGCTGGCCGGCCCCCGGTGTCACGGTGCGCCTGGCGCATCCTGACGGGACGCTGGTGCGCCCTGGCGACGTGGGCGAGATCCAGTTGCAGGGCCCCAACGTCATGCGGGGATATCTGGGGGAATCGCCAGGCAGTGGCTTCCTTGAGGGCTGGTTCTGCACTGGCGATCTGGCGCGTCAGCGCGCCGACGGTGCCTACGAGGTGGTGGGCCGCTCCAAGGACATGATCAATTCGGGCGGGGAGAAAGTCTTCCCAGCGGAGATCGAAGCGCTGGTGGAAGCCTTTCCAGGAGTGGCGGAGTGCGCGGTGGTGGGCCTGCCCGACGACCAGTGGGGAGAGGTGCCCGTCCTCGCGCTGGTGGCCCAACCGGGCCAGGAAGTGGATCTGCACGCCTTGCGCGAGTTGTTCGCCGTGCGCCTGGCCCGCTACAAGCACCCGCGGCAGATCTTCGTGCGGCAGGACCTGCCCAGGACTGCCCTGGGCAAAGTGCAGAAGCCGGTCCTCGCGCAGCAGTTGGCCGGCGTCTGACGCCAAGACCTCAGTTCAGCACCCGGGCCAGCGGCGGCGCAGGTTCGGCGCTGGCCGCGGGCTGCGCCACCAGGCCCCATTCCGAGCTGGCCAGGGCGCTTTCCACCAGCGTCAACAGGCCATGGGCCAGGTCTTCGCCAAAGGCCAGTTCTAGGCTCCGCCCTTCGCTGTCACGGATCACCAGCACCACGGCCTGGCCTTGGGCCGGGCGCAGATCGATGGCCGTGGGCAGTACCGGTTCCGGGCCCAGCGGTTGCCGGGCATTGCCTGCCTTGAACTCGGTCTTGAAGTCGGCAGACTTGAGCGCCCGCTGGCGGGCGGCGTCGGCCAGCATGTCGCGTGCTTCGGGCACGGCCAGCGCACTGGGCGCCGAGCGTGTCACGGCCAGACCGGACACCATGCCGCGAAAGTGCGGCCACAGGCGCATCACCATCCGCCGGGTCAGCCAGATCGGGAACAGCGAATCGTCCCGGGTGCGAATCTGCAGCAGCAATCGATCGGCCAAAGGGTCGTACTTGACCTGGATCTGATGAATGTCCATCGATTCATTCTAGAAAGGCTGTCCCAGGGTCGGCTTGACTTGAAAAAGCCGCACTGTCCCTCAAGTCCAGCACATCACACAGAACACCCGCAGGAGCACCCGATGCGACTCGACAAACTGACCACCGCCTTTCAGCAAGCCCTGGGCGAGGCCCAGAGCCTGGCCGTGGCGCGCGACAACCCCTACATCGAACCTTCGCACCTGCTGCTGGCGATGCTGCAGCAGGCCGACGGCCCCAAGGCCCTGCTGGACCGTTCGGGCGCCAACACCGCCGCGTTGAAGACCGCGATGGAGACCGCATTGAACGGCCTGCCCAGCGTGCAGGGGGGCGGGCAGGTCCAGGCCGGGCGTGACCTCATCCAGTTGCTGCAGGCCGCGGACAAGGAGGGCAGCAAGCGGGGCGACCAGTTCATCGCCAGCGAGATGTTCCTGTTGGCGCTGGCCGATGCCAAGACCGACCTGGGCGGCGTGGTGCGCGGCCACGGCCTGACGCGCAAAGCACTGGAGGCCGCCATCGAGGCCGTGCGCGGCGGCCAGAAGGTGGATTCCGCCGAGGCCGAGGGCCAACGTGAAGCCTTGAAGAAATACACGCTGGACCTGACCGAGCGCGCCCGGCAGGGCAAGCTGGACCCGGTGATCGGCCGCGACGACGAGATCCGCCGCGCGATCCAGGTGCTGCAGCGGCGCAGCAAGAACAAC
>Ga0315900_10011338_pt1 | contig 11043 bp, 5 predicted proteins | sample LakEriMetagenome_FD_203521 | JGI IMG/M metagenome (GOLD analysis project Ga0315900, IMG submission 203521) | Freshwater fungal communities from buoy surface, Lake Erie, Ohio, United States - Buoy 12 MA114 | ecosystem: Environmental > Aquatic > Freshwater > Lake > Lake biofilm | place: USA: Lake...
TGAGGGAGACGCATCCATCCACTTCGTGCCCCTGGATCTGGCTGCGCTCACCAGCCAGTCGCTGCATGACGGCGCGCAGGACGCGGGTGGAGGCCTCCAGCCGTTCCGCATAGCGGCCGAACCAGAACAAATGGTCAGCAACCCGGCTGGGCACCCCGCTTGGCGGTCGCGCAGGTCGGATGACCACCGTCTGCTGCTTTTTGAGGTTCTCATAAAACAGGTCCGGGGCTCCATCTCCAACCACCCAGGTGTCCTTGCTGATGCCGCCGCTGCGCATGGTCACCAGCCAGCGATGAGGCTCCGGACTGACACGCGCCAGCCCGCCAGGCATGGCGATGAACCCACCGCCCTGGGCAATGGCAAAAGCCCTCCAGACCAGCGCTCTCGGCTCGATCCTGCTGCCGGTCCAGGTGGGTGCTGTAGAAAGCTCGAGAACCTCCTGGGCGACCCACTCATGAGGAGCCGCACGGAGGGTGTCCAGCATCCTGGCCTTCTGCTCGGAATCCAGGTCCGCCAGGAACACCGGGTCCCTGGCTCCCCTCACGAATGCAGGCTTTACCACCCAGCGGTCAGGATCGCGCAGCACCAGGTCGAGTTCCCGTTTCTGGCCGCACCACCAGGTCGGAACGCAGGGAAGCATCAGCTCCTCACCAAGCAGATGACGGCACAAGCCAGGCATGAAAGGATGCAGGGCCGGCGTCTCCACCACACCGGCGCCGAGACCGTTGGCGAGAGCGATGCCGCCGTTCCTCCATGCCTCCAGCAGGCCGGCCGTTCCAAGCAGGGAATCGGCATTGAGCTCGAGAGGGTCACAATAGACATCATCCACATGGCGAATGACGACGTCGACACGGCGCAGGCCCTCCAGCGTCTTCAGATGCAGATGACGGTCCCTGACCGTGAGGTCCGCGCCTTCGACCAAAGGAAATCCAAGGTACCTCGCCTGGAAGGCATGCTCAAAGTACGTCTCGCTGAAGGGCCCTGGTGTCAGCATCAGGATCCCGGCCTCCCCGGTCCGATGCTTGGGGGCCAGGGAACGAAGCATCTCACGCTTTGTTTCGTAGTAGGATGCCAGCCGGCGGATCTTGGACGCGTTAAACTCCTCCGCATGGACATTCGCCATGATGATGCGGTTTTCGAGCGCGTAACCATGGCCGCTGGGAGCCTGCGCCCGGTCCGCCAGCACCTGCCAGCGGCCCGATGCATCCCTGACCAGGTCACTGCCAAAGGTGAAGATAAAGCGACCCCCGGGGGGATTGACACCCAGAACAGGCCTCAGGTAGCCTGGGTTGGCGTAGACAAGGCCAGGGGGAAGAAGACCATCCCTGAGAAGGCGCTGAGGTCCGTAAATGTCCTGAAGGATGGCGTTCAACAACCTGCCACGCTGATCCAGGCCGGCCTGCACCGCCTTGAAGTCCTCCTGTGAAACAATGAATGGCAGAATGTCCAGAGACCACGGCCGGCTCGTGCCCGAGGCGTCTTCGTAGACATTGTAGGTCACCCCATGATCTCGGAGGAGCCTCTGAACATCCTCGGATCTCGCCTTGAAGTCCTGAGCGCCACACTGGTCCAAAAAACCGCCAAAGGTTTTCCAGTGCGGCCTCAGGACGCCGTTGGCGTCCACCATTTCATCGAAGACACCCCGTTCAGCCGAATACCCGACCTGCGTCCGACCACCAGGGCAGGCAGACTCCATGGAGGGGATGGATCGAGTCTGCGGGATGACTTCGGTTGACATGGAACAGGGTCAGAAGAACCACCAGCGCCAGAATCGGGCCAAGGCCGGTGTCAAATGAGGGAAATCAAGCCAAGGCTGCAATGTGAAAAACGCCGCAACCTCCCCTTTCACAGGTTCGCAGGGTGGCGGCGACACCGATGATCAACGGCTCTGAGGCATCATCTGCCCAAACCTTCCGCCACCTTCCCACTTGGCTGGGCGGTTCCATGGAAGACTTCCTTCAGCAACTGGCGGAGGCTGACGTTCGCGGCGTTTGGGCTCGTCGGATGAACAAGATGTCAGGCTGGCAGCAACAGCAAGAAGCTGCAAAAGCAGGAAAAGTCTCATAAGCTGCGGAACATGCCTTTCACCGTGCCAGTGAGGTCACTGGAAGAGGTTCTCAAGAATCACGCGGTCACCAGGCGCGACGTTCAATCCGCTCGCCAAGGTTTCTGGAAGGATGTTTGCCACCGTGCGCTCGTTCTGCACAGAAACAATGCTCAGCTTGCCCACCGTCTTGTTTCCACGGGTCACAAGCAGCTTGGTGGCTTCCGTGATGCCCAGGCGCTGGCCCGCGTCCACCACGACAAAGCCCCAGGCCTGATTCACGGCAACCACTCTTGCGACCAGTGCATTACGGTCGAAGGACTTCTTCCTGTCATCAATTTTACGAACAATTTCCTCGTAGGCCTTGCGAGCGTCTGCCGCCTTGGCCTCCTCAGCCTCGGCCTCCTTGCGCTTCATTTCAATCTGGGCCTGGGTCTCCGCCGTGGCCTTCTTCATCGCGTTGATCTCCTCAACGACAGTCTCCGGCTTCATTCCCTGGGGAAGCTTGTCGAGGCGGATCTTCAGGTCCGCCAGCTTCTTGTTGCTGGCATCAAGGGCGTCCTGGTCACGCTTCAGGTCATTTTCCACCTGGGCCAGCTTGAGTTTCTGGCTCTTAAGCTTTTCACTTTCAATGTCCAGTTCACCCTGAACCTTGGCAATCTCACCATTCACCTCCACCACCTTGTCCACCGAGGTCTTGGCATTGGCGAGTTCCTTCTGGACCTCCAGGTTCAGGATCGTCACGCTGTTCCTGACAGCCGCAAATTCACGCCCGTTCTGGTAGGCGAAAAAGGACGAAACCAAGATGATGACCGCGCTGAGGATGAAAAGAACTTTTGTCATTGGATGAAATCGTTGAAAGCTTCAGGAACTTTGTGAAGGATTGATTCAGTTTTTGGGAGGAGCCGCTCCGAAGGGATCTGCGGTGTTGGGTTTCTCGGTCGTTCCTGGAGCAGGCGCGGGCGCCGCACCAAAGGGGTCGCTGCTCATGGCGGGCGCGGCAGGAGCTGCAGCAGGCGCGGGCGCGGCCCCAAACGGATCGCTGTTCATGGCCGGGGCGGCGGCGGGAGCCGCGGCGGGGGCGCCAAAGGGATCACTGCTCATCGGCGCCTGTGCCGCCGGGGTGGCGGAAGGGGCCTGGGCTGCAGGCTGAGATGGTGCTGCCTCATTGGCAGCAGGCTGAGCCTTTTCAGCGGCGGCGGACTGTGTGGCGGACGCGACAACGACATCTCCGTTCTGGATGCGCAGGCCTTCTGCAACGGATCCAGGGACGACTTCCGCCACGGAACCCGTCTGCTCGACGTTTTTGACCTTGAGCTTTGCAATCACATTCTGACCGCGCTTCACCTCAAGGTCCGCGTTGGCAAACACACCGCCGGAATTTCCTTTGTTGAGAACCGCCACATCCCACTCCGGGAAAAACTGAGCCACACGGGCGGTGAACTCCGGATCAACGATGCCACGACGGCCGCGGACCTCGGCATCACGCAGCTTGGTGGTCTGGGCCACAAGATTGTCATGATTTTCCTTGGCGCTGGCGGCACGCTGGGTCTGGTTGGCAAGGGCTCCTTCAGCCTCAAGTTTGTCGCGCTTCAACTTTTCAATCTGGGCCACCAGCTTCTCAACGTCACCAGCTTCCTCAATCTGCTTCTCGAGGGCGGTCACGTTCTGCTGCTGCTGGTCCAGGTTGCCTTTGACGACGGAAAGCGCGGTCTCCTTTTCCTGCACCTGGGTGGCAAGCTTCACCGTCTCGTCCTTGGCCGTGGTCAGGTCCTTCTGAACACTCTGGAGAGCGGACTGCTTGGCGGTCAGGGCCTCCGCGCCTTCCTTGGCCCGGGCCTGGGCGGACTTGATGTTGTTCTTGGCGTTGTTTTCGCGATCACGTTCCGCTGCGAGGTCTTTCTGGTTCGACCAGGCGAAATAACAGGATGCGCCCAGGCAGGCGGCGGCAAATACGGAGAGGATCTTCCAGAGCATGATTCGGGGGAAAAGTAGGGATTAGATTCCCTTTCTACCGAATCCCTGCTTTTTCGACAACACCAATTTTTTCATCCGTGAAAATCGCTGCCGGAGAAGCCGATCCGCCGGATGAAGCGGCGGGAGGAGCCTCACGATTCAAACCACTTGCGCCAGCTGCTGCCCTGGCCAATTTAACGGTGTCAGGGGCCGCGGATGTCCAGCTCGCGAATCCCGCCAGGTCCTGACGGAAGCAACGGCAGCATGCCTGTCCATGCTGCGGTTCCCTGACACTTTTTTGACCTGTGGAAAGCCCGGGCCGTCCGGCATTGCATCAGCATTTGCAGCCCGCGCCATGCTCGGCACCATGACACCTTCAAGTCATGGCTTCCTCCACCCCAGTCTCCTCCATCTCCAAGGGCATCTGTTATCTCGTCGGCGCGGGCCCTGGTGACCCCGGGCTGCTGACCCTCAAGGGCAAGGAGTGCATCGAAGCGGCGGACGTGCTGGTTTACGACTACCTCTGCAATCCGGATTTCCTCCGCTACGCCAGGGAGGGAACCGAAAAAATCTATGTGGGCAAGAAGGCCGGCGACCATGCCCTGCCGCAGGACCAGATCAACGTGCTGATCGTCAAACTGACCCGTGAAGGCAAGGTGGTCACACGCTTGAAGGGAGGGGATCCTGTCCTCTTTGGACGCGGTGCCGAGGAGGCTGCGGAGCTGGCCGAGGCGGGCGTCCGGTTTGAGATCGTGCCAGGCATCACCAGCGCAATCGCCGCGCCCGCCTACGCCGGCATCCCGGTCACACATCGTGACCACGCCTCCCAGCTGACCATCTTCACCGGTCATGAAGACCCAACCAAAAGTGAAACAAGCCTCGACTATGCCAAGCTGGCCGCCGCCGAGGGCACCAAGGTGTTCCTCATGGGGGTGGAGCGCATGGCGGAGATCACGGGGGAGTTCCTCAGGCACGGAGTCTCCCCGGACACTCCCATGGCGCTCGTTCGCTGGGGGACGCACGGCAGGCAGCAGACCCTGGTCGCCACGCTCGGCACCATGGCCGGGAGGGTGGCGGAAACCGGATTCAAGGCGCCGGCGGTCGCCGTCCTGGGAGATGTCGTGACCGAGCGCGCAAGGATCAACTGGTTTGAAAACCGGCCGCTTTTCGGAAAAAAGATCGTTGTCACAAGAACCCGTCAGCAGGTCGGTGTTGTCAGCCGGAGGCTGCGTGACCTTGGCGCCGACGTCATCGAGCTGCCGACCATCCGGATCGAGGAGCCCGTTGACCTGCTCGGCTTCGGTGAGCTGGTCCAGGACTGCCACAGCTATGAATGGATCGTCTTCACAAGCCCGAACGGAGCGGACGCCTTCTTCAGGATGTTTGACAAGATCTACAACGACACCCGCAGCATCGGGGGCGCACGCATCGCCTGCATCGGTCCGGGCACGGCGGAAAAGGTCAGGGCCCGTCACCTCGCGGTGGACCTGATGCCCGAAAAGGACTTTGTGGCCGAGGGCCTTGTCAAGACCTTCGGTGAATGCCAGAACATGGAAAATGTCTCCGTGCTCTGGGTGAAGGCCGAGGAAACCCGCGATGTCATCACACGCGAGCTCACGCGCATGGGAGCGATCGTCGATGAAGCCGTCGCCTATCGCACCGTCCCGGAAAGGGAGGAGAACCTCGAAGCCCTGGCCAGGCTGAAAAACGAGGGCGCTGACATGATCACCTTCACCAGCGCCAGCACCGTGGACAACTTCATGAGCCTTGGTGTGCCGCTGCCCGCCGGCTGCAAGGTGGCCTCCATCGGCCCGGTCACCTCCGAGGCTGTGCAGAAGCATGGCCTGAAGGTGGATGTCGCCGCGGAGGTGCACACCATCCCAGGCCTTGTGGACGCCATTTTGAAGCACTGGAGCTGATTGCAGGAAACCCCTGGCCACCCCCGCAAGGACACGGACATGGCTCCTCTTCGGATCAGCGGCTGACCCTGCCGCCGCCGTCCCCGAGCATCAATGACTCGATCTCAGCACGGGAGCCTCGGTGATAGTCGCCTTCCGTGGAATGGGCGAGGCAGCCGGCGGCGGCGGCAAACGCCACGGCCTCCGCACCAGGCCGGCCTTCCATCAATGCCAGCACGAGGCCGGCGGTGAAGGCGTCTCCCGCCCCAAGACGGTCAACCACGTGCGCGATCGAGTGCCGCCGGGAGACATGAAGCTCCTCCGAGGCTGCATCGTAAAGCGCCCCTCCAAAGACCTGCAGCGAGGAGGTGCTTCCCTCCCGAAGGGTGAAGGCGGCATGGGCAAGGCCGGGGAAACGCGCGCAAAGCCGCCGGGCAAGCGCCTTCAGGTCATCCCCGTCCCCGGCGCCAAGGACCAGGGCCGCATCACCGGCACCCCCAACAAAAAGTGTGACAAATGGCAGGATGCCGCACAGCGTCCTGCGCGCGAGCTCCGGAGCCTCCGCCGGGGGATCCCACCGCCACAGCTTCGTCCGGAAATTGATGTCGCACACGACCTGGATTCCGCGCCGCGACGCCTCTCTGACAGCGTGAAGCGCCACCTCGGCCCCGGTGCGCGAGATTGCCGCGGTGATGCCTGAAATCACAAACCACCCGCAGTCGGCAAAGACCGCCTCCCAGTCATAGGCGTCGGCGGGTGTCACCGCCACCGAGGCCCCCTCGCGGTCATAGATCACGTTGCCTCCGCGCTGGTTGACCCCGTGCTCAAGGTAAAAGACCCCCATGCGCCCGGCGGCTGTCCGCAGGATGTGCCGGGTCTCCACACCCAGGCCGCGCAGTTCGTCAATGCAGGCGTCAGCGACGGCATGATCCGGCAGGGCCGTCACAAAGGAGGCGTCCGCCCCCAGGCAGGCCAGGGATGCGGCGATGCTGGCCTCGGCACCGGCAAAGGTCAGGTTCACCGCACCAGGCATGGCCTGCCGGAAACGGGCAAAGCCCGGCATGGCGACACGGGCCATGATTTCTCCAAAGGTGACGACCCGGCTCATGGCCGGACCTCCTTCACCATCTCCCTGGCTTCGGACGCCAGCCTGGTGATGACATCCCAGTCACCCCTTGAAATCAGCTCCTTCGGCGCCAGCCAGGAACCGCCCAGGGCAAGCACGGAGGGCTCCCGGAGATACTGTGCGGCATTGGCAGGACCGACACCCCCAAGCGGGATGAAGCTGATTCCCAGGTGGGCGAAGGGAGCGTGAATCGTGCGCAGGTAAGCCAGGCCGCCACAGGGCTCGCTGGGGAAAAATTTGAGCACCCGGCAGCCCGCCTCGACCGCAAGCTCAATGTCCGTCGGCGTGCAGACACCCGGTGCAAAGGGCAGCCCAAGACTGCGGGCCTCGGCGACGACACGAGGATTCATCCCGGGAGCGACGCCAAAACTGGCGCCGTTTTCCATCGCCTCCTGAACCTGGCCCGGTGTCAGAAGGGTCCCCACTCCGGCCAGGATTTCCGGCACGTCCGCACGGATTCGCCGAAGACACTCCAGGGCTGAATCCGTGCGTAATGTCAGTTCGATCGCCGTCACCCCGCCTGCCAGGAGTGCCCTTGCGAGCGGCACGGCATCTTCGGCCTTTTCAATCATGAGCACGGCGATCACTCCTGCCTCCTGCAGCTGACGGGTCATTGTCTGGGTCATGCGGCAAGCAGGACGGATGCCGGGGCTTTTCAACCAGCATGTTGCTCCCGGCGTAAAAACACAAAGCCCGGCAGGAGGTGATCCTGCCGGGCTTTGGACAAGGGGCGATCAGGAGATCAGGCGGAGGCCGCCTCATCATCCTCTTCTAGGACGACGTCCGAAACAGGCTTCTCGGTCTCTGCGAGGTCGAAGTCGCGGTTCTTGATGAAGCCGGTTCCTGCAGGAATGAGGTGACCCATGATGACGTTCTCCTTGAAGCCGCGGAGGAAGTCGGACTTGGCAAGGGTGGCGGCCTCGGTGAGGACACGGGTGGTGTCCTGGAAGGAGGCGGCGGAGATGAAGGACTCGGTTTCGAGGGAGGCCTTGGTGATGCCCAGAAGCACGGGTTCGGCTTCGGCGGGCTTGCCACCCTCCTCGCTGACGCGGGCGTTCTCCTTCTCGAACTCGGTGCGGTCCACCTGGTCCCCCCAGAGGAACTCGGTGTCACCGGTGTCCGTGATCTTCACCTTGCGGAGCATCTGACGGATGATGATCTCGACGTGCTTGTCATTGATCTCCACGCCCTGGGCGCGGTACACTTCCTGCACCTCGTTGACGAGGTGCTCACGAAGCGCCTGGGGGCCAAGGATCTCGAGGATCTCATGCGGCACGACCGGTCCGTCGGTGAGCTGGTCACCCTTGGTGACGTGGTCGCCGTTGAAGACAAGGATGTGCTTGGAGCGAGGAATCAGATGCTCCTCCTGCTGGCCGGTCTTCGGATCCGTGACCATGACGCGGCGCTTGCCCCGAACGAGGCCGCCGATTTCGACGGTGCCGTCGATGCGGGCGATCTCACAGGCGTCCTTGGGCTTGCGGGCTTCGAAAAGCTCGGCCACGCGGGGAAGACCGCCGGTGATGTCCTTGGTCTTGGAGGCCTTGCGGGGTGTCTTGGCCAGGGTGGTGCCGGCCTCGACCTTCTCGCCGTTCTTCACGTTCAGGTGAGCGCCGGCAGGGATGGTGTAGGATGCTAGGATTTCGTGGGTCTTCGGATTGGTGACGACCAGCTGGGGATGCAGGTCCTCCTTGTGCTCGATGACGACAACTTCCTCGTTCCCGGTCTGCTCGTTCTTCTCCTTGGTGAACGTGATGCCGGCGATCATGTCACGGAACTCGACCTTGCCGGCCTTTTCCGTGATGATCGGGATGTTGTAGGGATCCCAGGTGGCGACCTGCTCGCCCTTCTTGACGGCGGAGCCGTCGGGCTTGGCGATGAGGGCGCCGAGAACAAGCTTGTGGCTCTCGAGCTCGCGACCGTCCTCGCTGATGATGGAGATGACGCCGTTCTTGGTGAGGGCCACCCACTGGCCTTCAGCGGTCTGCACCGCGCGCATGTCCGAGTAGCGGAGGGTGCCGGAGTTCTTCAAGTTGATGAAGGGCTGCTTGAAGGAGCTCATGGCCGCACCACCGACGTGGAAGGTGCGCATCGTGAGCTGGGTTCCAGGCTCGCCGATGGACTGGGCGGCGATGATGCCGACGGCTTCGCCGATCTTCACCATGCGGCCGGTGGCCAGGCTGAGGCCGTAGCACATGGCGCAGCAGCCGCGCTTGCTTTCGCAGGTGAGCACGGAGCGGATCTTGAGCTTCTCGACGCCGATCTTGGAAAGGCGGTTGGCCTCGCCTTCCAGGATGAGCTGGTTGGCGGCGATGATGGTCTCCTTGGTGACGGGGTCGTGGATGGTTTCGCAGCTGGTGCGGCCATAGACGCGCGTCTTCAGGTCGACAACCTCCTCATCCCCCTGGTAGATGGAGTTGAGGGTGATGCCGTTGACCGTGCCGCAGTCTTCCTCCGTGACGATGACGTCCTGGGACACGTCGACCAGCTTGCGGGTCATGTAGCCGGAGTCGGCGGTCTTGAGGGCGGTGTCGGCGAGGCCCTTGCGGGCGCCGTGGGTGGAGATGAAGTATTCGAGCACGCTCAGGCCTTCACGGAAGTTCGAGGTGATCGGACGCTCGATGATCTCGCCGGAGGGCTTGGCCATGAGGCCGCGCATGCCGCCAAGCTGCTTGATCTGGGTGCGGTTGCCTCGGGCGCCCGAGGTCACCATCACGTAGAGCGGGTTGTGCATCTTCTTGCCGTCGTTGTATTCCAGCGTGCGGAACACCTCGTCGGCGGTCTGGTCACCCACCTGGGTCCAGACGTCCACGATCTTCTGATAGCGCTCACCATGGGTGATGAGGCCGCGCTTGTAGAGCTTCTCCACGTCCTCAATGTCCTTGTAAGCCTTTTCCAGAGCGAGCTTCTTGGCGCCTGGGATGGCCATGTCGGTGATGCCGATGGAGCAGCCTGAGCGGGTGGCTTCGCGGAAGCCCAGAAGCTTCAGGCGGTCCAGGCTGGCGACGGTTTCCTTCTGGCCGACGGTCTGGAAGCAGCGCCAGATGATGTCCGAGATCTGCTTCTTGCCGACGGTGTTGTTGTAGAAGCCAAGACGTTCGGGCCAGATTTCATTGAAGCGGACGCGACCGGCCGTGGTTTCAATGTAAGGCTTGGTGCTGTCGCCGTAGATGCGCTTCTCCTTCTGGTAGTCCGGGTTGCGGTAGCGGATCTTGTCATTGACGCCAAGAGCGCCTTCCGCGAGCGCGAACTCGACCTCGGCGGGATCATTGAAGATCGGCATGCGCTCATTGCCATCCTTTTTCTTGCCGTCCGGGCCTGGCAGCTCGCGGAGGTAGGTGAGGAAGAAGCAGCCAAGAGGAATGTCCTGGGAAGGCGTGGTGATGGGCTTGCCGCTGGCGGGGCTGAACAGGTTGTTCGGCGCGAGCATGAGCAGGCGGGCCTCCATCTGGGCCTCGATGGAAAGAGGCACGTGAACGGCCATCTGGTCACCGTCGAAGTCGGCGTTGTAAGCCGTGCAGACGAGAGGATGCACGCGGATGGCCTCGCCTTCGATGAGCTTGGGCTCGAAGGCCTGGATGGAAAGGCGGTGCAGCGTAGGCGCGCGGTTGAGCAGAACCGGGTGACCCTTGGTGACCTCGTCCAGGATGTCCCAGACTTCGGGCGTGCGGCGCTCGATCATCTTCTTCGCCGAACGAACCGTGTGCACGAGGCCCATCTCCTTGAGCCGGCGGATGATGAACGGCTCGAACAGCACGAGCGCCATCTTCTTGGGCAGGCCGCACTGGTTCAGGTTGAGGTCAGGTCCGATGACGATGACGGAACGGCCGGAGTAGTCGACACGTTTGCCCAGCAGGTTCTGACGGAAGCGACCGGACTTGCCCTTGAGCATGTCGGACAGGGACTTGAGGGGGCGGTTGCCGGCTCCGGTCACAGGGCGGCCGTGACGGCCGTTGTCGAAGAGGGCGTCCACGGCCTCCTGCAGCATGCGCTTCTCATTGCGGATGATGACGTCCGGCGTA
>Ga0315900_10011340_pt1 | contig 11043 bp, 5 predicted proteins | sample LakEriMetagenome_FD_203521 | JGI IMG/M metagenome (GOLD analysis project Ga0315900, IMG submission 203521) | Freshwater fungal communities from buoy surface, Lake Erie, Ohio, United States - Buoy 12 MA114 | ecosystem: Environmental > Aquatic > Freshwater > Lake > Lake biofilm | place: USA: Lake...
TGCAACGATAACACAAATGCATGCAACTCAAAACTCGCCCACATGAACAAACTGAGACAACATTAGGTAGCTACGTACGGAGAAGAACAAACGTAATGACACGCGACGCGGTTGCCCTACAGTTAAATAACCCAAAGTCTTAGTGCGGTCGATGCCCTTCTTATTGCTCCTCGTCCCGCACATTGTATTAATCAGCAAACAAAAAACATATTATGACAAGACCAAACAAAATGCCAAATGAAGCCCTGTTTCGAACCATAGGGATGACTTCCATCTGATCAAGGTAAGCTTCGCTTTGCCAACGCCACAATCCGAAGTTGTAGGTTCTTGCCAAGGTCAAAATCACTCTGAATACGACCAAATTCCTCATCAATTTGCTTGAGCATCTGCACTCGCACGTCGGACGAGAGTCTTGCTTTTGCAACCCGATCCGCCGACTCGACTCTGTAGTCGCCAATTGCTGTTCGTAAGCTACTCAAGAAATCGCTCTCGTTTATCATCTGCACACAAAGATCTGCATCACGACTGGAAAATCGCTGAGACAAGAAGTCCTCAATGCGTGTGACCATCGCCTTCGATTCATGCTCATCCAATTTGTTGTATTTAATCTCAAAAATCGCATTCAAGGCAGCACTTGACTGACTGGTCTCATCTTTCATTTTGCATACAGCTGCACGTGCATCACTAAGAGCAGACATTACCGCCGCTCCAGCTGAGTCACCAAAGGCAGATGCCCGGCCACGGTGACAAATCCAGTCCCAAAGATCATAAAGTACTGGTGCGTACATGAAGAAACACAACGATCCAACAAAAATGAAGCCAAAGGAAACCTCGAACATACTACCGAGGATGTCTCTGAGGCTCGACCCCGACTTCGCTTTGGAGAATCCTATGATGGCACCAATCAGGCCAAAAGCTGACAAAGCCGGCAAAATCAGTGACAACAGTTTACCATTCTTACGAAGATCTTTCATTTCTTTACTTTCGATTACTTATAGAATTGCTTCTGACTATTTAAAGCATCCGTTTAGGCTGAATTCCACCTTCACTACTCTCTCCACCAGATACCGCCCCACAGCCGTCCGAGGTAATTGGTCCCTGAAGCCTTGGAAGTCGACTGCAAGAAATGGTTTCCCAAGTTCAGCTCTCACCCTGACGGAGCACCCCGATGGCTGCGTAAACGCAGACCGAGATGCCTGCACAGTGGAATAACATTACCACCTACGTTGTGGGACGAAGAAACCGAACGTGTTCTTTCGCGATCACTTTGGGAATGCCTGCTCGGATGTGGACGAAAAACGGTATACTGCTGGCTGCGCCGCCGGTGTTTCGGGTGACTTGCAGAATCATTGCTACTTTCTGCAGACATCAGCCAACAGGGCAAAGCACGTCGCGCAACAATTCTGGGATGTTTCTGTGCGTTACGCGCTCGTCATTGTTGCTGGTAAGCTCATCAAGCCAGCAGTAGATGGCATGTACCATAATCCAACTCCCGGCCCACATCTTTTCAAATTCCTGAACGGGTGAGTGACTGGAACCCAAGTCCCCTACTTAGAAAAACCGGATTGTCTTGCCAAAATGCAGTTGTGTTTTTAAATCCAACCGGATTTCCTTGAGGGCTGTCCGTAAACATGTGTACCTTTTCCACAGAGCACTCGAGGGATAGCCACGCCCTGGATGAACCTCGCAATTCCAGGAAGTTGACCATGTGATTTGCTGCAAAACATCGTGTTCTCGGCCGTCGTCGGAGCCAGCCATCAATCGCTTACAGGAGTTGGCGACCGATGGCTGGCGTAGACGAACAGCAGAACTGCCTTTATTGGTGGAATTAGAGAAGGCCTGCCACCCACAGATTTCCCGGAGGGATCTGTTTATAGCAGCGTTATTCCGACAGGTCGCCGAGCCCGGGTCTCAAACAAGCAGGCTTAAGCTCGCTCGCCTCGCCGACTAAACAGCCAAATTCCAGCGAGACCAAGAAGCCCCATAGCGGTGGCACCACGTGCAAATTTCTGAATCTGAGTGGAGTAAGCCGTACCCTCAAAGCACTTCCTTGCGAAATGTTCACAGTTAAATGACAACAGATTATAGCGCGTTCCGATCATGGCTTTCGCACGCGATACAACAATGTTTGCCTCGTGGGGAATAGCTTGTGTTACTACCAATTTGCCCTCGCTGACAGCTCTCTGTGCAGCGGTAACAAGGTCCTCGTCGGGCTTGGCCTCGACTGAGGATGAGAAGAAATCTTCCTCTGAGTCTTTTCTCACTCCTGTTCCTGGCATGTTGTGTATGACATACCCCTCTCCGTCACAAATTGCGTAGTGGTCAACGCCACCCGTCCACTTGCTGTTCTTGACGACAATGGCGAGTCCTTTTGCTGGATTTGACATTTCTGATTTTCCTGATGTGAGAATTGTGTGCACCAACGCTAACAACGCATGAGAATCGTGATTATATGTTTAGATTTTGACAGGTGATATACTTTAATCAAGGCTTCTGGAGTTAAGCCAATGCGGCACCTGCGCAATTCTTTCAAAGCATCGCTGCGGCACCTGCGGTCTGAATTGTTTATGGACCATTAGTTCAGCGAACTGTGTTGAGTCGAAACGCTTTGCTTTGGTTTTAATGGAGCGGACTGCTGTATCGCGTACTAAGCTACGCGTTGCCGGTGGATGGTGCATGATAGCACAGATTAAACGACGATTAATGCGATTTGCATTCCTCCTCGCTGCATCCTTTAGGCAACGATGCCATCAAGGACAATTGCGAATTCACGAGGTTTTGCAAGTCGCCTTTGAGCAATTCCAGAAAGCCTCCTCGATACGCGTGTTCATTAATGATCCAACATAGATGGGCACGTTATCTCTTTACAGAATGATGGAACCACTCTGACATAAGAGACAGATTTCTTCGATATTGGTTCAATTGCAAGATTCGCGAATCGAGATGCAGATTTTCAGTGGCAAGGGTGACGGCACCGTAACTCGCATGCAAGTCCCCATTTTTGCTCCGTCAAAGTGTTGTTCAAGAGTCGATTCATATTCATATCCAAATCCGGTTGGATGATGTATGGCGACGTCGTGCGTTCGCCCTCAAGGTTTTAGTTTATTTGCATGGATCAAAATGTGAATGTATCTAACGGACGATTTGTGCAGACCTTGTGTGAGTTGATTGACAAGATTTCAGGCTTTGGATGCGAATCGTCCAAAACAGTAGACTGTCAGATTGATCGGCACACTGTTGGCTCTTTGCCGATATGAGACGAACGAATCGAAGTCCCAAGGTTGGCTCATTTTGGAAAGCTCCTCAGGCGTATGAATATTTTTCGGGTTGAAGCCGTGGTGAGCTATCGCGTTGATATTGCTGAAAAGAACTGTCAGTATTGATTTTCGAATGGGAGTGAAGTTTTCGGTTCGCAGGGGGTGATTGATGAGACTACCCCGCCCCAGTCTCTATTTTTCTTCAGCAGTGCGTCGTGCATGCTATCAACGAAATGTTATAGCCCGTTGCGTTCTCGATCTGGCGCTTCTCATTCATCAGTGTCGGATAGCGATGCTGAACTCGGTCGGGGAGTGCGACACGGAGAGTCGAAGGAGTGGACTGCATCCGCATTCGGATGGCTGGGTCTTCGACCTGCGATGCCGCCACCGAGGCTTCCTGCATGCGTTCGAACCGGCACTCATTTTGATTCAGCAGATCATGGTTGGTGGATGGTCCAAACTGCCTGTCGGCGTGCTCAAATCTGTCAGCAGCGATTCGCAGAGCATCCCCAAAGTCAGCGTTAGCGCGATTCAAATCGGCGATCGTCCCGGAATCGCTGCCATCTCGACATCCGGATACGCCGGGAGTTGTTAGCAGCATCGCCATGACAAGACGAAACCTTGGAAGTCTCATGATAAACGCTCCAAAACATTGCCGTCAGAAAATGCCTGCAACATGCCAAATTGGCAGATTCTTCGCAGTTAACACGAATCTGGGCTGCGGAGTTGAGACGGTCCAGTTCATCCGGAATTCGGGCTCTGGAGGTTGGAATTTTCAAATTTGTGTTTTTTTGTAGGGGAGGTTGCTGCCGCAGGTGTGGCAAGTTTGCGCGACTGAGTTCTCGAGACCATGCCGGGGTGTGCTTCAAAAATGACTCCCCACAGCCACGGCGTATGGTTGCCCCAACTTCCCCTCAACGCTGGTTTGAGCTACACTGTCCGGATTGAGACCGGTAGGTCAGATAAGCCACCTTCAAGCTTTTGGCCTCGCAGCATGCAACTAAATGCTTTACGTATTCTGATTGGCTTTTGCCTCGTGCCGATGAACTCCGCCTTCGCACAGCAGCGATCGGATGTTCGGGATGCGCGAGCTGATCCTCAGCACGAAGATTCGTCAGTTGCAGATCTTTGGAAGACTGCCCAGCAGTACGCAGCCAACGGGCGTGCAACCGAGGCCATAACGGTCGGTCAGCAGGCTTTACAGGCGGCAAGACACGATCGAGCGGCAGCCACATCTGACCTACTGACGCTGCTCGAGTTTCTTTCCAAACAGCACCTGAGGCTGCAGCAGCTGAAGGAGTCTAAGGCATTCGCGGAGGAATGCCTGCAGTTGTGTACGAGGCACGAGGGTGTTGATGCCTGGCAAACCGCGTCGGCCAGGTGGAATCTCGATTATCTTCAAAAGCTGCAGGCGGCATCTTCACAGCGTGTTGCTGAGCTGCTTCGGCTGGATAATGAATGTTCGAAGCGACTGGCTGCACAGGACCATGCGGCCGCGGTCGATGGAATCGCAATGCTGCTCCCGCTGGAGTTTGAAATTCTGGGGGCGGATCACCCTTACGTGGCCAACTCGTACGCATCGCTGCAGGCGATTCACTTGCACTTGCAGCAGTACTCTGAGATGCAGGCAGCAGCCACAAAGGCATTGGCAATACGCCAGAAGCACCTTGGTCGGCAGCATCCGCTGACAGCTCAGATGGAGCATGCCGTGGGCCAAAGTCTGGCGTTTCAGGGGCAGGACGAACCGGCGATACCATATTTTCAACGGGCTTCAGCGGCATTTCGAGATGCGCGATTGGCAGGCAACGCAGCCGATTCTCTGCATTTACTGGGAGACAGTTTTGCCATTCTGAAGCGAAAGAGCGAGGCATTGCAGGCCTACGAGGCCGCGCTGGCAGAGTTATCAAAAGACAACCAACATAAAACACACCCGGTGCTGGATACCCTCAAAGACATTTCACAGGTTCTGCTGGAGCAGTCCAACTACAGTGAGGCGTCACGGCGACTTTCTGAAACCCTGGAGATCTCACAGGAGCTCAACGGGCCGGACAGCCCTGCCACAGCATCCATCGCCTGGGCACTTGGAGGCAGTCTACAGAAGGAGGGCCGTTACGAGGAGGCCTTGACAGTTTTCGAACTTGCAAAGAAGGGTTTCCGGCAGGGCGGTGCATCGCTGGATGCTGCCCTCACGGAGCAGGCTCAGGGGGCGTGCCTGATAAGTCTTGAGCGATGGAAGGAGGCGCAGCAGTGTTATTTCTCAGCCACCGAACAAATTCGCTTGCACTCAGGCGAAAAGACCGCCTTGTATGCTGAAGCGATTGGACTGCTAGGGGCCTGCCAGTACAAATCGCAGGCGGATGAAAACGCTCTGAAGACGCTGGCAGCCGCCCTGGAATTGACACGTGAAGTGCACGGTGACGAGGATACTCGCACCGCAGAATTGGCTTGTTTAATCGGAGATCTCCAGTGCAGACTTCAGCAATTTGATGATGCTCTCAAGTCACTGAATCTATCGCGGGACGCGCACGCCGCGGCTTCCCCGAAATATCAAGTTGCCCTTGTCGATATCAGACGCGGCACAGTGCTTGGAAAACTGGGGCGACTGGATGAGGCGACGCAGGTCGCCGAGTCTGCGTTACGTGAGTTGCAGGTAATATTAGGGGAAAAGCATCCAGACGTTGCCTTGGCCCTGCTGAGCCTGAGCGAGTTAAGCCTACTTGAGGACGACATCGAACGCTGGCAGCGGCTGTCCGATCAGGGCTTCGGAATACTGGAGGAGGTGCTTGGTAACACGAAGACCTACAGGAGTGCATTGAAGAGCATGTTTGTGTTCCTTCACGAAGAAGGTTTTCGCGGCCGATCAGAGTCCTTTCTGCAACGACTGGTGGAGTGTTTGCGAAGTTCAGGCCTTGAAGGTACGGAGGCCCTGGCTTTGCTGCTGACATCCCTTTCAAATGTCTGTCGGGAGGGTGGCAATTACGCTCAGGCAAGGTGGGCGGCAGAGGAGGCATTGCAAATCCGACAACAACTGCACGGGGCTGAAAGTGAGAAGTGCACACTTGTTCTGCTGGCACTGGCAGGTCTCAGCGGGGACATGGGAGACCATATTGGAGCAGAGCAATTTCTTGCACAGGCGCTGCAGAATCAGGAGCAACATCCACCGGACTCAGATCTCACCCTCAGTGTAAAATATGTTGTCGCGGAGTCTGCCTACCTCACGGGTGACTTTGAGAAGGCAGCACAGGTTGGCACGGAATTGCTCGAAGTCATCAGGAGAAAAGCAGGCGACGCTGCTCAGAGTTATCGAAATGTCCTTTTTCTGCTTTCGCTTGTGAGTCTTGCAGCAGGAGATCTGGAGCGTTCAGAGGCTCTTCTGCTACAGCACGAACAAACATTCATCGGTCGCGACCGATCCCGTCTGAACCTGGCGAATTCCCTTGAGCATCGCGGCCATCTTGCCGCGATGCAGGGTGACTTCTCCAAAAGCCGGGAGGCTTTGGGTCAATGTGTTCAGATCCTTGCGGAGACTGTGGAAGAGCACGATGTTCAGTTCTTGAGAGCGAGGCATCAACTTGCAATGACCTGCTGGAATCTGGGCGATGTCGAAGCGACAGCGAATCTGCTGGTCGATGTTGTCCAGAGGAAACTGAAACTGCTGGACACTGTGGCAGCATCTCAGTCAGAGAGACAGCAGTTTGCGTTCACAGCCCAGAGTCAACCGGTACTTGATCATCTGCTTCAGCTGAGTCTTCAGCATCCTGTACATACTGCCCGCACAGTTGAACTTGCGCTGCAGTGGAAGGGTCTGACAACCCTCAGGCAGCGTCAGATGCGTGCAATCGCAGATTCTCCTGAAATCAGGGACCGATTTGTGATGCTGCAGAGCATTTCGCAACACATTGGCAGGCTCAGGAAGGGCTCGGGGGATGACGATGAACCCTCCGATTTGCGGGCGCGGATAGCCGCACTGACTCGTCGGAAGGAGGAGCTGGAAGCCGACCTCAGTCGTAACAGTGCCGCATTGCTCAGCATTCGCCGGCGAGTATCGCTGGCCGAGATTCAGGCTGCTCTGCCAGTTGATGCAGTGCTGATCGACTATCGCATCTTCAACTATTCGCAGCCGTCCGACGTTGCTGGAAAATGGAGTTCGACGGAATCGCTGCTCGCGATCGTACTACATCACACTGGCCAGCCAGTGCTGGTTCATCTGGGACCAACGGCACGCCTTTGTAAGGCTATCCGAGACTTCCGGCTCGGAATTGCAAATCCCGGTTCGTCTGAGGGAGAGTTGGCCGGACGGACGATTCGTGCGGGAATCTGGGAACCATTGCTGCCGCACATTGAAGAAGCCAAAACTCTGCTGATATCTCCTGACGGCCAACTCGGAGAGCTGGCCTTCGCAGCTCTGCCGGGTAAGCAGGTTGACGCTTATCTGCTGGAGGACCATCGGTTCTGTCTCATTCCAATTCCCCAGTTGTTGCCCGATCTGATGACGATGAAGCCGCAGCCCCTGGAACGCGACCTGCTGCTGGTCGGGGATGTAGACTACGATTCAATCGAACCACAGGAAAAAACGCTTCGCAAGAAACGAATTCCCGGAACCGATCCGGAGATCAGTGCTTTGCGCTCTGCACAGGCTGTCCTGAATCGGCTGCTTTACACAGGACCAGAGGTGCTGGCTATCGCGGAACTGCACAGTCGTGCATTTGAAACTGATGCCGACGATGTGCAGCAACTGAAGGGAGCGGAGGCGACAGAAACTGCATTTCGTGAGCTGGCAGGCAGATATCGGCACCTGCACATAGCAACTCACGGCATTTGCACCGCGCCGGCAGCTATTCTGCCACCGGCAGGGCTGGGCGTACGGCTGAAAAAAGTTGATGCGGGAGCGGAAGTAACAGAAGTGCTGCGGGGCGAATCGGCTGACCTCGACGGCAGACTCAAGGTAGGAGACTTGATACAGGCAGTGGGAGAGCACGGGACTGAACCGATATCGATTGCAGGTGTATCCCTGTCTAATGTGGCCAGGAGAATTCGCGGGATTCGCGGCTCAGAGGTTCAGTTGCAGGTTCAACCGGTGGCTGGTGGCGAGCCAGTCGTTCTGCGGCTGACACGTGGGATGCAGAGTGAATCGGCAGCGTTAGCTCACTGGGGAGTCGAGTCGCAGACAGCCGGACCAATTGTCAACCCCGACCTGCTCTCCTGTCTGGCGTTTGCTGGCGCCAATCAACGTCAGGATTTTGACGACGATGACGGAATTGTGACGGCACAGGAAATTGCATTTCTGCCGCTTGGAGGAGCGCAAATGGTGGTGCTGGCGGCATGCAGCACGGCATTGGGAATGCCGACGGCTGGAGAGGGTGTGATCAGTTTGCAGCGAGCTTTCCAGGTGGCAGGAGCTCGATCGACAATTGCGACCCTCTGGGACGTCCCTGACCAGCGAACACAGGAGCTGATGATTCAGTTTTATCGGCATCTATGGGCTGAGCAGCCAATGTCGCGACTGGATGCATTGCGAGAGGCTCAATTGTTTGTACTGAGGCATCCTGAGTCACTGCCACGATCTGTCGCACGTATGAAGGCTGGGCAGGCGAATCGTACACCTCCAATTTTTTGGGCGGCTCCGGTACTTTCCGGGGACTGGCGTTGATGACCTAAGCAGGAAATAACGCATGCGCATCAATCGTTCACTGGCATTTTGTCAGCTTCTTCTGCTGATTTACTCAGTCACTTGCGATGCGCAGGAACGAACACCAGTGATCTGGTCACTGCTGGCGGGAGTGTGTGAGTACCCGGAGACTCGCATGACCCTGCAGGGCCCGGATCATGATGTCGAAATGATGTCGACGCTGTTGAAAGAGCGATTCTCCGTAACTGAGGAGCGGCTGATTATTCTGACGGACGGATCGGATGAGCAGCGGCTGCCGACGCGAAGCAATCTGAAAGCTGCATTTCGCACCCTCGCGACTCAGGTGGCTCCTGGAGATCAGGTGTTGATACTGCTGGCCGGCCACGGCACACAACAGCCGGATTTTTCGGCGGACGAGGAAGAGCCGGACGGTCTGGATGAAGTGTTTCTGCCTCGCGATGCCGGTCGTTGGGGTGACCAGCAAAAAGCAGTGATCAACGGAATAACGGATGATGAGCTCCGCGAATGGCTGGCGGCGATCACTCAGAAGGGGGCTGACGTCCTGTTTGTGGCCGACTGCTGTCATTCAGGAACGCTCACTCGCGGAGAAACGGCCATTTCACGCAACGTATGGCCGGAGGATCTTGACGTTCCGTCGAACCTGCTGAGTGTGGCTCGGGATCGCCAGCGGCGGTTGGATGAGGCGAATTCACCCCGTGGTGAATCACGAGGTTCGGGCAAAAGTGTGGCGGTCCCGACGGAATCAATTCGGGGCCGGCTGGTTTCGATTGCAGCTTCGCAGCCGAATCAGAGGACGTGGTCGGAAAGGATTCCTCGCTTTGGGAAATACTATGGTCGCCTGACGTGGGCCATCAGCAGTATTCTGCGAGACGCAGGTGATGCCGGACTGACTCACGGGGAACTGGAGCAGAGAATACTGTGGACGTACCAGCGGAATGGCTGGGCAAGCGGCGTGCGAGCGTCGAGGCCGTTGCTGGAGGTGGCAGACAACGAGCGCGACCGACAGGTGCTGAGTCTGCAAAAATGGTCTCCGCGGTCAAAAATTTCGCTGCAGCAAGCCGCGGAAGGAGGGGGCTACCAGATTACTGCAGGAGAGCTCGACGGCATCACGAAGGACAGTGTGCTGGCAGTGTTCCCTAATGGTTCGAGGGAGCTCGCTGGATTCGTCAGAGTCACCGAGGCGGGCCTGCTGCGTTCGCTTGTCGCGGCAACTGATTTCGACGGATATCAATCTCCCGCCAGTTTGCCACTTCCGGCAACCTGTGAAATTCGGTGGCGTTCGCAGGAGGAGTATCAGCAGTGGGTGTCACTGGATCTGACTCAGGTGGCGGACATGCAGCAGCGAGCAGACGCGAGGCTGCGTCTCGAGAAAGTGCTGCAGGGCCTTTGTGCAGCGCCGGAATCGCTGGTGGCACAGACGCCGGCCGGCCTTGATCCGGATCTGTATGTTACGGCTACTGCGGATCTGAAGACACTTGTGATTGATCGAGCATCAGCCGTGTCACGCGACGAGAATGGCCGGGCTGTGCTGACAGAATCCATGATCGACCGAATCAACATCGATTCGGAACTGCAAACGAATCTGGGAAGACGACTCGATCAGCGGGCAAAGGCAGCAAATCTGCGCAGGTTGAGCGAATTTCAGTCGAGGGAAACAGCGGTCCGGCTCGAAGTCCGACTGCAGCGAATGAAGGCAGGACAATGGCAGACAATTGATGAGTTGGAACCGCAGCTGTTCAATCGTGACAAGGTTCGACTGGAGATTGAGAACAAATCCGCAGTTGCGGTGGATCTGACAGTCCTTTTCATTTTTTCCAACGAGGACATCTACCCTGTGTTTCCGTGGACTCAGCCTCCGGGGAACCGAGTGGCCCCGGGCCAAAAACTCACGGGCCCTGAATTGGATGTGAGCGTGGAGACGCACGGATCCGAAGACTTTATCATCCTTGGCGAAGCCGCCCAACTGGACTCCTACCCCTCCAGCTTCATTCACCTCGCCAATATTCGGGATGTCCCACGGCCAGCCACAACTCGTGGTAGCAGCGAAACGCCGTTGGACGCCCTGACTCGCAGCCTCGGGTTTGGTGCCTCAAGGTCACGAAGTGTACAAGCCACACTGTCCAGCAATTTTGCGAT
>Ga0315900_10011343_pt1 | contig 11040 bp, 8 predicted proteins | sample LakEriMetagenome_FD_203521 | JGI IMG/M metagenome (GOLD analysis project Ga0315900, IMG submission 203521) | Freshwater fungal communities from buoy surface, Lake Erie, Ohio, United States - Buoy 12 MA114 | ecosystem: Environmental > Aquatic > Freshwater > Lake > Lake biofilm | place: USA: Lake...
TGCCGCGCGTCGGCTCGTCGAGGAGCAGGATGGCCGGCTCGATCGCGAGCGCGGCGGCGATCGCGACGCGCTCGCGCTCGCCGACGGAGAGATCGCGCGGGTGCCGGTCGAGGAGCGGCGAGAGGCCGAGGTCGTCGATGGCGCGGCTGCCGGGCTCCTCCGGCATGCCGAGCAGCGCCGCCCCCGTCCGGATCTCGGCCTCGGCGGTGTCCTCGAGCAGGGTGCGGCCGGGGTCCTGGGGGACCAGGCGGATCTCCGGCACGCGCCGATCCGCGGGCACGTGGGTGAGATCACGGCGCGCGGTGGCGATCGTCCCGGCCGTCGGCGTCTCGAGCCCGGCGATGGCGCGCAGGAGCGTTGACTTGCCCGAGCCGTTCGGCCCCACGAGGGCGATGGAGCCGCCGCGGTGGAGGGTGCAGCTGATGCGGTCGAGCACGGGCGCGCCATCGCGACGGAGGTCGACCTCCTCGAGGGTCAGCAGCGGCGCCCCGGAGGCGACCGCGGTGACGGGCTCCGCCGGGTACGCGGCGGGAGCGGGTGGCGCCCCGATCCGCCCGCCCTCGACGCCCAGCACCTCGTCGGCGAGGTGCTCGATGCGGTCGCGTCGATGCTCTGACAGCACGATCGCGAGGCCGCGGTCGGCGAGGCGCCGCAGCTGGCCGACCAGCTCGCAGGCCGCGTCGTCGTCGAGCTGCGCGGTCGGCTCGTCGAGCACGAGGACGTCGGGCTCCGGCGCGAGGACGGCGGCCAGGGCGACTCGCTGCCGCTCCCCGCTCGAGAGGGTGTCGAGGCGGCGGCCGACGAGGTGCGCGCAGCCGACGGCGGCGAGAGCGGCACGCGCGGCCGGCTCGATCCGGTCGGCGGCCCAGCCGCGGCACTGCAGGCCGAAGGCGACGTCGCGCAGCGTCTCCGTCATCACGCCCTGCGCCTCCGGCTCCTGGAACAGGAAGCCGACGCGCTGCGCGATCAGTCCGGGGGCCGCCGTGCGGAGGTCCAGACCGGCGACGCTGGCCGTGCCCCAGGCCTCTCCGCCGTGGAAGGCGGGCGCGAGCCCGGCGAGCACGCGCAGCAGCGTCGTCTTGCCGCCTCCCGACGGGCCCTCGAGCACCACGATCCGCCCACGGTCGACGACGAGGTCGATGTTGCTGATCGTCGGTGCGGCTGCGCCGGGGTAGCGGTAGCCGACGCCGGCCAGGGCGATCGCGCTCATCGCGCGCTCCGCAGCGTGTGCGCGAGGGCCGCGCAGACGGCGACGATCCCGCCCGCGGTGGCGATGGCCGGAAGGGTGGCGAGGGGGTCGGCCTGCGGGTAGATCGCGTAGGGCAGGAGACCGGCGGCGAGGGCGACGGCGAGCACGAGCAGCGCGATTCCGGCCGCCACTCCCGCCCGATCGGCGCGGCCGGCGGACGGCTCGGGCAGGGGCGTGAACGGCCCGCCGCCGTAGCCCCGGGCCGCCATCGCCTCGGCGATGCCGACGCCGCGGTCGAGCGCGGAGGCCACGAGCGGCTCGACCAGCACGGCGGCCTGACGGGCCCGGGCCCGGCGGCCGGGCACGGGCGCGGTGCCGCGCAGGAGCAGGGCCTCATGGAGGGAGGAGGCGTCGGCGCGCAGCGCGGGCATCAGCCGCGCGGACAGCGCGACGGTGAGGGCCGAGCGCGGAGCCACGCGGCTGACGAGGGCCTGCAGCCGGTCGGGGTCGGAGAGGGCGAGGAAGGCGGCGGTGGCGATGATCGCGGTGGCGAGGCGCATGCCGCTGACGGCGCCGTAGAGGAGCTCCTCCGCCGTCACCTCGAGGTCGAGGAGGGCGAAGCCCGGCCCGTCGATCAGGACGCGGTCGCCCTCCATCGCCAGGAAGGGGTTCAGCAGCATCAGGAGCAGGCCTGAGGCGGCGGCGAGGCGCAGCATCAGGCCGTGCCGGACCGGGGTCGCGAGGTACAGGAGGACCGAGCCCGCGAGCGCAGCGGCCACGAGCACGGGCTGCTCGGCGGCGAGCGAGATCGCGATCAGCCCGGCGCCGAGCGCCAGGGGGCCGCGGGGGTCCCTCACAGGGTCAGGCCCTGGCCGCCGCTGCAGACGATCAGGGCGGTCTCGTCGAGGCAGATCGCGAAGTGGCGCTGCGGCAGCATCGGGTTCGCGACGAGCGCCGCGGCCGCGGCCTCCGCATCGGCCGCGGTGCGCCCGGCGATGACCACGACGGGTGCCCCGCGCGAGGAGAAGTCCTCGGTCGTCGCGACCATCACGGCCCTGGCCTTCGGGACCGGGACGGCCTCGCCGGCCGCCGCGTCCCACACCACGATCTCGCCGTCCTCGAACCATGCCGTGAGCCCGGCCTTGGCGGGGTCGGCGAGGGCCTTGGCCCAGGTCGGGTCGCGCTCGGCGAGCGCTGTGCTCTCCCCGACGATCGTCCGCGGCCCGCTGGACGCGGCGGGGCTCGCCACCTCGACGCCGGCGGCGGCGAGGGCCTCGGCGGCGGCAGGGTCGGCGGTCGCGCCCTCGACCGCGGCGTCGAGCGCACGGGTCATCGGCGCGGGCCACTGGCCCACGATCGCGGGGACGTGCGTGCGCCCGCCCCAGACGTGGAGGTCCCACCAGACGCGGTCGTCGGGCCCGGCCTCGATGTCGGCGGCGCCGAGATCGGACTCGATCCCGTTCATCCAGAACAGCCACTCGCGCTCGCCGTCGCCGGCCTCGCCGGCCAGCGAGCTGACGTAGCGGCCGCCATAGGTCGTCTCGACGGGGGCGACGCCCTCCGTGGCCGCGAGGACGGTCCCCGCCGGGCCGCGGCCCTCGGCGACCTTCGTCCGGCCCCAGTCGGCGGTGATCAGGACGGGGGTGCCGGAGTCGGCCGCCGTGGCGGCCGACTCCGACGCCTGTTCCGTCTTCGACGCGCCGCACGCCGCCAGCACCAGGCAGGCGGCGAGGAGGAGTGCGGAGCGGATTCGCATGACGTGCTGTTCGCGTGCGGACCGGCGAACGCCGATCAGCCCAGCGGGTCCTCGATGACCATCTGCGAGTCGATGGCGCCCTTCATCGTGGCGTGCGCCTCGTTCCAGTCGGCCGAATCGGCGAAGCTCAGCTGGCCCTTGGCGTTGGTGGTGCCGATCGCCGTGCCGTCGAGCGTGATCGTCGCGCCCTTCGCCGGCTTGTAGCCCTTGCCGTCGGCCTTGCGCACCGTGAAGAGGATGCCGCCGAGCAGCTGCTTGACCTGGAGGTCGAGGACGACGGGGCCCTTCTTGCTGTAGTCGGTGTCGAGGAACCAGATCACCTGATCGGACTTGCGGAGCACCAGCGCCCCGGCGCCGACCTGCGGGGTCTTGCCGTTGACGTAGATGTCCCAGGCGCCCTTGGCGCCCACGGGCTCGGTCCCGATGGTCTTGACGTACGGGCCGAGGCCTGCGAACTCCCCGATGGTGAGCGCGGTGCTCGTGAACGCCGTCGCGGCGACGAGCTGGCCGAGGGCCGTGTTCGCCGGCAGCGTCATCGCGGCCCCGGTGTCGTTGACGTAGGACCGGGTGCTGCCCGCATCCCACTCGAGGTTGCCGAGCAGCGGCTGCTTCTCGCTGGTGACGCGGATCGTCGCGCCGTGCGCGACGGCGGGGATGACCATGGTCGCGATGGCGACGATGGTCACGAGGATCGTCCTCGTGGACATCTGGAACTCCTTCTCTCGAGGTCCCCGGGGCCTGGTGGTCCGGGGGGAGGTGGGTGTTCTGACTCGGAGCGCGCTTCCTCGGTTGCCCGAGGCCCCTGATCACTGCCTTCCCAGTCCCGAGGGACCAGTGACCGGTGCTGCGCACCGCGATCGGGGGACGCTCCTCACAGCGGCGGGACCGTGCCGGATTCGCACCGGACTTCCCCTGCCTCCGCCGGCGACGGTAGCACACGGGTGTCGACCTGCGCCATACTCGCCGCATGCCCGCGCGACTCCCCCGGCCCCGCATCGAGGGGCAGCACCTCGCCGTGTCCTGCGGCCATCCCCTGGCGGTCCAGGCCGGCCTGCGCGTCGGCGCGGCGGGGGGCAACGCGATCGACGCCGCGGCGGCCGCCGCAGCGGCCCTGACGGTGATCCTGCCCGACGCCTGCGGGCTCGGCGGCGACCTGCTCTGCATCGTGCGGCGCGCCGACGGGTCGGTCACGGCGATCAACGGGGTGGGCCGCTCCCCCGCGGCCTCCACCCATCCGCTGCCTGAGGACGGCGCCCAGGTCGCCGCCGTGCCGGGCTTCGTGGCCGGTGTCTGCGATCTGATGGCGGCCGGGGGCCGGCTGTCGCGGGCCGAGGTGCTCGCGCCGGCGCTCGAGCTCGCCGAGCACGGCGCCGCCGTCACCCGCGACACGGCCGACGCCCTCGTCGACAGCGCGCCCCGCCTGACCCGCGGCGGCGCCGACGTCTCGCCGTGGGTCGCGGCCCGGCCTGAAGGGGCCGGCGCGATCGTGCGCCTGCCGGAGACCGCGGCCACCCTGCGCGGCGTCATCGAGCGCGGGCCTGAGGCCTTTTACACGGGACCGGTGGCCGAGGCGATCGTCGCCGCGGTGGCGCGCGAGGACGGGGTCATGACCCTGGAGGACCTCGCCGGCCACGCGAGCGTGATCCGCGAGCCCGTGTCCGTTGACTACCGCGGCGTGACGGTGCTGGCCCAGCCGCCCTCGTCGCAGGCGATGCTGCTCACGATGGCGCTGCGCCGGCTCGCCGCAGAGGCGCCGTCGGACCGCTCGGCTGCCGCCCAGCACCGCGCGGTCGAGGCGATCGCCGGCGCGTTCGCCTACCGCGACCGCATCACCCAGGACGGGGCGGACCGCGAGCTGATGGAGCTCGCCGACGCGATCCCGATCGGGGAGCGGGCGAGCCGCGCCGACCACGCCAAGGGCTACAACCACACGACGTCGGTCACCACCGCGGACCGCGCGGGCAACGTGGTCTCGATGCTGATCAGCGTGTTCGACAGCTTCGGCTGCGCGACGTGGGTGCCCGGCGGCGGGTTCTTCCTCAACGACCGGATGCTGTCCTTCTCGCGCGACCCCCAGTCGCCGAACGCGGCGGCGGGAGGCAAGCGCCCGGTGCACACCCTGGCGCCCGCGATGGTGGTCGACGGCCGTCGGATCGTGGGCATCTCCACGCCGAGCGCCGATGGCCAGGTGCAGGCCCTCCTGCAGGTCATCCTCGCCCACCTCGACGAAGGTCTGGAGATCGGCGACGCCTGCGACCGCTCGCGCTGGCGCGTCGTCGACGACCGCCTGCATGTCGAGGAGGACATCGAGCCGGAGCTCGCCGACGGCCTGGCCGCCCTCGGCCACGAGGTCGTGCCGGCCGAGGTCGGCGACAGCCTGTTCGGCAGCGTCTGCGCGGCGGAGGCCGATCTCGCGTCGGGACTCGTCTCCTGCTGGGCCGACCCGCGGCGCGAGTCGTGGGCGGGGGCCTGGTAGCGCCGCGACGCCTGCGCTCCCGGTTGCGGCTAACGCTGTCGTTTGAGGATCAGCGGCGTCGAGGTGCGAGCAGCAGCCCCGCTGGTGGGTGTGAAGACCGTGACCAGCGACGCCCGTAGGGAGCGGAAGTGGATGCGCTTGCGAGCGGCGGCGGTGTAGGTGCAGCGCAGGGCCACCGTGCGCGCCCCCATGACGGTGATGCTCGCCCGGCAGAGCGCGGGCGCGGCTGCGCGGCCATCGCGGGCGCCGGTGGCGGGAGTGACGCGGATCGCGAGACGACCGGGGCCGGTCGTCGCGTACGTCGTGATGATGCCCGTGGGGGTCTGCCTGGGGGGTGCGGTCGCGGTGGCGCGGGGAGCTGCCGTCGGGTCGGCTGGCGTGACGGGGTCGGGGGTCTGGCCCGTGGTTCCCGCCGGAGTCGGGGTTGCGGGGGTGGCGATCGGCGTGACGGGGTTCGTCGGGGCGGAGGCGTCGGAGGTCACGGCCGGGTTCGTCGTCCTCGCGGTCGCGGTGAAGGTATAGGTCGCGCCGTTCGAGAGGGAGTCAATCGTGCAGCTCGTCTCGGGTGGGGTGATCGTGCAGATGCCGGCGCCGGCGACGGTGCTGACGCGGTAGGAGTCGGGCGTGGGTCCGAACCCGGCCGGGGTGACGCTGATCGTGGCCGTGCCGTCGCGGGCATCGGTGGCGATGGCGGTCGGTGCGGGGAGCCAGTAGGCGAGCGTCTGCCCGCTCCAGGGCCCGGAGACGAAGCCGTCGGCGGTCGAGAAGCGGTAGATCGTTGCTGGCGCGTTTCGGAAAACATTGGCGCCGACAAGGGGGGCGTTGCCGCTGAAGCGGATGCTGTTCAGGCTCGTTGCGTTCTCGAACGAGTAGCTCCCGATCATGGTGACGCTGGTGGGGATGGTGATGCTGGTGAGGCTCGTCGCGCCGGTGAACGCGTATGGGCCGATGTCGGCGACGCTGCTTGGGCTCGCGAACGTCACGGTGCTGAGGCTCGTCGCGCCGTAGAACGCGTTCGTGCCGATGTGGGTGACGCTGGTGGGGATGGTGATGCTGCTCAGGCTCGTCGTACCGAGGAACGCGTTGCCGCTGATGCTCGTCACCGAATAGTCCCCGGAGTTGTCGGTGATCGTGGCGGGAATGATGACGTTGGTGGCGCACGACCCCCCCGAGCAGCCGGTGATCGAGACGGTGGAAGAGCTGGTGGTCGACCAGTTCAGACCGTCAGTCGTCCCCGAAGCGGCGAATGCGGCGGTGGAGAGGCAAAGTCCCATCGCCAGCATGGCGCTCGTCAGCCCGAGGATGCGCGCGACTCCCACCGGGCGAACGGTAACCCACGGGAAGACGTCGTGCGGTGCGGGGAACGCAGAAGTCCGGTGTCCCCGCACCCAGGGGTCAGCGCAGCCCCGATACGGCCTACGTTCACGATAGAAGCTCGGCGAGCAGCGCGATCGCCCCCGCCTTGTCGAGCGGCTCGTTGAGCCAGGCGCACGAGAAGCTCTGCACGCAGGAGGGGCAGCCGTCCTCGCAGGGGCAGTCCTCTGCGATCGTGCGGGCGGCGCGCGCCACGGCGGCCAGCTCGCCGTAGGCGGCGCGCACGATGCCCGCGCCGCCGGCCCGCGACTCGTGGATGACGATCGTGGGCGAGCCGGTGTCGGGGTGCTCGTCGGCGGAGAGACCGAGTAGGTCGCCGGGGTCGCAGGGCGCGGCCAGGGGCAGGGCGGCGGTCAGGAGGTGCTCGGCGGCGTGCAGGGCGCCGAGGCTCGGCGGCTCGTCGGAGGGCGGGCGCACCAGCCAGAGCGCCCGCGTCCGGTACTCGCGCGCGGGGAGGTCGAGCGGCCGCTGGTCGATCACGGAGAGGTCGTCGGTGCGGCGACGCTGGTAGCCGATCACCTGCGAGCGCACGTCGGCCTCGCCGAGGCAGGCGCGCCAGTTGCCGAGCCACTCGTCGTGCTCGGGCTCGTCGAGTCCGACCGCGGTCTGCGCACGGGGCACGGTGAACCAGTCGCCCCGGAAGGGCTCCACGATCGCCTCGCCGACCTCGAGGTCGAGCTCGCGCACGAGGTAGCGCTCGCCCTGGCTGAGGTGGACCGCGCCCGGGTGCACAGCGCGGGGCGCGCGGTCGTGCTCGACGTCGCCGATCACGGCGCCGGTCTCGCCCTCGATGATCGCCACGACGCGGCTGTCGGTGCTGCGCAGCGAGACGCGGGTGGCGGGGTCGTCGGGGCCCGCCCAGATCAGGCCGGCCTGCGTCACGGAGAACGAATCCGGGTCGAGCTCGAGCAGGGCCTCGGCGTCGTCGACCACGCGCACGCCGAGGATCGCCTCGTCACGGGACGAGACCGCGGCCTCGGCGGCGGCGCAGGCGAGGTGCGCGAGGCGGATCTCGAGGTTGTCGGGATCGAGGGCGATCCGCTCGACCGGGCGGCCGAGCAGGGCCTCGGGATGGCGCGCGAACCACTGGTCGAGGGCGTCCTCGCCCAGCACGAGGACCCCGAGGCCGCGCTCGCGGCGCCCCGCTCGGCCCCACTCCTGGCGCAGCCCGGCCACCGACCCGGGGAAGCCCACCACCACCGAGCAGTCGAGGTCGCCGATGTCGATGCCGAGCTCGAGGGCGCTGGTCGCGACGACGGCGCGCAGCTGCCCGTCGGCGAGGCGCGCCTCGATCGCGCGGCGCACCTCCGGCGGGTAGCCGGCGCGGTACGGCTCGACGCGCCCGGCGAGGGCCGGTGCCCGGCGGCCGAGCTCGTCGCGGACGCCGCGCAGGATCAGCTCCACGAGCTGGCGGCCCGGGGCGAAGCAGATCACCCGCTGGCCGTCGATCACGAGCTGGCTGACGAGGCCGACGGCCTCGTGGATGCGGCTGGCGCGGCGGCCGCTGGCCGGGTCGACCAGCGCCGGGTTCCAGAGGGCGATGTCCCGGCCGGGCGCGGGCGCGCCGTCGCCCTCGACGATCCGCACGTCGCAGCCGGTCAGGAGCGAGAAGGCCTCGGCCGGGTTGGCGGCGGTGGCCGAGGCGAGCAGGAGCTGCGGCGAGGCGCCGTAGAGCGCCGCGCAGCGGCGCAGGCGCCGGATCACGTGCGCGACGTGGCTGCCGAAGACCCCGCGGTAGACGTGCGCCTCGTCGACCACGATCGCGGCGAGGCCCGACAGCCACTCGGCCCAGCGCTGGTGGTGCGGGCAGATGCCCACGTGGACCATGTCGGGGTTGGAGAGGACGAGGTTGCTCTCCGCGCGGGCGCGCCGACGGGCCCCGGTGTCCTGGTCGCCGTCGACGAGCGCGACCCGCAGGTCGCGGCCGAGGCCGAGGGCGCTCAGGCGGCGGGCCTGGTCCTGGGCGAGCGCCTTCGTGGGCGAGAGGTAGAGCGCGCGGGTGTGCGGCTCGCGCAGGAGCGTGTCCAGGACGGGGATGGCGTAGGCGAGGGTCTTGCCGCTCGCGGTGCCCGAGACGACGCCGACGTGGTGCCCGGCGCGGGCGAGCGCCACGGCCTCGGCCTGGTGGCTCCAGAGCGCCTCCACCCCGGTGCGCTCGAGGGCCGCGACGAGCCGCGGGTCGAGGCCGTCGGGCAGGGGCATCGGCTCGCCGGCCCGCCCGGGCTCCTCGGCCCGGTGCACGAGGCGTGTGTCGTGGGGCGGCGCGCCCGCGGCGAGCGCCGCGTCCCACGGCCGCCGGGCCGTCACGGCTGGTCGGGGCGCTCGGCGGCGGGGAACGAGCCGAGGACGACGAGCAGGGCGGAGCGGCGCTCGACGTCCTCGAGGGCCCGCACGACCTGCTCGTCCGAGCGGTGCCCCTCGATGTCGATCAGGAACTGGTAGCGCCACGGCTCGCCCGGGATCGGGCGGGAGTGCAGCGAGACCATGTTGACGCCGTGGTACCGGAACGGCTCGATCGCCTCGTGCAGGGCGCCCGGCTGGTGGCCGGTCACGAGCCGCAGGGCGGTCTTCCAGTTGACGCCCTCGGCCGGGGCGAGCGGCTCGCGGGCGATCGCCACGAAGCGCGTCATGTTGTCCGGGTGGTCCGAGATGTCGCTCTCGAGGACCTCGAGGCCGAACCGGCGGGCGGCGGCGGGCGAGGCGATCGCGCCCCACGAGGGGTCGCCCTGCTCCGCCACGATGCGCGCGGCGTCGGCGGTGGTCGGCGCGCCGATCTCCTCGTAGGAGCCGTTCAGGAAGGTGCGGCACTGCGCGAGCGCGACCGGGTGCGAGTGGATGCGGCGGATGCCGGCCGTGGAGGCGCCGGGCAGGCCGCACAGGCAGTGCGGGATGTGGATCACCGTCTCGGCGATGATCGGCAGGTCGCCGTCGGCGATCAGGTCGCAGGTGTCGGCGACGATGCCGGCGAGCGTGTTCTCGATCGGAAGCACGCCGACGTCGGCGGAGCCCTCCTTCACGGACCGGAACACGTCGGCGAAGGTGCCGGCCGACTCCGCCTCGACGTCGGGGTAGAGCCGCTCGGCGGCCTCCGACGTGTACGAGCCGGCGGCGCCGGGATACACGATCGTCGGGGAGTCGGAGGTGTTCGGCATGGCGGGTCCCGTGGGCCGCGGCAGGGTACCAAGCGCCCGCGTTCAGGCCGTGCGGCCGGCGTGGAGCGCGACCAGGAGCTCGTGCTCGAGCTCCGCCGCCTCCGCGGCGCGGAGGCTGTCGAGCGTGCGGGGCCGCGGCAGCGGGATCCCGCGCTCCAGCGCGATGCCCTGCGGCCGCGGCGCCATCACGTAGACGCGGTCCGAGAGCAGGACGGCCTCGCGGACGTCGTGCGTGATCAGGAGCACCGTCCAGCGCTCTCGCTCCCAGATCCGCTCGAGCCACAGCTGGAGCTCCGTCCGCGTGAGCGCGTCGAGCGCGCCGAAGGGCTCGTCGAGGAGCAGGATGTCGCGGCCCTGGGCGACGGTGCGGGCCAGCGCGACCCGCTGGCGCATGCCGCCGGACAGCTGGTACGGGCGCATGGCGCGGAACGCGTCGAGGCCGAAGCCGGCGAGGAGCTCCCGGGCGCGCTCGCGCGCCGCTCGGCGGTCGAGCCCGCCGGCGATCTCGGCGCCAAGCGCGACGTTCTGCTCGACCGTGCGCCAGGGGAACAGCACGTCGCGCTGCGGCATCCAGGCGAAGGGTCGGTCCGTCGCGGCGAGCGGCCGCCCGTCGAGCAGGAGCGCGCCGGCGTCCGCGCTCTCGATCCCGGTCAGGATCGAGAAGAGCGTCGACTTTCCGCACCCGCTCGGCCCGAGGATCGAGACGAACTCCCCGCGGTCGACGTGCAGGGACAGGCCGTCGAGGACCGGCAGCGGCCCGAACGACTTGGCCAGCCCGTCGACCCCGATCGCCGGTGGGGCCGTCACGCGCCGATCCTCCGCGACTCCGCGTACCACGGGATGACGAGCCGCTGGACGAGGAACGTCGCGGCGTAGAGGGCGAGCGTGAGGATGGCCGACACGAGCACGGCGGCCAGGACGAGGTCGGTGCGGAACGAGTTGCTGGCGCCCTGGATGTAGACGCCGAGCCCGGACTCGGCGCCGGCGTACTCGGCGAAGATCGCGGCGACGACGGCGTAGGTGATCGCGATCCGCAGCCCCGTGAAGAACCCGGGCAGGGCGGACGGCAGGCGCACGTGCAGGAAGATCGACG
>Ga0315900_10011344_pt1 | contig 11040 bp, 12 predicted proteins | sample LakEriMetagenome_FD_203521 | JGI IMG/M metagenome (GOLD analysis project Ga0315900, IMG submission 203521) | Freshwater fungal communities from buoy surface, Lake Erie, Ohio, United States - Buoy 12 MA114 | ecosystem: Environmental > Aquatic > Freshwater > Lake > Lake biofilm | place: USA: Lake...
AGGAAGAGATCGCGCCGCGCGTGATGGAGCTTCTCGCCGGCGCGATGGACGAGCTCGCCATCGGCGATCCCGCCTGGCTCGCGACGGACGTGGGCCCGGTGATCGACGCCGAGGCGCTGGCGACGCTCGAGTCGCACGCCGCCTCGATCGTGCGCGGCGCGCGCTGGTCGCACCGCTGCGCCCGGCCGAGCGGCCTGCCGGACGGGTACTACTTCCCACCGCTGGCGGTCGAGATCGATCGCCTCGACGTGCTGGAGCGGGAGGTGTTCGGGCCCGTCGTGCACGTGCTCCGGTGGCGCGCGCGCGATCTCGACGCGCTGCTCGACGCGATCGCCGGGACCCGCTACGGCCTGACGCTGGGGCTCCACACGCGGCTCGATTCCACGGTCGAGCGCGTGCGCAGCCGCGCGCGTGTCGGCAACGTCTACGTGAACCGCAACATGATCGGTGCGGTGGTCGGCGTGCAGCCGTTCGGTGGCTTCGGCCTGTCGGGCACCGGGCCGAAGGCCGGTGGCCCGCACTACCTGGCGCGATTCGCGACCGAGCAGACGGTGACCGTGAACACCGCGGCGGTGGGCGGCAACGCTTCGCTGCTGGCGCTCGGGGAGGGCTAGCGCTCGCCCCGGACGGACACCCGCGGGGGCAGGCGCCCGGACCTCACGCGGTGCGCGGCTCCAGCGGCAGCGAGGCGACCACGTGGGCGCCCCGCGGGTCGCGCGCGATCTCGAGCCGGCCGCCGAGTGCCCGCAGCCGCTCGGACGCGCCGAGGAGCCCGAGGCCGTCCGTGCGATCCAGCACGTCCGGCGCCAGGCCCGCGTGCTCGAGCGCGGGTGACCGGACCTCGTACGACAGGCTGCGCACCTGCGCGAGCCCCCGCTGGGCGAGATCGGCGAGTCTCGCGAGCGCGCGCGTCTCCGGGTCCTGCGGAATTCCCTGAAACCACGGTGCGCGGACCGCGGGTGCCGTCGTCAGCGTGACGCCAGTCGCGTGCCAGTCACCGGGATCGAGCGGCCTGCGAACTTCAGCGTGCCCTGGAGACGGTCGCCGTTCACCGCGGCTTCCAGGCTCCAGCGCGGCCCGCTCCGCGCGCCGAGTTCGAGCTCGACCCCGCGCAGGCGGCCCTCGGCGTCGAGCGGCGTCGCGGCGCCGGGCGCCGCCAGCTTGGCCGTGACGCGCTGGTGCGCCTGGGCGATCGACAGTCCGTACTCCGTGCCGTCCGGTCCGGCGAGTCGCCACTGACCCGCGGCCTGTGCCGGCACGATCCAGAGGTAGGCGGTGCCGACCGGGATGCGCACGGTTTCGTCGGCGCCCCAGTCGCCGAGGTGGTAGGCGTTCGAGACGATGCGCGTGCCGGGCCGCAGCTGGGCGAGTCGCGGGCGCAACCGCATGGTCAGTTCCGGCAGCAGGTACATCGTGACCACGCTCGCGTCGTCGAAGTCGAGCGCAAAGATGTCGCCGCGGACGAACTCGACGCGGCTGTCCACGCGCTCGGCGGTGGCGTAGCACTGCGCCAGCCGAACCATCCTGGCGTCGTACTCGATGCCCCGCGCCCGAGCGCCGAAGTCGCGCGCCGCCGCGATCGCGATCTTGCCGTCGCCGGACCCGAGGTCGACCACCAGGTCGGCGGGCCGAACGTCCGCCATCTTCAGCATCCGCGCGGCGAGGGTCTCCGGGGTCGGGATCCAGATCACGTCCTTGCCGGACTGCGCGTAGGTGGGACGGAACTCGCGCTCGCACTCGGCGCGCGCCGCGGCGACGTCGGCTGCCGTCGCGGTCGCGCCGGCCAGCCAGCCGACCAGGGCTGCGGCGAGCGCGTGCTCCCGCGTCATCCCGGCATCTCGAAGCGTTCGCGCTGGCACGTATCGCGCGCCAGGTCCACCCATCGGTCCAGCCCGTACCGCATGGCGTACACGCCCGCGGTCGGCAACTCCACGCCGTCCTCGCCGCTCGCCCACGCAGCGAGGCGGCTGAGTCCCGGATTGTGGCCGAAGATCATCACGTGCGACGCCTGCGGCGGCGACGCGCGCAGGATCGCCGACAGGGTTTCGCGCGTCGCCTCGTAGATCCGGTCGTCGTGGCGGATCCGGTGCAGAGGGAAGCCGAGCGCCTTCGCGAACTCGCGCGCCGTCTCCGCGGCGCGATCCGCCGGACTCGTCAGCAGGTGATCGGGCGCCAGCCCGAGTTCCACGACGCGCTCGGCCATTTCGAGCGCCTCGCGGCGCCCGCGCTTGTCGAGGCTCCGCTCGAAGTCCTCCTGGCCCGAGGACCGCGCCTCGGCGTGCGCGTGGCGAACGATCGTCAGCCGCCTGCGCGGCGCGCTCACGGTGCGCCGACCTCGAGCCGGCCGTCGCGCTCGCGGACCGCGTGACACGGCACGGGCTCGTAGGCCGGGGGCGTCAGCGCCGCGCCGGTCCTGAGGCAGAACCGCGCGCCGTGCCGCGTGCAGATCACCTCGGTGCCCTCGACCGGGCCGTCGGAGAGCGGGTTGCCGTCGTGCGTGCAGACGTCCTCGATCGCGTACAGCTCGTCCTGCACGTTGTAGACGGCGACGAAGCGGCCGTCGACCTCGTAGACCCGATGCTCGCCGCGCGGCACGTCGCCCGCCGGCGCCACGTCGACCCACGCGGCGGGTTCGGGAATCGCGCTCGCCATCACATCATCCCGGTCTGCAGGCGCGCGGCCTCGCTCATCATGTCCTGGCTCCACGGCGGGTCGAAGACGAGCTCGACGTCGGTGCTGCCGATCGTCGGGATGATCTCGAGCTTCTCCTTTACGTCCTGCACGAGCACGTCGCCCATGCCGCAACCCGGCGCGGTCAGCGTCATCCGCACCGCGACGTGCCGCGCGCCGTCGTCGCGCTTCGACAGTTCGCAGCTGTAGACGAGCCCGAGGTCCACGATGTTGATCGGGATCTCCGGATCGAAGCAGGTCTTCATCTGGTCCCAGACCAGCTTCTCGACGTCGGCGTCGGTCGCGTCGGGAGGCAGCTCGATCTTCGGCGGCGGTTCCTTGCCGATCGCCTCGGCGTCGTCGCCGGCGATCCGGAACAGGTTGCCCTCGACGTAGACCGTGAAGCTGCCGCCGAGCGCCTGCGTGATGTAGCCGACGCTGCCGGTCTTGAGCTTCACCTCGACGCCGGCCGGGATCAGCACCGCGCGGACGTCCCGCGACACGACGATCGGTTCGTTCTCGTGGCGACGCATGCTCACTCCGTGGAAACCGGCGCGACGCCGCCCTCGAGTGCGGCGTTCAGCGTGTGCCAGCACAGGCTCGCGCACTTCACGCGCGCCGGGAACTCGCGCACGCCCTGCAGCGCCGCGAGCTTGCCGAGCGACGGCGGCGAGGGTGCGTCCTGCCTGGTCAGCAGGTCGTGCACCTGCTCGTAGAGCGCGTTCGCATCGGCGCGCGAACGGCCCTTCACGGCCTCGCTCATCAGCGAGGCCGAAGCCACCGAGATCGCGCAGCCCTTGCCCTCGAAGCGCAGGTCGCGGATCACGTCGCCGTCGAGTTCGACGTAGACGGTCAGCTGGTCGCCGCACAGGGGATTGTGACCGCGCGCCTCGTGGGCGGGCGGGGGCAGCGTCCCGAAATTCCGGGGGCGCTTGTTGTGATCGAGGATCACGTCGCGGTAGAGGTCTTTCAGGTCCACGGTGAAGTCGGTCGTTGCTGCGATCGCGGCCGACGGCGGGGCCGGCCGGCGTTCCGATGGAGGCTCAGCCGAACATCTCGCGCGCGCCGTGCAGCGCCGCGACGAGACGGTCGATCTCGGCCTTGGTGTTGTAGAAGGCGAACGAGGCCCGCGCCGTGGCGGGCACGTCGAAGAAGGTCATCACCGGCATCGCGCAGTGGTGGCCGGTGCGGATCGCGATGCCGTCCTGGTCGAGGATCGTGCCGAGGTCGTGCGGGTGAACGCCGTCCATCACGAACGAGACGAGGCTCGCCTTGTCGCGCGCCTGGCCGACGATCGTCAGGCCCGGCACCGCCTGCAGCTTCGCGGTCGCGTATTCGAGCAGTTCGTGCTCCCAGGCGCCGATGCGCTCGAGGCCGATCCCGTCCACGTAGTCCATCGCCGCCGCGAGGCCGATCGCGCCGGTCATGTTCGGCGTGCCCGCCTCGAACTTGTACGGCAGGTCGTTCCAGGTCGAGCCCTCGAAGCTGACGGTGCGGATCATGTCGCCGCCGCCCTGCCACGGGGGCATCGCCTCGAGCAGCGCCTCGCGGCCGTAGAGCACGCCGATGCCGGTGGGCCCGTAGAGCTTGTGGCCCGAGAACGCGTAGAAGTCGCAGTCCAACGCCTGCACGTCCACGCGCAGGTGCGGCACCGCCTGGGCGCCGTCGAGCAGCACCGGCACGCCGCGCGCGCGGGCGGCCGCGACGATCTCGCGCACCGGCATCACGGTGCCGAGCGCGTTCGAGACGTGCGACATCGCGACCAGCCGCGTGCGCTCGCCCAGGCTCGCCCGGTACGCGTCGAGGTCGAGCTCGCCGCGCCTGTCGATCGGCACGACGCGCAGCCGCGCGCCGGTGCGCTCGCAGGCCAGCTGCCAGGGCACGATGTTGGCGTGGTGCTCGAGCCAGCTGATCACGATCTCGTCGCCCGGCCGCAGGTTCACGCCGCCCCAGGACTGCGCCACCAGGTTGATCGACTCGGTGGTGCCGCGCGTGAACACGATCTCCTTCGTCGAGCGCGCGTTCAGGAAGCGGCGCACGCGCTCGCGCGCGCCCTCGAAGAGGTCGGTGGCCTGCTGCGACAGCCAGTGCACGCCGCGGTGCACGTTGGCGTGGAACTGCTCGCCGTAGCGGCGCTCCGCGTCGAGGACGGCGCGCGGGCGCTGCGCCGAGGCGCCGTTGTCGAGGTAGACGAGCGGCTTGCCGTGCACGCGCTGCTGCAGGATCGGGAAGTCGGCGCGCAGGCGCTCGAGGTCGAGCGGGGGGGCGAGGCGGGGGGCGACGGCCATCAGACGAACTCCCGGATCAGCTCGGCGTCGGGCAGCCCGCGCACGACGCGCTCCTCGAGGGAGCGCCGCAGCGTCGGGATCGCGAGCTTCGCGATCACGTCCTCGGCGAACGCGAAGGTCAGCAGGCCGCGCGCCGTCGCGCGGTCGATGCCGCGCGACAGAAGGTAGAACAGCATGTCCTCGTCGAGCTGGCCGGTGGTGGCGCCGTGCGCGCACTTCACGTCGTCGGTCAGGATCTCGAGCTGCGGTCGCGAGTCGATCTCGGCCTGCGGCGACAGCAGCAGGTTGCGGCTCGACTGCGAGGACTCGGACTTCGCCGCGCCCGGCGCGACGACGATCTTGCCGTCGTACACGCCGCGGGCGCGGCCCGACGCCACGCCGCGGAACACCTGCACGCTGGTGGTGCGGGGCGCCGCGTGCGTCATCAGCGTACGGTTGTCGAGCTGGCGCGAGCCGTCGACCATGAACAGGCCGTGCAGCTCCGCGTGTGCGCCAGGCGCGGCCAGCGTGACGCGCGTCTCGGCGCGCCCCAGCTGGCCGCCGAACGCGTAGCCGAGCTGCACGTAGCGCGCGTCGCGGTCGACCTGCACCTGCACGTCGTCCAGCACGATTTCGCGGGCGCTGGCGAGCTGCACGCGGACGTGCTCGAGACACGCGCCGGGCTGCAGACGGATCTCGGTCGCAGGCGCGGCGAAGCCTTCGGCCTCGCCGAGCGGGACGCGGTGCTCGACGAGCGTCAGTCGTGCGTGCGGTGCGAGGTCGACGATCACGCGCGGATGAGCGCCGCCCCCGGTGCTCGCGTGGATGAGATGCAAGGGCGCGGCGAGCTCGCCGTCCACCTGCAGGTGCAGGCCGTCGGTGAGCAGTGCGGAGTTCAGCAGGCGCACCCGCTGGTCGACGTCGTCGCCGGGCAACGGAAAGCCGCCGGCGAGCGCCTCGGGGGCGAGCGTCGCCATCGCCGTCGCGAGTGGGGTCACGCGCAGCCCCGCGGGCAGCACGCCGGCGGTGAGCCCCGGCGCCACGCGCCCGTCCACCAGCACCAGCCGCGCGCCGTCGAGCGCCGGGACCAGCGCCTCGAGCGCGCCGGCGTCCACCGGACGCGGGGGCGCGGGCGCGAGCTCGCGGCGCTCCAGCAGCCGCAGGTTCGTGTACTTCCAGGCCTCGTCGCGCGGGGAGGGCAGGCCGAGCGCCTGCAGCCGCGCGAGCGCGCAGCCTCGCCACTCGTCCCACGGCGCGCCGCCGGGCAGGCCGGGCAGTGCGGGCGCGAGGCGCGTCAGCGGACCGGGTGCGTTCACCGCGACGTTCATGCCGCCGCTTCCTGCCGCACCCAGTCGTAGCCACGCTTCTCGAGCTCGAGCGCGAGCGTGCGGTCGCCCGAGCGGATGATGCGGCCGCCCGCCAGCACGTGGACGCGGTCGGGCACGACGTAGTCGAGCAGCCGCTGGTAGTGGGTGACCAGCACGACCGCGCGGTCGTCGCGGCGGAGCGAGTTCACGCCGTTCGCGACCACCTTGAGCGCGTCGATGTCGAGGCCCGAGTCGGTCTCGTCGAGCAGCGCGAGCGTCGGTTCCAGCACCGCCATCTGCAGGATCTCGTTGCGCTTCTTCTCGCCGCCCGAGAAGCCCTCGTTGACGCCGCGGTTGAGGAAGGCCTCGTCCATCTGCATCAGCTTCATCTTGTCGCGGACGAGCGCCAGGAACTCGAACGCATCCACCTCCGGCTGGCCGCGGTGCTTCCGGCTCGCGTTCAGCGCCGCCTTCAGGAGGTAGACGTTGTTCACGCCGGGGATCTCGACCGGGTACTGGAAGCCGAGGAACAGGCCCTCGCGCGCGCGTTCCTCCGCCGGCATGGCGAGCAGGTCGCGGCCCCGGAAGGTCACGCGGCCGCCGACGACCGTGTAGTCCTCGCGCCCGGCCAGCACCTGCGAGAGCGTGCTCTTGCCGGAGCCGTTCGGGCCCATGATCGCGTGCACCTCGCCGGCGCGGACCTCGAGGTCCAGGCCGTCGAGGATCTTCTTGCCCTCGACGTTCGCGCGCAGTCCCTCGACCTGCAGCAGGAGGTCGCCTCTACGGATCGTGTCGGTCATCGCGTTCGGTCCATGGTTCCAGCGTGCGGCCGGCGCCTCGGGCGACGGCTCGCGGGTGTGAGAGCGGGGTGCGGGCGGAACCCGCGGGCGGCCGTCGGGCCCGCCCGCGTCAGCCGACGGACCCCTCCAGGCTGACGGCCAGCAGGTTCTGCGCCTCGACGGCGAACTCCATCGGCAGCTCCTTGAACACTTCCTTGCAGAAGCCGCTGACGATCATGTTCACCGCGTCCTCCGCGCCGATGCCGCGGGACAGGCAGTAGAACAGCTGGTCCTCGCCGATCTTCGAGGTGGTCGCCTCGTGCTCGACGGTCGCGGTCGGGTTGCGCACTTCGACGTACGGGAACGTGTGCGCGCCGCAGCGGTCGCCCATCAGCAGCGAGTCGCACTGGGTGTAGTTCCGCGCGCCCTCGGCGGACGGCAGGATCTTCACGAGTCCGCGGTACGCGTTCTGCGCGTGGCCGGCCGAGATGCCCTTCGAGACGATCGTCGACTTCGTGTTGCGGCCGACGTGGATCATCTTGGTGCCGGTGTCGGCCTGCTGCCAGTTGTTCGCGACGGCCACGGAGTAGAACTCGCCGACCGAGTTGTCGCCGATCAGCACGCAGCTCGGGTACTTCCAGGTGATCGCCGAGCCGGTCTCGACCTGCGTCCACGAGATCTTCGAGTTCCGGCCGCGGCACTCGCCGCGCTTGGTCACGAAGTTGTAGATGCCGCCGACGCCGTTCTCGTCGCCGGGGTACCAGTTCTGGACGGTGGAGTACTTGATCTGGGCGTCTGCGAGCGCGACCAGCTCGACGACGGCCGCGTGCAGCTGGTTCTCGTCGCGCTGCGGCGCCGTGCAGCCCTCGAGGTAGCTGACGTACGCGCCCTCGTCCGCGACGATCAGCGTGCGCTCGAACTGGCCGGTGTTGGCCGCGTTGATCCGGAAGTAGGTGGACAGTTCCATCGGGCTGCGCACGCCTTTCGGCACGTAGACGAACGAGCCGTCCGTGAACACCGCCGAGTTCAGCGCCGCGTAGAAGTTGTCGGTGTGCGGCACGACCGTGCCGAGGTACTGCTCGATCAGCGCGGGGTGATCGCGAACCGCGTCCGAGAACGAGCAGAAGATCACGCCGGCCTTCGCGAGCCGCTCCTTGAACGTGGTGGCCACCGACACGCTGTCGAACACCGCGTCCACGGCCACGCCGGCCAGGCGCGCGCGCTCGTGCAGCGGCACGCCGAGCTTGTCGTACGTGGCGAGCAACTTCGGGTCGACCTCGTCGAGGCTCTTCGGGCCGTCGGTCTTCGCCTTCGGCGCCGAGTAGTACGAGATCGCCTGGTAGTCGATCGGCGCGTACTTCACGTGCGCCCAGGTCGGCTCGCGCATCGTCAGCCAGTGCCGGTACGCCTTCAGCCGCCAGTCCAGCAGGAACTGGGGCTCGCCCTTCTTGCGCGAGATCAGGCGGATCACGTCTTCGTCGAGGCCGGGCGGCACGGTGTCCGACTCGATGTCGGTGACGAACCCGTGCCGGTACTTCTGGCCGACGAGGGCCTCGAGATCCTGGGGCTTGGTGGACAAGTTCTGCTCCTGGCGGCGGGGTCTCAGGCCCGCACGCGCATCGACGGTCGGAACGCGACGCGGTGCTCGACCGCGGCGCCGAGGTCCGGCGCGGCGATCACGGTGGCGTCGCGACCCGTCAACTGGGTCAGCTTCACGTCGTACAGGGCGCGGCGGATCGCGACGTTCACGCGCTGCCAGCTGCGCCCGACGCGGCAGGTGGATTCGATGCCGCACTGGCCCGGCTGCGTCGCGCACTCGGTAAGGCCGACCGGCCCTTCGACGGCGTCGATGATGTCGGCCGCGCTGATCGCGGCGGCCGGGCGGGCGAGGGCGTAGCCGCCCCGCGGGCCGCGCGTCGCCACCACGAGGCCGGCGCGGCTCAGCTCCTTCAGCAGCTTGCTGACCGTGGCGACGCCGATGCCGGTCCGGCCCGCGAGCTCGGCGGCGGCGTAGCGCGCGGACTCGTCCTCGGCGAGATGCGCGAGGATCACGGTCGCGTAGTCGGTCAGCTTGCTGATGCGTAGCACGGGTCGGACCGCCGCGGGTGCCCTGGATCGAGGACCATTTTAGTCCTATTAAGTTGCGCCCGCCAACCCGCTTGCGCAACGGCATGCGCGCCACACGGCCGAGAGCGCGGCTGAATCCGATATACTTTCCGGCTTCGAAAAGCCCGGCGTTCAGGATTGCAAGGAAGCAACGGGGAACTCCCGGGCGGTCACGTCGTCAGCATCCGAGAACCAGGCGGGAGGCACGCAGCCGATGAACCGGAACGAACTGGAACGCATCGCGAGGGCCATGGTGGCCAGGGGCAGGGGCATCCTCGCCGCCGACGAGAGCACCGGCACGATCAAGAAGCGCTTCGACAAGATCGGCCTCGAGTCCACCGAGGAGAGCCGCCGCGCCTACCGCGAGATGCTGTTCACCGCGCCGGGCTGCCAGGAACACATCTCCGGCGTGATCCTCTACGACGAGACGCTGCGCCAGTCGACGAAGGGCGGCGAGCGCTTCGCCGACCTGCTCACCCGCCTCGGGATCGTGCCCGGCATCAAGGTGGATGCCGGCACGAAGCCGCTGCCGGGCTTCCCGGGCGAGGTGATCACCGAGGGCCTCGACGGCCTCGCCGGCCGCCTGGCCGAGTACCACCGACTCGGTGCGCGGTTCGCCAAGTGGCGCGCGGTGATCGACATCGCGGACGGCATCCCGTCGCGCACCTGCATCGAGTCGAATGCCGAGCTCCTTGCGCGGTACGCGGCGCTGTGCCAGGTCGCGGAGATCGTGCCGATCGTCGAGCCCGAGGTGCTGATGGATGGCGCGCACTCGATCGAGCGCTGCGAGGACGTCACCTCCGCCGTGCTCACCGAGGTCTTCGACCGCCTCTACGCGCACCGCGTCCACCTCGAGGGCATGATCCTGAAGCCCAACATGGTGATCTCCGGCCAGAAGAACGCGAACCGCGCGAGCCCGCAGCAGGTCGCCGAGGCCACCGTGCGCACGCTGAAGCGCCACGTGCCCGGCGCGGTGCCGGGCATCGCGTTCCTGTCGGGCGGCCAGAGCGAGGCCGAGGCCACGCACCACCTCGACCTGATGAACCGCATCGGTGGGCTCCCGTGGGCGCTGTCGTTCAGCTACGGTCGAGCGCTGCAGCAGACCTCGCTGACGACCTGGGGCGGCAAGGGCGAGAACGTCGCGGCCGGCCAGCGCGAGTTCCTGAAGCGCGCGAAGCTGAACGGCCTCGCGTCGTCCGGTCGCTACGAGCCCGGCCTGGAGAAGCAGGCCGCCTGAGCGGACCTGCCCCCACCGATGCCTGCCGCCGACACCACGGGCCCGGGGTCCGGGCCCGTGGACTCCACGCTCGACGCTCCGGCGGCCTCGCCGCCGTCCGACGGCGCGTCCTTGGCTGAACCGTTGGTCCGCCTGCGCGACGTCGCGTACTCGGTGGGCGGGCGCGCGATCTTCGACGGCCTCGACTTCGAGGTCGCGCGCGGCAAGGTGACGGCGGTGATGGGCCCGTCCGGCACGGGCAAGACCACGCTGCTGCGACTGATCACGGGCCAGCTGCGCGCCACACGCGGCACGGTGACGGTCGCCGGTGAGGACGTCGGCCGTCTCGACGAGCGTGGGATGTACCGGCTGCGCCGCAGGATGGGCATGCTGTTCCAGAACGGCGCACTGCTGACCGACCTCGACGTCTACGAGAACGTGGCGTTCCCGCTGCGCGAGCACACGAAGCTGCCCGAGTCGCTGGTGTCGCGGCTCGTGCTGATGAAACTGCAGGCGGTCGGGCTGCGCGGCGCGGCGCGGCTGATGCCCGCCGAGCTGTCGGGCGGCATGGCTCGCCGCGTGGCGCTCGCACGCTCGATCGTGATGGACCCGGAGCTCCTGATCTACGACGAACCTTTCGCGGGGCTCGACCCGATCGCGATGGGCGTCGTGCTGCGCCTGATCCGCGACACGAA
>Ga0315900_10011345_pt1 | contig 11040 bp, 10 predicted proteins | sample LakEriMetagenome_FD_203521 | JGI IMG/M metagenome (GOLD analysis project Ga0315900, IMG submission 203521) | Freshwater fungal communities from buoy surface, Lake Erie, Ohio, United States - Buoy 12 MA114 | ecosystem: Environmental > Aquatic > Freshwater > Lake > Lake biofilm | place: USA: Lake...
TCACGCTCTCACTTCAAGGACTTTCTAATGGGGATGGAGCTCTCGCCGGACAGGGATATGAGGCCCTTATCACTCGTTGGCGGAAGGTTGCTGCCCTAGAGCAGGCGATGTAGGCCTAAAGCCTTGTCAGCACGCTTGATGGCCGTAATACTTCCCTCTCAAAAGGTGCGAAAGGGACATCGACTGTATGAGCATGCAGAGACCGACTGATCAGGAAGTTTTACTGACGCCTGCCGAAGTCGCAAAGCTCTTCCGCGTTGATCCCAAGACTGTTACGCGTTGGGCCAAAGCCGGAAAGCTTACAGCTATCCGAACCCTTGGCGGACATCGTCGCTACCGAAAATCTGAAGTTCAAGCACTTTTGGGCGCTGTTCCAAATCGAGGGAATTAATGTCTGACGATAAGAAGGAAACAAATCAAGACCCCAAGGACCCCAAAGCGAAATTCCGAGATGCGCTTGAAAAGAAGAAGCAACGAAGCGGAAATCGCAATGATAAAGCCACGGGCAGTCCAAAAATTTCTAGTGGCAAAGCAAACGGTAAAGTCCTAAAGATGTTTCGTCGCAAATCAGGAAGCAACTAGCAGGATGGAATTGCTGGTCAATTTTGAAGTAAATTTACTTGTTACTCTTCTTGTTTTTGCCCTTTTCTCTTTTTCTTTAACTCCATTAATTATTAAGATAGCACAAAAACATAAGATTCTAGATTTTCCAAAACAGATGCACAAATCTCACCATCATCCAACGCCCTATCTTGGAGGCTTCTCAATAATCATACCTATTCTTGTTGCCACAATTTTGTCACCAGTTGTTTATCCTGAGTCGCGGCAGATATTCTTTCAGGCGTTGAGTTTGATTTGCGTACCAATTTTTTTGTCTTTAGTGGGACTTCTTGATGATTTGAAGAACTTAGGTCCATTTCGAAAGCTCGCCTTTCAATTCGTCGCAACATTAATGACTATAGCGATATTTATCCAGCAAGATTTAACTATTGTTATTTTTCCAAATTCGTTCATGAATGTCCTAGCTACTTTGCTCTGGTTTATTTTTATTGTTAATGCGATGAATTTTTTTGATAACTTAGATGGAGCAGCAGTTGGCTTCGTAATTGTAGTTTCGTTCACGACATTGGTGTTATCTTATGCAAATAATCAAAAATTCTTTACAGTTTTCTGTGCAGCTCTCATGGGTTGCAGCACAGGCTTTTTGTATTGGAATAAGAGTGAAGCCCGAATCTATCTCGGTGATTCCGGTTCCTTATTCTTAGGACTGCTTTTGGCTACCCTAATTGTTCAACTAAAGCCAACTGGCAACTTGCAGCAGACGTCAATACTTGTTCCGCTGATGATGATCTCAACATTGGCAGTAGATACTTTTGTGGCTCTTCAAAGTAGAATTCTTGCAAGACGCTCACCGTTCTATGGAGCGCAAGACCATCTTTCTCACAGACTTTTGCTTTTAGGATATTCAAAGAAGAAGACCCTTAAAGTGTTAATGACAATGACACTTTACTTCAATATTCTAGCCGTTGTGTCACACTTTATTGACTCAAACTTAATTCCAGGTGTACTTGCGATTTGGCTATCTTCAATTGCTCTAGTCACTAGATTTTTTTTGCGAATAAAAATTTCTTACTAAGTCACTAATCTAAAACGTTTCCGCGGCGGAGTGACACTTACGATTAGAGCTAAACACCAAAGTAGAGTTGATTTATGCCGAAATGCTGTACCTAAGTTTCCCTCGTAAAGGGTCATTCCCAGGAGATAGCATATGAAAAACAAAAGAATAAATAGTTGAATTCGGCAATATCTCACAAAAAAGAGGATATTACTAATTTTGACAAAAGCGATTATGAAAAGTACTGACCAAATGACGTTCTCAATAGAGGCAAGCATGTAAATTGAAGTTCCAGTATCCAGTAGAAGCATTGGCCGAAACATTACTGAAAGCATTTTCTCTACATAATGGTTGAATACACAGAACACATTGAGAAAGAATCTGTGCTCGTATGAGCACTCTAAGGAATCGAGAGAACTATTTGCACCGATTCGATTTCCTTCAGATTTGCTTGGAATTTGGCCAATGATTGCCCAAGGAGATTTGTTCGATGAACTTTTGTGACTCTCTGAAGTATCAGCTTCTGTCCTAATTGTGTGCGCATCAGTAGAGTCTTTGGGAAATTGTGATGTCGAAATTGAATTATTTGAACCAAAATCAGGTAGGGGAGATTGACTAGTGTTGGTAATAAAAATTGAAGCTAATAAGCAGAAAATGATTAAGGAAGCATTGTGTATCTTGAATTTGGTGAAGAACATAAAGAACACAAGCACAAGAATAAGTAGAATGCCAACTTGAAACCTTGCCGACCAAACAAGCAAGAGGCCAACTTGGAAACCTAAAGTTAACAAGGACTTCCTCGTTAAAGAATGAGGTTTATCCATCAGAAACAGAAGAGAGAAGGTAGTTAAGAGTAAGCCGAATACGAGAGCACTTTCTCGTAGGGCAAGAACCGACCAAAGTAAGTGGCTGGGTAGAAAAGAAAAAATAGCAAGCGATGTCAAAAATCTTGTAGCAAAAACTCTGGAATTAGTTGATTGTGCAGTTTTATACGAACTTAACATTGCTCTAGAAACGGACTTGAATAGAAATAAAGATCCAATTGCGTACAATAGAGATGTGATGCGTAATGAATATAAAGCATCAAACCCAAGTTTACTGAACAAGTAGCTCGGTAAGATTAAAGATCGAGAAGTTTCGTAGAAACTCTGGCCAAAAACTGGAAAGTCTGAAGCTTTCTTGCCCTGAAGAATCCAATTCAACAGAGCAAGATAGGTTCCCTCATCGGGGGCCAAGTTTGAAGGTTTACTTGGCAGCCATAAAAAAACGATGAGCCTAATTACTATCGCTAAGAAAATGACGATGTAAGACGCGACTGAAAGAAAATCACGTTTTGGCAGAAGGCATCGAAATATATTGGTCAGAACCATTGAGTCACTCGCTAATCTCAAGCTTTAATGGCGACACATCGAGAATCCTAAGCGTTTCGTTTAATAACTTTATCTGTGTTTCGATGACCAGTGGCTGGGGACGGGATCGAACCGTCGACCTCACGATTTTCAGTCGCACGCTCGTACCAACTGAGCTACCCAGCCGAAAAATTAGCGACCCAGACGGGACTTGAACCCGCGACCTCCGCCGTGACAGGGCGGCGCGCTAACCAACTGCGCTACTGGGCCTTTGCTCTACATCTCTTCGGAAAGAGTTGAATCGCGTCCCCAACGGGATTTGAACCCGTGTTACCGCCGTGAAAGGGCGATGTCCTAGGCCCCTAGACGATGGGGACTAGGGAAGGAAAGCATATCGAACAACCTTCAAAGGTGAAATTGCGTTGGATTACCTTCCACGCTTGTCTGTTTTCGATGCTTAAAGTGTGAGCTAGAACGCGATGCCCCCACTATAAACTCCAACACCATCATTTACTTTCTACTGCTAGGTAGTCTAGAGATATGTGCGGAATTGCTGGAGGCTTTGGGGCTGCAGCCCCAGATGAATTCACGCTCAAAGATAGTCTCAACCTGATTCGACACCGTGGTCCAGACGACTTAAAGGTTTTGACTTCGGTTGAATTGTCTTTGGGGACTTGTCGACTGGCGATAACAGAAGAGAATGACGGAACTCAACCAATATTTGATTCAGAGTCTGGAATTTACGTGGCTTTTAATGGCGAAATATACAACTATCGAGAGTTGCGTTCATTCTTGATCAATAAAGGAGTGGTGAGCGAACTGAAAAGTGAAGCTCAAATTATTCTGAAGTTATTTCAAATTTTCGGAGTGGACTTTGTCAAGGAGCTCGAAGGTATGTTTGCAATCGCTATCTTTGAATCCAAAGTCAAAAGAGTTCACTTATTCCGAGATAGATTTGGAGAAAAGCCACTGTGGTATCGCCAAATTGGAAAACAAACTCTGCTTTTTGCTTCAGAGGTACGTGCACTACGAAACCTAAATCCGAACCTGGATTTTCGTCCTGAAAGCATAAGCGAGGTCTTGCAGTTTGGTTATGTACAACCAGGCAAATCAACGTATGATGAAATTAGGTCCCTTCCACCGGCAACGCATCTTGAATGGAGCGCGGCGGAGTGTGTTACAAAAACTTATTGGGAACCTAATTTCTTGGAAGCTTCTAATTTTTCCTACACGACAGCAGTTGAAATTGCCCATAGTCTAATTAAAGATTCAGTGAAAAAAACTCTCAATTCCAAGAGATCTTTTGGTGCATTTCTAAGCGGAGGCGTTGATTCAACTTTAGTCGCTGCGATGATGTCGTCTGAATTGGGAAATGAACTGCAAACTTTTACAATCGGTTTTCGAGAAACTGATTTCGACGAATCCTTCTTTGCGCGACAGGTTGCAGAGAAGTTATCATCCAAACATTACGAGATTATGGTAAACGTAGACGGTGGCTTCATTGAAAGTGAGATTGCGAACGTTTTAGATCAACCTCTAGCCGACTCGTCGCTTGTTCCTTCATTTTTGCTTGCGAAATTTGCGAGCAACCATGTGAAGGTTTGTCTTGGAGGTGATGGCGGAGATGAAGTATTCGGTGGATACAGTAAATATTCTCTCACTCCAATGCTACAAAAGATGGGTCCAGTTCTGAATTTAATAAGGCATACTTTACCTCTAGTTGAATCAAGAATTGTTGGTAAAAGAAAAGTCAACAGAAACAGCAAGCACTTTTCTTCAAACATTTTACCCTCCAGACGATATTTGATGTTCAACACCAATGCTAGCTTAGAGGAACTACAGAAAGTAATGAATGACAATTTACCAATTTCAAATATGAGTTCTATCTTTGAAAGTTACTACGACACAGACAAATTAGAAAACTTGAATCGCATGATTCGACAAGACTTGCTTTTTTCCCTTCCGGGAGCTCTTTTGTACAAAGCAGATATCGCATCAATGGCAAATAGTCTTGAACTCCGCTCCCCTTTGTTGGATTACAAACTTTTCGAATTTGCTTCGAAACTCCCAAGTTCATTCAAGGTCCGTGGATTAAGGACAAAAAGAATTTTGAAGGACATAGCAAAGCTGTACATTCCGCAGAGCATCATTGACCGACCTAAAATGGGGTTTCTGCCGCCAAAAGCGAGTTGGCTAAGAAATGAATTACGTGAGCTAACTTTCGATTTGTTAACGGATCAAACTGCCAGACAAAGAGGGTGGTTCAACAACAGTCAAGTAGCATCACTACTACACAATCATATGGAAGGACGAGACGAAGACAGATTGCTGTGGCCAATTTTGATTATGGAGCTTTGGGCAAGAAAATGGCTGTAAATGATGTGGTTTATACGGCCTTGTTCGGGTGTTACGAAGGCCTGAATGAAATTTCACACAAAAGAAGTTCGAGCACTCGATATGTTTGTTTTACCGATAATTCAAATTTAACTAGTAAATCATGGGAAATTGTGGTCCAAAAAAATCTTGTGGACAATCCAATTGTTAATTCTAGAAGAGTCAAATTCTTAGGACATGAATATTTCCCAATCGGTACGAGAACTCTCTATATAGATAACACGGTGAATTTATTGGTTGATGGATCACAGATACTCGATGACTGGCTGAATGGTTTTAATTTGGCATTTATGGCGCACTATTCGCGAATTAATTTAAGGAATGAATTTCTTGTTTGTTCTGTCTATGAAAAAGACTCTCAAGAAATTCTTTTCAAACAATTTAAGAGCTATTGCTCTCAGTTTCCTGGGATAATGGACGAATCAATTTACTGGGGTGGAATGATAGCGAAAATAAATTGTGAAGAAGTTAGCAAATTTATGAATGTTTGGTTTCAAGAGTATTTAATTTTCAGCAAGAGAGATCAATTGAGCTTAAAAATTGGATTGCGAAAGTCCCCGATTCACCACCATGTATTGAAAGAATCCAATAGTGAATCGCAATGGCACATTTGGCCAGTCTACAATAATCGGATTGGCCTTAGTAATCTAACAAAAACTCAAATATATAAAAGAAGACTTAAATACTTTCTGAATGGAATGAGATTTGGAATCCGATTTTATCTCCCAATTCGTGGCAATTTCCGATCAAATTTCAGATAATTTAAAATGTGCAAACGTCAGAGCACTGATTCCGCCACTGAGTCCCATTTGCTAAGCAGCACCTCATCGTTATGATTATTCAAAATGTATTGTTGTCCACGGATTACTTGAGTATTAGCAAAATCGGCATCCATGTATTGGTGAATGCTTTCTTGCCAATCACTTTGACTTTTACACACAATTGACACATTAGTTTCTGCTTCAATGCGAGCATAAGCCGGAGAATCAGAGGTCAAGCACGGTAGACCTAATTTCCACATGATAAGTAATCGATTCTCCGGCTTGAGACGTTGCATAGGAATTGTTGTGCTTATTGGTAACAGAGCAAGATTTGACTGATATGCGATTGAAATCAAATTCTTAATCGTCCAACTATATAAATTGATGTTTTCAGGGGGAATTGTTAATTGTCTTTCTAAGTATCTAAGCGTGGAAATCTTCCAATATTTTCCAAGGAGACGATAGTAGTCGTTATCAGTAACACAATTAAGAGTGAGATTTATTTGAGTATTGAGTTCTTCAAAAGTTGGATTCAAAAGTTTTAGCCCGTAAGCTGTATAAGGCAGACCTTCCCAAAATAAACTCAGATGCTTGGGATCTCTCTCCTTTTTTCTGAATTTCAAAAGGGGAATTTCAGAGTGAGAGTCAAGAATGATGTGCGTGTTATTATTAAGTTTTGAGATAATTTGACGTTGTTCTACGGAAGAACAAACAACTGCGTTTGCTAATGATGCCATATACGCAACATGCTTACTGAATCGCATTATGGAGCCCGAAATTTGACCATCTAGTTTCTTTGTAAAACCTCGCATTAAGTCCACTAATGAATTTTCAGGGGATAAGTAGCCATCAATCAAGTCAAAAATTACAGGCGCGCCATTCTTTTGAATCTGACTATCTCGAAAATCAGACTTTTCAGTTACCACAATTAAGTCACATTTTTCTTCAAGACTAAAAGTCACTTCATGACCCCTTTTTTGCGCCCAAAAGACAGTTCTTCGTCGGTCTCCTGGAGACTTCAAGTTGTAGTCAAAGGGCAAGTAGCAGATTTTCATTTTTTTCATAACTCAAACGCCCAAGTAATGCCACTTACAATATTGTGTTCTGGAAGCCAACCAGAAGTGAATATGGGCGAAGTCGAGTCGGCCACCAACATAAGATCCTCTGATGGGGAATAAATGTTGAGCCCTTCATATTTTATCATCGCTTTTTTGCTTAGCAGTGCCTCGAGTATCGAAACTATGTCTAGATTTGAAACCCCAATACTCGTGGCAATATCAATCTCGCCAATAAGATTGTGATTAATTGTCCATGAAATTGCTCTTGAAATATCACGGGTTGAAATCCAGTCCCGAAGCATTCTAGGGCTTCTAATAGAAAACTCTTGTTGAAGAATAATAGAATCAAATACCTGTGAGATGAACTTTTCATGATGCAGGCTTCTCCCGTAAGGGAAAAAAATACGCGCCCAAGTAAACTTCACATCAGAATCTCTCAATAAGCTCTCTACTTCACGCAAAGCTGAAACTTTTGCCTGACCGTAGACACTCTCCGGATTCAATGGAGTTATTCCCGAGACTGTAGGCATTTTCACAGCGCCATACTCGTCACATGATCCAAGAATTATAAGTCTCTCAACATTGCTGACTAGCAGCCGCTTAGCAAGCCTGCTCATCATTTTGACATACTCATAATTGAGTAAAGATGATGCATAGATTTTAGGCTCCGTTACCCACGCAGTTGAAATTACAATCTGGGGATTCCATAACTCGAACAATTCAAAATACTCATCCTCAAAAAGATTATAAGTTACCTGCGGACTTGAGATTTGGGAATTTTGCTTCCGTCCAACCAGTAAAACTTCATGTTCTTCTTGGTCAAGGTATTCAGACAGTTCGCGGGAAATGAATCCATTTCCAAGAATAAGAATTCGCATAGACTATTTAAAATAACAGAAGTTAGAAGTAGTCAAAAAAACTCTAGAATTGCGATGGAATTCGAGTAGTAATCTGACAATGGCCAATCTATTGGCTTTGACAAACTTCGCCACGGTTGAGTTGGTGACGAGAACTTCTACAAGAGAAAATAAAAAATTACGCATCACACGAGCCAAGGTGCTCTATCCGTTTCCCACAACTTTTCCAATTCACGTTTATCTCGCAGAGTATCCATAGGATGCCACCAGCCTTCGTGCTCAAAAGCTCTAAGTTCTTCTGCTTCAACAAGAGTTTTCAAAGGCAAACCCTCAAAGGAAGTTTCGAAACTGGGGATATAGTCCAAAACTTTAGAGTTAAGGCAAAAAAAACCGCCGTTTATCCAACCAACATCTTGAGGATCCTTCTCTGAAAAACTAGTTACCACGCCATTCTGGATTCTAATTGTTCCAAATCTTGCTGGTGGCCGAACAGCAGTAACAGTAGCTAATCGCTGGTGCGTTCTATGGTAAGAGACCACTTTTCCAAGATCTACGTTGGAAAGACCATCACCGTATGTCATAAGAAATTCTGAATCTAAGTGTGGTCTGAGGCGAAGTAATCGGCCACCAGTTGCAGTCTCTAGACCTGTGTCAATCACTTTAATCGTGACAAGAGGTCCAAAAGTATCTGCATAATTACTGAAATACTCTGAAATCATTTCTACCTTGTAACCTCCAGCAATTAGAAAGTGAGAGTGATTGAATTTAACAAAGTAGTTTATGATGTGATGCAAAATTGGGATTGGCCCGATATTGACCATAGGCTTGGGGCGCGTATCGGTTTCCTCTGCTAACCGCGTCCCTAATCCGCCGGCTAATAAAACAACTTGCACGTGGCCCCAGCTTTCATGATAGAACTCTATCCTAAGTCAATTCTTGATTAACTTTAAGGGTAGATTTTTCCATTCAATACTATCCCAAAGGCTAGAGGTACGTTAAGAAATTTTCCGAATGATGAACTCTTAAACTCTTGACAGTCTTGACTCAGGAGATATATAGAAAGAGTCGAACATTGAAATACAGAGTAGTTTCTAATACGCTGATCTGTATATGATTGCGCGTCTTAGATCATCCAGTCTCTTATTGTTTGTTCAGTTTCTCACGATCTCCACGATTTACCTTGTTTCATTCGTTCCAAACTTTTTTTCGAGCATCTACGCAGAGGATGGGAGTATCTATGTTCAAAATGCCCTAGATCAAAGTCTACTTGAAACGATTTTGCGTACTTACGCTGGCTACCTAGACGTTCCGGCAAGATTGATAGGTTGGATAGTAAGCAATTTTGAAATTCATTTTTTTCCTATTGTGATTGCAACCTTGGTGACAATAACCATGGCGGTACTTTTGACCTTAATATGCAATTCTGTGAATTCACTCTTTTTGAATCAAACTTTATCATTCCTCTTTGCAGTATTTTTGTTGATTTTGCCCATAGCTCGTTTTGAATCCATTGGAAATATTACAAACTTACACTTTTATTTTTTTGTTACTGCATTTTTTGTGATATTAAATTATCAGTTTACTGGCCAAAGTAGCACTTTTCGAAATGTCTTTTGTTTGCTTGCGAGCCTGAGCATCCCTCTAACTTTGATTATTTTTTTTCTGTACCCACTACGAGCGAATTCTTCAAGACAGTGGTTCATCTCTTGGAAGCTAGACGAGAGAGTAAAGAGTCTTAAGAACAACCCTTGGACCTATATGACATTGGGTTTAATGGTAAATTTAGCACTATCACGAAATACAATTTCGGAGAGATCTCCGATGAATACTTTTGATCTGCAAAAGAGCACCTACTTGTTTTTCGAGCGTGTGATTGGACGCAACATTGTCCCATTTTGGGGACATGCAAGCGGAAGCGAATCTGATTCATCGTTCACAAGAACCTTTCTGCCAAATTTGGAAATTCGTTTATTAGTGGCTAGTGCGATTTTTTTCTTGATGACATTTTTGATTTTTAAGGAGTTCAAAAAAGGTCAGGTAGTCTATGTTTACACCTTAATGTTAGTGACACTCTATAGCTTCTCAGTTTCAATTCTTTATAATTTAGAACCTCGTTATGCGATTTTTCCCGGATACCTGGTGATTTTCTTGTTGTTCTTGAGAATTTCAACATCCAAAAAAAGAGCATTGATTATATTGATGTTTATCTGGATGTTAATGTTGACTCTAACTTCCCGCGAAGAAACTAAGTCGCGAATATTTGCCCCAGATTGGAGGCAAACAGTTGAATCAGCAAGCGCTAACTGTGCTAAATCAGGCCTAACCACTATCTCTATGCAGATAGCACCCTTTCACACAGATAAATCGTGGTTCTTGACTGCACCTTGCGTAAACTTGAGAGATTAAGGGACGATTGTCATAGTTTCTTGTATATGATGAACATGTGTTAGAACATCAAACTTCAATAAAGACAATGAAGGCGATTTCCTTTTGCGCGCTCCTTGTCACGATTGTGATCACCCCTTGGTGGAGCGTCGATGCGTTTACGCCGATAAAATTTGCGGTAACTTTATTGGGGACAACTGTCGTCATAGTTGCCTATGGTTCAGGACCAATTAGGGCGATAATTTTTTCGAAATATCAGAGAGTCCTATACATTTCTTTTCTATTTACAGTCACTTCTAGTGCATTTAGAAGCCCCAAAGGGTTATCTGCCAGTTTTTTTGGCTCAACCGAAAGACTATTAGGCTTAGGTTCAGTCCTTAGTCTCGGCACATTAATGTTTATTGTGTTTAATACAACACGACAGGTCAACCGTAGCGATTTACTGAAGGTAGTTCTCTCTTCAATTCGAGTATCGAATATTCTTGTGGTGGGTCTATTTTTCTTTCAACTAAATGGATTTGGTGTCGAACGTTTCGACAATATATATGCAGTACCAGTTTCCACTCTCGGGAACCCCAACTTTCTCGCCTGTTTTATTGCAATGAGTTCGATTGCATGGAT
>Ga0315900_10011347_pt1 | contig 11038 bp, 17 predicted proteins | sample LakEriMetagenome_FD_203521 | JGI IMG/M metagenome (GOLD analysis project Ga0315900, IMG submission 203521) | Freshwater fungal communities from buoy surface, Lake Erie, Ohio, United States - Buoy 12 MA114 | ecosystem: Environmental > Aquatic > Freshwater > Lake > Lake biofilm | place: USA: Lake...
AGAAGGGTCAACAAAGCTCAATCCCTCTCTTACCATAAAGACCGCCTCTCTAACTTGTTCCTCTGTATATAAATTTTGCTTTAACTCCTGTTCGCATTCATTCCAAACTTGAAGTAAGGCTTGTTGTACACTTACACTTTCAGGGTATGCGGTTGCTTCTTGTATTTCTTTAATTCGCTGTGAGTTCATTTTTTAGGTTGTTTAAGTGATTGGATTTTGCTTTCTAATTCATCTATTATTTTTGCTTCTGATTTGGTACTATGCCATACACCCAAAGTCATTTTAGCAGTCCAATACATTAGCTTTTCAACTTGTTCCTGTGTATATAGCCTTTCGTTACCACTATGAAATTTCGGAATCCGTATGGTTTCTCCATACCATACAAAGTTATCCAAGTCGTCATCTCTCATTGATTCCAACATTGATGCGTATTCCATTCCGGTCTCATAGTAGTTATTCACAAACCATCGGACTCGTTCTTCGTATGTGAGTTCTATTTGCTTATTATTTATCATATTAGTAATTTAAGATTTTAGATAATTCCATTGTCAATTCAACCAACATTCCGGAAACGGTTTTAATAGATTCGGACGACACACCCCGTATACCCGATGTATGACCATAATGATAAAAATTGTTTTCGTAATCACAATCCCTTTCAATAGTAATAGTTGCATTGTTAGGGAATCGTGGTGCCGCTGGTGACATTGCAAGACTAAATTCATAATGATTATGGGTTTCAACTACATTTGTAATATACCAATCATCCATCACATCTACACCCAGTATTTTATGGTAATTCTTTATTGTTAATCTCATGTCGTTTGGGGTTTTATTTAGTTAATCTTTCGTACTCTTTTATGATTGCCGCCCATGCATTATCCATATCCGATAACCAACCAGATGTTACGGTATGTACTAATAAGGAACCTTGGCAGAAACGATACACATGCTCTCCCCTGAAATCTACTGGATAACGATGTAATTTAACTATCACACCTGGATGACTATAATCATCTTTTGCTACATGAAACCAATATGTATTAGGATTCTCAATCACTCCCGTTATGGCATAACCACTACGAGTTCCGGTTATTTTGTTGTAATTCAGTATTGTTAATCTCATTGTCGTTATATTATGTATCGTATTCACTTAAAATTGCACTTACTGCGTTTTCTTTATTCTCAAACCATTTTGGAGTTACACATTGACTATTATGTGAACCATTACCAAAGTGGTATACCCATTCACCATCGTTATCAAATCGACCATTTCGTTTTACCACAATATCTTTATACTTAGCGGCATTATTAGGCTCTTTAACTGTAAACGAATAATAGTCGGGCAGTTCTACGACATTAACTATTGCCCATTTTCCGTATGTACCTATAATGTTTTTGTAGTTTTGTATTGTTAATCGCATTGTCGTTTAAGTTTTTTGTATTTCATCTAATGCCGATATAATATACCTTATCAGTATGGATTGTACACGTAATTCTTCGAGGCAGAGATGGCCTACAACCTCTCTCTTACCACCCATACCCCTCTCAATCCATACCGTATACATACCCGAAATAATCGACCGGCGGTCAATCGTAAACCCCATTCGCTCCCCTCTATTACGTGCAAGGAATATGTAAGAGTCCTCCGTTTCAGAGGCATCCAACACTTCAAAACTCTCACCATCGGGGTGGGCCCAACCGACGCCTACCATATTCCGATAGTTTTTAATAGTTATTGGTTTAACCTCGTCACGGCGTTGTTGTTGTAGGTAATCGGATATGGCCTGCTCCAATGCTGTCGTGTCGGGTTCGCCGGTCGCTATTAGTGATTGAATTGAATGTGAAATGGCTGCGGCGGCATCTATCGGTTTGAATTGCATAACTAATCGGTTTTGAATGTTTCGTTGTAGTATTGTTCACCTGTTACAAATCGTTTCTTATCTATAACCATATCAACACCATCTCTATTTGATTTTATTATCTCCTCCCTGTGCATCGCCTCTGCTTTGAATAATGTATCGAATAATAAAGGTGAAGGTATTCGGTTTTCATATAGATTGGATAACCTCTTAACCTCGTCTATTACCGTTTGTATTGATGATTGCATGTTAGTATCGTTTTTGAATCTTTCGTATTTCTTCCTTTAATTCCTCTCTACCTACCCCCTTACCAATATAGTAGGCGGCAATAATTATGAATAATGTTAATAGCATACTATCAAAAAATTTTCCTCTTTAACGACCGGGCTCCCCAACCCCTCGCCCCTTATTCGTAACTATACCGGTCAATGTTTATTACATACGGGAAACGGGGTATTCCTGCTGGTGTAAGATTGAAATACTTTACAGTAGCCATCTTACCGATTAGCTTCTTACGGTCTTTCAGTATTTGAGCTGTCTCTTCGAGTGTCCCTTTTACATTTGATTTGAATTGGTCACCATCGGCTGTTTCAAGCACCATATAACCACAAGTACCAGTCCGATTGCCCTCACCCTCACACACATCCAATATCTCATACTCTGCGTCCTGAAACGATTTGTGTTTCAACAGATACTTACTACGCTTGTTTTCGTATTCGGCGTTCACTCTCAATATCTGACCCTCATATCCATCTTCAACATAATTCTCATACAATGCCATTAGCGCTTCCTCATCATATATGAATGAGGTGTCAACTATCTTGCACATTGTATCACTCAACATATCAGCGTAATTCCCTAACTGATTGTAACGGGCAGAAAACTTACCTTTGTGACTTGGAAGGTCGTAAATGTGATACTCAATGGTTTGAGCACTATCATATAAGTCATCTTCCGTTGGTTTGGTTTTCTTTACCAGCGATACGATTGTGTTAAAGTCATTTGCCAATTTATCAGCATACAATTCACCATCGAATATCAGTTTAGGGTTTTCATCGAAAAGTGGTTGTAAGCTTTCTCTAATATGTGGTGCTGATATAATCTCCTTTCCGTTTCTACTGAACATACCATCGTTAGTCACAATACAACGAATACCGTCAAGCTTTGGTTGCGAAAAGATAGGATAGTTCACTCTGTGCTTTTCGTCATTCCAATCCTTAGCCAACATTGGTTTGAAATATCCTTTATCGTCAATGTCCGATATTGTTTGGTGATAACCACGTTCCAATTTCAGTTTGCGTTTTGCTTCGGCTTCTTTCATAGCCTGCTCCGTATCAGTAGTTTCGTTTGCTCTACCAACATTCTTACCGAAACATTCAGTCCATTCACTAATAACTTTTTTACCATCGGTTTGGCCGGATATAGTACGATATTTGTTACCTTTAACTTCGATAGTCCATTCCTGCGTTTTACCGGTCTCTGTCCGTTTGTATATTGTATCTAGTTTCATAATGATTTTTATTAAACAAATTTATATAATTAGTTTGAAACAACTTCAAGTCTAATAGTACCATCCTCATTTAACCAACCTTTGACTGTGTATGGTCTACCGTCTGCCGTTGATGCCGACTCAATATAACCCTTAAAATGCGGGCTTTCATCCAACTTATCTTCGGTGTCCATATAAGATGCGAATGAAAGATTATATGTTTTAACACGAAAGGGTGTGCCTGTATTTTCATTGGTCTGAATATCAAGACTCTGCTTTCCCGTAATATACATATGTCCGGCCGCTTTAATATCACCTAACAACTTCGTATATGCCATTGGGTCAACTCCCTCTTTCTTTGGCATTTTTTTTATTGAATCTTTACGCAATCTCAACACATCATCTTTTGTGTATCGGTTGCGAGTTGTTCCATTGATTTTACTTCCGTTATTTCGTTTTACACCTTTTATCATAATTTTTTAATTTACAATGTCATCTAACTTTATTCCTCTATCATTCATTTCTTCCCACATTTTTGAATACACAGCATCCAATAATTCGTACTGGTCTTCGTACTTACCGGCTTCAATATGGTATTCAAATCCCTTTTTGGAATTGTACAGTATTTCCCACAATACCAATGCCATATCCAATGATTTTATGGCCCGTAAGTGGGCCATAGTATCATCTGGATCGTTCAAGTCAAATTTTAATATCGCTTTTGCCATATAATATGTTTTAATTATCTTGTACTACCAATTTCCATTTTTCCGTTTTGTAGGATAAGATACTCACCGCTCGTTCCTTGCACGTCAATCATTATGTATCTACCACCGGCTGCTTTATCAGTCCAATTCAAATCAATTTTATCAACTTGAGTGTGTCCTACAACCTGAATGTATCTCTTTTTGATTGGATGCTTTTTATTTGCCTTCATAAGCGAACCCGGTCTAATCCATATCGGAGTCTGTTGTATGTTATCTCCATACGGGTCCCAACCTGTAAACTCAAATGCAAATGGTTTGTGCTTCCACAATTCGTTCAAATCATTCACTACATTATTTACGTCCCATCCATCAGTTCCGTAAATGTTGTCCATAAATACGGAGCTTACGCCGGCGTGTGTAAATAGATAACCATCCACTTCATAAGCCATTTGGAATTGGTCACGATTGGCATCCAATACGGGCTCATATTGATATTTCATTACACTCTGATAACCGGATGTGCCCGTATAACCTATTTCAGGAAAATAGTGATGGTCGTGGTTGCCGATTAGTAAGATAACTTCTTTACCAGAAGTCTTCTTATATTCCAATATATCCAACATATTACTAAGCTGTGTGTTTCCGTCTATATCAAAGGAGTCAAAGTAGTCGCCGATGAATACAATCCTGTCGGGGTTTTCTGTATTAACAATAAGTTTCCACAAAGAACGACCATGCACATCTCCAATTACAACTGTTTTCATAACAAAAAAATTTAATATCAAAAAATCGTTAAATAGAAAAGGGGGACAGTATTAACTGCCCCCTTTGTCTAATCACCATTAAAACTACTACTACCAAACGATAGTGTCTTCGTTCGCAGTTTCACCATCCTCAACGTCAGTAAATAATTTACTTTCATCGGTTTCGGTTACATTGAACTTCTGTATAAGTTGTTTCATAAACACTCTCTCACTATCAAGTCCACCGTCATTACTGAAATAAGGTAGGATAGCGATTTCAGCTGCTTCCATTAAGGAGAAGCCATCGTAAATAAGTCCGGCTGCCTCAACATTCACACGCGTTGAAACGATTGTTGAAATCTTACTAGCGTCAGATTTAATAAGTTGACGAGTAGTATCGGCGATTTCAGCGAGAGCGTTCAATGAATAATCATCCGCTTCAGGGAATTTGAACTTTAACAAGTCATATTCACTTTGCTTATCTAACAAGTCCATCTCAATCGTTACGAACCTGTCCATAATAGCACGGTCCATAACACGCGTTGAGGTATATTCGTTACCGATATTAGCGGTAGCGATAAAGGTAACACCATTCGCAACTTTTACAATCGGTGCACCTTCTGCCTCATCCAAACGGAGATAGCGTTGTCCGGCATCCAATACAGTCATAAGGATATTCCAAGCCTCAGGATGCGCCCTACTAAGCTCGTCCAATAGGATGATAGCGTTAGGGGTTTTGATTGCCTTAACGAAAGCGGATTCCGAAAAGAATGTACCGGCTTCTTTGTTAAAGTGCGTATTACCGATAAGCGTTGCTCTGGGGTCTTGCGTTGCACCCAAGTTAAAGTAGAAATCGGGACGCTTCAATGATTTAACAAGCGATTGAGCGGCAAGTGTCTTACCACAACCGGTGGGTCCAACCATCATAATGTTCTTACCACGAACTGCTGAACGGAGTAAGTATTTCCATTTGAGCTCTTCGATAAACAATCCGGTCGGTTTCAAATCCTTACCTTTCTCATGGATAAATTGTTTAAGAGCATCATGCGTATCAAATGCTTCGGTAACGGAGTCACAAGCGTTCTCTTCGATTGTATTGGCGATTTTCTTAAAGTCCTCCATTTCCACCAATTTGTAAGTAGTCTTACCAGTCTTACCTACATGCGCACGAATTGCTTTACCCTCATCGTTAGCCTGCTTAATTTTGTTACGGCTGATACCAGTCACTTTAGATACTGGCTGATTTGCTGTTGTCATTAGTGCGAAAGTTTTACCAACCAAAATAGGTTTGTAAATTTCGTTTGTAAAACCAACATTAGTGTCGGTTACTTTTTTAGCTACACGACTAACTCTTTTAGTTGTAGCTCGTTTTGTTGTTTTGTTACGCATGGTTGTAGTTTTTAATTTAGACATAAAAAAATATAGTTTTTTAGTGATTTGGTACATACCAAAGATACGAAATTTTCTCGATATGGCCAAATTTATTTATAAGTCGTTGATTATCAATGAGTTAGAGCAATAAAAAACGGGTTATTTTCATAACCCGTTGATTATCAATTAGTTATGTAGGGGGCCCCTATGGAAGCCCCTCTACATAGGGGGTCTTCCGAGTTACCCATTATCCGTTTTTTGTAAAAACAGGTCATTCATTGTTTTGGCGACCTGTGTTACATTTTCTACATTAACATATTTAGCGCTCTTATCGTAACAGCGTTTGAACATATCCCAGTCACTACTACATTCAAAGCTGTGCTCACTGGCGTTTGTAATAAAGTATGAAAGTACATTTATACCTGCTGCTCTCATCCGTTTCACTTGCTGATTTGTGTGTTGAGCGGCGGTACTACCATTATAACTAATATCATCCGAACCACTATGGATAGAAAAACAAGGTTGTCCATCCGAAAAGTTAAGAAAATACGAGTCGGTATCGTTAGTGTTTGGTATAAGGTATTTGTGAATAGCCTCAAAACACAAACCTTCGGGTGTTGTATTGTTGGCATCCAATATACTCATATACTTACACAAACGTCTGAATGAGTCACGACGAGAGTCGTATATCATACAGATATATGGTAATGACCTGTTACCTGCTGTACTATCCGTTGAACGAATAGATATTTGAACATTCACATTACGAGCCATTTCACAAGCCTTAGCGATAGCGATAGTTGCTGTAATTGTTCTAGCCAATTTACTACCACTCATTGAGCCGGAATAGTCAAGCGATATGTGTAAGTTTGCTTTCTTATACTGGTCGATTTCGTTTGTGTAGAAAACACCTTCGTTATCAAAGCCAAGCGAAGCAACAAGTCGTTTATCAATCTTACCCTTTTTGAGGCGGCTAAATATCGTTTCACGACTTTCACTACGAATTTGTAGTTTCTTACCGAGCAACTTACCCAATGTTATACCTTTGTTAACGTGTTCTTGTGCCCAAGCTCTTGCTTCACCGCCATACGAATTGGAAAACGGAAAGTCATCGGAGGCCAATAGGTTATCTGTAAGTTTCTTAACAACAATACAGTCAACACCCTTACCAACTTTTTTACCATATCCGTTTTGAACATCAGTACCAACTCTCACAAGTTCCGAGTCAGACTCAGCAATATCACTCAATTTCTTAAGCTCATCTTTTGATACAGATTTCTTCTTAACATCGCCATTCAAGAATTTCTTTTGCTTCTCAAACAACTTTTGTAGTTTGTCAAGCGCAGTTTTACTAAGCTTTACATTAGCGTTAGTATTTCCGGTGGCGTTGCTTGGATTGCCGGATGTATCTACAACCATTGTACCTGTAGCATCGCCTGATATTGGTGCATTAGAGCCACCCATTTGGCCACTACCATCTCCCTCAACAACATCTGTAATTTCAATCTCACCATCGCCTTCACCCTGTCCACCATTACCTGGTTGGTTTTGTGGGTTTTGATATTCGGGGTTTTGACCTACATTCGTAAGGATGACATCCATAATATCCATAGCCAATTCCATTGAGTCGGATGATGATTTCAACCTACTAATGTTTTTAAGGTCAAGCATACGATAAATCTTTCTCAATCCGTTCAGCTTTGAAAGGTTGGTCTTTTCGTTCATTAAGTTAATGATACGGAACATATACGAGTCAAGCGTTTCTTCCGTAAACTCATCTGAGTCCACACCTTTCGTAATACCTTTATCGTTGAAATAGTAATCATACATTGTAGTATAATAATCACGATAGCCGGGTGCTGATTTGAAAATGTGGTAGTCAATACGTCTGTCCTCAATCCAATTCGTCAAACCACGGATAGTATCAACGGTAGTTTCGTTTAGAGGTTCGGTATTTTTGAAACGGCCGGTAGTAAGGAATAAATCACAAAGTAGTTTGCTGTATTTAATCAGTTCGTGGCTACTGTGAATGCACCCATCCATCATCTTATCCAATTGCTCCATTACATTTGGATATGGTATGGCCTTACCTTCTGCTTCTGCGTGTTTGTTTTGCATCACAATATTACGTGATAAACGACCGTATTCGGTATGTACCTCGTGAATTGCTTTAAGTAAGCCAAAGTCGGATAATACAATGTGAGAACCTTCGTGCAGTGCCAAACCTACGGAAACATCAAAGTTATCATCTACATCGGCGGATAAGATAACTCTTTGACCATCGGTTTTACTTTCGGATTTCGTAGCGAATGTAACCGGAATAGATTTGCCTGTTACAATTTGTACGAAGTTAGCGATAGCTCTACGAACAGAGGATAGTTTGTAAAGATTGTGTGACTTCTTGAAGATAGATAATTGGTCGGGTGAATATCCACCATATTCGGAAAGATAATCAAACCCACCATCATCATACTGGTCATACCAAAACGATGTTGAGTGTTTTCTGGCTCCACTCGTACCACCTTTAATTTGTTTGTAACTCATAACTCGGAAATTTTACTATTTGTGAAATGTAAATATACGAAAAATTTTTGACATAGCAATGACTTTTTCAATATATTTCATAACTAATTGATAGTCAATGACTTATATATTAAAAAAATCTATATATGTTCTAACTCATTGAAACTCAATAAGTTAGGCCGGGTTTATAGGTAAAAATCCTCTTTATTATCAATTCCGGCGTTATTTTGTGTTGCCTTATTACCTACAACGGTAATTTTTGTTTGCGTATTTGGTTGTTGCTTTTCTAATATATCGTTTTGCTTAACGAGTAATTGCTTTATTTCACTTAGTCGATACATTAAATCCTGAAATTGTCTATCTGTCATAAATTATTCTGTTTCGTTTGAAATAATATCACCATATTCAGATGCCGCATCGGGGTTTCTTTCTAATAGGATTTCATATGCCCTCTGGTATCTGCTTAACTCAATTTGACATGGATAATTTTCAGCATGTAATGAGTCAACGGCTTTTTGTAAAGAATCAATTTTGACCCTTTGTACCTTAATCATATCATTCTTTCTTTTACCCTTATTTAGTAGATAAAATGTGGTTATCGCTATACATAACCAAAATAAAAACACTAGATATTTCATATTTTATTTTTTGCTTTTTTATGTAACTCCTCAAGAAATTTCTTTGGTTCAAAATCTTCAGCTATACCACTATCTTCGCCTTTTTTAAGTTCATCATTTAAGCTTAAAAAGTCCTCACCTTTATAGTCTGGATAGTTCCGGTTCATATTATCAATACCCCTTACCCAAAGCCAGGATATCAATGCCGTAATGCAGAACATAATAAAAAATACTATTAACATAAATTAAAATTTTTAATCCCACCAATATCTTAAACCTGAACCATTGTACCACTTATCCCAATCGAGCTTTTCTGGTTCATACTTATCTATATCCTGTCCTCTAAGGATTTTCATTAACTCTTTCCACTGCGATTCCTCTATTTCACGGGATCTTTTGAATATCTTTCCGTTGTGCTCCTTTTCTTCCGGAGTATCGTTATCTATCAATTCAAAACAATCGGTATGCGTTTCGGATGGTTTCCACTCAAACGGGTGTAAGATTAACTCACCTAATTCAGCCTCTGCTTGGTCTACGAAATTATCCTCAATAAAGTTATTCAGTAATTCAGCAGCTCGTTTCATTTTGGCTACTTTTTTGAGTCTGGTTATATCCACTTCATATCCACGGGTTTCCGTTTTATCTGCCATATCTTTTAGAGCAGCTGCCATAAATACATAAACGCCGTGTCTATCATACCAACGATATTCCCACAATCCCTTACGGAAAGTTCTTAAATTTCTAAAAAAGTTTGGGAGATCGTATCTAACTATATCCCAAATTCTTTCCAATTTGTATCTTAAATTTTTCATAACTTTTTATTTTATTCGTATATCTTTAATTCTATAAACTTTAGATCGTTCTGCTTTTTCCTCATCTGATAAAGGTCGGAATCCATGCTCTATTTTAGCAATCCTACACCTTTCCTCACTTTCACAATTTTGTAAATAGGAATTTAGATAATTAACAATGTTAGCAGTACCAACCGGATTTGCTGAATGACAATAAACCTTTGGTAAAGGCGTTTTTTCGTTTATAGCCTTTTGTACCAAAAATTTAGCACAATCCAATCCGGTCTTCTCACTTATATTATCGTAATCTATAATTCCGTTTGGTCTGACATTTCTGAAGTATTCAGCCATAGCAGACGTACCCAAATCGTGGTCAAACGATATTACTTCATAATCACTCAAATCGTGTAGGTTCAAATGATTTACAAATTCATCGTAATTAACGACCACTTCCCATCTATCGTCATTTGGTATTCTGACATCGTCTAAATACAAATGTATATTTTTTTTAGTTACCATTTTCTAAACCTCCATGTTATTTTATTTCTTAACGGAATATACCAATTATGATACATAAACGTCCAAAAGCTGAAATGCTCATCCACATCAGATTGCCATTTACGGATATATCCCATAAGTTCTCGCAATTCTTCATCGCTTGGGTTTTTAGCTGGATAAACATAATCCTCATAGACAGCTTCATCCTCTTTCCATCCATCCAATAATTTACCTTTATATTCCTTTGAATACAGTCGCTTTACCTTTAACAGAACACTTTGCATTCCCTCTTCCTCAAGCTCACCATAGGTTAATGTAAAAGTTGGTGCATCGCATATTTGAAATGTTTGACTGTTTTTCAACTTTTTAGTTGGCAATTTGAAGTAGGGTGAAACGCCATCGGCTGCCCAAAATGTGTACCACGTACTATTAAACCA
>Ga0315900_10011348_pt1 | contig 11037 bp, 7 predicted proteins | sample LakEriMetagenome_FD_203521 | JGI IMG/M metagenome (GOLD analysis project Ga0315900, IMG submission 203521) | Freshwater fungal communities from buoy surface, Lake Erie, Ohio, United States - Buoy 12 MA114 | ecosystem: Environmental > Aquatic > Freshwater > Lake > Lake biofilm | place: USA: Lake...
TGCAATCCGCGCATCCAGGTCGAGCACACCATCACCGAACAGGTGACCGGCGTCGATCTGGTCGAGGCGCAGTTTCGCATCGCCGCGGGCGCCTCGCTCGCCGACCTGGGGCTGGCCGACCAGGCGTCCGTGGGCGTCCCGCGCGGCTACGCGATCCAGTCGCGGCTGGTGAGCACCGGCGCCGGCGTGCTCAGCGCCTACCGCGAGCCCTCGGGGCCGGGCGTGCGGGTCGATGCCTGCGGCTATCTCGGTCTGGCGCCGCCGCCGCAGTTCGATCCGCTGCTCGCCAAGCTCATCGTGCAGTCGAATTCGAGCGCGAGCTTTGCCTCCGCGGTCGATCGCGCGCTGCGCGCCCTCGACGAGTTCCACATCGCCGGCGTGCCCACCAACCGCGAGCAGCTGCGCGCCATCCTCGCGCACCCCGCGTTTCGGGCCGGCGACGCGCGCACCACGCTGCTGGCCGAGGCGCCCGCCCTGGCTGCCGCGGGCGGCGCCGCACCGGCTGGCGATGCGGCCGCCACCGCGCGCAACACGCTGCGCTTTCTCGAGGAGCAGGCGGCCGCGCTCGGCCGGCCGGGCCGGGCTGCGGCGCTGCCGGCCGGCCCGTCGCGCCCGCCGCTCGCGCAGCGCGACGGCCTGCGCGCCGCCGAGGCGCCGATGGCCGGTTCGGTGCTCGAGGCGCGGGTGGCGCCGGGCGCGCAGGTGCGCGCCGGCGACACGCTGTTCGTGATCACCGCCATGAAGATGGAGACCGCGGTCACCGCGCCATGCGCCGGCACCGTCACCGACATGCACCCGCTGGGCGCGGGCGACGCGGTGGCCGCCGGCGAGGTGCTGGCGCTGCTGCAGCCGGTGGCCGGCGATGCGCCGGCGGACGATCCGCGCGCGGCCGCCGATGGCTGGGGCCCGGTGCTGGCCGAGGTGGAGGCGCTGCGCGCGATGGCGCATGCGCGCCTGGGCCCGGCATCGCGCGAGCCCGGCGTCGTGCGCCAGCGCGACCGCGGCAAGCTCACCTGCCGCGAGCGCATCGGCCGGCTGCTCGACGAGGGCAGCTTCCGCGAGGTCGGCAGCATCGCGGGCTTTGCCTCGTATGACGCCGACGGCGTGATCGCCGAATTCACCCCGTCCAACCACGTGGGTGGCCGGGGGCGCATCGAGGGCCGCACCGCCATCGTGTGCGCCGACGACTTCACCTCGCGCGGCGGCCACGCCGACGGCTCGATCGCGGCCAAGAGCGTGCACCTCGACCGGCTTTCGGTCGAGCTCAAGGTGCCCTCGGTGCGGCTGCTCGACGGCTCCTCGGGCGGCGGCAGCGTGGCGGCCATGGTGCCCAAGCAGGAGAAGGTCGCCGCCAGCGGCGTGCAGGAGAGCAGCGGCGCGATCCAGGCCGGCCGGCCCCGCGTGACCGGCGGCGGCGGCTCCTTCCTGCCCGGCCACCTCAACAGCACGCTCTACACCGAGCAGCTCGCCACCGTGCCGGTGGTCAACCTGCTGCTGGGCAGCGTGGTGGGCATCGGCGCGGCCAAGGCGGTGCTCGGCCACTTCTCGGTGATGGTGCGCGACATCGCGCAGCTGTTCGTCGCCGGCCCGCCGGTGGTCAGCCATGCGATGGGCTACGAGGTCACCAAGGAGGAGCTCGGCGGCTGGCACATCCACTGCACCAACGGCGCGGTCGACAACCTCGCCGAGAGCGAGGACGAGGCGATGGCGATGGCGCGCCGCTTCCTGTCCTACCTGCCCCCGAGCGCCTTCGAGCCGCCGCCGGTGCGCGCGGCCGACCCCTCCGATCCGCCCGACCGGCGCGACGAGGAGCTCTTCACGCTGATCCCGCGCAAGCGCACCACCACCTTCGATGTGCGCCGCGCGATCCGGCTGATGGCCGATCGCGACTCGTTCTTCGAGATCGGCCCGCTGTGGGGCACCGACCAGGTCACCGGCTTCGTGCGCTTCAACGGCCATCCGATGGGCGTGATCGCCTCCGACAGCCGCCACGTGAACGGCGGAGCGCTCACTGCCGACGGCTGCGACAAGCTGCGCCGCCACCTCGACCTGTGCGACAGCTTCCACATCCCGGTGCTCAACCTGGTCGACAACCCCGGCTTCGCGGTCGGCATCGAGCACGAGCGCGCCGCCACCATCCGCAAGGGGGGCGAGTGGATGGTGGCCTTCGCGCAGGTTGCGGTGCCGATCTTCACGGTGCTGATGCGCCGCAGCTTCGGCGTGGCCGGCAACAACTACGCGACGCCGCGCGCCGCGGTGTCGGTGCGGGTGGTGTGGCCGGCGGCCGACGTGGGCGGCATTCCGCCCGAGGGCGGCATCGAGGCCGCCTACAAGCGCCAGCTCGCCGAGGCCGCCGACCCGGCGGCGCTGCGCGCCGAGATCAACGCCCGCATCGAGAGCGCGCGCGGTCCGGTCGGGCCGTTGAACCGTTTCCAGATGGAGGAGATGATCGATCCGCGCGACACCCGTCGCCTGATCTGCGAATGGGTGGAAAATGCCTACCGGATCGTCGCGCAGCCCTCGCGGCTTGTGCCACGGTCGCTGCAGTTCCGGCCCTGAACGCCCCGGGCCCCCCAACCAGCATACGGAGACTGAACGACATGCGTGATCTCAACGGCAAGGTAGCCTGGGTAACCGGAGCCGGCACCGGCATCGGCGAGGCGGCGGCGGTATCGCTGGCGGGCGCCGGCATGCGCGTGGTGCTGTCGGGCCGGCGCAAGGCCGAACTCGAGCGCGTGGCCGCGCGCATCGCCGCGCAGGGCGGCCACGCGCGCATCGCGCCGCTCGACGTCAGCGACGCGGCCGCGGTGCAGGCGGTGGTCGACGGCATCGTCGCCGCCGAGGGCCGGGTGGATGTCGCGGTCAACAGCGCCGGTCTGAACGTGCAGAAGCGCCACTGGAAGCACCTGTCGCTGGCCGACTGGAACCAGGTGGTGCGCATCGACCTCGACGGCGTCTTCCACTGCTGCCACGCGCTCGTGCCCGTGATGCGCCGGCAGAAGGACGGCCTGATCGTCAATGTGTCGTCGTGGGCCGGCCGCTTCGTCGGGTCGGTCACGGGGCCGGCCTACCACGCGGCCAAGTTCGGCGTGAACGCCATGACCGAAACCATCAACATCGAGGAGGGCCTGCACGGCATCCGCGCCACCGCGGTGTGCCCGGGCGAGGTGGCCACGCCCATCCTCGACAAGCGGCCCATTCCGGTCACGCCCGAGCAGCGCGCGCTGCTGGTGCAGCCCGAAGACTGCGGCGAGCTGATGCTGTTTCTTGCGCGCATGCCGGCGCACGTGTGCATCAACGAGGTCATCATCAGCCCGACGCACAACCGCGGCTACGTGGCGGCCGCGAAGGCGATTCCCGACTGAAGGCGACCCCGTCGGCGCCCGCGCGCGGCCAGCGCCAAGCGCCCGGCACCCGCGCTATCCATCGTCACCGACCCGACCCGAGAACCGCGATGCGCATCGAAACCCTCGCCGTCCACGCCGGCTACAGCCCCGAACCCACCACGAAGGCGGTGGCCGTCCCGATCTACCAGACGGTGGCCTACGCCTTCGACAGCGCCCAGCACGGCGCCGACCTGTTCGATCTCAAGGTGCCGGGCAACATCTACACCCGCATCATGAACCCCACCGAGGACGTCCTCGAGAAGCGCCTCGCGGCGCTCGAGGGGGGCATCGGCGCGCTGGCCCTCGCTTCGGGCATGGCGGCGATCAGCTACGCGATCCAGACGATCGCCGAGAGCGGCGACAACATCGTCTCGGCCTCGCAGCTCTACGGCGGCACCTACAACCTGTTCGCCCACACCTTCCCGCAGATGGGCATCCAGGTGCGATTCGCCGATGCCCGCGACCCCGCCAGCTTCGCGAAGCTGATCGACGATCGCACGAAGGCGGTGTTCTGCGAATCGATCGGCAATCCGCTGGGCAACGTCACCGACTTCGCGGCGCTCGCGGCCGTCGCGCATGCCGCGGGCGTACCGCTGATCGTCGACAACACCGTGCCCAGCCCCTATCTGTGCCGGCCCTTCGAGCATGGCGCCGACATCGTCGTGCACTCGCTGACCAAGTACCTCGGCGGTCACGGCAACAGCGTGGCCGGCGCGATCGTCGACAGCGGCCGCTTCCCGTGGGCGCAGCACAAGGCGCGCTTCAAGCGCCTGAACGAGCCCGACGTCAGCTACCACGGCGTGGTCTACACCGAGGCGCTCGGTCCCGCCGCCTACATCGCCCGCGCGCGCGTGGTGCCGCTGCGCAACATGGGTGCGGCCATCTCGCCGATGAACGCCTTCCTGATCCTGCAGGGCATCGAGACGCTGGCGCTGCGCATGGACCGCATCTGCGAGAACACGCTCGCGGTCGCCGAGCACCTGCGCGCGCATCCCAAGGTGGCCACGGTCAACTACGCAGGCCTGCCCGACCATCCGGAGCATGCGCTGGTGCAGCGCTACATGGGCGGGCGCGCGTCGGGCATCCTGTCGTTCACGCTGAAGGGCGACGACGGCCGCGCGGCCGGTGCGCGCTTCCTCGACGCGCTGAAGCTCTTCACGCGGCTCGTCAACATCGGCGACGCGAAGTCGCTCGCGACCCACCCGGCCTCGACGACCCACCGCCAGCTCGACGCAGGTGAGCTGGCGAAGGCCGGTGTCAGCGAGGGCATGGTGCGGCTGTCGGTCGGCATCGAGCATATCGAGGACCTGAAGGCCGACCTCGACCAGGCGCTTGCCGCGGTCTGAGCCGGCAGTCCTGAGCCTGACCACGAAAGTTGCGTGCGCAAGCACTGAATATGGCTGGCGATCCTGCCGGCCCCGACCCGAAACCCACTGGAGAGAACCGATGTCCGCCGTCCTGAAGAGTGTCCGCGACGAGTTCAGCGATGCCGAGTGGCAGGCGCGCTGCGATCTGGCCGCGCTGTACCGGATCTGCGATCACCTCGGCTGGACCGACATCCTGGCCACGCACATGTCGGTGCGGGTGCCGGGCGAGCCCAACTGCTTCCTGATCAACCACTACGAGGAGATGTTCCACGAGATCACGGCCTCGAGCCTGATCAAGATGGACCTCGACGGCAAGGTCTACGGCAAGCAGGGCCGCTTCAACAAGGCCGGCTTCACGATCCACAGCGGCGTCTACAAGGCCCGCCCCGACGCCAACTGCGCGATGCACACCCATACCCGCGCCGGCGCCGGCGTGGCGATGCTGCGCGACGGCCTGCGGCCGATCAGCCAGGACGTGCTGCTGGTGCTCGACGACGTGATCTATCACGACTACGGCGTGCCGGCCACGCAGGAAGAGTGCGACGCGCTGGGCGTGAGCATCCAGAAGGGCAGCTGCGTGGTGCTGCGCAACCACGGCCTGCTCACGCTGGGCACCACCGTGCACGGCACGCTGATGAACCTCTACATGCTCGAGCGCGCCTGCGAGCTCGAGCTGATCTCGCGCACCTTCTCCGAGCCGCCGGTGCTGGTGGAGCCCAGCGTGGTCGCGGCCCTGTCCTCGAAGATGCCGCAGATCCGTGGCGAGCCCACCTGGGGCCTGCACGAGTGGAAGGCGCTTTGCCGGGTCGTCGAGGCCAAGGGCGGCGACTGGCGTTGCTGAGCGCGACGATGTCGGCCGGGCTCGTGATCCGGCCGCTCACCCCCGGCTTTGTCGGCGAGGTGAGCGGCATCGATCTCACGCAAGCGCTGTCACCCGCGCAGGTGGCCGCGATCGAGGACGGCATGGACCGTCTTGGGGTGCTGGTCTTTCGTGGCCAGCCGGTGAGCGACGAGCAGCAGATGGCCTTCGCCCGCTGCTTCGGCGCGCTCGAGAACGCCCGCGGCGGCAACATCCCGATCCCGGTCGAGGAGCGGCGCATCCGCGTGGGCATGAACGATGTCTCCAACCTCGACCGCCACGGCCGCCCGCTGACCGCCGACAGCCGCCAGCGGCTGTTCAACCTCGGCAACATGCTCTGGCACTCGGACAGTTCCTTCCGGGCGGTGCCGGCGAAGTACTCGATCCTGTCGGCGCGGGTGGTCAATCCGCGCGGCGGCAACACCGAGTTCGCCGACATGCGCGCCGCCTGGGATGCGCTCGATGCCGAGACCCGCGCCGAGATCGAGGATCTGGTCTGCGAGCATTCGCTGCTGCATTCGCGCGGCTCGCTCGGTTTTCCCGAGCCCACCGCCGAGGAGCGCGAACTCTGGCGGCCGGTTCTGCAGCGCCTGGTACGCACGCACCCGGTGAGCGGGCGGCGCTCGCTGTACCTGTCGGCGCACGCCGGTGCGATCGTCGGCATGGCCACGCCGGCGGCGCGCATCCTGCTGCGCGACCTGACCGAGCATGCGACGAGCCCGGCCTTCGTCCATGTGCACCGCTGGCAGCCGCATGATCTCGTCATGTGGGACAACCGCCAGACCATGCACCGGGTGCGCCGCTACGACGAGAGCCTGCCGCGCGACATGCGCCGCACCACCGTGGCGGGCGATGCGCCGACGGTGGCGCAGGCCGCCTGAGCGGCACCCGCGCGCACGCCCGATCCCTCACCGCGCGCCAACCTGCGAGGCCTCGCACGATGCACGATCCGGTTGACGTTCTCATCATCGGCGCCGGCGCCTCGGGTGCGGCGGTGGCCTGGAGCCTGGCCGACACCCGCATGCGCATCCTGTGCCTCGAGCAGGGCGACTGGGTCAAGCCCACCGACTACCCGACCAACGGGCGCGACTGGGAAGCCCGCCAGCTCGGCGAGTTCAACTTCAGCCCCAACCGCCGCGCGAGCCCCTGGGACTATCCGGTCAACGACCGTGCCTCGCCGATCAAGATCGCCAACTTCAATGGCGTGGGCGGCGGCACCATCCTGTACGCCGGCCACTTCCCGCGGCTGCATCCGTCGGACTTCCGGGTGCGCAGCCTCGATGGCGTGGCCGACGACTGGCCCATCGACTACGCCACGCTCGAGCCCTTCTACGCGCTCAACGATCGCATGATGGGCATCTCGGGGCTGGCAGGCGACCCGGCCTACCCGGACAAGCAGCCGGTCATGCCGCCGGTGCCGCTGGGGCGCGCCGGCAGCACGCTCGGCCGCGGCATGAACACGCTCGGCTGGCACTGGTGGCCCTCCGACAGCGCGGTGGCCACGCGCGACTACGAGGGCCGCGCGCCCTGCATCAACCTGGGCCACTGCATCGGCGGCTGCGCGCAGGGCGCCAAGGCCAGTACCGACATCACCTACTGGCCGCAGGCACTGCGCAACCGGGTGCAGCTGCGCACCCGCGCCCGGGTGCGCGAGATCACGGTGGGCCCCGACGGTATGGCCAGCGGGGCGGTGTACCTCGATGCCGACGGCGTCGAGCATTTCCAGCCGGCGGGCGTAGTCATCATGGCCTGCAACGGCGTGGGCACGCCGCGCATCCTGCTCAACTCGGTCAGCGGGCGCTTTCCCAACGGACTGGCCAATTCCAGCGACCAGGTCGGGCGCAACCTGATGTTCCATCCCTACGCTGCCATCCACGGCTACTTCGACGAGGCGCTCGATGGCTGGCGCGGTCCGGGCAACGTGATCTGGAGCCAGGAGTTCTACGAGACCGACCCGGCGCGCGGCTTTCTGCGCGGCTACACCTTCGAGTTCACGCGTGGCCGTGGCCCGGTGCTCACGGCGCTGGCCGGCATGAGCTCGGGGCGCATTCCGTGGGGCGAGGCGCACCACGCGGGCATGCGCCGGGTGTTCGGGCGCAGCACCGGCATGGTCGCGATCTGCGAAGACCTGCCCGAGGCGCACAACCGGGTCACGCTCGATCCCGAGCTGAAGGACGGCGACGGCATCCCGGCGCCGCGCATCGACTACACCCTGAGCGACAACAGCCAGCGCATGCTCGCGCACGCGCTGGCCCGCGGCACCGAGGCCATGCGCGCGGCCGGCGCCCACGAGGTGAGCACCGAGGCGCCGCTGGCGGTGGGCGGCTGGCACCTGATGGGCACGGCGCGCATGGGTACCGACCCCGAGCGCTCGGTGGTCAATGGCTGGGGTCGCAGCCACGACGTGAAGAATCTTTTCATCGTGGACGGCAGCGTGTTCGTGACCTCGGGCGGCGTGAACCCCACCTCCACCATCCAGGCGATCGCGCTCTACGTGGCCGATCAGATCAGGCAGCGCCTGGCCAACCTCTTCGATTGAGCAGGCCGCGACCCACGCCGCCGCCCCTTCGGATGTTCCAACCCGATCCCGAGCAGGAGCTCCGCCTTGTCATCCCCGTCCGTGATTCCGCTCGCCGCCGAGCCCGTGCTCGGCCCCGCCGCCCAGCGCTCGCTGCGCGCGCTGGTCGCCCTGATGATTCCCGCGAGCGCGCAGTATCAGGTGCCGGGCGCCGACGATGAACGCATCTTCGCCGACATCGTGGCCACGCTGCGGCCCCACGCCGCGCTCGCGCGCGACGCGATCGCCCGGCTCGACGAACTTGCTGGCGGCTGCTTCGCCGACCGCGACGCCGTCGTGCGCGAGGCGGCCGCCCAGGACTTTCGCACCGGCGCGCGCGCGCTCGCCTCGCTGCTGGTCAGCGTGACGGTGCAGTGCTACTACCGCGATGACCGCGTGATGGTGTCGCTCGGCATGGAGCCGCGTGCACCTTTCCCGAAGGGCTTCGAGGTCGAGCAGGGCGACTGGTCGCTGCTCGATCCGGTGCGCGCGCGGCCGAAGATGTACCGGCCGGCGCCCTGAGCGGCCCGCGGTTGGTGCACCCGCCCCTGGCGAGTGCGCCACGCCGGCGCTCAGCCGTAGGCCGACAGCACCTCGTCCATCGCCTGCTCGAGGTCGGCGGCGGTGGCGCAGTACACCAGATGCGTGCAGAAGGGGCGGTAGCGCAGCATGCAGCTGTCGCCCGAGCCCCAGCGCCCGGGTGACTCCGGGCTCAGCCACACCAGCCGCTTGGCGCGGTCGGCGATCTCGGCGAAGAGATCGAGGCGCGGGTCGCCGTAGTTGCTGCGGGCGTCGCCGAGCACCAGCACGGTGGTGCGGCGGTCGATGCTGTCCCAGTGCTCGTCGCGCAGGTCGGCCAGAGCCTGACCGTAGTCGGTGCTGCCACCGCCGGCCCGATCGATGATCCGCCGCATCGAGGCATCGGGATCGAAGTGGCGAAGATCGTCGCCGACATCGTAAAGCCGGGAGGAGAAGGCGTAGGCCTCGAGGTCGGCAACGCCCTCGTGCAGCGCGTACAGGAACAGCAGCAGGAAGCGCACGTAGAGCGCGACCGAGCCCGAGACGTCGCAGATCGCGACGATGCGCGGCTTCTCGCTGCGCTCGCGCTTCCAGACCAGATCGACCGGCACGCCGTCGTTGCCGGCGTTGGCGCGCAGCGTGCGGCGCAGGTCGAGCTGACCGCGGCGGATGCGCTTGCGGCGGCGGGAATGCTTGACCGCGAGGCGACGCGCCATCTTCGCGACCACCGCGCGCATGCGTTCCATGTCGCGCGGCCCGAGCTGGTCGATCGAGCGGTTCAGGACCACATCGTCGAGAAAGGCCTCGGTGGCGTTGCGCCCGAAGACCTCGAAGCGCCGGTCGACATGCGCGCGTGCCTGGCGGGTGAGCGCCGCGCGCGCGTCCATCAGCGCCTGCGCTTCCTGCTGGGCCTGCTCGTTGCGCTGCCCGAGCCGCTCGAGCAGGCGCGCCTCGAGCGCCTCGATGCCGAGCTGCTGCAGCATCTGCCGCACGAAGTAGGCGCTCTGCGAGGCGAATCGGATGTCGTCGACGCCGGCCGCGGCCGCCGCGCGTTCCATGGCCATCGCGACCCGGTCGGCGTCGCCACCCTGGGCGAGCTGCATCAGCGCATCGATCGGGTCGCCCCCGCCTCCGCCGCCGGGCTGATCGCCGGGCGAGCCGCCGTCGCCGCGCTGCTCCTGTCCGTCGGCCTGCGACTGTTGCTGCTCGCGGTCGGCGGTCGGTGGTGGCGGCGCGGCGGCCGCGGCCGCCGGGTTGAAGTAGAGCTCGAAGAGCTGGTCGTGGACTGCCTTTTCCTCGGCGCTCTTGGCGAGCACGATGCCCAGCGAGTCCTTCAGCGACTGGCGGTCCTCGAAGCCGATGACATCGAGCGCACGCGCCGCGTCGATCGCCTCGGCGGTCGAGACCTGCGCGCCCGCGGTGCGCAGCGCGCGGATGAAGCGGGTCAGCGTGCGTTCCATGGCATCCGGTTCCGGGCGGGCAGGGCATCACCCGCGAGGCCGCCAGCGGCCACGCGCCGCGCCTCGCGCGGCCTCACGCCGCGCCTTCGGCGAGCGCCGCCTGCGTGAGTTCCTCGAGCCGGGGCTGCAGCTCGCTGATGTCGCCCTGACGCTTGAGGATCACGTTCAGCGTGTCGCGCACCAGTGTCGGGTCGAGCAGGTCGGCGTGCAGCAGCATCAGCGTGCGCGCCCAGTCGACGGTTTCGCTGATCGAGGGCAGCTTGCGGATGTTCTCGTCGCGCACCGACTGCACGAAGGCCACGAGCTGGCGCAGCAGCGACTCCGGGATGTCCGGCACGCGCGAGCGGACGATCTCGCGCTCGCGCTCGGCATCCGGAAAGCCGATGTGCAGATGCAGGCAACGGCGCTTCAGGGCATCGCCGAGCTCGCGGGTGTTGTTCGAGGTGAGGATCACCAGCGGCGGCACCCGCGCGCTGATCGTGCCGATCTCGGGCACGGTCACCTGGTAGTCGGACAGCACTTCGAGCAGCAGCGCCTCGAACTCCTCGTCGGACTTGTCGATCTCGTCGATCAGCAGCACCGAGCCGCCTTCCTGCTCCATCGCGCGCAGCACCGGGCGCGGCTCGAGGAAGTCGCGCGAGAAGAACAGGTCCTGGAAGCCGGCGAGCTTGGCAAACGACGCCTGCAGCGAATCGGCGTCGTCGATCAGCTGGTCGATCTTTTCCTTCAGGATCTGCGTGTAGAGCAGCTGCTTGCCGTACTTCCATTCGTAGAGCGCCTTGCTCTCGTCAAGGCCTTCGTAGCACTGCATGCGCAGCATCGCGAAGGCGAGCGAGCGCGACAGCGACACCGCGAGGTCGGTCTTGCCCACGCCCGCCGGGCCCTCGAT
>Ga0315900_10011351_pt1 | contig 11036 bp, 7 predicted proteins | sample LakEriMetagenome_FD_203521 | JGI IMG/M metagenome (GOLD analysis project Ga0315900, IMG submission 203521) | Freshwater fungal communities from buoy surface, Lake Erie, Ohio, United States - Buoy 12 MA114 | ecosystem: Environmental > Aquatic > Freshwater > Lake > Lake biofilm | place: USA: Lake...
TTGACAAAAATAAAACCGCCCTGTAATAACGGTTTTGCGCAATCCGGTGATCTATGGTTCTTAAAGTCATCAAGTTGCTTCGAGATTTGTGTTTTGTGTGATAAATTCTAGCCTTTAAACCCGCGCAGTGAAAGGCCGCGGAGCGTTATCGAGCCGTCTAAAAGACGATGTCTCAAAATTTAAACCGACGTTAAGAACCCTATCTTTGATGACTAATAAAACGGGGAATGCAGAAAACCGGATAGAGTATGCAGATAAAATGACAAGCAATGAATAAATTTATGGTTGACATCCTTTTACAAGGAATTGACGATGAAACAAGAATTAAATTATTACCAAGGGAGCAAGAAATAATAAAAGAATGGGAAGATAATGGGACACTTTTAGCCTCATATATAAAAGGCGATGTCGCTGGTATTTATTTGGTATTAATGGCTAATGACAAAGATGATGCAGACAAAAAACTTTCTACTTTGCCTTACTATCCATATATGAAAATAGAAATCATTGCACTAAGATAATAGACAAAATAAAGAGTATGATACCAGACTATTAATCATTAATGCCTCCTTTTTTCAAAATTGTTTCGGACGGACAAGACCACAAATACAGATAATTGATTGAAAGTATGGCTGTTAAATTTGAAGTAACAGACTAAGCAAGTATGAATATTTAGTTAGCAGCAAACAAGCCATCTTTGACAAAAGAGTTGGTTGGGCAAAGACTTATCCAATGCGCTTCAACCATCTTGTGGGTGGAGGTCGCCAGGTGAACCAGTATGACGACAGCGAAGAGATCCTTCACCTTCACTAGGTCATGGAAAGTATCCGCCTGCGTTTCGGTCAACTGGTCTTGTAGTGGGCGGCCCGGTTCCGTATGTTGAGTTAGAGAACCACAGTGGTATACCAGCTTTAAGGCATAAATTATAAACTCGATTATCAAGGTAGTAGAAGTGTTGGTTTATCTTTGGAACAATTGCTGGAACTTAATCTTTGTTCATTGTAAACCATGAAGCACATCCTCATCATTCTGTCCTTGCTGTTGCCTTTAGTGCAGGCCGCGATCGGTCAAGTATCCATCTCTCAAAGTAGTTCTGTTTCAGCCCATGACCATAATCCGACTTCGGGTTTGCGAAAGGCTGGTCCTGATGATATCGATCCCTCGAAGCCGTTGATGCTTGATCCGTCAAGCACTCCGATTTACTACGAGGATTGGACAAAAGTGACCCAGGCTGAATTCATGAAGGCCATGATGGGAAGTGAATTTGTTCCGGAACCTTATATCGATAGTGCAAAAGAAGTGCGGGCATTCGTCCTTCGAAAGGCTACGAATGAGGAGAAAGCCCAAATGAAGGAAATGCAGGCCCGCATGATGGACTCGGATCAGGAGAAGAGTACCCTGATCGGAAAAGATGCAATTCCTTTCTCCGTTCGGGATATCCTTGGTAATTCGTACTCATCGAAAGAGCTCAAAGGAAAAATCATAGTTGTTAATTTCTGGTTCGTGGAATGCAAGCCCTGTGTGATGGAGATACCGGAGTTGAACGGTTTGGTTGACAAATACGCGGGAAAAGATGTGGTATTTCTTGGACTGGCGACCAACGATCAATCCAGGATCGAGACCTTTATAAAAACCCAGGCCTACAAGTACCATCTCATTCCCAGCAGCAGGGATGTCGCAGCTGCCTATGAAGTGATGTATTATCCAACCCATTTGATCATCGACAAAAATTCAAAGGTCGCCTACCATGTCACCGGCCTTGGCCCAACCACCATCAGCGACCTTGATGCTACCATCGACACTTTGTTGAAGCAATAGTCTCAAAAAAGGTAGCAGTTCGTTTTCGTTTCCCTTCTAAGCACTGATTGGCGGACTTCACATTTTTAAAGGGTTTATCTTTAACCTACATTCTGGAAAATTCATTAGAGGGCTTCTTTTTGAATTTCCCAGGTTATTTTTGCCTGAGTTTTGATCATGAATTATTGCTGTTTGCGTCCCGCCCTCTTACTTGTATTTCTTCTGAAACCGGGGATTCCAGATGTTCAGGCGCAGGGCAGCATTGATACCACCAGTTATTTTATTGTCGACAGTGTGACCGGCACAAGTACAGATTGGTCGGGCTATATCGGATGGACCGATACGGTAGTTAATACTTTATCGCTCTTGATGGATTCTATTGACGAGAAGGAGTACGTAAATTACAAAACTTTCCATCTTAATCCCCTCCGCATCGATTCGGGTCTTGTTTCAATTACGGATTCCTCATTTAGCATACGTACAGGAGCCGGCATCTGGACATTCACCACACTCGTTCAGGATGATAAGCCCTGGGCCGAGTACAACGGATGGCTGGACGTATTGCAGCTGCACATCGTCACATCGATTGATGGCGGAAGTGAATTTGGTACGCTGATGCTGATCGACGGCAAATCCGGCAAAGTATTTTACATGGATTCCGGTTGGGACAGTCCCTGTGCTCCACCTGTGGTATCTCCAGATGGAAAATACCTGATCACTTTTGCCAATACGAACTACGAAACCGATCAGTCACGGATTCTTATTCATCGCATACGGCATAGTGGTCAGTGCTATAAGCTGGAGTTGATCCATGCTGAAATTCTTATCGACCGATTGATCGAAGAGGTAATTTGGATGGATAAGAATTGTTTTGTCATTGCTTTCACCAATTTGCACGACCCCCTCCACAACAATACAATCCCGAGTAAGAACCATTGTGTAAAGGCAACACTTATAACCAATGGGATCGAACCCCGTGAGTGATTTATAGCTAGCACCAACACCATGACGAAATGCCTGCGAAAAAACTGACCCATCCAGAGCAATCAAACATCCGCGATTTCCTGACATTGCTCGAAGCGCGTTTCATCAAGCATCCGCAGCGACATCCGGATATCATCTGGCAAAGTGTACGTGAACAGATCGAAAAGCAACCGGAGAAGCTACGATCACTGCACAGGATGGAAGAAACGGGTGGTGAACCGGATGTAACAGGATTTGACACCAGCCGTAACGTTTATTTCTTCATGGATTGCTCGGCCGAAAGTCCTGCCGGAAGACGAAGTCTTTGCTTCGACGAGAAGTCCCTGCAGGAGCGCAATGAGCATCCGCCTAAGGGAAGCGCGGAAGGGGTGGCAGAAAGTATGGGTATCCAACTCTTAACGGAATCGGATTACCGCCATTTGCAAACCCTTGGACCTTTCGACACCAAAACGTCCAGTTGGATTCAAACCCCTATGGCTATCCGTGAACGCGGCGGCGCCCTTTTCGGTGATAGCAGGTACGGAGCCGTGTTCATCTATCACAACGGAGCAGGTTCGTATTATGCGGCCCGGGGATTCCGGGGAGTACTTGTTGTTTAGTCACGATATCCAGCATTCACACATTATCAACGAATACCATATAATCAGGCCATGGCCACCAACAAGACCCAATTCACCGATGAAGATGTTCAGTCTTTCATTGGAAGCTTTACCGACAATGAACAGAAGCGCAGGGATAGCCTGGCGCTGATTGAACTGATGCAGGAAGTCAGCGGTCACCCGCCGCGCATGTGGGGGCCGAGCATCATCGGTTTCGGCACGTATCATTACCGCTATGCCAGTGGGCACGAGGGGGATGCTCCTCTGTTGGGATTTTCTCCCCGAAAGGCTGCTATCTCCTTGTATGTCTTTACGGGTCTCGATGAACACGCACATTTGCTGGAAGGGTTGGGCAAGTTTACCATGGGGAAAGCCTGTATCTACATCAAACGCCTGTCCGATATTGATCAACAGCGCTTGAACGAGTTGATGCGTACTTCATGCCAATACCTGAGGGCAACCTACGGTGCTTCTTGATGGGTAACGCCAATAACTTACCTTTATCTATCGTTTAAACGGGCGAACCCATGCACCAGCAAATTCTCGCCAACATCGATCATCCCGAACAGCTCGAACGACTTTATAGGGAAAATCGAAGTGTCTTTACAGCTTCATTCAATGCTGTCTTTCCACAAATCAACACCCATCCCTTGGCGCTTGCATGGTATGCCCGCTTAAATTACAAGGAGGATGGATTGTCGTGGGGGTCTATACGTGAAAGATGGATTGTTGCCATACTCTGCTTATTGGCCGGAGCATTGGCCAAGCTGCCTCAGTTCACCGGCATCAGCGAGGAATTTTTCTATCCCCGAAATATCACGTTCGTCCTATTCCCGTTTCTCGTAGGCTACTTCCTGTTCAAACGCGGAGCTGTTTTCAATGATGCAATCAAAGCGGGTCTGGTCATCCTGTTCTCATCCGTTTATATCAACATGCTTCCAGGGGATGAAAAGCACGACACCTTTATTTTGGCCTGTGTGCATCTCCCTTTTGTGTTGTGGTCTGTCACTGCTTTCGCCTTCAGTATACCGGACTGGAAAGACCACAGGGTCCGCCTCGACTTCCTTCGTTTCAATGGAGATCTGTTGGTGATGACCGCACTCATCCTACTTGCGGGTGGAATCCTGACAGCCATCACCTTGGGGCTCTTCTCCTTGATCGGATTGAACATCGAAGAGTTTTATTTTAAGTATATCGTGGTGTGGGGACTTGCTTCCGCTCCCATTGTGGCTACGCACTTGGTCCAGGTCATGCCGCAGCTGGTTGAACGTGTATCCCCAGTCATCGCCCGAGTGTTTACGCCACTTGTGGTTGTGATGCTGTCAATCTATCTGATTGCAGTTCTAACCACAGGGAAAGACCCCTACAACGACCGTGAATTCCTGCTGATGTTCAACGGACTGTTGATCGGGGTCATGGCCATTATTCTTTTCTCTGTAGCAGGTACAGCCAATAGCAACATTTCGCGATTCGGATATGCTATGCTGATGGTCTTGTCCCTGCTTACGCTTGCCGTAAACGGCATTGCATTTTCGGCTATCCTTTTTCGAATTTCCGAATGGGGAATCACCCCCAACCGCATGGCGGTGCTTGGCGGTAATGTGGTGATCATGGGCAATCTGATGATGGTAGCCTGGCGATTGGTGGCGGTGATGAAACGAAATCGTGATCCGGAGGATGTAGGGCGTTGTATTGCCTCCTACATTCCGATCTATGCCGCATGGGCGGCTATTGTTGCATTCCTATTCCCGGTTTTATTCGGGTTCTGTTGAATAGTGGATCGTAGCCGGGGCATGTTTTAAAGGGTATAACGGGACTCGCTTTCCGATTTGGCCGGATTTTTATCCCTTTTTCATTCAGTTCACGCGCCTGTTTCAGCAGTGAAAGCAGTGTTTTATCGTCGGGTAGGTCCTTCAAAGTGGCAATGCATCCAAAATTCCCCATCCCCTAACCCCTTGCACGGTATTGTTTTGAATTGTAACTTGTACCTCGTTCAACAGGCTATATTTCTGTAAGCCGAAAGCGAAATGTGTTTTGAATGAAGCGAAATAGCAAAACGGACCCTTGTAATCGAAATTCGGGAAGCCCCATTTGATGGTCTCTGTGATCTCCGGAACCGCTTGTTGAATTAGATTGCGCGGGTGATTTAAGATCGGCTGCGCGAAGGGTTTTGCCTTTCGAATGTAGGCCTCTACCGGAGAGAAATTCATCCCATTAAAGGTAGAATTTGCGGTTTAATGCAAAGAAGGAGAGGCCATTAGAGGCGTGAATTTCCGTATTGATGCCCCACATCAGTATGTTTTTTCGCGGGAATCGACTACTTGTAAATAGCTAAGATTAGCTATTGTGACATAAATCAGTTTTGCTGAATATTTAACTATTGAAAAAACCAACCTATCGACTCATGGGAAAGCAATACCCTTACCGAAACATTCATTCATTCATCAGGCTGCTGGTTACCACAGCATTCCTCTTCTCTGTTGGCGACTCTTTCGCTCAGGTGACCCGCACCTGGAGCGGGGGCGGCAGTGACAGTTTCTGGACCAATCGCCTCAACTGGGGTGGGACGGTTCCTGTGAGCGGGAACCTGCTTCTTTTCGAAGGCAGTTCCGGATTGTCGCCCATCAACACCTTCACATCAGGAACCACCTTTAACGGCCTTTCGTTTGGAAGTACCGCCGGGGCGTTCACCTTATCGGGCTATCCGTTTACCATAAATGGAAGCATGTCCAATAGCAGTGCGCAGAACCAAGTCATCAACAATAACATCATTTTACCTGCTGCTTTCACCGTGGGCTCATCAGGCGGCGATCTGACCCTGAACGGGGTGATCAGCGGTGCCTTCAACTTCACCAAAAACGGTTCAGGATTGGTTCGCCTGGGCGGACAAAATACCTTCACGGGTACGGTTACGGTTAGTGATGGTACCTTGAGATTGGCGGGAGGGGACAGTACACTTGCCGGACGTTTGACAATGGTTGTCAACGGAGGTACGCTTGACTTAGGGTCTAATATCCAATTGGTTGGAGAATTCTCGGGCACCGGCGGTAAGATAAAAGGGAACAGGGGCACTTTGTATGGATGCCAGACCGGAGGCAATTATACTTTTGCTGGCGATATCGGGGATAATGACACGTTGAATTTTTTCAGGGGCGGGGTAAATAATGCCAACCTGAATTTGACAGGTGATAATACGACCAGAGGAGTTGTTACCTGTATGGCTGGAAGCCCGACGGGCATGACCGGTTTAACCCTGAATAGCTCGGGGAAGTTATCCCAGCTTTCTCGGATTAATCTTCAGTCCGCGGCACTGAAATTGGACAATTCTTCAACTAGTTTATCAGATCGACTTAGAAACTCAGCACCTGTTTATTTGAATGGAGGCGCCATCAATTTTGTCGGAAGTTCCTCTTCAAATACGAGCGAAACTCTTGGGGTTTTAAATCTCCTTAGCGGTCAGAACAATATATCCATAACAAATAACAGCACCTCTTACAGTACAAACATCACTTTTACCGGTTTGAATCGGACCAAGGGGGCTGTTGTAAATATCAACCGGTTGAGTTCATTTGATAATTTCGGAAGGTCCGGCAATTATCATCATTTCTACATCACTTCTACTCCCGGCGCATTGGGTGGTATCATTCCGCAAACAGTTAATGGAGTGGTCCCCGGCTTTTTTGGTGGTGAGCGTGACTTGGTCAGTTATGTCGATAGTCTTGGATTAGGCAAACCAGGTACTGTCGGTTTTCCACCGGCAACCGTTATAACGACAAATACGACATTGGGGTCACCAACTGCAGTTGATGAAACGAGCAACGTCATGCTTAATGCTTCAATTGGTGGAACTGTTACTGTGCCATCAGGCGGAATAAAGATCAATGCGATCAGTCTTCGCGGCAACAACCTTGCGTTTACAAATGCCGATGATACACTATCATTGACTGCCGGTGTTTTCATGGGGCAGGGAACAGGTGGTGCGAAAAGCATTGGAACCACCTCGGTTCCGGGTGTTTTGACTACGCTTCGCCCCGAGTTATTCATGAATATGTGGCACAACAGTGGAGGCGATCTGGTCGTCAATTCAAAAATCATCGGCAATACGATGTTGGTTTTAAGTGGAGATGGAAGCCATGGTGTCAATTTTACGTTCACCAATTCAGGCAATAGTTACACCGGAGGTACTGTAGTGAATGGAAATGGAGGAGCAACCACTACGCTGAATCTCAACAGCACATCCGGATCAGTTTTCATCCCCAATGCCTCCAATCCGGACAGTGGATTGATCATTAATGATGATGCGCAAGTCGTCATGTCACAAAGCGCCGGACAGATCGGTTCTGCAAACAAGGTTACCCTCAATGGAAAAGCCAATTTGACATTGACCGGAAACAATACACTTGCCGGCCTCAACTTCAACGTTTATCATTCGCCCTCCGTCACTATGGGGACCCAATTGACCCTTACCGGGGGCATCAATGTGACGCATTCGAATCCTTTCTACCAAGCTTTTATCCAAACCGGAACACTAGATCTGAACGGGAATAATAATTTCCCGATTTATGTGGATGGCCTCCCCTGTAAAGACCAGAACTATTTTGCTACAATCAACGAAGGTGGCCTTACGATCAGTGGTGTTATCGCTAACGGAGGTATCACAAAAACCGGAGCAGGAGTCCTTGTTCTGACTAACTCAACCAGTACATTCTCTGGTCCGATCACAATCAATGAGGGAACTATCCGGTTCAATCACCTCAATGCGAATACGACGATTCCCTCTTCGGTCATTATGAATGGCGGCACCCTTAGCACAAGGGCATTGCCGGGACTTAGAGCGATTACCATTTCGGGCGGACTCACGTTAAGTAACAATGGGGTATTCGAATTGTCCAGTAATCTGTCTTCCAACACCAACTCGCTCAACTTCGGATCGTGTAGCGCTATTAACTGGACTGCTGGAAAGACCTTATTGATTAGAAACTGGAATGGTAGGGCGGGAATGTCCGGGACTGGCACCAAAGTGTTTTTTGGTTCAACTAGTTCAGGCCTTACCACCTCTCAGCTCAGCCAGATCAGTTTCGAGGGATATACCGGAGGAGCCATGCTGCTTTCAACCGGGGAATTGGTGCCCGTAGCAATCGGGCCTTACGAGCCCATGGTAGACCGCATCGTTGCCGGTAACGGTAGCGCTACTGTGTCGTTCTTTAGTCCGAACAATCGCGGCTCCGCCATCACCAATTATGAGTACTCCATTGACAACGGACTCAACTGGATCGCTCGTTCTCCTGCTTCTACTGCATCACCTTTCACTATCACCGGTTTGACCAATGGCGTCAATTACCTGGTACGGATCAGAGCTGTCAACGCAAACGGTGCAGGTACTATGTCGAATCCCGAGACTATCATTCCTTCTTCAGGATTATCTCGCGTTACCTATTCTGCCACTGCATTGAATGTCACTTCAAGCGGCACCGGCTCCGAAATCCAAAGTTCGGGTACCCTTGTGGAGGCTAACCGCTTTGGAAGCGGCTCCCTTTCCCAGATAACCCTTGACAATGGAATCGTATTTGGAAATTCAAGCGCCAATATGATCCGCCCCAGCGGACCGAACTTCCAGGCAGTTTGGGAATGGAATACAACCAGTATTCAAACGTATCAGACCGGATGGTCGAGCAACAAAAGCAACACCCGTGTGGCAGCCCGCAGTATGGGTCTTGTTTCCGGAACAGCGATGCATAGCCTGATGAATAGTGCCTGGTGGATGAACTACTCGGGTTCGCGTTCCGATCTGATCATCCCCAATTTGACACCTGGAAATATTTATCGTTTGCAGTTGATTTCGGAAGCCCCTAGTGATGCTACCGTTTATATTGAAGACGGAAGCGACTATACCTGGTCGGGTACCAATCCCTCCGTTCTCAGTACTACGTGGATCGCCCGTGATACGGAAATGTTCATGCGTCTGTCAAGGAAGGTTTCGAACCGGACCACCGGAGCAGGACAAGGCGGCGAAGTGTTCTTTAACGGTTATGTGTTGCAGGCCATCGGTGTGGCAGGAACAGATACTAACGTAACTGCATGCGGCAGTTTTACCTGGAATGACTCCACCTATACTGCCAGCACCAACACATCGAAAACATTCACGCGTTCAGGTCAGCTAGATAGTGTTGCGTACCTGAACCTGACCATCATTCCGATCACGTCCAACACCACCACAGCTGCTGCTTGTGATTCTTATACCTGGAGCGTGAACGGCACCACCTATACGCAAAGTGGAACATATTCGTCGGTAAGTGGATGCCATACGGAAATACTGAACCTGACCATTACCACCAGTACATCCAATACGTCCACGGTTTCTGCGTGTGCTACTTACACCTGGAGTGTGAATGGAACTACCTACACGCAAAGTGGTAGTTATACATCCGTCGCCGGTTGCCATACAGAATACCTCAACCTGACCATTCTCACTGTACCTACAGCCGTCATCACCAACAATACAGCCAGTACGCTGCTGACCTGCGCACGCACGTCGATTAGCCTGACAGCAACGGGCGGTGTAAGTTATGTTTGGTCGGGTGGCCTGGGCAGCGACGCCGAAGCATCAGTAACCAGTCCTGGTACTTACACTGTAACAGTAACCGCTGCTAACGGTTGTACGGACACAGAGAGCATCACCATGACACAGGACATCACTGCTCCAACAGCCGTTATTAGTAACAATACGGGCAATTCCGAATTGACTTGTTCGCGTACTGCGATCAGCCTCACCGCCAGTGGTGCAGTCAGCTACGCCTGGTCGGGTGGGTTGGGTAGCAGTGCTACGGCCTCAGCTTCAAGTCCTGCAACTTATACGGTTACTGTAACCGCGTCTAACGGATGTACCGATACGGAGAGCATCACCATCACGCAGGACATCACTACTCCCACAGCCGTAATCACCAACAATACGGGTAGTACCGAACTGACTTGTTCGCGTACTGCGATCAGCCTCACTGCCGGTGGCACAGTCAGCTATGCATGGTCGGGTGGACTGGGCAGCAATGCCGGCGTTTCGGTTACCACTCCGGGAACCTATACGGTAACCGCTACAGCGTCTAACGGATGTACCGATACGGAGAGCATCACCATCACGCAGGACATCACTGCTCCAACAGCGGTAATCACCAACAATACAGGCGAGACCGAATTGACCTGTTCTCTTACTTCCATCAGCCTGGAAGCCAGCGGAGGGATCAGTTATGCATGGTCGGGTGGATTGGGTAGCAGTGCAACTGCCTCAGCAACAAGTCCTGCAACGTATACTGTGACTGTGACGGCTACCAATGGATGTACCGATACCGAGAATATCGTCATTACACAGAACATCACCCCACCTGTCGCCGTCATCACGAACACTTCCGGTAGTGCTCAACTCACTTGTTCACTCACCTCAATTAGCCTCGAGGCGAGTGGAGGAAGTCCTTACCTGTGGTCAGCCGGATTAGGTAGCAACACGTCAGTTTCAGTCACTGCTCCTGCCACTTATACGGTGACGGTGACTGGTACCAATGGATGTACCGATACGGAGAGCATTATCATCACGCAGGACATCACTACCCCCACAGCCGTTATCACCAACAATACGGGCAGTACCGAACTGACTTGTTCGCGTAC
>Ga0315900_10011353_pt1 | contig 11035 bp, 9 predicted proteins | sample LakEriMetagenome_FD_203521 | JGI IMG/M metagenome (GOLD analysis project Ga0315900, IMG submission 203521) | Freshwater fungal communities from buoy surface, Lake Erie, Ohio, United States - Buoy 12 MA114 | ecosystem: Environmental > Aquatic > Freshwater > Lake > Lake biofilm | place: USA: Lake...
TCTAGCAATTTTTCTTTTGTTATTTCTCCTTGTAAATAATGAGTTACATATTGTGATAAAAAGTGGGAAGCTCTCATTGCCATACTCATTCCGTTTCCGCACAATGGTGCAATTGCTCCTGCTGAATCTCCAAGCATGATCAGGTTGTTTGTGTAAGTTTCTTTCTTTCTAAAACTTATTTGGCTGATTGCAAGTGGCTTATCAAATACAAAAGTAGATTCTTGGAATATTTTTTTCAAATGGGGATTTTTCATCAACACATTCTTCTCCATTTCGGAAATACTGTTATTATTTGCTTTTAGATTCTTAGTTGTAGTTAAATAACATAAACAATAAGTTTCATTATCTATTTTGGAAATACCGCAGTAACCGTCTTTAAAATTATGCAAGGAGATTAAATCGTCGGGGGAATTGGTTTTAATATGATATTTCACCCCAATGTATTCCCCTTTTTTCACTGCATTTTTTGAAACAATAAATGATGGATTAATTTTTCCGAAACTGCCGAAAGCCAATTTGCTATTAAGTTCTCCTGTATTTGTTGAAATAGTATAAACATCGTTATTGAATGCGACATTTTTGGCAGTTGTGTTTTCCAAAAGCACGACACCAGTTTCTATCGCTCGCTTTGCCAGCTTTTCATCTAAGGTAAATCTACTAATTCCGAAACCTCCTAAATCTAAATCTTTGCTAATTTTGTATCCGTTTTCAGCGGTTACATTTAATTTTTTAATAACTGGCAAGTTCATTTCATCCAATGGAATTCCTAATCTTTTTAAGAAATCCCAGCTTTCTAAAGAAATATACTCTCCGCAAACTTTATGAAATGGATAGGTATTTCGTTCTAACAAAACCACACTAAACCCTTGTTGGACAAGTTGAATAGATAAACACAAACCCGCCAATCCTCCTCCAATGATGGCACAATCATAAACCCTATCTGCTTTCATTTGGATAAATTATTAATTCATATCTAAATGCCCATCTATATTTTAATGAATAGTTTTTATTTCCAGATTTTTCTAAGATAGAAATCCATTCTTTCTTCTTAAAACCGCGTAATACAGATAATGGTGCATCATTTTTAACCAAATAGGAATTAGAAAATAATTGTGTTAAATATTTAATGCTGTAATAAGCGAATGGATTTCTTTCTAAATCATTAATTACTAAAATAGAATTATTTAATTCAGCAAATTGAATTAAATCAATTATTTCTTTTTCTGACAAATGATGGCAAAACAAACAAGCATGAATGATATTTACTTCTTTTAAATGGTTATTAATTTTCAAATAATCATCACAAATAAATTGAATTTCTTTTATTGGAGAATTTAGTAAGGAATAATTAATACAACTTTGTTTTAAATCTAATCCAAATAATGAGAGGTCATATTTATTTTCTTTTCCCCATTTATATATTTCTTTTAAAGTATCTCCTCCGCCAGAACCGATATCAAGAATGCTGTAGGTTTTATCTTTGTTTAATATTGACTTTAATGCATTTTTAGAAATATTGTAACCACCTAAATATTTATTTATAATGTGTAATTCTTTTAAATTGATAAATAAATCTTTCTCCGGAATATTTTCCGCATCTAATAATTCTTTTTTATCACTTCTATGCTTAAACATATTTCAATTGCATTGTCTCAATGCTCAAACCAGGGCCAAATGCTGCACAGAAAATATTTTCATTTTCAATCGTTTGCTTATATGAATCAAGGATTTGTTTAATTACAAATAATATAGTGGCCGACGACATATTTCCATAATTTCTTAAGGTGTCGTACGACTCAAACAAATATTGTTTTTCGACATGCATTTTATCTATAAAATCATCAAGAATCTTTCTTCCACCCGGATGAATAGCCCATTTTTTAATGGTAGTAAAATCTATTTTCATTGCTTGTAAAAGCTCTTTCATGTTGATGTTTACCAACTCAGAAACGTAAGAAGTTAAATTCATAATAAATCCTGTTTCCGAAAGCTGCCAAGCCATATCGTTTTCACCTTCATGTATTACCACAGAATCGAAACTATTTATTTCAATTCCTTCATAATAGGGAGCTTTAGGCTTTTCAGAGCTCACTATTGCAGCAGCAGCACCATCTGCAAATAATGCGGTAGAAAGTAAATAATCGTCGCTAAAATTATTCTGAAAATGAATGGTACACAGTTCCACACAAACAACCAATACTGTTGCATCTTTTGAGCTGTTGCATATAGCATCTGCAGCACGAAGCGCAAGAATTGCTGCATTGCAGCCCATAAAATTAAAACTGCTTCTTTGGGTTTCCTTTTTTAAATTTAGCGCTTTAATCAATTCTATTTCCAAACCAGGAGCATACATTCCTGTGCAGGTAACTGTAATAATATGCGTTATTTTTGATTTTAATTTCTCAAAATCTTTAATTTTTGAAACTGCTTCTAATGATAATTGAAGTGCATTTTTTCTAAATAACTTCATCCTTTCACTCAAGGAAGGAGCGGGTTCTAAATTTTGAGACTTCGGAAAAAATTCATAATTGTCCAAATCAAGACTGAAATCGGGAATTACAGAATATCTCTTTTCAATCCCAGATTTTAATCCAATAACTTTGATTTTTCTTTTAATTATTTCATCGTCAGTTGCCCTTTGGTAAAACTTAGAGACATCTTCTTGGTTGTGACAAAACTGAGGAACGGCAGTCTCAATTGCTGCTAAATAACTCATAATTTGTTGGAAATTAATAGAAGTATAAAGCAACTATTCATGCAAATTGCAGAAATGTAGTTCATGCGCATGGTATTCCTGAAATTCGCTTCTGAGGTATTTTGAATAACCTTATAAAACCAGTAAGAAAAATAAATTATAATCGGAATAAAAAATAACTGAATGAGCATAAATGAATTTAATTGATTAATACTATTGAAATATAAATAATAAAATATGTTGCAAATAATAAACATTACAACAGAGAATATAAAGGTTCCTATATAACCAAGTTGAAAACTTAATGTTTTAACTCCATCTTTTAAATCTTGCTCGTGCTGGTAAATTTGGGTTAAAGGATAGGCTCCAGCAATTTGGAATGAACTTGCAGCTAAAATGTAGATACCTGCTTCGGTAAAATTAAAAGAAGCACCTGTTATACCAACTGAGCACATTAAATAAGTAAATGCTCCTTGAAAAATAAATACTGTTAAAAATCCCAGGATTGGATATTTCTTTAATCTTATTTTTGGTGAACTGTAAGCCCTCGAAGCTAGTATGTATAATAAAATGAAAGCACTAAATAATATATTTATTAAAATTGCTGAAATTAAAACGGCAACAATGTCCATTATTAAAGTAATCCAAAATAGTTGCTTTGTTGGCTGAGGTGGTTTTTCTAAACCTCCAACAGGAGAATCGTCTTTGTCTATGTAGCTATTGTACCCATTGCTAGCAGGGTAAACCAATAAATGAACAATCAGAAAACTAATTATAGCATTGGTTAAATTTAAATTCTCTACCTGGCTCAATGCCAAAATAAATATGGGCATTAATAACAAAGAAAACGGAATTCTTAGAAGTGTAATTGTATTTATTTTGATAATTGATGGCACAAAAAATTAATTAGTTCTTAGCTTCACTCCAATTTTGAATTCCCAAACAAAGCTGAAAATCTCTTACACCATAAGGAAATTCATTTATATCTTGAGAGGCCTCTAATATATAGAAAAAATTGCCTTCAATTAAAGTTAAGTTTCCCAAACCTATAAATTCATTTGAATTGCGGCCTTAGACAAATAAACCAAAAGAACTGGACCTTCTTGGAATGTTCTTTTCACAAATCATTTTGTTTGACATAAATTAAATTCTAGTTTTACTCGAAGTCAAAAACAAAATATAGTTTATTGCTAAACTTGTGAATAGTAAAATTAAGTGACTAAGAATAAATCTATTTAGGGCTTAATGAAAAATGCTCAAAAAATTATAAATGTGATGTTTATCTTTACTTTTTATATTTTGAATGCATGAATTTAGCTGAATACCTTAGAAATTCCGTGTATGACCAATTGGAAAACTTCCAATTGGTAAATTTTTTAAGCTAGTCAGAAATACAGCATCTGCTTCGTTTCCTTCGGCTCGCAGCGTAAAATATATAGCTTCGCCTTGTCTTCTCGCATCTGTGCATTTCTGATTTTTTCAGCAGGCCCTATTTATTTAGATTTATTTGTTTAAACCTAGAATATGCGTTAGGACTTCGTGATGAGAGTTTAAAATGCAAAAAATCAGCAACGTAGATTCGAAAAGCTTTGCAATACTGCGGTTTGAGAAGATAAGTTGGCGAAGCCTCTGATTTGAAGTAGTTTAGGCGCGGAATAGATTTCCTAATGCATATTTTGGGTTAAATTGGAATCGGGCAAAAAATTTATAACTCTGGTACCGATGCCGGCGTTTTACTTAAGAACAAATTGCATATAATATTAGGTTATTATAACGTTGCTGACCAATTGTTATCGTTTTGTAAGCGCCTTTTCGGCAGAGTCAGTTGTTTACAGCTTAAATATCAGTATGGTTTCTAATGGCTATGCCTGGAATTCTAAAAAATACTCAAAACGCAGAAGAAGAAATAAAAGCATGATAAGTTAAGAAAGGACTCTGGACGACTCCTAATCTGGTTGAACCATGGGATTGGCGAAAAGGCCAAAGGTAATATACTGAGGGTTGTTAATGCTAGCGTTTAAAATGAATCATTTGGGTAAAGTCTTAAAACTAAAAAAACTTCCACCTCTGCAAATGGAGAAGTGGAAGTTTTCGTACCCAGCGCCGGAGTCGAACCGGCACGGTTTCCCACAGGTGTTTGAGACCAGCGCGTCTACCAATTCCGCCAGCTGGGCATTTTGATAGGCGGGGCAAAAGTAATATTATTTTTTCTATTTCAAACTTAATTGTGAAATTCTCTTTGGTCAATCCAACTGAGATGCTTACTTTTGCGCCCTCAAAATATAGATGTGGAATCGCATAATAATCCTGTAAAAATATTTTCTGGCACTTCTTCTTTGTATCTCGCAGAACAAATTGCTGCTAAATATGGTAAAGCTCTTGGGAAAGTTTCTTTTACAAGATTTAGTGATGGAGAATTCCAAACAGCTTACGAAGAAAGTGTTAGAGGAAGTGATTTGTTTATTATTCAAAGCACTTTCCCTCCCACAGAAAATTTGTTTGAGTTATTGTTGATGATAGATGCTGCTAAAAGAGCTTCAGCACGTCACATCATAGCAGTAATTCCGTACATGGGTTTTGCACGCCAAGACAGAAAAGATAAGCCCAGAGTTGCTATTGGTGCAAAGTTGGTGGCTAACTTATTACAAGCCGCTGGTGTTACACGCATTATGACAATGGATTTGCACGCTGACCAAATTCAAGGATTTTTTGATGTGCCAGTTGATCACTTATACTCAAGTTCCATTTTTATTCCACATATTCAGCAATTAAACCTCACCGATTTAACCATTGCTGCGCCTGACATGGGAGGAAGTAAGCGTGCAAATGCGTATGCTAAATACTTAAATGCTGGAATGGCCATTTGTTACAAGGAAAGAAAGGTGGCTAACAAGGTAGATAAAATGACATTAATCGGCTCTGTTGAAGGACGCGACGTAGTGTTGATTGATGACATTATTGATACTGCAGGAACAATAACCATGGCTGCTGATATGATTATGGACCGCGGAGCAAAAAGCATCAGAGCATTTTGTACACATCCCGTTTTATCAGGAAAAGCTTATGAAAGAATAGAAAATTCTAAAATCACCGAGTTGGTGGTTACAGATACAATACCTTTGAAACAACAATCGTCGAAAATAAAGGTACTTACTGTGGCAGATTTATTTGCTGATGTAGTAAGTAAGGTGCACAACTACGAAAGTATCAGCTCCAGCTTTATTTGCTAAAATATTTAAAACAATTTTTTAATTAATCTCAAAAACAAACAAACAATGAAAACAATCTTTATGAGCGGTACACCTCGCGTGGACGTAGGGAAAAAAGATACCAAAGCATTGCGCAAACAAGGACTTGTTCCATGTGTGCTTTACGGAGGTAAAGAACAAATCCATTTTTCTGCTTTAGAAACAGATTTTAAACCTTTAATTTTTACTCCGGAAGTTCATACGGTAGAACTAGAAATTAACGGAAGAAAAATCAACGCTTTATTGCAAGATGTACAATACAACAACATGACTGATAAAATTCAGCACGTTGATTTTATGGAAATTCATGCAGATAAGCCTGTAATTATTCAGATTCCGGTCCAAACTGTGGGTGTTGCTCCTGGTGTGCGTGCCGGTGGTAAATTAGTAATGAAAATGCGTAGATTAAAAGTGCGTGCATTCTTAAAGGATTTACCAGACAATATTGTAATTGATATTTCTAAATTAGAAATTGGTCAAGGTGTGCGTATTAGCCAAATTACTGCTGGTAATCTTGTTTTCTTAGAAGCGCCAAATGTTGACGTTGTTGCGGTAACTGCAACGCGTGCATCTCGTCAAGCTGATGATGTGAAAAAATAATTTAGTATTTAACTAAATACTAAAAAGCCGTGCGGAAACGTTCGGCTTTTTTTATGCAGTAAAGCTGGCGCAGGAATTGAGTCCCGGCGGGATGAAAGCCCGCTCGGCCTCCTAACTTTTATGAACTATTTTTTATACCTGCTTATTTTTTGGTAACATTGCAGCAGTATGTTAAAACAAGGATTACATCAGAAATTATTACAAAAGCTATCGCCACAGCAAATTCAGTTGATGAAATTGTTGCAGGTGCCAACTGTGGCTTTAGAACAAAGAATTAAAGAAGAATTAGAAATAAATCCAGCCCTAGAAGAAGGTGCAGAAAGAGATGAAGATTCTCCTGAAGAAGTAGCTCCTGATGATCCATTTGGGGGAGAAAATGATGGTGATGAAGAAGCGCATGCCGAACAAAATCGGGAAGATTTTAATTTAGATGCGTACATAGATGATGATGAAACGCCTGCTTATAAACTTGTAGCCAACAATTACAGCCCCGACGATGAACGCAAGGAAATTCCTTTTGCTGGTGGACAAGGATTTCAAGAGCAATTGTTGAGTCAATTGGGTTTAAGAAATTTGAATGAGCATGAGTACCAAATTGCTGAATATTTAATTGGTAATATTGATGAAGACGGTTATTTGCGCCGTGATATGCTATCGATTGAAGACGATTTGGCATTTTCTATGAACATTCAAACCAATCAGGATGAATTATTGCGTTTATTAAAAGAGGTGCAAGAGTTAGATCCTCCAGGAATTGGAGCAAGAGATTTACAAGAATGCTTATTAATTCAGTTACGCAGAAAAGAATACCAAACTGTTGAGTTAAAAACTGCTGCTTGGATTTTAAAAGAATGCATAGATGAAATATCTAAAAAGCATTACGATAAAATTTCAAAAAAACTGGAGCTTTCTGACCAAGAACTGAAAGATGCGATTAAAGAAATATTAAAGCTCAACCCGAAACCAGGGAATTCTCAAAGTGATTCGCCCAAAAGTACCCAGCACATTATTCCTGATTTTATATTAAATAACAACGAAGGAAACTTAGAGTTGCAGCTTAATTCAAGAAATGCTCCTGACTTAAAGATTAGTCGCTCTTATCAGGAAATGCTGCATCATTACAGCAAAACCAAGAAGATAACTGCTAAAGACCAAAAAGAAGCGATACTTTTTGTAAAACAGAAAATAGATTCGGCGAAGTGGTTTATTGATGCCATTAAACAAAGGCAACAAACGTTGCTGCTTACCATGCAAGCAATTTTGGAGTACCAGTTTGATTATTTTTTAACTGGCGATGATACCAAACTTCGCCCTATGATATTGAAAGATATTGCAGAACAGGTGCAGTTAGATATATCAACCATATCTCGCGTGGCAAATAGTAAATATATCCAAACATCTTTCGGTACTTTTTTACTAAAATCCTTCTTTTCTGAATCATTGTCCAACGACGCAGGGGAAGAGGTTTCGACACGAGAGGTAAAAAAGATATTAGAAGAATGTGTGGCAAGTGAAAACAAGAAAAAACCAGTAACAGATGATAAATTAGCTAAAGTATTGAAAGAAAGAGGATACAACATAGCCCGTAGAACTGTTGCTAAATACAGAGAACAATTAAATATTCCCGTTGCAAGGCTTAGAAAAGAACTTTAAAAATGAGGCATATTTGCATTGCTTTTTCATTTTTATTTTTCAATGCATTGGGAATGAGTCAAAAACAACAAAAAATGGGGAAAAGAATGCTGGCATTGGGAGACTCTTACACAATTGGAGAATCTGTTGCCGAAAATGAAAGATGGCCCGTACAATTAGTCAGAATGCTTAATGCAAGCGGGGCTGATTTTGAGTATCCAGAAATAATTGCAAAAACTGGCTGGACCACAGACGAGTTGATTGCTGCAATAAATGAAGATAATCCAATTGGACCATTTGATTTGGTCTCGCTTTTAATTGGTGTGAACAATCAATACCGCGGAAATAGTCTTACATTATACAAAGAAGAGTTTACGGTGTTATTGAATAAAGCAATCGGATTTGCTGGTAACGATAAAAGCAAAGTTATAGTGGTTTCGATTCCAGATTGGGGTGTTACACCTTTTGCTGAAGGTAGAGATAGAAATAAAATAGCAGAAGAAATAGATAATTTTAATGCTGCTAACAAAACCATTGCGAAACGATTGGGAATAAAATATGTGGAAATAACACTAGCTTCTAGGAAGGCTGCTATTAATAATTCTTTGATAGCTTCAGATGGCTTGCATCCTTCGGCGGAAATGTATACGCAATGGGCTAAAAAAATTTGGACGCTTTTAGAAGGGCCCTAGTTTGAATCGTTTTCGTTATCAATTAAACTAATTGCTTGAACAATATTAGCTACTTCTAGTTTTTTTAGGATGTTTCTTCTATGAGTCTTAATGGTGTTTTCTGCTAATTGTAACTTTTCTGCAATTACTTTAGTTTTAATTCCTTGTCTTGCAAGTTGAAGAATTTCGAATTCTCTTTTAGAGAGCTTATTAATAAGATCATCAATTCCGTCAGGGAAAATTTCTGACCTTCTGAAATTTGTTTCAATTATTCCCATAACCCTAAGCGGGTGCTGAAGATCGAAAAGTTCGACTAAATAACCTATTTCCATTGGAGGTCCTTTATCTACATTTTGTCCGCTTTTAGAAGTCTGCATAAACCAAGCATATTCACCCATTTTCTTTTTCATTCTGAAGAAAAAGCGAAATTGAAAAGATTGTTGTTCCTTAGGCTTCATTCGGAGAAATTCGAAAAAAGCTTTTTGAGTTAAATTTAAGCATTTAGAAAAGTCTTCCTTATGCACTTTCTTTTGCAAAAGTTTGATTCCTTCTTTTTGAATAAGGCTTCTATCCTCGTTCATTATTTTAACAAAGTAATCGTTAAAATATGTATACCCGCCTTTTTCAAAATTATAAATAAATGCAGCAATATTAATTTCCGACACCTTATCCAAACTCGGCCCCATTCTTTTTATAACAGAATCTATGTCCTTATTAACCGGCGCATGCTGGGTGGTGATAAGCCATTTCTTAAGTTCTAGCCTCTTTTCTTTCGCAACAGACATTTAAATTTTTGTTTACAACGCCGTAAAAATAATAAAGAAATCAATTTTTTCTGCAGGCACGTTTTTTTTTGTTGATGGTTGATAAATAATCAATTCTACTTATATTTGTACGCTGTTTAGATTAATTCTAAATAACAAAACATAAAAATAGTTTCACTGTTACTTTAAAAAACGAATTATGATAAGCGTTTCAGATTCAGCAAAAGGCAAGTTATTGAATTTAATGAAAGAGGGTAGCATTCAACAAGACAGCTATTTAAGAGTTGGTGTTGAAGGTGGAGGTTGTTCCGGTCTTTCTTATAAACTAGATTTTGATTCTACTATGAAAGAAGGCGATCAATTGTTTGAAGATAAGGGAGTGAAAATACTGGTAGATAAGAAGAGTTTTCTTTATTTAGTTGGAACAGAGTTGGACTATTCCGGAGGGTTAAATGGGAAAGGATTCGCTTTTAAAAATCCAAACGCATCGCGCACTTGCGGTTGCGGAGAAAGTTTTGCAGTTTAATTTTTTTAATACTTAGAACATGGCAGCACAAGGAAATGAATTATTAGAAGCCCATATAAATTCTGATTATAAGTATGGCTTTACCTCAAATATTGAGATGGATTCTGCTCCTAAAGGGCTGAACGAAGATATTGTTAGATTTATATCAGCAAAGAAAAATGAACCAGAATGGATGCTCGAAACTCGCTTAAAAGCTTTCAGACATTGGCTAACACTTACAGAACCAACTTGGGCGCACGTGCACTACCCTAAAATTAATTTTCAGGAGATTATTTATTATGCTGCTCCAAAAAAGAAAATAGAACTTTCCAGTTTAGATGAAGTAGACCCTGAGCTCCGTAAAACTTTTGAGAAATTAGGAATCTCTTTAGAAGAGCAAAAACGTCTTACAGGCGTAGCTGTAGATGCAGTTATAGATTCTGTATCTGTTAAAACTACTTTCAAAGAAAAACTTTGGGAACTTGGTATCATCTTTTGTTCCTTCAGTGAAGCTGTGCAAGAACATCCAGAATTGATTAAAAAATACATGGGTTCAGTTGTTCCTTATACAGATAATTATTACTCAGCTTTAAATGCAGCCGTTTTCTCTGATGGTTCTTTCTGCTATATTCCCAAAGGTGTGCGATGCCCAATGGAACTATCTACTTACTTTAGAATAAATGCTTCCGGAACTGGTCAATTTGAACGTACTTTAATAGTTGCAGATGATAACTCATACGTTAGTTATCTAGAAGGGTGCACCGCTCCAATGAGAGACGAAAACCAATTGCACGCAGCTGTGGTTGAGATTGTAGCTCACGAAAATGCGGAAGTTAAATACAGCACAGTACAAAATTGGTATCCGGGAAACAAAGAAGGCAAGGGTGGCATCTATAATTTTGTAACCAAAAGAGGTATTT
>Ga0315900_10011358_pt1 | contig 11031 bp, 10 predicted proteins | sample LakEriMetagenome_FD_203521 | JGI IMG/M metagenome (GOLD analysis project Ga0315900, IMG submission 203521) | Freshwater fungal communities from buoy surface, Lake Erie, Ohio, United States - Buoy 12 MA114 | ecosystem: Environmental > Aquatic > Freshwater > Lake > Lake biofilm | place: USA: Lake...
CGACAACTCAATGGTCGGCGCGAGCCTCAAGTGCCGCAACGGCGGGCAGAGTCTTGCCCTCGACGAATTCGAGAAAGGCACCGCCGCCTGTCGAGATGTATGAAATGCCTTGCTCGACACCGTACTTCTCGATGGCGGCGAGCGTGTCGCCCCCGCCTGCGAGCGAAAAAGCGGGACTGCGTGCGATCGCCTCGGCGATAGCACGGGTGCCGCCGCCGAACTGGTCGAACTCGAACACGCCGACCGGCCCGTTCCAGAGGATCGTCCCGGCCGACTGCAGCAATTCCGCCAACACGCCGGCGGTTTGCGGACCGATGTCGAGAATCAACTCGTCAGCACCGACGGCTGCGACCGGTCGGACCGTCGCGATGGCCGTCGGCGCAAACTCCGTCGCCACCACCACGTCGGTGGGCAGCGGGATATCGGCGCCGCGCGCCTTGGCTTGTGCCAGCAAGGCGCGGGCGGTGTCGAGCATGTCGGGCTCGTGCAGCGACTTGCCGACTGGCACGCCCGTGGCCGCCAGAAAGGTGTTGGCAATGCCGCCACCCACGATCAGCTTGTCGACCTTGGCGAGCAGCGACTCGAGTACGGTGAGCTTGGTCGACACTTTCGAGCCCGCCACGATGGCTACTAGCGGGCGTGCCGGTCGCGCCAACGCACGCTCGAGTGCCTCGAGTTCACCGACAAGCAACGGACCCGCGCACGCGATGGGCGCGAAGCGAGCCACGCCGTGCGTACTCGCCTCCGCGCGGTGTGCGGTGCCGAACGCATCCATCACGAACACGTCGCAGAGCGCCGCCATGCGCCGCGCGAGGGACTCGTCGTCCTTTTTCTCGCCCTTATTGAAGCGCACGTTCTCGCACAGCACGACTTCGCCGGGCGCGCACTCAAGACCATCGAGCCAGTCGCGCTGCAGTCGCACTGGCTGACCGAGCAGTTCGCCGAGTCGGGTGGCGACCGGTGCCAGGGAGTTTTCAGCCGAAAATTCGCCTTCCTTGGGCCGACCGAGATGCGACAGCACAATCACCCGCGCACCCTGCTCGAGCGCCGCACGAATGGTAGGCAACGCCGCACGGATGCGCGCATCGCTCGTCACCACGCCGCCATCGACGGGCACGTTGAGATCCTCGCGGATCATCACGCGCTTGCCCGCGAGGGCCTGATCGGCCATGCGACGCACGCGCATCGTCAGCCCGCCCGCGACCAGGCCAGGGCCGTGTCGAGCATCCGATTGGAGAACCCCCACTCGTTGTCGTACCACGAGCACACCTTCACGAGCGTGCCGCCCGTGACCTTGGTCATGGTTGCATCGTAGGTCGAGGAGTGCGCGTCGTGGTTGTAGTCGATCGACACGAGCGGCGCATCCGTGTAGGCGAGCACGCCCTTGAGCGGACCTGCCGCCGCAGCCTTCAGCAGGCCGTTGATTTCATCGACCGAGGTCGGCCGCTGCGCCGTGAAGGTCAGATCGACCAGCGATACGTTGATGGTCGGCACACGTACGGCGAAACCGTCGAACTTGCCCTTCAACGCGGGCAGTACAAGACCCACGGCCGCGGCAGCACCCGTCTTGGTCGGAATCATCGACATGGTGGCCGAACGCGCGCGGCGCAGATCCGAGTGATAGACGTCGGTCAACACCTGGTCGTTGGTGTAGGCGTGGATGGTGGTCATGAGACCGCCGACGATGCCGATGTTCTCGTGCAGCACCTTGGCCATCGGCGCGAGGCAGTTGGTGGTGCAGGACGCGTTCGAGACCACCGTGTGCGCAGCGCGCAGCACATCGTGGTTAACGCCATAGACCACGGTCGCATCGACGTCATCACCGCCCGGAGCGGAGATCAACACCTTGCGGGCACCGCCGGCCAGATGCGCACTCGCCTTCGCCTTGCTGGTGAAGAGGCCCGTGCATTCGAACACGATGTCGACGCCGAGCTCGCCCCAGGGCAGCTTCGACGGATCGCGCTGCGCCAACACACGGATACGATCGCCGTTGACGACCATCGAGTCGCCCTCGACGCTCACCTGACCGTTGAACCGACCGTGCGCCGTGTCGTAGCGCGTCAGATGCGCGTTGGTGTTGGCATCGCCAAGATCGTTGATGGCGACGATCTGGATCTCGCCGGTGCGACCGCTTTCGTAGAGCGCGCGCAGCACGTTGCGGCCGATGCGGCCATAGCCGTTGATGCCTACCTTGATCGCCATCTGTTCATTCTCCTTGACTGGGTCCGTTGAGTAGTGAGTCGAGCGCGCGGCCGATGTGCGCCGCAGTCAGCCCGTAGTGATTGAATAAATCCGCGGCCTTGCCCGAGGCGCCGAAGCGGTCGATGCCGATGACGCAGCCGTCGCTGCCGACATACTTCCACCAGCTCTGCGAGGCAGCCGCCTCGATGGCGAGCCGCCGGCGTACGGCGCGCGGCAATACCGCTTCGCGCCATGCGGCATCCTGCGTATCGAACACGTCGGTGCAGGGCATCGACACCAGACGCACACGCCGACCGGCAGCATTGGCGGCGCGTACCGCCTCCGCGGCGGGTGCGACCTCCGAGCCCGTGGCGATCAAAATGGCCTCGGGCAAGCCCTCGCCCGCCGGCTCGATCAGAACGTAGCCGCCGTTGGCGACCGCGGCCTGCTGCGCGGCATCACGCGGCTGCTGCGGCAGCGCCTGCCGCGTGAGCACGAGACACGTCGGTCCCTGCTGTCGCTCGATGGCCGCCACCCAGGCATGCGCCGTTTCCCACGCATCGCAGGGACGCCATACGCTGAGATTGGGCATCGCACGGAGCGAAGCCAGATGTTCGATCGGCTGGTGCGTGGGTCCGTCTTCGCCGAGGCCGATCGAATCATGCGTGTAGACGAGCAGGATGCGCTGGTGCATCAACGCCGCGAGTCGCACCGCGTTGCGCGCGTAATCCGAGAACACGAGGAAAGTGCCCGCGTACGGCGCAAAGCCGCCGTGCAGCGCCAACCCGTTCATCATTGCGGTCATGGCGAACTCGCGCACGCCGTAATTGATGTAGTTGCCTGAGGCGTCCGCCGCCGTGACGGCGCGAGAATCCTTGCGGAAGGTGTTCACCGATCCGGTGAGATCTGCCGAGCCGCCGAGCAACTCACCCATGCCGGGACCGAGCACGTTGAGGATCGCACCGGAGGAGGCGCGCGTCGCCTGGCCGCCCGTCACCGCAAGTGCTGCCGCCAGCGCCGCATCGCGCAAGCCTGGCCAGTTGGCGGGCAACTTGCCCTGCATGCGACGGGTGAACTCGGCCGCAAGCTCCGGGAACTCGCGACGATAACGATTGAAGCGGCGCTGCCAGGACTTCTCGGCCCGCGCACCCCGTGCGCGCTGATCCCACGCAGCACGTACGTCTTCGGGCACGACGAAAGGCTCATGCGTCCAGCCGAGCGCCGCGCGCGCGGCCGCGATCTCGTCGACTCCGAGCGGCTCACCGTGTGTCGACTTGCTGCCCTGCTTGTTGGGAGCACCGAAACCGATCACGGTGCGTGCGCAAATCAGCGTCGGCTTACTGCGCTCAGAGCGTGCACGGCGCAGCGCCTTCGCCACCGCCTCGCCATCGTGCCCGTCGACATCCTTGATGACCTGCCAACCGTAGGCCGCGAATCGCTTGGCCGTATCGTCGGCCATCCAGCCCTTCACGGCGCCATCGATGGAGATGCCGTTGTCGTCGTAAACGCAAATGAGTTTGCCGAGACCCAGCGTGCCGGCCAGCGAGGCGGCCTCATGGGAGATGCCTTCCATGATGCAGCCATCGCCCAAAAACACGTACGTGTGGTGATCAACGATGCCGTGCCCGTCGCGATTGAACTCGGCAGCGAGCAACTTCTCGGCGAGCGCCATACCGACGGCCGTGGCGATGCCCTGACCGAGCGGCCCGGTGGTCGTTTCGATGCCGACGTCGAGATCGTGCTCCGGGTGGCCCGCAGTGCGCGAGCCCAACTGGCGAAAATCTTTGATGTCTTGCAGCGTCAGCGGATGGCCCGTCAGGTGCAGGACCGAGTAGAGCAGCATCGAGGCGTGGCCGTTCGAGAGCACGAAGCGGTCACGGTTGACCCAGCGTGGATTGGCCGGGTTGTACTGCATGACCTCGCGCCAGAGCACTTCGGCGATGTCCGCCATGCCCATCGGCGCACCCGGATGCCCCGAGGCCGCTTTCTGCACCGCATCCATGGAGAGCGCCCGGATGGCATTGGCGAGCTGGCGGCGTTGCGACATGGAAAATCCGGGGGTGTTTGCGGGAAACCGCAATTGTCCATCACCGGAGGCGGTGTTTTCAACGAAAAACGCTGGCCGCCCGCATACCGAACCCGAGGTTAATGGCTATAATCGCGGCCCCTTTCAGCAGCGTGATTTCGAGTACGCCATGTCCAACAGCTACCTGTTTACCTCCGAGTCGGTCTCCGAAGGGCATCCGGACAAGGTCGCAGACCAGATCTCCGACGCCATCCTCGATGCGATCCTCAAGGAGGACAAGCGCTGCCGCGTCGCCGTCGAAACGCTGGTGAAGACCGGTGTGGCGATCGTCGCGGGTGAGGTCACCACCAACGCCTGGGTAGACATCGAAGGCATCGTTCGCGAGACCGTGCTCGGCATCGGCTACAACTCCTCGGAGATGGGTTTCGACGGGGCCTCATGTGGCGTGCTCAACGTCATCGGCAAGCAGTCGGCGGACATCGCTCAGGGCGTTGATCGCGGCGACCCGCGCAAGCAGGGTGCAGGCGATCAGGGCCTGATGTTCGGCTTCGCCACCAACGAAACCGATGTGCTCATGCCGGCCGCCATCACGCTGTCGCATCGCCTCGTCGAGCGCCAGGCGAAGGTACGCAAGCAGGGCAAGCTGCCTTGGCTGCGCCCGGATGCCAAGAGCCAGGTCACGCTGCGCTACGAGAACGACCGTCCGGTCGCCATCGAGGCTGTGGTGCTCTCCACGCAGCACAGCGACGACATCTCCACCAAAAAGCTGCGCGAGGCCGTCACCGAAGAAATCCTGCTGCCAGTGCTGCCGAAGAAGTGGCTGCACAAGGGCACCAAGTTCCACATCAACCCGACCGGCCGTTTCGTCATCGGTGGCCCGGTGGGTGACTGCGGCCTCACGGGCCGCAAGATCATCGTCGACACCTACGGCGGTTTCGCCCGGCACGGCGGTGGCGCCTTCTCCGGCAAGGACCCCTCCAAGGTCGACCGCTCGGCCGCCTACGCCGCGCGCTACGTGGCCAAGAACATCGTGGCCGCCGGCCTCGCCGACCGTTGCGAAGTGCAGGTCTCGTACGCCATCGGCGTGGCGGAGCCCACCTCAGTGATGGTCGAAACCTTCGGCACGGGCAAGGTGTCACGCGAGAAGCTCACCCAGCTGGTGCGCCGTCACTTCGACCTCACCCCGTATGGCCTGCGCGAAATGCTGCAGCTCGCCCGCCCGATCTATCGCAAGACGGCCGCCTACGGCCACTTCGGTCGTGAGGACAGCGACTTCAGCTGGGAGCGCACCGACAAGGCAGCCGCCTTGGCGACCGATGCCGGCCTGAAGGCGGGAGCGCGGAAATCAGGCACAAAGAGCCGCTGACCCCGCTATAATCCGCGGCCGCAGGAGCGAGGGGCGCTGCAGCATCGGGTTGGCCGATGCCAGGCTCGCACCGCGGAGTATTGTTCGAACGGCGCCCGTCAATCTTCAACCAAAGATTAACGGAGCCACAATGAACGCTGTCATCAAGCCTTCGCCCATCAAGGGCGATTTCCACGTTGCTGACCTGTCCCTCGCCGAGTGGGGCCGCAAGGAGATTCGCATCGCCGAGACGGAGATGCCCGGTCTCATGGCGATCCGCGAAGAGTTCGCCCCGACGCAGCCGCTGCGCGGCGCGCGCATCACCGGTTCGCTGCACATGACCATCCAGACGGCCGTGCTCATCGAGACGCTGCAGGCGCTCGGTGCGCAGGTGCGCTGGGCCTCGTGCAATATCTTCTCGACGCAGGATCACGCGGCCGCGGCGATCGCCGTCAACGGCACGCCGGTGTTCGCCTACAAGGGCGAGTCGCTGAAGGAATACTGGGACTACACGCATCGCATCTTCGAGTGGACCGACGGCGGGTACTCGAACATGATCCTCGACGATGGCGGCGATGCCACCCTGTTGCTGCACCTCGGCACCAAGGCCGAGCAGGACCTCTCCGTGCTCTCCCACCCGGGCAGCGAAGAGGAAGAGTTCCTGTTCGCCTCCATCAAGGAGACGCTCAAGCGCGATCCGAAGTGGTACTCCACCCGCATCAAACACATCCGCGGCGTGACCGAGGAGACCACCACCGGCGTCAAGCGTCTCTACCAGATGGCCAAGGACGGCGCCCTCGCCTTCCCGGCCATCAACGTCAACGACGCCGTCACCAAGTCGAAGTTCGACAACCTCTACGGTTGCCGCGAGTCGCTCGTCGACGCCATCAAGCGCGCGACGGACGTCATGATCGCGGGCAAGGTGGCGGTGGTCTGCGGTTACGGTGACGTCGGCAAGGGCTCGGCCCAGGCGCTGCGCGCCCTGTCGGCGCAGGTGTGGGTCACGGAGTGCGACCCGATCTGCGCACTGCAGGCCGCGATGGAAGGCTATCGTGTCGTGACCATGGAGTACGCCGCTGACAAGGCGGACATCTTCGTCACCGCGACGGGCAACTTCCACGTCATCACCTTCGATCACATGAAGGCGATGAAGGATCAGGCAATCGTCTGCAACATTGGTCACTTCGACAACGAGATCGACTGTGCCTCGCTCAAGCAGTGCACCTGGGAAAACATCAAGCCGCAGGTCGATCACGTGATCTTCCCGGACGGCAAGCGCATCACGCTGCTGGCCGAAGGCCGCCTCGTCAATCTCGGTTGCGGCACGGGTCACCCGAGCTACGTCATGTCGTCCTCGTTCGCCAACCAGACGATCGCGCAGATCGAACTGTGGGCGAACCACGACAAGTACCCGGTCGGCGTCTACGTGCTGCCGAAGCACCTCGACGAGAAGGTCGCCCGTCTGCAGCTGAAGAAGCTCGGCGCCCAGCTCACCGAGCTCACGGACCAGCAGGCGCGCTATATCGGCGTCGAGAAGCAGGGTCCGTACAAGCCCGAGACCTACCGCTACTGATCGGCTGATCTGACACAACGGCGGCCATGGCGCTACGATGCGCGCCATGGCCGCCGTTCGCTTTATACAGTTCACGGACACCCACCTCACGGGTGATCCACAAGGCGGCATCCGCGGCGTCGTCACTCTCGAATCGCTGCACCGCGTCCTACAACACGCCCAAGCCGAGATCACGACGGCCGACGCCATCCTGCTGACGGGCGACATCGTCCACGACGATGTCGCCGGCTACGCGTGGATTCGCGACTCGTTGGCGTCGCTGGGGCCACCCGTACTCGCCATCCCCGGCAACCATGACGATCCGCAGCAGCTTCGCGCCGCGTTGTCCGGACCGCCTTTTCATATCGGCGGGACGCATGCGTTCGCCGATTGGTGCGTGATCCTGCTCGATACCCACTGCACAGGTGCCGTGGAGGGCACGCTCGCCGACAGCGAGCTCACACGGCTGGAGGCGACGCTGTCGGCGCAACCGCATCACGCTCTCATCGTGTTGCATCATCAACCGGTCGCAGTGGGCAGCCCCTGGCTCGATCGCATCGGTCTGACCAACGAGGGAGCCCTGTGGCAGATCATCGATCGCCATCCCTGCGTCCGTGGCGTGCTGTGGGGGCACGTGCATCAGGCCTTCGATGCGAACCGAGGTTCGATCCGACTCATGGCGACACCGTCGACTTGCGTGCAATTTGCCGTAGGTACTCCGCACTTCGCGATCGATGACCGCCCACCGGGTTACCGGCAACTTCTGTTGAATCCGGATGGGCGCATCGACTCCACCGTACGGTGGGCCGCATGAAGCGCTTGCTCGCGCAGTGCCTGGGTTTGCTCCTCTGGACTGCGCTCGCCGCAACCCCGCTGTGGGCGAGCTCTGCCGGGTCGGGTGGCCCAGGTCTTGTTTACGAGGTCGATGGGCCGAACGGCCGCTTCTACCTTGCCGGGTCCATGCACCTGCTTCACGCCGAGCGTGCGAGCTTGCCGGCGCCGCTCGAACGCGCATATCGCGACTCCACCTCGATCGTCATGGAAATCGACACCGACGATGTCGATGAGGAGCGCACCGCCGCGCGCATGCTGGCCGCCGCGCAACTCGCCCCGGAAGCCTCGTTACCGATACTGCTCGGTGAGGCGCGCTGGACTGCCCTCCGCGATGCACTCGCGGAGGCGGGTTTCGATGCCGAACGCGCCAGTCGTTTCGAACCCTGGGGGCTCTCCCTGATGCTGACCCAGGCAGCCTTTGCACGCCAGGGCTACACGTCGGCCGCCGGTGTCGAGCAGCAATTGACCGAGCGCGCCAAGCGCGACGATAAGCCGATCAGTGGACTCGAGACTGCGGAAATGCAGATCGCGCTGCTCGATGGACTCGACATGAATGTGCAGCGGCAAATGCTCGATCTGACTCTCGAAGAGTTGCGGGAGATGCCGCAGATGCTCGATGAGCTCGACGCGGCGTGGCGAGCGGGTGATCTGCCACAGCTCGAGGCGCTGCTGCTCGAGGGCTATCGGGAGATGCCTGAGCTCTACACGGCCCTGCTCGTCGAACGTAATCGGCGCTGGGTCACGCAGATTCGCGCCTGGCCGCAGGCGGCCTCACCGCGCCTCGTGCTCGTCGGCGCGCTGCATCTCGTTGGCGAGCAAGGTTTGCCCGCGCTGCTGCAACGCGCCGGCTACACGACCCGGCGCCTGACCCTCGGCGTCGCGGCTGGAGAGTAAGCCCATGCGTGCATTCGCTGTGTTCATCGGCCTCTTTGTGATCGGCTTTACCTGCATGGCGCTGTTCGCCTGGCCCGTGTACGAGTGGCTTACACCCGAGTTCGACGTGAAGTTCCACCGAGTGGCCAATCGACTCGGCATGCTGGTGCTGCTCGTCGGCTTCATCCTCGTGGCGAGACGCATGCGACTCGCCGACCGGACCAGTCTCGGCTACGGCTTGCCGCGCCGGCAGTTCCTGCGCGAGGCGGGTATCGGACTTGCACTCGGCGTGGCGACGATGCTGCCGATCGCATTGCTGATGTTCGCGCTCGATCTGCGTGAATTACGACCGCAGCTCGACATCGATGCGGGCTGGCTGCTGCGCCTCGCCGTCAGCGGACTCGCGAGTGGCATCGCCGTGGCGCTAATCGAGGAGACGTTCATGCGAGGCGCGATGCACACCGGTATAGCGCGCGAATCGGGCGTCCGCGCGGCGATCCTGCTCACGTCACTGCTTTACGCCGCCGTGCACTTCGTGGGTCGGTATCGAATTCCGCTCGAGGAACTCGGACCCGACAGCGGCCTGCGACACGTGCTTGGCACGCTCGCAGACTTTGCGACCCCGCTCGACATCGTCGACGCGTTCCTCGCCTTGTTCGCCGTGGGCGTGCTGCTCGGCATGGTGCGGCATCTGACGGGGAACATCGCCGCCTGCCTTGGCCTGCACGCCGGCTGGGTGTGGATCATCGCGTTTCTGCGCGAGTCCTCCCAGCCGCAGATGCAGCATCCGTGGCGGATGCTGCTCTCCGAATTCGACGGCGTGGTCGGTTGGCTGGTGCTCGCTTGGACCGCCGTCATCGGCAGCGTGCTGTGGTGGTACTACGCCCGGCTCAATCCGCCTCTTCGCCCGCGCGACGAATCAGCGGCGAGATAAGCGCAAGGCGCTCGAGCGGATCGAGCAACTCGAGGCAGCGCTGCTTGTCGGCCAGATTCAAGGGCAAGATCTCGACGAGTCGAGAGCCTACCCAATCCGCGTCATCGAGCCGCGGCTCGATGCCCTCGTAGATGCCGCCCAGCTCCGGCAACACCTTGCGCAACAGGTCGGCGAGATGGCGATGCTCGCCGGGCAGCGGCACCGCAGACGCGGCACCGGGTGCAGTATCGATCCACTCGATCTCGCCCATGTTGAGCTGATCGGCCGCGCGCCAACGTCGCAACACGCGAAATCGTCGCTCGCCGCGGCAGGTAATGCCGAGCAGTCCATCGGGCAGCAGGTTGAAATCGACGATGCGCGCCGTGGTGCCAATATCGCTGTAACCGGCAACGGGCCCGGTCTCGCCACCGCCCTGCACCAGCACCACACCGAAGCAGGTCCCCTCACGCATGCAGCGCTTGACCATATCGACATAGCGCGTCTCGAAGATCCGCAGTGGCAACGGCCCGCGCGGAAACAACACGGTGTTGAGCGGAAAGAGCGGTAACTCGCAGGTTTCGCTCAAGTGCCGCGTCCCCAGCGCTTCATCAGTTGGTGTTCAACGTCGAGCTGATCAAGGATGCGCGCGACGATGAAATCGACGAGTTCGGCGACCTGCGTCGGCTGATTGTAGAAACCTGGATTGGCCGGAAGGATGGTCACACCGAGACGCGAGAGCTTGAGCATGTTCTCGAGGTGTATGGCCGAGAACGGCGTCTCGCGCGGCACGATGACGAGGTGACCGCCCTCCTTGATGACCACATCAGCCGCACGCTCGAGCAGATTCTCGCTTGCGCCTGTGGCGATCGCCGACACCGTCGCCATGCTGGCGGGACAGACCACCATGCGCCGCGGCGCGCCGGAGCCGCTCGCCACCGGCGAGGTCCACTCTTCGTCGCCGAACACACGCAACTGCCCCTCACGGGCACCATAGAGCGCCGACAGATATCGCGTCTGCTCGGCCGTGCGACCCGGCAGCTTGCAGTCGGTCTCTGAGCCGACCACGATCTGCGCCGCCTTGGTGAACATCAAATACACGGTGTAGTCGGCTTTGATCAGGCATTCGACGAGCCGCAAGCCATATTGCGTGCCCGAGGCGCCGGTCATGCCGACGGTGACGATGCGTTCATCCTTGCGCGTCATCGCGTCTCCTCCTGCAGACGGCTCGCAGCCGGGTCGGCGTCGGCCGAGTGGTTGGCCGCAAGTGCCGCGAGCAATTTGTCGTGCAGGCCGCCGAACCCGCCGTT
>Ga0315900_10011364_pt1 | contig 11028 bp, 19 predicted proteins | sample LakEriMetagenome_FD_203521 | JGI IMG/M metagenome (GOLD analysis project Ga0315900, IMG submission 203521) | Freshwater fungal communities from buoy surface, Lake Erie, Ohio, United States - Buoy 12 MA114 | ecosystem: Environmental > Aquatic > Freshwater > Lake > Lake biofilm | place: USA: Lake...
AGTTGTCGATAATCTTCTCTATTCCAAATATCTGTAAGTTCTAAACTAACTTTTATTTTCTCCATCGTTTTCTAAATTTGAATATTCATTCATTTTATCCAAAAGTTCATTCATATCTTCTGGGGATTCTGAAAGATAAATACTATGTATATATTTTAATAAAGCCTCATCATTATCTTTGATAGTTATTAATTCAATAAATAGTTTTCTATCTTCAAAATATTCTACTTGTAAAAATTCAATATACACAGAACCTTCTACAGTATTTTCTTTAGTTTTATTAGAAGAATTTTTACATACTTCTGTTATTAGTTCTAAATCTAATAAACTAAAATGATCAAAAAAATTATCTTTATTTACAATTATCATTATTCCTGGTAGTCCCCTTCTTCTAATCTAACTTCGATAGTTTCATTTTCTTCCCAAACTTCAGTTGTAACTAAATATCCTAAAGAATTTATGATCCTTAATCCATTGGTAATAAACATATCATTACCATCATTATTGTCTATTAATGTCCAAACATTTTCAATTTTAGTACCATTTAACAATGACCTATCTTCAAATAAGTATCCATCACATGGAGCTTCTTTTACAAATGTATTTTTAATAGGTTTATACTTTTCTGAAAAATTAGTCCAATTTAAATTTATCATAACTTTTCTACTAGTTTTTCTGTTATTGTGTAATCCATTATTGCCAAATATAGCCCTAATGTAACAACAGTAGCTAAAATTTCTAATGGACATATTATTAATATAAGTATTCCTATGATTATGTTTTTCATTTTAATTTATTTTTAATTAACTTTTTAGCTTTATCTAAACCATACTGTTTAACATAATCGCTAATATCTTTTTCTTTATCAATAAAAAAGAATTCTACATCATATTCTAATAAGAATTCACCGGTAGAAGTTCTACCTTGATGATCATTATCTAAACATAAAACAATTCTTTTAAATCTACTACTTAACTCATCCCAAGATTTTTTACTTAATTTATTAGTTTCAGCTTGTAATGCTACAGATGAATAACCCATTTTATAATAAACCATCACATCTTTAAGTGATTTTGTAATAATTAGTAAATCTCCATTTTCAGGTAGTTGATCATACCCTTGTAAACAATCAGAACCTACAGTACTTAACCATTTTAATTGTTCATTAGGATTAGCTAAAGGAAAATAGATTTTAAAATATTCTTTTTTATTTTTAAAAAATCTATAAGAATAAATTGGATTAGTTTTCTTATACTTAAAATGATAAAAATTATCATTCTTTTTTAATAAAACATTACTACAGGATTTTACATTAAAGAAATTTAATGTTATTAAATCAATTCCATATTGTTCCCAATAATTACAATCTATAATACTGAAAGGTTGAATTAAAACAGTTATTTCAGATTTTACTTTTTGTAATTTAGGTAAAGTTACATCATCATTATTTATTAATAATTGAGGTGAAACATTTAATTTAATTTTTCTTAAATTAAAATCATTAGCAATAATATTACAAGTTTCATGGTAATTACTACCATATTTTCTACTAACATATTCAAATGCTGTAAAATAATCACCATTACCATAATCTTTATAATAAGGTATTCCAGATTTACTTATAACTATTCTACAAGCAGGTTTAGTATCATTATAAAATTCAGATTTAAATTTATTTTCTAAACCATTATAATTACTACAATATTTTTCTAATATTTGTAACTCTGTAATATGTTTAAGTATCTCATCTTTTGTTATTTGTAAACTTGCATTATCAAAGTTGAACATAAACTATTTTTAAAAAGTAATAATAGGCTGTAACAGATGCATTTATCTAGGCATATGCTCCATAAGTTTCCAAATAGTTCCTAGCCACCTATTATTACTTAATTATTTAATTAAAAGTTAACATCTGCTTGAGGCTCAGAAATACCAGAAGTATCTGTAGTTGTAGGAGCATCAATAGCTAATCTTTTAATGTTTTTATCAGGATTAAATAGTAAAGTAGTTGGATCTTTTTTAGTAGATTCACAGAATACACCAGTACCAAAAGATGAAGCTACATATTTTACTCCTTTTTGAGAAATCTTTTCTTCACCATTTACTTTTAATCTCATTTCTTTATTAACTACTAATAAAGCAATTTTTTGAGCTAATTCTTCAGCAGATTTAGCATTAGGCATTTTAGATTTAGCAGAAGCTTCATCTAAATTATTTGCCGCAGCAACTAAAGATAAAATTGCATTTTTACTAATATCCCAAGCTGACATTTTTTTACCTGGATTAACTACAGTACTTAAATAGTATTGTTGTTTTAATTCAGATTGTCCATCAATAGATTCTACTGTGAACTCTAAATAAGGAGCTTGTTTTTGAGCACTAACACCATTTGTTACATTTGTAATTTTAACAGTATGAATACCTGGAGTGATACTAGATTTAAAGTTATTTTTAGTTAATTCTGCATTTTCAAAACCGAACATAATTATATATTTTTTTAATTTAATTTAAATATTAAGAGTTGTTATTCTCCTAACTGATATTTGTTAATTTTATCCAATATTAAAGCATAGTCATTTGGTTCAAATTTTTCTAAACAACCTTCAGGAGATTTAGCTAATCTAAGACCATCACTATTTGTTAATAATGAATATTCCATTTTTCCATTCACTTCTTTTACATCAGTATGTAATACATAAGTAAAATAAGAAGGTATTTTGATTTGATTATCTAATAACTTCCCTACTGTTTGTAAAGTAATAATACTATTACCGTTTACATCTGTATTTCTTTCTGTATGACCAATAACAATTACATTTAAATCATCTCTTAGTTTTTCTTCAATTTTAATTAATCCTTGAAAAACATCTACAGCAAGATCCGACCACTTTTGAACAAATATCACATAACTTTCATTATATGTCAGACTATATCTTTTATTATTTTTTCTTTGTATTAACAGGTTGTTCAAACATTCTTTCAGATGTCCAACCTCTTGATTTTCTATCATAAATAATATTTAAAGGTATGTTTAATAATTTACTCCACTCTGGAGCAGTTTTAAATTCTCCTTTATAAAAAATTAATTTTAAATTGTTATAAACAATAGCTTCTTCAAAACTCATATTACTTCTAAATATTCTTTTATATAAATTATTATAGTCTAAATTATATAATTCAGCCCATTCAGAAAGTACTTTTGTTTCTCCTTTATAAGTGTATTTTAAATTAAAATCACTTCTATTAGAACTTTGTTCTTTAACAGTTGACCATTTACAATTATTAGGTTCATAATTACCTAAATTATCAATTCTATCTAAAGAATGATTTTCAGGAGCTTTTCCCATATCTTGTAAAAAGTTTTCAAAAGAATTTTTCCACCTATCACAAACTTGAATATTATTTTCATAATATTTGCCATGATTTTTATTACATGTAGAATAACATCTAGCTTTCATATTTTTCCAAGCTCGATATTCTTTTGTTAATTTACCATTAATTTTTCTCATATTATTTATTTTATTACAAAGATACGATAATAACCTACCTTTTCGACAAATTTTCAATTAAAATTTATCTACTCTACTCCATTCATATTTATAAAATATGTGTTTCGATAGTCGTTGAACCTTCATCTCATAAAGATGCTTGGCTGCTGATTGTCCAATTCTTACTTCTTTTACTATACTACAATCATCACTGTTGTAGGGAGTGTGTAAGACTCTAAGGAGTTTCCAGTCAATTAAATAGGTTTATCCTGAGCTTCAATTTTAGTAGAACCCAGTAATTTTAGCATCTGCCATAACTCTACTAGTGAGAAAATGTGTGAACATTTTGTTATCTATAAGGCTCTTTATCCCTATATTCTGCAATTTAGTCTATTTATATTTGCAGTTCAGACTATCTCATCATCTAATATTTTTAGACGCCCTTATTTCGTGGTAGATTCAGATAGGTTACTTATCTACTAGTCGTTGAACCTTTCTAGCTACTATTATACCATTCACTAGCTTGGTAACTGATTACCTTAAATAAGGCTTTCCAGTTTTAAAAGGGTTTAATGAGGACTTACACAATTAATTTATTATTAATAATATTTCTTAATCCTCCACTATCACAGTTTTAAATTTTGAACCTTCATTTGCTTTTAATAGATATGTTTTCAATTCTGGAAATGTTGAACAATTAATAACATTTCCTTTTGCTGCACTATATTTTACAGCTCCACCTTTAAAAGGTAGTTCTTTTCTATTAGGTTTAATTAATAGAGTTGTATTTTCGTCTAAATTTAACATTGCTCTTGATTTACCAGTACCTGGTTCACCAATTGCTAATATAATTCTTCCCATTCTTTATTTGTTTAAATACTTTTGATAATCTTCTAAATATAAATCCATTTAAAACCACCACTTGTTCTTTGTGGATATTTTAAAGCACAACTTATACTTATATTGTTATTTGCAATTTTTGCAGCTTTACATGATTCAAAAATTTCAATAATCTCACCTAACAATGTACATTTTGCAACTTTTTTATACTGTTTAGTATAATCTTTATTTGCTTTAATTTTAGCTAATATTTCTGGTGTATGTTTTTTACCAAAATAATTATTATTTACACCATTAAATTTACCTTTTCTACTAGCTGACATTTTTAAACAAGCTTCTTTACTCATTTTGATACCTTTTTTAATTTTTGATATTTTAAGTTTAGATTCTTCAGTGTGTTTATTTACACCATGTTTTTTAATATATTCTAATCTTGAATTTTTCATCTTTAATTTACTTTCTTCAGTATATTTAAATCCTAATCTATTTGTTATTGGATCAATAACATTAAATCCGTATAATGTAGATTTAGTATTTAACATATTTATCCAATATTTTTCTTGAGATAAACAAAATTCAACTGAGCAAGTTTCTAAAATTTCAAATTTAAAATTATTTTCTCCATGTTTATTAAAACTATTTTGTAAATAAGGATTTGTATGTTTATTTTGTTTTAATAATGAAAAATGTTGATTTTTTCTTTTATTAAAAGAATTGACAGTACTGCCAACATAAATTTTACCATTAATTACATTAGTTATTGTGTAAACACCTACACTATTAAAATTCTCCATTTTGTATTGATTCGTAAATATGGTCATACATTTCGTCTGCTTTTGGTAATTCCTTCATTTGATTGATGGCTCCATTAAAATACAAATGTACATAATTATTTGCTAATCCAAAATGTCTATCCTTAAGAAATATCAAACATCTGTATTTATCTTTAAGTTTATTTATATCATAACCTCTATAAGATTCTAATTCAAATCTTGTAGGAGCAAATAAACCTAAAATTAAGTCAGCATCTCTTTGTGTTAATTTACTATCACCTAATCCGTCCAATGAAGGTTCAAGTTTTTTCTCAATAGAAGCTCCTTTAAAAAACTCTTGTCTTTCTTTATCTGCAGCTTGTTGTTGTATATTTATTACAGTACAATCTAAGCGTTTACACATTTGCTTAAGACAATATTCTTTAGAAAAGTAATTCATTGCTTCTCTAGTATCTCTTTGAGGTTCTCCATAAGGACTTGTTGTGTCAGGATTCAATAAATTGATTTGATCAGTAACAACAAAAACATATTGATTACTATCTTTATATATAAATTTTCCTTTAATCTCTCCTTTATCTGTTTGAACAACTTCATAAGAACCTAAATTAGGATCATTAAAAAATTGTCTAACATGATTATAGATACCATAAGGATTAAATATATTATCTATTACTTCAATATATCTTTCCATATCTTCAACTTCTTGTTTAACACTTTGAATTACTTCTAAATGTTCTTTTGAAATTGTATAATTACCTAAAGACATTATTTGATGTGGTGATAATTGTATATCATAATTTGTATATAATATTGATGCAATCATATCTAACCAAAAAGATTCTTTACTTTCTTCTAATGCAAAATAAAATACTTTAACTTTAATTAAAGGATTTGCTTTTAAAAAAGAATAAATTGAATTGACTGTTAAAAATTTACATATTTTAGTTTTACCAATTCCTGAATTGGCAGTAATAATTGTATGTGAACCTTTAGTCCATCCTGGGAACCTTTGTGATAATCTTGGAAATGGGAAATTGATAGAAGTAGCAACACCTGATTCTTTTTTAGCTAAATTAGCTTTAATTTTACTTTCTATACTATCAAATATCATCACTTTGTTGTATTATTGGTTTATTTGTAATTATATCATCAAGATATTGTTCCCAAGTTCTTTGAGATAAAAAAGTAGCTAATAATTGCATAAACTCTTGTTTATTATCTTTCAAATGATCTTTATAATACTTTTGCACACATAATAATATTTTTTTATGTAATTCTATATTTAACGAAAATTCACCCTTACTTAGTAAAGTAGATTTATATAGTTTTTTACATCTAGCTAAATCATTATGTAATGGTCTAGTACCACCAGTTATACGTTTAACACTTTTAGGATATGTCGATAGTAATTCACGAAACAATACTTCAAAACTAGTGTCTTGTGACATATTAAAAATGTTTTTAGTAGTTTCTGTTATAGAAATACTATTAAACGTAATATCTGATTCATTTGATAAGATAATAAAACCAGAATTTCTCAGTTTTTGAAAAACATTTGTATCAATATTACCAGTATTAGTAATATATTTTACAAGAAGTTCTTCATCTTCAGTAGTTAAACAAAATAAAATAAAATACTCTTCAATTTTTAATCTATTAGCAAAAAGTTTTTCTATGTTAATATTAATTTCATTTTGCATAAGTATATGATATTTTATCTTGATTAAATCCATCTAAAGCAGACTTAACCCATTGTTCATCTATAGTATCTTTGTAACAAAAAATATGTACAACAGCACAATCATTAGGGTTTAATCTAAGAAATCTAAATATTTTCTGACTAGCTTTCCTCTCATTGCCGTAAGAGTGCATAATTATTCCATATTTTAGATTTGGTATATTAATACCTTCTGAAAGTTGTTCTACAGCACAAAGTTTATTTATTTTACCTTCTTTAAACATCTCTAAATTTTGTCCTGAAAACTTATTTTTTGAATGATAAGTTACAGGACATATTCTAGCAGCTTGTTCTTGAGTACTAGCAAAACAAAGACATTTACTGTATTCCCCTATACTATTTAATAAAGATTGAGCTTTTAATTCTTTGGATAAAAATCCTTGCATGGCTTTCATACGTTGTATCGCAGATATTTGTTTGGATTTACCGAAAGAAGAATCAACTCTACCTGTCCAATAAGTATAAATATTATACTCACAAGTCATCCAAGTAGCATTAGGTTTTACAACTTTGATATTTTTTGTTTTATCCAATTCTACATAATGAACTATTATTCTATAATCATTTAATATAGAATGATCAATGGCTTCATCTGTTTTATATGAATATATTACCGGACAATACTTATCTACCATAAATCCTTTTTCTGATTTCTCATTAATAGGTGGTGTACCAGTAAGTCCAATAATTTTACCTTTAAATAAACTTAACCATGAATTATGACTATATTTTAAAGAATGGCATTCATCTAAGTATATAGCATGATAATCATGTGTTTGTTTAGGTAAAGATAAATAAGTAGAAAAAGTAATATGTCTAATGAGGTATTCAAAATTAAATTTTTTAGCATCATCTTTCCATGATTGAAAAATTGATTTTTTAGGAGCTACTACTAAAAATTTATCAGATAACTCTGCATTAAATATATTATCCATGTGTCTTAAACCAATTAAGGTTTTACCTACACCTCCTGATACTGCAGCAGTACCTCTATTAACAGTTGATAGTTTTACTAAAACCTCATTTTGAATATTCTCTCTATTCATATTATTTACTACTATAATGATTTATTAATTTATTTAATAATAAATAACCACAAATTATTAACGTTATAATTACACTGTTATCCATATTAATCTACTAATGTAAAAGCTGGTTGATGAAATTTACGAATTTTTAAACCTGCTGATTTTAATAATTTAGTTGTTTGAGCAATATTTAAACCATAATATTCTGCAATTTGCTCTTTCTTAGAACCTGAATCAACCATTGCTGTTAATTCTGCTTTAGATACTGTTCTAGCTGTTTTAGTAGTACTAGCTACATTGTTTAATGTTTCCATCTTTTATTTTATTTGTTTGTTATTAATAAAGTCTATCAGGTATGATAGATCTTCTGTTATTGTTTCTTGATTTAAAACATACTGTTTAAATTGGTCGATGGTTATTAAACACTCTCCCAAACCCCACACCACCCCCTGCCTTCCAGGAAACTGCGAGCCGTTCCAACTAATTATATTAGTTGGACAAGGTGTATTTGAAAATTTAATAATATTAATTCTCCAATTATCTACAATAGGTCTTTCTTCTTCAGTAAATTTAAGATACCAATTATCTTTTGGGAATACATATTCTTTATCCATTTAATTTATCATGCTTTACACCCATAAATAAGCTTTCAAGCCAAATATTCATATCTGAAGAAGTTTCATTGATTAAATGAATACATTGTCTAATATCTACATTATGTGGATATTTAACATATCCCATTGCATAAGAACCTTTAGCAATTCTTAAATCTAAGCCATACTTAGTAGCTTTATTTAAGAGTTGTTTATCTCCTGTATATTTTAACCAACAGTGAGCTCCACCTGATTTAGTATTATACATAAATGATTGTTGTAATTCAGATAAAATATTATCAGGTATAAACTCATAACCATTTTTATCATTTTTAACATCAATATCTAAAATAATATAATTATCTGATGGTGCTACAGCTAAAGCATAACCTTCTGGAACAGTACCTTCAAAGAATGTATTATCTGGTACCATAGACCATTTGACAATTGGTGTATTATTTTTTAAAAGAAATGATTTCATTAAAATGTGTATTGCGTTTTAGCTTCTGTAGAAGACCAAAACTTTTTATAATTACTTGCTTTACAATAATCCCAAAGTCTATCTATTTCTTCTTGAATGAATATATCTGCATCAATTTGATCAGATAGTTCTTCTTTTAATGCATATCGAGATAATCCTAAATGTTGAGCATATCCAATAAGTGTTACTACACTAGTATTTCTTGAACCTTGTTCAAAAGAAATTTTATTGTCTTCTATAAAATTTTTAATTGTTGTCATATTACATATTTCCATAAGGGTTATTAACTATCCATTCTTTTACTTCTTCTTCTGAAGTAAATCCTAGGTCTTCCCATTCTTTTCTGGCAATTTTAGACCATGTATCTTTATTATTAAGTACTTTAGCTCTAGCTTCAGCCGTCATATTCCTAAGTTCGTTTAATAATTTATCAATTTCAGACATTATATTAATGTTTTAAGTGTTAATATTTGTTCAGGTGTCATTTTAAGTTCTTTTTTCCACACCTGTAGAATTTTAAGTACTATTTCAAATTGTTTAATGTTATCATTAAAATAGTTAGTACCTTTTTCTGTTTTATAGACATTCTCTAAATTAAGTATATCTTCTACTATAGAAATGTATTTATCAGTAACTGAAGTTAAGTCATAACCTCTTTCAGTATATTTAACAACTCTTTCAAATTGTCTTAATAACCTTTTAGTACTCCAAAAATCATTTTCATAAAATGAAGAATTCCATTTATTCCAAGTCCCTTCAAACCCTGTTGTTTCTCTTAATGAAAGAGTTTTACCTGTTTTAATATCATAAGCTGTTGTTATAATATCTAAATCAAAATTTGATATAACATCAAAACAATTTTTATTATGTTTTTTGTAAATAATATTTACATCTACTAATAAATTATATTTAAATTTAATAGTAATTAAACCTAATTGTTCTAATGAAGATTTATCTTTATTGATATATTCATCAAATTTATGTTTTTCTAAAGGATCTAGAATTGTAAATAATGGACTATAATGCATAAAAAAAAGTAGTTTATTAAAACTACTTCTATCATATACAAATAAATCTATATCTTGGCTTTCAAAATAATCTAATAAACAGCTACCTGTAATACAACCATTTATTTCTTGTTTTTTTAAAAGTTCAATAGCATTGTTAATGTGTTCTCGCATAATTTATTTTATAAAATAAAATAGGCTGCGTTTTATCTCAATCTGACATTTAACTTTCTTTACTGAAAGCACCTATTTTATTTAAATTATTTTAATTTTTCAGCATTAATTTTAACTGCGCCTAATATTGTTTCAATATTATATAAAGCACTTAATTTTACTAAACCTTCAGAGAAATAATCACCAACATTTTCAATAGCATCAATAGATTCAAATTGAGCCATTAGTTTATTGATTTTTTCAATATCAGATTTAGTATCTTCATATTTTATGAAATCTAAAGCATGTTGAACTAATTCATCTTTTACTTTACTTTTTGGTTCAGATGGTAAAGCAACATACTCTTTAGTATTTTTTTTATTAATACTAGCTAATACTTCAGCTTTAATATCATCTAAATTATCTAATTTTTCACATTTAAAGTTTTTGTCTTTAATTGCTTCAGCTAATTTTACAACATATTCTGCTGCTCTTTGTTGTTGAACAAACTCTGTATGATTAACAGGTTTTTGAGTTGCTTTGTTAATTAAATAACCAGCAGGATTTAATTCTAAATTTTCTAACTTTAAAAATTCCATTTTAAATTGTTTTTTTTGTTTATATTATAGATATTTGATTACTGGATAGTATTTATCCAATTTTTTACTTTATGTGTTGTTTTAGGTTTAAAGCATCTAACGTATCCTGTTATTTCATTACTTCTTTTATCTGTATGTAAAGAATAAAGAGTTTCTACTTCAAAATTACATTTTTCACCTTTATTAAAATAATAAGTAGGGCTATCATTATCTCCAAAAGAAATAACAGTATTATATTTTCTATGTTCACCAACTATTTTAATAAACATTTCACCTTCATTACCTCCACCATATTCTCTTACAGCTCCAACAATATCTGCATTTGGAA
>Ga0315900_10011365_pt1 | contig 11028 bp, 7 predicted proteins | sample LakEriMetagenome_FD_203521 | JGI IMG/M metagenome (GOLD analysis project Ga0315900, IMG submission 203521) | Freshwater fungal communities from buoy surface, Lake Erie, Ohio, United States - Buoy 12 MA114 | ecosystem: Environmental > Aquatic > Freshwater > Lake > Lake biofilm | place: USA: Lake...
CCCCATCCCGCGGTGCGCCTCGCCGCCGCCCGCGCGCTCGTCGCGCTCGCACCCGAGGAGCGGCCGGCGGTGCTCGGCCGCGCGGTGGTCGAGGGCGATCCGCGGCTCGCGCGGCTCCTCCGCGCGGTGGGACGGGGCGAGGCGGGCGCGCCCGACGACGTGCTCGTCGTGCAGACCGTCGAGCACCGCGCGAGCCCGGGCGAGATCTGGCTCGAGATCCAGAGCGACGACGGCCTCTGGCGCCGCTTGCCCGCCAGCCCTTCCGGCTGGCTCCTGCTACCCGAAGTCCCCGGCCCGAGCGCAGAGGTCTCGCTGTCGCTGTGAGGGGCGCGCCCGCCGCGGCACTGTGACCCAGTCGTCGTCGAGTCGGCCCCGTCGCTGCCCATCACGGGCCGGAAGGCACCGGGGAGACCGCCGTGGGATCGCCGGCCCCGTCGCTGCTGTCGCGCACGAAGATCTCGACGCGTCGGTTGGCGGGAGACGCCCGGTCCGCGCGGTCGAAGGGCCGCGTGTCCCCGAACCCGGCGAGGGCCACGCGGGCCTGGACCTCCTCCGGCCAGCCATCGACGAGCACCTCGCGCGCTTCTCGGGCACGGGCTGCCGAAAGGGTGTAGTTGTCGTCGAAACGCGCGCAGTGCTGAAGGACCGACGACCCGGTGGACGACACCGGCCGGTTGTCGGTGTGACCCTCGATGAACAGCTCCCGCTCGCCAGACTCTTCGAGCATGGCCCGCAAGCGCGGAGCCCACGCGTGCAGCGCCTCCCGCGCCGACTCCACCACGCAGGCCGAGCCGAGGTCGAAGGTGGCCTCGCGAAGGCGAAGCCGATGGTCCGCGACGTCCACATCGACCAGATCCCCCAGGTCTCGGGCTGCGACGTCACTGGCGATGGCGGTGAACGTGTCGTCGATCGTGCGGCGCCGCTCCGCGATCGCGCGCAGCCGGATCGCCTCGAGCTCCGCGGCGTGTCGGGCTTCGTTCTCCCGCTCTTGCGCAGCCCGCGCGGCATTCTCGAGGGTTGCGATGGCGAAGAAGACGACCATCACCCCCACCACGCCGGCCATGAGGTCTCCGACCGAGATCCACTCGCTCCCGCTCTCGTGCGAAGCCGCCATTGCTTCACGGACCTTCCGCAGGTCGCGCCGACGCCGACGATGCCGCCTGGAGCGCCGCGTCGATGCTGGCCTGATGGGCAAGCATCGCACGGCTGAGATCCTTCAACCCCGTCTCGATCCGAACCACGGACTGCGCGACGTCCTGGGCGATGAGTCTCATGCCCGGGTCCGGGGCCACACTCCTCACAAGTTGTTCGGCCACGCCCAAGGTCTTCTCCCCGACCTCCCCGGCTGCAGAGGAAGACTGGCGAATCTCGGTGAGCCGAGCCTCGAGCACTTTCAGCGCGTCTTCGAGTGCACTCGCCGTGATGGTTGCGTGTTGTGCGGCAAGGACCCTCTCCTCGATGAGCTTGTGGAGTTCCTTTATCGAATCGATGGTCTGTTTCCCACTGCTTAGGACACTGCCCGCAATAGCATTCGAAGCGTCCCGCTCGGTTTCAAACGAGAGCGCAAGTCTGCCGTTGATATCGTTCGCGCTGTTAGCGTACTTGGCCACATTCCCCATGATGACATTCAATTGCCGGACCTCGTTTTTCATATTTGCGAGGCTGGAATCAAGGTTCTTTTCCATGGAAACGAGCCCCGTGCCCAAACTTTCGGTTGCATCAACGATTCCTTGGGAGGCCGCGGTCGAACTCGTCGCGAGTCGGTCGACAGACCTCGCCATGCCGTCGGCCTGCTTGGCAAACTCCTCGATCGCAGCGTTTAGGCCACTTCCGAGACTCTTGATCTGCTCCTCGAACATCGTGCGCGACTTTTCCGACTCGGACGCGTAGGCCTTCCGAAGGTCCGAGACGGACTCCTTCATTTCTCGCGCGGCTCGACCGAACGTCTTGCTCGCTTCGCTCATGTCCCGCATCGCGGCCGCCTGCTGATCTCCTTGCGTTCGAATCGCCGCAATCTCCAGGTGAGACTTCTCCATCTGAGCATGGAGGTGCGCGAGCCAGTTGGACGCTTTGGTGTGCTCCTGGGCCTGCTGAAGCACAGCCTGCGCAACTTTCTCCAGCGTGCCGAGGACCCTGAGAACCTCCGGAAGGCGGTTGAGTTGATGTACGGACGATGCCTGAGAGGCCGCTTCGGCCCGAATCGCCCGCACGTCCTGTCGCGACTCCTCGATCTTTGCATCGAGCAGCGGAAGGAACTTGAGGTGCGCGATGCTGCCTTCCTGAGACCCCTCTTTCTGCGCAAAGGCGGAGAGCGCCGCGAGCTTTTCCCGCACATCCCGGAACGACTCCGCGAGCCGCTGCTCGTCCTGTTTTTGTTTCTCGACTCGCTCCTCTGTCTCCCGTTTCCGTTCGAGGGCCGCCAATTCCGCTGCACAACGTTTTCGGGGTCGGGTCGCCACGGGAAACACCACGATCCGCAGCGCCAACGCCCCGATGATGCCCCACGCGCTGCTCTTGAACTTGAGTCCAATTCCCTCGAGCATCTCGGAGAGTTGGCTGATTTGGTCGGCGTCCATGCTGCCGTCGGGAGCAGTCTGAAGCGTGCCCCCGGCTAGATTGATTGCTACCGCGATGCCGATGAAGGTACCGAGCAACCCGAGCGAAACAAGCGCCCCTGGAGCGGCCTCTGCAAAACGGTCGTCATAGCCCTGAAGATACTCCTCCCACCAAGCGGCGTCCCGGCTCATGGTGGGGCTGAGTTTGTCCTGCGACGGCGCCGAGATCGCTGAGCTCGCTGGTCGCGCCGGGTCATCGGCGCGCAGAGTTGCTATGCGGGATGTGGCCTCTTGAAAGATCCGCTCGTAACGACGGCGGGCGGCGAACGCCGAGAGGACCGCTGCGACGCCCACGAAGGCCATGATGAGGAACATGGCCAGCCCAATGTCGGCATGAAAAGGATTGAGGACCTCCAGGAACGCCATAGATTTCCTTTCTCGGCGAGGTTTTCACGATGCCTATCGCCAGCCTTGCTGCGAGCCCCGCTTGTTCTGCCTCAGAGTTCGACCTGCGCTTCGCGGTCTTCCTGGACTGCGTGCTCGTGCCTCATACGAGCATCTCTCGTGTGCAAGAGCGCGAGAGCCAGTAAGCTTTCCCGTTCAGCGTCCGTGAGAAGCGCCGGCTCGTCGCGACTCAGAAATGCCCGGATTACTGCATGGGCGTTTTCGAGTTCCTCAATGTTATCGATGGCCTTCCCGAGCTCTTCGGCTTGAAAGGCGACGAGTACGCCCTCGGTTGCTCCCACGACCAATCGGGAGTCGCGATACGATTGAGAGACCCGCTCGTACTCGGAACTCAACCGCACCCGCTCCTCTTCCAGTTTTTCTCGGGGCGGCAAACCCTGCGTGAGTTCTCTTCTCAAGTCTGCTGAGAGTTCTTTCGAAAGACTCGTTATTTCCAGTGATTCGTTGTTCTGTCGAATCTGCTCGTTGAGCATGGACTGCCGATCTTTCAGATGGATCATCGCGAGGTAGGCAGCCTGTCCGGTTCGCTCCAGCGACGCGACCGCGAGAGATCGCCCGAGGTAATGCTGGGCGAGAGCATCGATGGGCTCGCGAAGCACCTCGACTGGGAGTTGTCGGTTCGACCGAAGGTAGGCCTGCGTGAGCGCAAGGATGCGCTCATCGACCTCGCTCATGGATTTGGCATGAAGCACGTGCTTCATGAGGTCAGGCAGCAACTCGACCAGAGTGCCGAGCGTCACCTGCACTTCGTGGTCGCTCGCGCGCAACTCCAGTTCGCGAGCCGCGTCGATCCGTAGGCGGTCGAGATCGCTGCGAAGCTCCTCGAGCGCGAGGCTGGGTTTGCCCTGCACCGACCGGACCACATCTTCCACAGCCCTCGCAGCCCGCTTCACCGCCCGTTTCGCGACCCGCTTCACCGCGGCGGCGACCTCGACGATCTTGTTCACGATCCGTCGACCAAATTCGACCACCGTGCGGGCAACCGACTTGAATCCCGCAGCAATCGTGGCTCCGATCCGACTGAAGAAACCCATGGCGTCACTCCTTTTGCGGCGGTGTCGGCACAGCGGTCGAGGCTGCGGGCGGACCCGGACGCGCCGCCTCCTCACGGTCTAGGATCGCGGCCGTCATGGCTGCGCTCCCTCCGACCGCGAGCGCGGCTTGACGGACCTCCTCGCAAGCACGAGCGAGCGCGGCGGCGCCGAGACGCGCTGCCGGCCCGGACTCGCGTGCAATCTGGGCGAGCGCGATCCGCAACGCCGTCAGGATGTCGCCTCCGGCGAACCCCTCGCTCTCCGAGGTCGCGAAATCGAGCAATTCCTCGCGAGGTACGGACATGGGGATGCCCGGGACGAGATGCAGGCTCCACAGCCGGCGCCGGGTCGCAGCGTCTGGGGTCACGAACTGGACGTGCCAGGAGATGCGGCGGCGGAAGGCCGGATCCAGGTTTCGCTCGAAATTCGTCGCGAGGATGAGGACCCCCCGGAACTGCTCGGTCTCGGTGAGGAGCGTTGACTTGAGGACGTTCACCTCGTGGTCGACGCCCTGCGTGACGGTCGAGGCACGCTTTCCGAAGATGCTGTCGGCCTCGTCGAAGAACAGCACGGCGTTCTGGTCAGCGGCGGCCTTGAACACCGCCCGCACGTTCTTGGCGCTGTCACCGAAGAATTTCGATTCGATGCGGCCGCCGTCGACGGCGAGGAAGGATTGGCCAAGCTCGCCCGCGATGGCTTCTGCCGCACGGGTCTTGCCTGTACCCGGAGGGCCGAAGAGCGCGAGGGTGAGGGCCCGCCCCGTCGGATCGATGCTTGCAAAACCCCACTGCTCGTAGATCAAGCCATGGTGACGGATCTTCGCAAGCGCCTCCTCGAGTTGAAGGGCCGTGCGCGGGGGCAAGATGACATCGGCCATCGCGTGCCGGGGCCGACGGGCGACGAACTCAGGTACTTCACTGCTGCTCGGGCCCGACACGGGCCCGGCGCGAGCTGGCTCGGGCGCTTCCAGCCGTAGCTTCGTCGCCGCCAGCCCACCTGGGCCGGACACGCCAGCGGCAAGGGACCGGAGGAGTCCGTCGGCGACCTCCGCGGTGCACGGGCCGTCGAGCCGAGTCGCACCGCAATCACGGCAGCGTACCGCGCGGATCCCGACGATGGACACGCCGCTCTGACGCACCGCCGGATCGTCGCTCCAGTCGGCTGCGCGCAGCTCGGACGTCGGGTCATGGTATCCGTGGACGCAGCGAGCGGCCTCGGCGGCCCGTCCCGGGGCCGGACGCCATCGAATGCGTGGCGATGCGAGGGCGGTCATCCGACTGCCTCGAGCGCACGGTCGAGGCAGCGGAGCGCGGCGTGCAGCGCCTCATGCCTTCGGCGAAGGTCGTCGCGGGCCGCCTCACACACGGCCTGCGACCTCTGGTCGGTCTGGAGGCGCGCGAGCTCCTGTTCGCATTCCGCTTTTCGATGCGCGAGATGCGCTTCGGCCCGGTCGGCTGTCTGGAGAGATGCCTCGTCGAAGATCGCATTGGCAGCTCCAACAGTCCACCGGGTCATCTCGCGAATGCGTTCCGTCCGGCGGCTCGAGATCACCTTCTCGATGTTGGCTTCGTGCTCGACGAAGTGGTGCCGCTCGGTGCCTTCGTCGGCATGGCGCTTCGGCAGGTCTGCCGACATCACCTGCCGCACGATCCTGTCTAGGTCACTCGTGAGAGAGTCGTCCGGGCCAGCCCCGAGTGGTCCTGCGAACGCCCGCAGAAGATTCTCGACCTCCTGCCGTACCGTGTGGCGGAGCCAGCGCATCGCGGCCTCATCGATGGGACCATCCACCTCAATTGCAAGCGCGTTCAGGCGCTGGCTTCGCGAGGAGCTGTCGGAGCCGCCGGCCTGGGCGCGGAGCACGTCACGTGCGGTGGGACGACGCGACGACGCGAGCACGTCGGCGAGCTGATGACCAAGCGTTCCAGACTGGAGGCTCGCTTTCCTCTCCTCGGTTCGTTGAGTGAGCGCTTCGCGAATCGTGGCTCGGCGCTCCACAACGCGACTCAAGATCTTGGTGAGTGCCTGGATGGCCGCGCTGTGCTCCGAACGAAGCGCGGGCTGTGCCGCGGCGCTCGTCCTAGCCTCGAGCGCATCGCGGGCGCGGTCCCGGACGGACCGAAGCGACTGCCGTACCCGGTCGACTTCGTTCCATCCGGTACGGTCCACTTGGTCGATCGCGTCCCGATGCGCCTGAACGACGCGGTCGCGGTGGAGCGCCCACTCGACAAGCGCAACAAGCGCCTCGCGGGTCGGGACCGAGCCCCCGGCCGCGGCAGAGAACAAGACCTTCAGTCCGCCAGGAGAGGGATCTCGGCCGGTCGACGTCCCGGCGCGCCGGTGGAGGGCACTGCACAGCGGCATGAGTATCTCGGGTGGAGTCGCCGAGGATCCCCAGGGTCGGTCAAGGAGGTCGTAGACAGCGGCCAACGTCCGTACATCGGCGTGCTCCGGTGTATCCACGGAGTCGGCGATGCGCAGGTCGCCGAGCAACGCTGTTTCGCCGGCCCTCGGACGACGCGACAAGTCGGACGGCCCCTTGCTGGTGCGGAGGTGAACGGCGGCGGCGCGTAGGCAGCGGTCGGCCTCGGCTCGGCGCACCTCGCTCGGACAGGAATGGGCGAACACGAACACGGTCTGCGCGGAGCCAACCGTCGCCCCGGGCCACGCCACGCCGACGCGGCGAATCGCGATCGCAGCCCCGCCGAGCGCGACGAGATCGGACCATGACGCGGGCACGGGATGCTGCCCGCGAGCAAGCCTCGTGAGTAGGTCGCTCGTACCGGCGGGGTGCTCCCGCGGCGACTCCGCAACGTGGCGGACCAGCTCCTCGAGCTGTTCGGGTGGAAAGAGCTCCACGGTGAAGGGCCTGGGGCTCGATCGGGACGGCGTGAGCTCCAGAATCGCAGGGGGCGATACCGGAAACTGGGACATCTCGCCGCGGGCTGCACCGACCAGCGCGAAGAAGACGTCCCGAAGGTCCTCGTGCGACGTAGCGGTCACGGCGATCGACGCGCTTGGGGACTTGAACCCCGACGCCCCACGCTCGAGGATCTGTCGCAAGGCCTGCAGGCCGGCGAGTTCTTCGGGCGCTCCCTCGGACGCGCCGCGCCACAGCGCCTCGCACTCCCGCAGGGCGGCGAGAGCCGGCCCCTCTGGGACCTCCTCGGGACGGAGCATTCCATCGAGCGCCTCACTCACCCAGGCGTCGTCCAGCCGCTCGAAGGCCGCCAGGTAGCCGACAAGAAGTCGATGAAGGTGCGGGGGAGCGGTCACACTCAGGGACAGTTCGTCTCGAACGGACTTCCGGAGCGTTCGTGTGGGTGGATCTCCACAGATGAGCTCCAGCCCCGCTCGGACTGCGCTCGGGACATCGTCTCTGTCGATCCACGTCCGACCGTCTATGGGAAAGCGAAGGAGTTTGCCCTCCTCGCGCACGGAGACCCGCAGTCGACCGTCTCGGGGCTCGACCTGCAGGTCATAACGCTCTCTGTGTCCCATGGCTCAGTCCTCGTGTTGCTTGACCTTGCATGCCACCGGCATGTCGTAGCCGGGTCCCGACACGATGCATTCACCAGGGCGCAAGCGGCGCAATTCGGAGCGGCTTTCGGGCTCGATCCCCATCGCGTCGCCCATCGCGCGACAATCCGGTTCGTAATACAGGCCGTGCGCGATCTTGGTCGCAGTGTTCCGGAGGACGGCCGGCGCGAGTTCGTCGGGGGACTGGTCGGCGATGATGATACCCTGGCCGTAGCTGCGCATCTCGGCGAGCGCGTCGGTCAGCATCTCGTTGCCTTGGCGCACAAGGTCGGAGCCGGGCGCGTTTCCCTGGGGCTCGCGAAGGAAGTGATGCGCCTCCTCGAGAACGAGCAGGTGGCGAAGGGGCCATTTTCGCTTGCCGGACGCACGCGCGCTCGCCTCGCGCAACGAACACACGCGAAGCAGGAGGGCGCCCATGACGAAGCGCCGAACGAAGGGCTCGGAGATGTCGGAGAGTTCGACGAAGCACGGGCGCTCGAGCGCCGAGGCGAGCTGGGCGTCCTCGACCGCGTCGGCATCGAAGAGCGTTCGCTTCACCCCGCGATCGAAGCTCTGCATCCGTACCTTCAGCGCGGTCGCGAAGTTGGAGTTGACCTCCTGCGAATAGCGAAGTTCACGAAAGATCTCATCGATGACGCTTCCGGCGGGGCTACGATCCGTGCCGAGGATCTTGCGGAAGCTCGGAACACGCGGGGCCGGACCAGCCGGGAAGTCGTCGAGGAGCGAGACCTTGGATCGCTCGTAGGCGCGGTACACCACGGCCTCGAGCAACTGGGGCAGAGATTCCTGCATGACGAAGCACGACATCAGGAGGATCTTCAACTGGTCCACGTACCGCCCGGCGGGAATCCCTGGCACCGGACGGAATGGGTTGAAGCACAGGCTCGTCTCGTGGGCCGAGCGCGGTGGACCGACAACGAGCCGGACCGGCTTGCGACCCGATTCGACGAGGCGATCGAAGAAGTCTCGGTATTCGCTCTTGGCTGGCTCGACGAGCATGAACGGGATCGGCGTGCTGGAAGACGACTGAAGTCGCTCGAGCAACGTCGTGACCGTTGTCGTCTTGCCGGAACCGGTCGTACCGGCAATGAACATGTGACGGGTCAGATGCTCGACCGGGATGGAGACCTTCGCCACGGCGCGGCCGTCTGCGAGGAGTTCGCCGAGTTCGAGGTCCTTCGGCTCTACGCCGTCCGGCGATACGGCAGGCACGCTGCGACCGAGGCGTACGCTCTTTCGCACGCTGACCCCCGCGATGGGGCGGGAGGGGGGTCTGATCCAGAACGCTGCCTCCTCGGCGGTGAGCCATGTCGAGGGCTCCACGGATCCCTGGGTGAGCCCGACGAACGGACCTTTCCATCGCGGCAGCGCGCCCCCGAGCAGGATCTCGGCGGAAGGACGAAGCGCGGCTTCGGCGAGCGGAACGACCCGCATGGGCTCGAGGTGGCTGGAGTCTCCGCGGAGGGCTCCCACTAGGGCGTGTGCGACGAATTGCGCCTGAAGTTTGTTCTTCGCCGCCACGAGCACGAGCGTCTCGAAGGCGCCAATCGAGCGAGCCTTCTTCACGCGGTCGAGGTGCGCGTTGCCCACCTCCTCAAGTTGCTCGGCCTCCCGTCCCACGAGCTGCAGGGTCATGCGGGTCGATTTCCGGTCCTGCAGGTTCTCGCTCTCGCGGCGCTCGGACGTGCGTGCGCGCCCATCAACTGCCTGGTCCTCCGACCGCTGCTCCTTGGTGTGCGCACTGGACTTCGCCGGCCTGTTTCCAGCGACAAAGCGGCCCCCTGCCATGCCCAACCCCGTCACAGCAGTCGCTGCGATAGCTGGGGCCGCTGGAGGAAGGAGACAGGCCACCGCAACACCGCATAGACCTCCCAGTACAGCTCCGATGTGCTGAGCGGTGGGCGGCTGCGACTCGGAGCGGTCTGATTGGCTGGTCGCGTCGGATGTGACGCGCCGCTGCTCGCGGGACCTGCGAAAGCTCTCTTCCCATCCTGTGGCGAACGAAATTTGGTTTTCTTCTGATTGCTCGAGGGATTTCAGCGAGCGCGCGACGTTGACGATCTGTGCCAACTGCTGCTCGACATTGTCGAGAAAGTGCTGGGCGCTGAGAGGACTGAGGCGCACGAGGACATCGAACTCTTGCCGATACATGGCCTCGAGTGCCTCATCGAGGCGTGTCTCGATGGGCGTCTCGAGGCGCTCGCTCGGAACACCAGCGATCAGGCATCCAGCGGTCCGAGACAGGAGCGCCCTTCGGGCGCTGTCGAAATCCGCATCTGTGCTGGGAATGCGCGTCACCGTGGTTCCGAACAGGAACCCTTCGACGACATCCTTCAGGAAGGAATCGGCCGCACTGCTCGCGGCTTGGACGTGCCCGAGCCGGAACCGCAGGCGGCGGCCGAACCCCTCACCTTGAATCCAGAGCAGAATCTCGGATTCCTTCGAGTGCACGGCCGCGAGCAAGCTGATGACGAGCTCGAGAATGTGCTGGGGCTCGAGCTCGCGAAAGCTCGTCATCTCGACGAAACGAACCTTCGCGGGTTCTTCCGCCGAGCCTATCCGGGCTGCGGGCTGTGGAGCGGGCAGATCTTCCCCGGAAGCGGGCGATCTGCGCTCGACGAGGGACCGCAACGCCTCGAGCGGCGTCAACTCGCTGCGCGGCGCGGAAAGGCCATGACGACTCAAGAGAACCTCAGCTGATTTCCGCGAAGAGGGTCTTGAGAGGCCCGGCGAGGAGCTCCGGCTGCTGCGCGAGCAGTTGTTGCATGGCCTCGGGATGGGCCACGAGAAACACCCCGAGAACGATGAGCTTCACGATGGCATCGAAGGCCTCGCTGTGTTCTCGGAGGACGAGGCGCCCATCTTCGATCGCGGCCCGCCCCTTCTCGAGCCCGCCGATCAGTTGCTTGCCGATCTCAGTTTCACCGAACTGTGCCCGCTCGAGAGCATCCTTCGTAGCACCGAGCACCTCCTTGGCGTCCCCGAGTCGTTCACCGAGCCACTCACGAAACGCCTCAACCGTTCGGGAGAACTCGCGCTGCGGGTTCTCGAACGACTCGTTCCGCATCCGCTGGGAGAAATCCTCGAATTGCTTTCGGGGGGACTCAAGCTTCTCGGTCTCCTTGGGAAGGAGGCGTTCGACTACCTCCCCGGTATGAGCGACCACGGCTTCGCGTTCGTTGGGCATCGGGCTCCTCAAGTTCGTGACAGCGAGGCGCGGATGGTACGCGTAGACAAACCGAAGTGTCGAGGGCCTCGCCGTGGCGCCGGGGGCTTGGGAACGGTCTGGATGCAGGGGAGGCACACGGACCCCACCCCGCGGTGCGCCTCGCCGCCGCCCGCGCGCTCGTCGCGCTCGCACCCGAGGAGCGGCCGGCGGTGCTCGGCCGCGCGGTGGTCGAGGGCGATCCGCGGCTCGCGCGGCTCCTCCGCGCGGT
>Ga0315900_10011367_pt1 | contig 11026 bp, 13 predicted proteins | sample LakEriMetagenome_FD_203521 | JGI IMG/M metagenome (GOLD analysis project Ga0315900, IMG submission 203521) | Freshwater fungal communities from buoy surface, Lake Erie, Ohio, United States - Buoy 12 MA114 | ecosystem: Environmental > Aquatic > Freshwater > Lake > Lake biofilm | place: USA: Lake...
CGATTGCAAGGCAGTGAAGATCGGTGAAGCGAGACCCGATCACCTGGACACCCACTGGAAGCGAGTCGGCCATTCCGCCCGGCACCACCACTGCAGGAAGTCCAAGCAAGTTTGCTGGCAACACAGCGCGAAGTTGTTGCAAAGTTCCCATTGCGTTTTCTACATCTTTGATGTCATTGTCGTAAACAAACGCTGGCTCTGTCCATGTTGGACAAATAAGCACAGGGTTCTCCTGAAACCACAACGACCAACGTCGTGCAACACCATTGCGTTGCGTCTGCGCATTTGCCCAGCCTGCAAAGTCAATTGGAGTCATGCCTTCACTGGTGAGTTCAAGGAATCGCCTACCGCCCTCGCCCATCACCATGTTCAGCAAGTCGAGCTGCAACGTGAGTTCACCATTCATTTGAATTGACCACAACAAGCACGCCAGTTCGAAATCTGGTGGCATGGTTTCAACAACTTCGTGTCCAGCATTTGACAACGCATCGGCAGCTTTGCGAACTGCAGCTTCAATACCGGGGTGCGTAGTTCCACCTGGTGGGTTTGCCATTACTGCAACGCGAGTTTTCTTTGCAGCAGGAAATTCATCGAGCACTACAGGAACACTGATTGGGTCACGTGCATGCGCACCAGACACAACTCGCAAACCAGCGCGCACGTCTGCAATGCGTCGTGCCATCACTCCTTGACCGAGCATGAGTTGCGAACTGAGACCGAAATCTTCAATTGGAAACATCTGCGCATCGGGCACAACACCTTTGGTTGGCATGATGGAAGCGATGCCATTGCAATGAGCCGGGTTACGCAGCGAACCACCAATGTCGTTGCCAAGACCAAGTGGAGACATTCCGCTGGCAAGCGCTGCGCCTTCGCCACCGCTTGAACCACCAGCAGTGCGGTCTGACTTCCATGGATTCTTTGTACGCCCGTACAGAGTGCTGTCGGTATGCACGCGGAGTCCCAAGTCGGGCATATTGGTGCGGCCAAGCATGATTGCGCCAGATGCCTTCATGCGTTCGATGGTCGGCGCATCAATGGCCGGAATGGCCTCAGCAAGAGCGGTAATGCCCTGCGTGGTCGCCTGACCAGCAACATCAATATTGATCTTGACGGTGTACGGAACGCCGTGAAGTGGACCAACTGGGCCACCTTGCGCAAGAGCTTTGTCGGCGGCATCTGCTGCGGTGCGCGCCTCATCACCCATCACCCGAATGATGGCGTTGACTTTGGGGTTTACTTCATCAATACGACTGAGATGCGCATCAACCACTTCTCTACTGGAAAACTTTTTACTGCGAATACCTTCAGCAAGGTCTAGAGCACTTTTCCGCCACAGTTCGTTTGTCATGTTTCCCCCTTGAACCAAGAGTAACCAAACAAGGCTCGGGCACTAGATTCGGAGCGTGGTGAAAAATCAAAAAGCGCTTGGAGCATTTCTCATCGTGTTTGCCAGCGCCTGTTTTGCCATGGTTCCGTTCATGGCAAAAAGCACCTACGACGAAGGCGCCAATGCGCTCGGCATGCTGTCGTCTCGCTTCGCAATGTCCGCAATTCTGATGGTGGTATTGCGCTTGATCTTCGTTCGTAATACCCCTTGGCCTCGCATGCAGTTGTTGCCCGATTTGCTGTCTCTCGGTTTTGTCGGCATCACCATTTGTGCACTCACCTACTTCACGGCAATTCGCGATATTGACACCAGCCTTGCCATCGTCATCTTTTATTGCAACCCCGTCATCGTGGTGCTTGCCTCATGGCTGATCTACAAAAAGAAACCTTCGAAGAGCATCGTGTATGCGTTGATCTTCACCATGGTCGGCGTTGGCATTACAACCGGTGAACTTGGTGGAGGAAGCACACAAGCCGTTGTGCTCGTACTCATTTCTTCGCTCGCTTACGTTTTCTACGCGCTCGGTTGTTCCCGCTCACTCAAACACACCGACATGTTTACGGGTGTCACGTTTGTGAACATTGGCGCCGCACTTGGATTCAATTTGTTTGCGCTGGTTTCTCCAGGCGGCATGACCGCCGACTACCCAGACACCACCAAGGGATGGCTCATCATCGTTGCACTGGCCATTGTTGGAACCGTGTTCCCCACATCAACCTTTTTCATGGGCTTGAAGCGCATTGGAACAAACATGACTTCCATCTTCACCACTAGTGAACCCGTATTTGGGATTGCCTGTGGCGTGCTCATTTTGAATGAACGCCTTTCACTCAACAGCGTGATTGGTGCGACCTTTGTTATTGGTGCACTGCTGATGCTGTCGGTTGTTGAGTCGCGTACGGAAACAGTTACCGCTCACCAATAACAGGAAACCGTTCAATCACTTCCCGCAATTCAGCAACAACAGCATTCCGTAGCTCGGCAACGGTTTTCCCAAGACGCACGACAACAAGATCGCGGTCGGGAATCACCATGATGTATTGGCCTTCGTAACCGGCTGCAACAAGGCTGTTGCGCTCGCCTGGCAGCGTCCACCAGTGCGCCCCGTAACCCAACCCTGTCAATTCATCAAACACATGCTGTTTGCGAGCGTGGTCCACCCAGCCTTCGGGCAAGATTCGTGCCCCGTTACACATTCCGTCGCGAAGGTACAACAGACCAAACTTGGCGAAGTTTCGTGCTGTTGCGTAAACATATGAAGAGCCAACAAAGGTTCCTGCAGCGTCAAACTTCGGCTCTGCCTTCATGCCTACGGCGTCGAACAATCGAGTGCGCATAAATCGCTCGATGTTGGCATGAGAGCCACTGGCATCGCCCAGAGCGTTGCCAAGCAGTCGAGTGACAATGTTGGTTGTTCCCGATGAATACACCCATTCGGCACCCGGCTTTGCGGCAAGCGGTTGCGCAATCGCATAGTTCGCGATGTCGCTTTTTCCCGATCCAAACAACATCTCAATGACATCGGACGCGTCACCGTCGACATAGTCCTCTACCCAGGACAGCCCAGACCGCATTTCCAGTAACTGTTGCACGGTGATGTTGCGACGATCGTCTGCCTCCCACTCAGGAAACAAATGGCTATCTGCAACATTTAACAACCCATCCATCTGCGCAATTCCGACAAGAGCATGCGTGATGCTCTTTGCCATAGACCACGAAATGAGTGTGGTTTGAGCCGTGACTTCTGGTGCGTATGTCTCCGAGACAACTTCGCCTTTATGCATTACCAGTTGAGCGAGAGTCACATTGTCGCTTGTCATTTCTGTGCCTCCAAAAATTTGGCGATGCACAGCACTTCGTCCATTGCATCGTTGCGCAACACGCCATGATCATCGTGCACGCCCGCAGGCGGAATGATGGCTTCTTGAACCTGCTTGCTCAACGATGAAAGCGGCATGAATAACTGGTCTGCATTACGGGTGGATGCAAGCACACCGTTATCTACTTCGTACACAATGTTGTCAAACGAAACAGTGAACTTTCCTTGACTGCACAACTTCTCTGCTTGTTCCTGCCTGCGCAATACCGTCTCAAAAGTTTGAATGCGATCACGCAAGTAGGCGGCCTCTTCGTAACGCTGAGCCTCGGAGTGAGCATTCATTCGTTCGGTCAATGCTTCGCGCACAAAACTGCTCTTCCCAGTAAGCGCATCAGCAGCCTGTTGCACAGCGTTGGCATACGACTCTGGCTCTGCAGTTCCCGAACATGGGCATTGTGCAAGACCCAAGCGCGCTGCAGAACACACTGGCGCACCTTCTGGGGCTACGTAGTTACGACCCATCCGCACCGTACAACGCCGAAGCGGAATAACCGACTCAATTGCGTCCACCACTTCTGTTGCCATGTTGCGCGTAGAAATTGGTCCGATGCAAAGACCTTTTGCAGACGGCGTCTTTGACACCATCAATCGAGGCCACTCTTCATCCGTGGTTAAACGCACATAGCAATACTTTGCTGTGCGTGTGCCTGCGTGGTTATAGCGAGGACGCAGCCTGCCAATAATGCGTAACTCCAACACTTCGGCAGTCAACAAGTCAGGAGTTTGAATGAACTCAATCCCCTGCATCAACTTCAACAATGAGCCCACTTTGGTTCGTGATTCGTTCGTTCCGAAATAGCTACGCACTCGCGAACGCAAGTTGCTGGCTTTGCCCACGTACAACACTTCACCTTGCGCGTCGGTGAACATGTACACACCTGTGGTTCGCGGCAATGTTTCGGTAAGTTTCAACTTCTTTGCTTGTGGATGCGAGCCAAGTTTGGGCAATGCAATGAGATCATTCAGGTCGTACACGCCAAAACCTGCAGCGCGCTCAATTAAGTAATGCAACAGGTCCCCAGTTGCCAGCACATCGTTCATGGCGCGGTGAGCAGGTTGGTGTTTCAGCCCAAGGCTCTCTGCCAGTGTTGACAGTTTGCAGTTTGGAACTTCGCTGCGCACGAGACGTCGAGCCAATGAAACTGTGTCAACCACTTTGTTGGTTAGCCGCGGCCGACCGTCTCGCTCAAGCGATGACTGGATGAAGCCCATGTCGAATCGGGCATTATGGGCAACAATCACCGAGTCACCAATGAACTCAACCAAGTCGTCAAGTACGTCTTCAATGGGCGGCGAATTCATCACCATGATGTCGGTGATACCCGTAAGCATCACGATGAATGAAGGAATAGCGCAACCCGGGTTCACCAAGGTGTTGAAACGTGCAATCTCTTCCCCACCTTGATATTTGACTGCACCAATTTCGGTGATTCCGCCAACGTCGGCAGACGAACCTGCAGTTTCTAAGTCGAGTACGCAAAACACCACATTGGACAATGCTGGGCTTGCATCATCGAGTGACAGTTGCATGATTTACCGAGTGTAATTCTCGATTCGACTGCACAAATGATCCAGATCCGCGCGATCGTGACTGACCACAATGGCACTCACACCAAGGCGATCGAGATGCTCACGGATCTGGTTTCGCACGCTTTCTCGCGACTCATCGTCAATAGCCGAGAGAGGTTCATCGAGTAGCACGGCCTGTGGGCTGCCGATGAGCGCGCGCACGATAGCCACACGCTGGCTTTGCCCTCCCGACAACGTTGGGGCCAACTGATTGGCAACATTGGCAACACCAAATTGTTCAAGCGTTTCCATCGCCATTTTCCGCGCAGCGTTGCGCTTCATGCCCCGCATCGTTAGCGGAAATGCGGCATTGTCCAGTGCGGTCAAAAATGGAAATAACGAGTGGTCTTGAAACACCATGCCAATATTCCGTAATTCGGGCTGCACAAACAGATGCTTGGCGGGAGCGTCAACGATTGCTCCATTGACTTTCAATTCGCCTTCGCCAAGCGGACACAGGCCAGCAATTGTCCGCAAGAGCGAAGTTTTCCCTATTCCGTTCGCGCCAAATACGCCAACTATCTCATTACCAACATCAAGTGAAAACTGACGGGAAAATTCACCGACTGCGACTGTGCCGTGCAACGAAATCATTGCGATGCTCCGCCAATCCAGCGATCACGCAAACCCACGAGTACACCTACGCAAATAGCGACCAGCAGGAAGCTCAAGGCATAAGCGCCTTCAGGGTTGCTCTCAAGCATGGTGTACACAGCAAGCGGGGCCGTTTGTGTTCGACCCTGAATGTTGCCCGCGAATGTAATTGTCGCACCGAACTCACCCAAGGCTCTTGCCCACGCGAGCATGAGGCCGGCGACGAGCGAAGGCTTCAACAGCGGCAGCGTGACCCGGATAAACCGAGTGAGGTCTTTAGCCCCCATAACTGCTGCAGCCTCTTCGTATTTCGTATCAATCGACCTAAGTCCACCTTCAAGGGCAAGAACCAAAAACGGAAGTGCGACGAATGTTTCGGCAACGATCACTCCCCACAGTGAATACGTGAGTTGAATGCCAAAGAGACTGTCGAGTACTCCTCCAAGCAAGCCACTCGTCATTCCATAAGCACCCAACAATGCAACGCCACCTACAACAGGAGGCAGCACCATTGGCAATAGCACCAATGCACGAACGAAGCGACGGCCCGCAAACTGCATTCGCGCCAAACACCATGCGAGTGGCAAGCCAAGCACAAGCGCCAGCAAGGTTGCACAAACTGATGCGTACAGCGAGATTCGCAATGCATCGCGAGTGGCAACATCAGTCAATTGACCCCACAGTGTTGACCAGGCAACTCGCTTCAACAGGCCAACAATCGGCAATGCGAGAAATACAACGCCGATAAGTGCCCCAATGCGCACAAAGCGCGGTGTTCGTGAACTGACGCTATTCATCTACGGGGCCAAGAATCCAAAAGTTTTCATTACTTTTTGTCCTGCAGGCGACACAACAAATTGCACAAACGCTTCAGATTGTTTGGAACTCTTGCTTCCTCGAATAACGGCAATTCCATACGATGCATTTACGTTCTTGCTTGCAGGAATGGCGATTGCTAAAACTGATTTCTTGGCCGACAAGGCATCTGTTGCATACACGATTGCGGCATCGGCATCTCCAGTTGACACTGCGTTCAGCGTGGCAGTCGCATCAACGCCTCGTGTAATTTTTGACTCTGCAATCACCACGCCGTAGCGCGACAGCACTGTTGCCGCATACACACCACATGGCACAGACTTTGCACAGAGCGAAACGACCGATGCCTTTGCCAAATCTGTTACCGATGAGACACCCAGAGGATTTGAGCGCTTCACAATCAACTGCATGGCGTTGCGTGCGAATACTTTTGGCGACTTCACCACATTTCCTGATGCCAGCAACTTGTCGAAACTGGTCAGGTCGGCAGCGGCAAACACATCACTTGGTGCACCGGACTGAATCTGAGACACCAAACTGGCTGTTGAAGCAAAATTGAATCGAACTCTGATTGACGGATTCGCTCTTTCAAACTGCTTACCCAACTCGGTGTATGCCTTGGACAGCGAAGCAGCAGCTGAAACCGTGATGGTGATCTTCTTGGTCTGTATTTGTTCCGCATGAGCAGGAGCACCCACTCCAACGACGACTGCAAGAACGACCAATAGCAATCTAAGTCTGGCTAAAATAGTCACAGTGAGACTATATACGCCGTCCGTACTTGACCATGTGGTCCTCAGGCTTGTCTGCGAAAAACCCCAGCACGGTTTTGCCATTTCCAAGGAACTCGACGCCGACGAATCTCTAGTCACCGTCATGAAGGTGCGCCGACCTTTGGTCTATCGATCAATCAACAGTCTGGAAGCCGCGGGACTCATTCGGCCGTCAAAGACCGAAGCCGGGGTGCAAGGTTCTGAACGAACGGTGTACTCCCCAACTGCACGTGGCAAGGCAACTTCGGCAGAGTGGCTAGAGAGCATCGTTGAACATCCAAGAGATGCCCGCATTGAGCTTCTCGCGAAGTTTGTTCTTCGAAGCCGCGCGAACTTGTCAAACAAAGGCCTGGCCAAACGCCAACGGGACCTTTTTTCGGTCTTCGCTCAAGAGTTTAAGGCAAAGGAAAAAGCGGCTGAGCCGAATACAAAACTGGTTGCACGCTGGAGATATGAATCCATTCACGCCATGATCCGCTTGCTCGATTCGGTGATTGACGACTGATTGCCTAAAGTTTGACTACACGAGGAGACACACATGATTCATGAAGTGATTGAGAAATGGCACCTACACATGAAGGGCCAACTTCCAGGCGGGCTCGATGAATTGCTTGACGACAACGTGGTATTCATCTCTCCAATCGTGTTCACTCCCCAAGAAGGCAAAGCAATCACCAAGCTGTACTTGCAGGCTGCAGGACAAACATTGCCGGGAGAAAAGAAAGCGTCAGGTTCACCTACCAATGACGACAAATCTTTCCGTTACATCAAAGAAGTTCTCAGTGGCAGCACTGCAGTGTTGGAGTTTGAGACTTATGTTGAAGGTAAATACGTGAATGGAATTGACATGATTACCTGCAACGAGCAGGGAAAGATCACTGAATTCAAAGTGATGATTCGACCATTACAAGCAATCAATCTTGTACATAAGCAAATGGGTGAAATGCTCGAACGCATGAAGCCATAGCGAAGTAGTCTTGCCCTATGAGCCCACATGATGAAGACCACTCCAGTCACCGCATCGGATTACTCCGCGCAATGGTGCTGGGTGCCAACGACGGCATTATCAGCACTGCATGCCTCGTTCTTGGTGTAGCTGCAGCCACTGCAGAACGCTCGACGATTCTTACTGCTGGCATGGCAGGACTTGTTGCCGGTGCGGCAAGCATGGCGCTTGGTGAATACGTCTCTGTCAGTTCACAGCGCGACTCGGAACAGTCCGACATTGCCAAAGAAAAGTGGGAACTCGAACACACTCCAGATATTGAGTTGGCAGAACTTGCGGGGATCTACCGCAAGAAGGGCTTGCCACAGGCACTTGCACATGAAGTCGCAGTCGAACTCACAAAGCACGACGCTCTCAAGACTCACCTCGCAGAAGAACTTGGTATCCACGAAGCAACACGTGCTCGCCCAGTGCAGGCAAGCGTTGGTTCGGCTGGATCATTCGCCGTTGGTGCTGCAATTCCTCTTATCGCTGTTTCGCTCTTTACCGAAGCCATGCGCTTTACAGGCACTATCGCTGTAGTCGTGCTGACACTTGTTGCCTTGGGCGTTTCAAGTTCCAAATACGGCGGCGCAAAACCTGCTCGCCCAGTACTGCGCGTGGTCATTGGCGGCCTTATTGCCATTGCCGTCACCATGGCAGTTGGCAAGTTGTTCGGTGCTGCTGTCGCCTAGAGGCGTTTCACTGAAACAACGCACACTGTTCCGCTGACTAGCGAAACCGTTTCTGCATCACATTCAAGCATTGAGTCATGGCGCTCCAGATCAATTATTGAATCTGTGCTCTTCACCTGCGCACTTCCACCGATTGCAACGACAATGCTCGCGCCATGTAACAATCCAGCTTCAGAGATAATCGCCATTTCACCATCAGCTTCTTTTCGTCGCACCATCAAGTTGATATCCATGATTGGGCCATCTGTGAGCGTTGCTTCGGTTATTGCATCGCCTCGAAACCGAACCACTTGCATTGGCAAACACTGCAGTTTCTTGCGGTCAACCGACAACAACATGCCTGCACCATCAACTACCGCCAGAGAGCGATTGACACACTCAATGCGCGAGAACGGCCCGTCTTCGTTTACCGGCGCCATGGCAAGTCGCCACGTCCACTCACCTGCTTCATTTCGATCGCTCGCAATTTCGTAGCTTGTGCCACGACCGTTGGCCCATGGCATTGGAGTGTGTTCGCTACTTCGTTGAATTCGCACTCAGGCAAACTACACCGCCTATGGTTTGTTCATGGAACACACACCAAAAACCGAATGGGCGCGTCCGGTTGTCTATTTCGAAATTGAAGCACGAGACGAAAACGTCTTGATTCCCTTCTACAAAGAAATGTTCAACTGGGATATTGGTGATGGCCCTATCCATCGCTTTCCCACGGGAATCGGTGGACCAGAAAACGGTATTGGTGGCCACATCCGCAAAGGCAAGCGCGGTGGCATTGCTCTCTACATCCAAGTAAAAAGTGTTGAACGATCGTTACTCCAAGCGGTTGAACTTGGTGGAACCAAAACCATGGATCCGTATCAAATTCCTGGCGGTGCGCTGATTGCAGGCATTACCGACCCAGAAGGCAACTCTCTTACTCTTGTTCAGCAATAGTTGCTAAAAGAGCGAAAACACTTCGTGCGTGGTTGAACCTTCAGCAATGCACGACAACCACTCGGCATTGATGCCCGAATAGTTTCGGTAACCGGCATCAGCCTGACTTGCTTCGCCGAACAGCGTGACCACGATGAATTTGCCATTTGCATCAACCGCAACTGTGCGACGCGCTAGACCCGCGCGATTGAGATAACACCACTCCTGCATCTGTTCGTCAAGAGAGTGAAACTTTTCCACAGAAACCCCATCAACAAGGGTGAAGGTTTCAACTTCAATTGCAGCCATACGCACATGCTAAAGCACTGGCAGTCACGCCTCATGCTGCGTGTTTTCGTTAGTGTTTGAGAGTCATGGCTACGAACCAAAGGTTGTCGGGAACGCTGTTCGTCATGGCTTCAAGCATTGGGTTTGCCGTAGTCCCAACCATTACAAGAACTGCTTACGACGAAGGGGCAAACGCTCTCGGCGTCATGACACCTCGATTTGCGATAGCCGCACTGCTCATTACTGCTATTCGACTGATGTTTGGCAAAAAAGAGGGCTGGCCGAGCATCAAGCTTGCGATTGCCATGTTTTTCATCGGTGCTGTTGGCGTAACTGCAGTTTCGCTTCTCTACTTCATCGCCATTGGTCAAATTGATTCCAGCCTTGCAATCGTGCTCTGGTACGCCTATCCAGTTCTCGTGTTGCTCATCGCATGGGTATTTGAAAAGAAACGCCCATCAAAAACCATCGTGATCCCTCTGATTCTGACCCTCACCGGTATTGCCATTTCTGCCGGACAAGTTAAAGGTGGCAATACCACAGCAATCATCTTGGTGGTGAGTTCGTCGATGATTTTTGCGGTGTACATCACTGTGCTCTCCAAGGTCACACAAAAGATGGGGCTGCTCACCGGAGCATCAATTCTGAACATGGGCACTGCAACTGGCTACATCGTGGTTGGGCTGTTCTCCACTAGCGCATTTGCACCCGTATTCCCCACAACTGGAAAAGTCTGGCTACTCATTGCAGGAGCAGCCGTTGTAGGAACAACGTTGCCGTTCTTGTGCTCACTTGCTGCGCTGCAGCGCATTCCAACTGGCATGTACTCGGTGATCACCACACTTGAACCTGTATGGCACATCATCATGGGCGTCATCTTCCTAGGTGAAGTGATGACCAATAACCGCATCATTGGGGCAAGCCTCACCGTTGGTGGATTGTTGCTGTTCTCCGCATTCGAAGTGCGGAACAAAGACACGTCAACACCCGTGACGATCTAGGAACCTAATGGTGGGCGTTGAGGGACTTGAACCCCCGACATCTTCCTTGTAAGGGAAGCGCTCTAGCCAACTGAGCTAAACGCCCGGATTACGGATTTATGAGTTTAGTGGTGAAACTGATCGG
>Ga0315900_10011369_pt1 | contig 11024 bp, 10 predicted proteins | sample LakEriMetagenome_FD_203521 | JGI IMG/M metagenome (GOLD analysis project Ga0315900, IMG submission 203521) | Freshwater fungal communities from buoy surface, Lake Erie, Ohio, United States - Buoy 12 MA114 | ecosystem: Environmental > Aquatic > Freshwater > Lake > Lake biofilm | place: USA: Lake...
TTCCTCGTCAGTGACGCTGCGGTCTGTCCGGCCGGACTGTCCGAGCAGCCAGAGCACGGCGCGGCCCGAGCGGTCGAGCAGCCACACCAGCGGCGCGGCGACGATGGCGAGGCCGCGCAGGGCCGGAGCGATGCGGGCGGCGACGGCTTCGGGTGCGCGCAGGGCGATCTGCTTGGGGACGAGTTCGCCGAAGATGAGCGAAACATAGGTGACGATGACGACAACGCCGCCGACGCCGAGCGCATGGGCCATTGCGGGGCCGAGTCCGGCCCCGGTCAATGCAGCGGCGGCGCGCAGGCCAAGGGTGGCGCCGGAAAACGCACCGGCGAGGATGCCGACGAGCGTGATCCCGATCTGCACGCTGGACAGGAAGCGGCCCGGTTCCTCGGCCAGGCGGATGGCGATGGCGGCGCCGCGGCTGCCATTGTCGGCCATGACGCGCAGGCGCGCGGGGCGCGAGGAGACGATGGCGAGTTCCGACATTGCCAGCACGCCATTGGCAAGCGTCAGAAGGATCAGGATCGCGATTTCGGCGATCATGCGGCGCGTGCCGGACGGTCACCGCCGGGCTTCCGGGTGGTCTCGGGACCGTGTCCCCGGGCGGCGGGTTTCATCGGAGACTGACAGGACAGCAGGGCTGGCATGGTCTGTCAGTCATAGCGCCTGCGGCAAGGCTTGCAAAGGCTTGGCCGGGCCGGCGCCCGGCGCGGCGTCAGCCCATGCGGCAGGCGAAGTCGACGATGGCTCCGGCTTCGACCAGAAGGCGTTTCGTGCGGATATTGCCTGAAACGGTCGCACCGCTCAGGATGCGCAGTTCGTCGGTCACGATCTCACCGGTGTAGTGTCCGCGGACGCTGACGCGACCGGCCTCGGCGGTGCCGGTCATCGTGCCGGTTTCTTCGATCACGAGCGAGTCGGCCCTGATCCGGCCGTCGAAATGGCCGCCGATCTCGACCGAGCCGGGGGCTTCGATTTCGCCCTTCATGGTGGTGCGCGGTGCCAGGACGGACCTTCCGCCCGTGCCACCTTCGTTTCCGACAGCCGACATCCGCAATCCTCCGCCTCGTTTCACCCATGCGTCGCCCGAGCGGCGTTTCCGGTCAAGTGCTGAGGTGGCCGGCGCGCCGATCCTGGCGGGGGAGCGCGCGAAAAAGCGCTGGGCGGGGGGTCAGGGGCGCAGGAATGTGAGGTAGGTCGGGCGGCGACCGGCGCGCAGGGCCTTCTGTTCGTACCGGGTCGGGAGCCAGTCTTGCCAGGGCCGGTCATCGGGGTGGGGCAGACGGAGGAAGCCCGCGCGGGGCAGTTCGTCGAGCGTCTGGCGGGCGTAATCGGCGATGTCGGTTGTGATCCGGAGGTCCGCGCCGGGGGCCATGATACGGTGGAGCGGTCCGAGATACTGGGGTGTCACGAAGCGGCGGCGGTGGTGGCGCGCCTTGGGCCAGGGGTCGGGATAATTGAGGAAAACCCGGGAGATAGACGCATCTGGCAGGACATCGAAGAGGTCGCGCACATCGCCGGGATGGACGGCGAGGTTGGTTGCGCCGGCGGCGCGGATGCGGCCGAGGAGCATGGCCACGCCGTTGACGAAGGGGTCGGCGCCGATCAGCGCGACCTCGGGGTGGCGGGCGGCCATGTGGACCATGTGTTCGCCGCCGCCGAAGCCGATCTCGAGCCAGACCGGGCGGGCGCCGAAGCGGGCGGCAAGGTCGAGCGGGCGGCGGGCGGGGTTGTCGGCGCGGCTGACAGAACCGGGAGAGAGGGCGGCAAGGTCCTGTTCCAGATAGGTTTTCTGGGAGGCGCGCAGGGTCTTTCCGTGGCTGCGGCCATAGAAGTTGCGCCATGCGCCGGGGGGCGGGGTATCCTGCGGGTCCGTCATGGCGCGGTCATGGCGCGCAAGGCCGTGAAAGGCAACGGGGGCGGCGCCCCGGGGGCACGAATCGGGTCGTTAACGCGGTGGCCCGGCTTGGGATGGCACGTCGGTATCACGTCGGTATCACGTCGGTATTGCGTCGGTGTGTTTTTCGGGTCGGGGCGGAAAGGCCGGGTATGTGGGCACCGCGCGGTGGTTGACGGGGGATGAACGTGCGGGCGCCCCGGGGGCCGGCTCAGCGGGGTGGGGGTGTCGCGAGGCGACGGACCAGGGATGAGTGCCGCAGGACGTCGGAGGTATGACGGTATCCTGCGTTGCTTGCCCCGCGGGGGGCGGGTGCGATTGGTTTGGACCGCCCGGGCGGGCCGGAGTGTGGGGGACGGTGGCGCGCGGGTTGCATGGTTCTTGCGGGTAGGAGGTGAAGAGCCGCAGGATTTTGGCGGTATGGCGAAATCCTGCCGCACCCGCCCTGCGGGGGGCGGGTGCGCTGCGCTTACCCGCCGGGCGGGCGCGGCAGGATTTACCGGCGTCAGGCTGGCGGAGAGCCCTATCGCCTGCGGCTTGCGCCTCCGGCAATCGGCCCGCGCGGGGTGCCACTGGCACCCCGCTGGGTGCGGGCCGGGGCGTGGGGTGGAGGGGGTGCGCTTGGGGTCAGGGCGCGTGGGTTTCACCCACCCTACGGATCGGCGGTCGAGACCCGCAGGATTTTGGCGGTATGACAAAATCTTGGCCAGCACCCGCCCTGCGGGGGGCGGGTGCGCTTCGCTTACCCGCCGGGCGGGCACGGCAGGATTTGCGACCGTTCAGTCTGGCGGAGAGCCCTATCGCCTGCGCTCACGCTCCGGCGATCGGCCCGCGCGGGGTGCCACTGGCACCCCGCAAGGTGCGGGTCGGGCGCGGGGTGGCAGGGGCGAGTCTGTCACGGTGTGAGGGTCGCTTTCACCCTGCGCGAGCAGGTTTCGCCGCTCGCGCGGGTTGTGCCCGGCCCTTGGGGCGCGGTTCAGGGTCTGGCGGCGTGGCGCGGGCGGGGAAGCGCCCCGCGCGGGGGGTCAGACGGCGCGGCGCAGCGCCTCGGCCAGGTCGGTGCGTTCCCAGCTGAAGCCGCCGTCCTCATCGGGGCTGCGGCCGAAATGGCCGTAGGCGGCGGTGCGCTGGTAGATCGGGCGGTTAAGCCCCAGATGGGTCCGGATGCCGCGGGGCGAGAGGTCCATCACCTCGGCCAGGACCTGTTCGAGCCGGGCGGGATCGACCTGGCCGGTGCCGTGCAGGTCGCAGTAGATCGACAGCGGCCGGGCCACGCCGATGGCGTAGGAAATCTGGATCGTGCAGCGGTCGGCGAGGCCGGCGGCGACGACGTTCTTGGCGAGATAGCGCGCGGCATAGGCGGCGGAGCGGTCCACCTTGGTCGGGTCCTTGCCGGAAAAGGCACCGCCGCCATGCGGGGCGGCCCCGCCATAGGTGTCGACGATGATCTTGCGCCCCGTGAGGCCGGCGTCGCCGTCGGGGCCGCCGATGACGAAGGTGCCGGTCGGGTTGACGTGCCATTCGGTCTTGCGGGTGATCCAGCCGTCGGGCAGCGTTTCGCGGATGTAGGGTTCGACGATCTTGCGGATGACCCTGGAGGTCTGCCGCCGCGAGGTGTGCTGGGTCGAGAGCACGATGGAGGCGACCTCGACCGGCTGGCCGCCGGCGTAGCGCAGGGTGAGCTGGCTTTTCGCATCCGGTCCGAGCGTGGGTTCGGCGCCGGATTTGCGCGCCCGGGCGAGGCGGCGGAGGATCGCATGGGCATACTGGATCGGCGCGGGCATGAAATCGGGCGTTTCGCGTGTGGCATAGCCGAACATGATCCCCTGGTCGCCGGCACCGTCGCGGTCGACGCCCTGGGCGATATGGGCGGACTGCTGGTGCAGGTAGTTGTGGACCTTGATCTTCTTCCAGTGGAACTTGCGCTGTTCGTAGCCGATGTCGCGGACGCAGTCGCGCACGATGCCGTCGATGCGGTCCATCATGGCCCGGGTCGCGGCGGCGGAGGAGAGGCCCACCTCTCCGCCGACGACGACGCGGTTGGTGGTGGCGAAGGTTTCGCAGGCGACGCGGGCGTTCGGCTCTTCGGTCAGGAAGGCGTCGAGGACGGCATCCGAGATGCGGTCGCAGAGCTTGTCGGGGTGGCCTTCGGAGACGGATTCCGAGGTGAAGAGATAGTCGAGGCGGGACATGGGGTGTGCTCCATTGGGGGATCTCCGCCACGCCAGGAAGCCGTTGTGACGGAAGCTGTGGCGGTGGCTAAGGGCCTGCGGGGGCGCGGTCAACCGGAAATGCGCCGCGACCGGGCTCCGAGCAGGAAAAGGGCGGCAAAAAGCAGGATGATGACGGGCCAGTCGCCGGTGCGGGAATAGGGGGTGGGCGGCAGCGCGGCGGGCAGGCCGAGGTCGAGCACGCCTTCGTCGCCGAGCGCGATGCGCCCGAGGATGCGGCCGTGGGGGTCGATCATCGCCGAGATGCCGGTATTGGCGACGCGCACCATCGGCAGGCCCTGTTCGATGGCGCGCAGGCGGGCCTGGGCGAGGTGCTGGTAGGGGCCGACATTCGTGCCGAACCAGGCGTCGTTGGTGACGAGGAGGAGGAGGTCGGCCCGTTCGGGCATGGCGTTGACCTCTTCGGCGAAGATGCCTTCGTAGCAGATGAGCGGCATGGCGGTGCCGAGCCCGGGGATATCGGTCACCGCCGGGCCGGGGCCGGGAGCAAATGCTGCGCCGTCGCTGGCGGCGAGGCCGCGGATGCCGAAGCGTTTCAGCCATTCGCCGAAGGGGATGTATTCGCCGAAGGGGACGAGGTGGTGCTTGTCATAGACCGACAGGACCGCGCCCTGCCCGTCGACGACCGCGAGGGAGTTGCGGAAGAGCCCGGCTTCGGTGCGGCCGATGCCGATGGCCAGCGGTGCCCCGCCCGCGGCGTCGGCCGCGCGTGCGAGGAGGTCGGCGGAGCGGTCGAGCGGCCAGGGCAGGGCGGTTTCGGGCCAGACGACAAGGGCGGGGGCAGGGGCGGCTGTGCCGTCGGGGCCGGGCGGACCGGCGGTCAGGCGCAGGATGCGGTCGAGGTGGAGCGGGACAAGGGCGGGGTCCCATTTTTCGTCCTGCGGGATGGCGGGCTGGACGAGGCGGATCACGGGGGCGGCGGGATCGGGTGGCGGGGCCGGTCCGGGGTCGAGCGCGAGCCATGCGGCTGCGGCGGCGGCGAGCGGCAGGGCGGAGGTAGCGCGCGGCGGGGCGAGCGCGGCGGCGAGCGCGAAGGTGAGGAGCGTGAGGCCATGGGGGCCGCTGACGGCGGCAAGCTGGGCGAGGGGGGTGTCGATCCAGACATGGCCGGCGAGTGCCCAGGGCAGGCCGGTGAAGAGGAGCGCGCGCGCGACCTCGGCCAGGGTCAGGGCGAGCGCGAGGGCGAGCGCGCCGCCGCCGGCGCGGCGGGCGAGCAGGCCGGCGGCGCCCCAGAAGAGGCCGAGGCCGGCGGCCATGAACATGAGGGCGAAGGGGGCCATCCAGCCGTGCCGCGGCGCATCGACGAGGAAGGGTTCGACCAGCCAGTTGAGCGTGAAGGCGAAATGGCCGAAGGCGAGCGACCAGAGGTCGGCGAAGGCGGCGCGGGGGCGGGTTTCGCCGGCGGCCAGATGCAGGGCGAGGGCAAAGGCCGGCACGGCGAGCCACCACCAGCCGAAGGGTTCCTGTCCGAGACCCGCGACGGCCCCGATGGCGGCGAGGGCGGCAAAGCGGACGAGACCGCCCCGCGCGAGGAGCCCGCCCGCCGGGCGTGCCGTCAGCGGGCCCTCTGCCGTCACGGGTCAGGTCCCGGCGGCGGCACGTCCGGCCGGTTCGGCCCTGTCCGCGGCCAGGCGGACGCGGAGGCGCTTGATCCGGCGCGGGTCGGCATCGACGACCTCGAATTCGGGGCCGGCGGGGTGGCGGATGATTTCGCCGCGCGCCGGGACATGGCCGGCGAGCATGAAGACGAGCCCGCCGAGGGTGTCGACCTCTTCGCTGTCGATGTCGTCGTGGGCGGTCAGGTCGATCCCGGTCGCCTGCCGGAATTCGTCAAGCTCGGTCGTGGCCTGCGCCAGCCAGACGCCGGGTTTTTCGTTGACGAAGCGGGCGGCCTCTTCTTCGTCATGTTCATCGTCGATGTCGCCGACGATGGTTTCGAGCAGGTCCTCGATCGTCACCAGACCGTCGGTGCCGCCGTATTCGTCGATCACGAGGGCCATGTGGATGCGTTCGGCCTGCATCTTTTGCAGCAGGATGGCGAGCGGCATCGACGGGGGCACATAGAGGACGTGGCGCATCAGGGCGCGGAGGTCGAAGCCTTCCTGCGCGCCGAAGCCGTATTTCAGGGAAAAGTCCTTGAGGTTGACCATGCCGAGCGGCGAATCGAGCGTGCCGTCATAGACCGGGATCCGGGTGAGGCCGCTGGAGCGGAAGACTTCGACCAGTTCGTCGAAGCTGATCGTCACCGGCACGGCGACGATGTCGGCCTTGGGAACGAGCACGTCCTCGACCCGCATCCGGCGCAGGTTGCTGATCCCCGGCATCTGTGCCGACGGGGCCCTTGCCATGTCCTGAGGGGTGGGGGTCTGGGTTTCCGAGGGTGCGAGTGCGCCGATGATGCGGCTGAAGAAGCCCCGACTCTGGCCTTCGGCGGAATCGCCGTCCGCGGCGTCGGCGTCGGACGGCGCGGCCGGGTTGTGGGTGTCTGACATGGTCTCCTTCCTGACAGGCGGTTTGGGGGGGACGGGCCTTGCGGCGCCCCCGGCGGATCATTCCCTTGCGGAATATGGGTCGGCAATCCCCAAATTGCCAAGGATTTCGGTTTCGAGCCCTTCCATGAGCGCGGCATCGCCGGGGCGTTCATGGTCGAAGCCCAGCAGATGCAGGGTCGCATGGACGACGAGATGGGTGACGTGGTCTGCCGGCGGGAGGCCGGCGCTGGCGGCTTCGGCGGTGCAGGTGTCCCAGGCGATGGCGATGTCGCCGAGTTCCTGCGGACCCTGTGCCGAGGGGCCGGGAAGGCGGGGCAGGTCGCCTTCGGTCCGGGCCGCGCGTTCGGCGGAGGGCCAGCTCAGCACGTTGGTGGGGCGGGGTTTGCCGCGGAAATCGGCGTTGAGTTCGGCGATCCGGGCATCGTTGCAGCCCAGCAGGCTGATTTCGTAGAGGGCGGGGTCGAGCCCGAGACGGCGCAACGTGGCGGAGGCTGCGGACTCGGCCAGGGGGCCGAGGCCGAGCGAATCCCAGTGGTGATCCTCGGTCAGGCAGTCGACAAGCATGGGCGGGCGCGGTCAGGCGAGCGGGTCGGCATCGTAGGCCTCGATGATCGCGGCGACGAGCGGGTGGCGCACCACGTCGCGGGCGGTGAAGTAGGTGAAGCTGATGCGCGGGATGCCCTTGAGCAGGCGTTCGGCATCGGCGAGGCCCGAGATCGTGCCGCGGGGAAGGTCGACCTGGGTGCGGTCGCCGGTGACGACCATGCGCGAGCCTTCGCCGAGGCGGGTGAGGAACATCTTCATCTGCATGGACGTGGCGTTCTGCGCCTCGTCGAGCACGACGAAGGCGTTGGAGAGCGTGCGGCCGCGCATGAAGGCGAGGGGGGCGATCTCGATCACCTTTTCCTCGATCATCTTCTGCACCTGCTTGGCGGGCAGGAAGTCGTTCAGCGCGTCATAGAGCGGCTGCATGTAGGGATCGACCTTTTCCTTCATGTCGCCGGGCAGGAAGCCCAGGCGTTCGCCCGCTTCGACGGCGGGGCGGGAGAGGACGATGCGGTCGACATGGCCGCCGAGGAACATCGAGACACCGACGGCGACGGCGAGATAGGTCTTGCCGGTGCCGGCCGGGCCGATGCCGAAGGCGAGTTCGTGGTCGAAGAGGGCACGGACATAGGCCTTCTGGGTGTCGGTGCGGGGTTCGACGAGCTTGCGCCGGGTCTTGAGTTCGATCCGCCGGCCGTCACCGTCGGTGCGGAAGAGGTCGGTCTGTTCGCCGCCGGGGTCGGGCGCGGTGGGCAGGCCCATGCGCAGTTCGCGGTCGATGTCGCCGGGTTCGAGCCCGCGCCCCGATTCGAGCCGTTCGTAGAGCGCCGAGAGCACGTCGGTGGCGCGGTCGCGTGCGATCCTGTCGCCGATCAGGACGAGACGGTTGCCGCGCGGCAGGATCTGCAGGTCGAGGCGTTGTTCGATTTCGGCGAGGTTCCGGTCATGCTGGCCGCAGAGGACGACGAGAAGGCGGTTGTCGGGGAATTCCAGGACCGATTCGGCGGTGTCCTGCGGTCCGGTCGCGGGGGTCAGCATGCTGATGCCCAAGGGGGGGTCCTTTCGCCGGTGAGTCCCTGCGGTTGATTTGCACTCCAATCAGGAGCGCCTTGCAAGGATATTGCGCAGGACCGGGCCCGTGCGCGCGCGGAAAGCAGCACGATGATGCGATCGCGGCGGATGCATGGCAGGCGGCAGGCACGGCAGCGACCGTGATCGCCGGCAGGGCGGCGGGCCAGGACGCGCTGACTGTGCGGAAGGAGAGGCCGCGCCCTGCGGTAGCAGGGCGCGGCGCGGGCCGGAGCGGGGGCAGGGCTGCTGCCCGGCGGCGTGGGGATCAGGGGCCGCTTGACGTCGGTGCCAGGGTGATCGGCGACGACGTGCTCTTGGGAAGGAGCGAGTCGCGGCGGCGTTCGCCTTCGCGGACGCAATAGGCATCGGCAGTGGCTTCGCCCATGCCCTCGGGCTGGGCTATGGCGTTGTCCCAGAGCACGACATCGTCAAGATAGAACTGGCAGGTGACCTGACCTTCGGGGGTTTCGATCACGACAGGCGTGGAGGCCAGTCCCGCCGGCGTGGGCATACAGCCGGCCAGCGTCATTCCTCCGGCCGCGAAAATTGTCAACAAAACCGGGCGTATCATCGTGATGTCTCCTGAGTGTTGCAGTTATCCTGCGCCATGACCGTTCTGCGGGCAGGCGGGTGGGTGGACCTGTGACCGCGAAACGCCGGGCGGCGGTTTCGGCGGGCAAACCGGGCCCGGGTCCGGAAGGGTGTGGTGTCGTTCGCGTCACGTCAGGTGTCCCCGGCACTGTCCGGTTGCCATATACCCTTTGTTAACTGGTGACCGTTATGGGAATCGGGGACAAAGTAAAGACGGCGCGGCGTTGCAGTCTGCGCCGAAAGGCTGTGTCTGACGTCTGGACCGGGTTTAAGTCGCTGAATCGGCGTAGTATCGTTTCTGAAAAAGAAACGAAGTGTTGCCGATCAGCCCAGGCGCAAGCCCGAAAGCGAGTTCGGCGCGGAGCCGGTGATGCGCACGCGGACGAGTTCGCCGATCTGGCCTGAGGCATCGGGCACATGCACGGCGTGCAGGTGGTCGGATTTGCCGGCCATCTGGCCGGGCAGCCGCCCGGCGCGTTCGTAGAGGACGCCGACCTCGCGCCCGACCATCGCATCCTGGGCCGCGCGCTGCCCTGCGGTGACAAGCGCCTGGAGGCGTTGCAGGCGGTCGTCGGCGACATCGGGCGCGGGGGCGGGGCGTTCGGCTGCGGGCGTGCCGGGGCGGGGCGAGTAGCGGAAGGAGAAGGCGGCGCCGAAACCTGCGGCGCGGATGAGGGCGAGGGTGGCCTCGAAATCCTCGTCCGTCTCGCCGGGAAAGCCCACGATGAAGTCGGAGGAGAGCAGGATGTCGGGGCGCGCGGCGCGGATGCGGTCGACAAGGCGCAGGTACTGATCGGCCGTGTGCCTGCGGTTCATCGCCCTGAGGATGCGGTCGGAGCCGGACTGCACGGGAAGGTGCAGGTAGGGCATGAGTTTGGTTTCGGACCCGTGGGCGGCGATGAGGGCATCGTCCATGTCATTGGGGTGCGAGGTCGTGTAGCGGATGCGGTCGAGCCCGTCGATGCGGGCGAGCGCGGCGATCAGGGCGGCAAGGCCGCCGGGTTCGCCGTGCCAGGCGTTGACGTTCTGGCCCAGCAGCGTGATGTCGCGCACGCCGGCGTCGACGAGGTTGCGCGCCTCGGCGAGGATGCGGTCGGCGGGGCGGCTGACCTCGGCCCCGCGGGTATAGGGGACGACGCAGAAGGCGCAGAACTTGTCGCAGCCTTCCTGGACGGTGAGGAAGGCGGCGGGGCCGCGGGCCGCGCGGGGGCGGGGGCCCATCGCGGTGAACTTGTCCTCAAGCGGCATGTCCGTGTCGACGACCTTGCGGCCCTCGCGCAGGGCGGCCTCCATCGCGGGCAGGCGGTGGTAGCTTTGCGGGCCGACGACGAGGTCGACCAGCGGCATGCGGCGCAGGATTTCCTCGCCCTCGGCCTGGGCGACGCAGCCGGCGACGCCGATCCTGAGGTCGGGATTGGCTTCTTTCAGCGGCTTGAGCCGGCCGAGGTCGGAATAGACCTTTTCGGCCGCCTTTTCGCGGATGTGGCAGGTGTTGAGCAGGACGAGGTCGGCATCCTCGGCGGTGTCGGTGCGGACATAGCCCTGCGGGGCGAGCGTTTCGGCCATCCGCTCGCTGTCATAGACGTTCATCTGGCACCCGTAGGTCTTGATGAACACGCGGCGCGGGGACGTGGTCATGGCATGATGGTCCGAAGGGTGACGGTGACGTGCTGCCCTAGCGAAAGCACCCCGCACTTGCAATGGCGCGCGGCGGACCGCAGAGTCGTGGCCGGGGTTTGAGGGGCCTGTCCTGATGCGGTTCGGCGGTCTGGCTGAGTTTCTGGCGAAGGGGAGGGGTCTTCTTTCGGGCGGGCCGGTCTGCCTGATCCTGAGCGAGGACGGAATCGAGACGGGATCGACGATCCGCTACCATCTGGAGAAGGGATTCCGGCAGATCGTGGTCTTTGCCCCCGACGGGCAGGAGATCGATCCTGCGCTGGAGGACAGGACGATCCGGATCGGGCACGACATGCTGGCGGATGACGCGGTCGAGACGGCGGTGAATGCGATGATCGCCGCGGCCCCGGACGGGACCTGGATGGCCTATGTCTTCAACGCCGAATACCTGCATTATCCGTTCTGCGAGGACCGGACGATCGGCGAGCTTTGCGCCTTCTGTGCCGACGAGCGGCGGGCCAGCGTGCTTTGCTATGTCATCGACCTTTATGCGGCGGACCTGGCCACGCATCCCGACGGGGT